>FWPV01000086.1_pt1 | contig 316280 bp, 300 predicted proteins | sample 2228371 | NCBI WGS metagenome assembly FWPV01 (sample SAMEA103939776, study PRJEB20133) | metagenome | reverse complement strand
TATCCCCTCACCCAAAACCCGCACCATACTCCCCCCGTCCTCCCGCGCGGGACGGGGTCGCGACGAACGGTCTGCGAGGGGGATGGTCGGGTGGATGGCGGGTCGCTGCTGTCCAGGCCGAAAGCAGGTCGGCACGATCCGGTTCGCCGGGGACGCCGCTACAAACGCGCGGGACGGTTCCATGCGGAGCTGTTCCAGGAGGTCAGGCCGCCACGCATGAGGCGGCCGCAGAAACCGGGCTCGGCAGGACCTCAGGTCCGCCCTCTGCAACGGACTGCACGGTCTTTGCGATGCGGCACGGGATGCGCCCGGGCCGGCTTGCCATACGCCGAAAACCCCGGTCGGCCGGCGAAGCGTTTGCCTCGGTTCATTTGCGGACTACCCGCGTGGGGCGAACGCCTCGCCGGCCAACGTCCCTTCACTCGAACCCCGAGGCCATCGGCCGTCGGGCGCTTTGGCACGCGTGCCGCCATGTGCGTGATGCTAACCAATGGAGGGTACACACTATCCACACCCACCGCTGTCACCCCCGACTTGATCGGGGGTCCAACTGTCCACTCGCGCGAGTTGAGAGTTGGGCCCCGGCTCGGGGGGCGGGGTGACACCGCGTGTGGGGCTAGCCCTTTGGAACGGCTGCAGGCATCTGAGACTGCCACTCCCACCCCTTTCCCCTCCCAATGCCCCTTGTGAACGATCTCGAGCCAACCCGCCCTTTCCATCGCCGCCCTCCTGTCGCAATGTACGCCGAGGGAGAGATCATGGATTCTCGGTTGTTCTGGCTCAGCCTGGCGGCCTTCGTGGGCGCCATCGAGGGTGGGCTCATTGCCGGCGTGCTGCCGCTGATCAGCAAAGATCTCGGGGTGAGTCTGGGGCAGGCCGGCATGCTGGTGCTGTTCTATTCGCTGGCCTATGCGCTGGGCCCGCCGCTCTTGGCGCTGCTGCTCGGCGGGGTGGGGCGGCGGCGGATTCTCGCCTGGTCGGAATTCGCGCTGGCGCTCTGCGCGCTGGGGATCGTCCTGATGCCGTTCTTCGAGGGGATCGTCGTGATCCGCACCATCCTCGCGGTGGCGGCCGGCACCTATACCGGCACCGCCATGGCGACCGCCGCCATGCTGGCGCCGCTCGGCCAGCGCGGGCGCTACATGCAGGTGATCAGCATGGGCCAGGCCATCGCCTCGCTCGCCGGCGTGCCGCTCGGCGCGCTGCTCGCCGCGCAGCTCGGCTGGCGCTTCGAATATGTCGCGCTCGCCATCATGGCGGGCCTGGCCTCGCTGGCGCTCTACACCAAGCTGCCGCGCGGCATGCCCGGCGACACCATGACCATCGGCGAGCGGCTACGGGTGCTGCGCAATCCCGGCATCGGCACGGCGCTGCTGTCGACGCTGATCTTCATGATCGGCTCGGCGCCGCTGATGGTCTATATCAGCGCGCTGCTGACCGCGGCCCATGTGGGCTACGAGGCGCTACCGCTGGTGCTGCTCGCGGGTGGCATCGGCGCCATTGCCTGCAGCGCCACCGCCGGCCGCATGGCCGACCGGTTCGGCAGCAAGCGGACGGCGACGATTTCGGGCCTCGCCGTCATCGTCGTCATGGGGGTGTTCGTCACCTTGCCCCATGTGCCGGTGGAGCTGGCGCTGCCGGCGCTGATGCTCACCGTCGGGGCACAGGGCTTCGTTGTCCGCACCTATTCTATCGCCGTCGCCAGCCACATGGCGCAGATCGCCCCGAGCGCCGTGCCGGTCGCCATCTCGCTCAACATGTCGGCATTCCAGATCGGCATGGCCATCGCGGCGGCGGTCGGCGGCGTGGTGCTGGACGGGTATGGCGCGATGACGCTGCCGCTGATCGGCGCGCCGCTGGTGGCCTTGTCGCTGCTGTTCTGGCGGCGCGTGCCCGAGGGCGATCGCGCGGCGGGCTGAACGCCGGCGCTTGAGATGTCTTTAGCGCATTTTCGCTAGGGTCCCCCGCGACAAACGGGGACGTGGCATGGCGCGCGGGCGGATCGGCTGGCTGGTGGTGGTGGCGGTGTGGGCCGTGGTCGCGGCGCTGCTGCTGGTGCGCGCGACCCTGTCGATGGCGAGCGTGCCGTTGCTCGGCGATATCGACGACGCCATGCGCATGGTGCAGGCGATGGACCTCGCAGCAGGGCAGGGCTGGCAGGACCTGATGCAGCATCGCGACAATGCGCCCTGGGGCGGCTCGATGCACTGGTCGCGGCTGGTCGATGCGCCGCTGGTGCTGCTGATGGGGCTCGCGACGCCGGTTTTCGGGGCCGCCGCCGCGCCGGACATCGCGGCGATGCTCTGGCCGCTGCTGCTGCTGCTTGCCCTGCTGGCGCCGTCGGTGGCACTGGTGCGTCGCCTGGTGCCCGATGCGGACCTCGCCACTGCGCTGGTGCTGCCGCTGCTCAACCTGGTGCTGCTGGTGGAGTTCCTCCCCGGGCGGATCGACCACCACAACCTGCAGATCGTCCTCAGCGGTGCCACCCTGCTGGTGCTGATCGGCTGGCGGCGAACCTGGTGGGGCGGGGCACTGGCCGGCGTGCTGGCCGCCACCAGCCTCGCGGTGGGGCTCGAGACCCTGCCGATGGCGGCGGTGGCGGGCGTGAGCATGGCGCTGTGCTGGTTGGCCGAGCCGGCGCGGCAGCGCCTCGGCGCCATCGGCTTCGGGCTCGGTTTCGCCTTCGGCCTCATCGGCCACTTCGTTGTCGCCACACCTGCGGCCAACCTCCTGGCCTCGGCCTGCGATATGCTCAGCGCCGTGCAAGTGGGGGCTGGGATGGTCGCCGGATTGGGTCTGACGCTCAGTGCCTTGGTTGCCGGCTCGTTGCCGGGCTGGATGCGGACCGCCGTGCTCGGGGCTGTGGCAGTGGCGGCTTTGGCGGTGGTGGTGCTCGTTGCGCCGGGCTGTCTTGCCGGCCCCTATGCGGGCCTGCCACCGGTCGCGCTGGCGGCGATGTCCGCCTGGGTGCCCGAAGTGCAGTCGCTGCCGCAGCGCCTGCAGGCGGATATGGCGACCGGCATTGCCTTTGCCGCAACGACGCTTCTGGCGGTGCCGCTGACGTTCTGGATCGGCTGGCGAAAGCGCGGCGATGCGCGGGTCGACTGGTTGATCGCTGCCGGCTTTCTCGCGGTGCTGGCCCTCCTGATGATGGTGCAGATCCGCGGCGCGCGACTGGCCGCCCTGTTCGCCCTGCCGGCCGGCGCCTGGCTGATCACCGCGGCGCGACAGCGCTACCTCGCGCGGGCCAATCCCGGACGTGCGCTGGGCATGGTCGGAGCCTGGCTCGGTTCTGCGACCGTGGTGCAGTTTGCGCTGGTGAGCTGGGCTCTGGCGACGCTGTCTCCGTCGCCGCCACCGGCGGTCGCGGGAACCGTCGACGCGGTGAGTAGCCAGATCGATCCGGCGCGCTGCCTGTTGCCGGCGGCCTACACCGAACTGGCGGCATTACCTGCCAGCCGGCTGGTCGTGCCGATCGGGCTCGGGGCGCATGTCCTGCGCAACACGCCGCACGCGGTGCTCTCGACGGGGTTCCACCGCAATGTCGAGAGCATGCTCGCGGAGATGGCGTTCTTTGCCGGCGACGAGGCAGCGGCGCGGCGCATGGTTGCCGAACGCGGAATGGACTACGTGGTGACCTGCCCGCGGGCCAAACTGTACCGCGGCTGGGCGACGGTACCAGACTGGAACTGGCTGATCGAAGTGTCGAGCCCCGGGGCCCTGCTGCGCATCCAGCGGATCGTGCGATGAGGCCCGGCCGCCCTTTGCGTCGCCACAAATTGAAAGGCCCGACAAGGAGGTGGAACTCCTGTCGGGCCTAATCGAACGGGGCGGCGAGGCCCCGACGACGGTGAGAGCGATAGGCGCTTTCGACGGGTTAGTCCAGCCCCGGCTTGCTGGCCCGCAACTGCTTGATCTTGCCGCGCTGCGCCTTGCCTTCGAGGCGGCGGCGTTTCGAGGCCAGCGTCGGCCGGGTCGCACGGCGGGGCTTTGGCGGATAAAGCGCCTCGCGCAACAGATCGGCGAGACGGCCGAGCGCGTCGTCGCGGTTGAGCTGCTGGGTGCGATGGCGGTTAGCGGTGATGACGATCTCGCCCTCGGTGGTCAGCCGGCTGCCGGCGAGGTCCGCGGCACGGCGGCGGACGGGTTCCGGCAGGGAGAGCGACGCCATCAGGTCGAAGCGCAGCTGCGCAGCGCTCGCAACCTTGTTGACGTTCTGCCCGCCCGGTCCAGGGCTGCGTATATAGCTGATCGTGACCTCCGATAGGGGGACCGCAATGCTGGAAGAGAGGACGAGGGCATCAGTCATGGGCGTTTCCGGTGCGGCGGCACCCTACCATAACCGGAGCCTTCCAGCACGTATGGAAAGACGTGAACGCCGCCCATTGGGCGGCGTTCGGGGTTGGGCCTTGTAATGCGCTGCGTTAGCGGACGCGGATCGAGCTAATGCGGTCGTCGGCACCGCGCAGGTCGCGGACATCGCGGGAAACGACGACGCAGCGGCCATTGAAGTTGGTGTTCTCGCAGACCAAGGCCTGGGCGCCGCCGCTCACCTCGATGGAGGAGATGCGGTTGTTCCAGGAGCCAAGACGCGCCAGGCGATCACCCGGTTCTGCGCAGAAGCTGGCGCCGCGGTAGTTCGGGCGCTCGTAGAAGCAGACCTCGGCGTCGCGACCAACCGGACGGCCGGGAATGTAGTTGAAGCCGCCATTGCCGATCTGAAAGCTGAAACCGGGGACGGAGAAGCCGATGGAGACATCGACATCGGAATCGCCGCTAGAGCCGCCGATGGTGATGCCGCCGCCGGACGAAATGCCGTTATCATTGCTGAGATAGCGAGAGGACACCCAGCCATCCGGGCCCGGTTTTTCCACGTAGCACCAGCCGCCGGAGCACCGATCGATGTCCACCTGCTCGCCGGCACGCAGGGTGTCGACGACCGCATAATTGGTGCCGGGCCCAGAGCGGACGTTGACGGTGGATGTCGCCGTCGCTGCCAGGGCGATGCCCGGAAGCGCCGCGGCGGAGACCAGCGTCGCTACGAAAGCGAGTTTCTTGAGTTGCATTGTTGTTGCCTTTCGAATGTTCGGCCCATCGGGGGTCGAACAGTGAAACGCAAGAGCCGAAGCGCGGGTTCCCTGGCCACCAGCCAGAGAGGATCAATTCGGGAGAACGATCTCGACCATCTTGTCATCGTCCGAACCACTGGGGCCGATGCTGCCGTCGGGGCTGCCATAGACGCGCATGGAACTGACCGAGTTGATCAGGATGGCCGGCAGAGCGGCCGTGCTCTCGTTGATGCGCTGGCAGTAGGACTGGAAGAACCGGTCGCGGCAGAGCATCACGGAGACGTCGCCCTCGATGGCTACCGAGCCGAAGTGGTTGTCGGCGTTGTAGAGCCGGAAGTCGCGGACGACGAAGCCGGCCTCGCCGCAGATCGACAGGCCGGTGAAGTCGCGGCCGGTGTAGAGGCAAACGGTACCGGAATTGCCGGATTTCAGGTTGAGGCGAGGGCCGGTGAACGGGCCTTTGGGCTCGTGACCAAAGGCGAGTTCGGCAAGCGACATCCAGCCGCGCTCGGACCCGGCACGCACCTTGCACCACAATTTCTGACAGCGCTCGACATAGACGCGCTGCTCGGCGGCGACATCGCCCGTGACGTCATAGGCGGACCCTGGTCCGTCAAAGAGCGTCGCCGCACTGATGGTCCAGGCCGGCGTGCCGGTCTCCAGCGCGCTGACGGGGGCAGGGAATGCAAGGGCGAACAGCGAGAGCAGGATAGCGGAAATGGTGTGCTTCATCTGGGGCCCCTGGAACGATGGCAAGAGTCTAGCTGTGTCATATGTCAGGCGAAAGGGCGGGACGGCAACATGCACGACAAACTTGTTTCCCAATGTCGCCGGTACCCAATGTCAAGCATCGACGGGCCGCGTGTTGCCCTGATCGTCGAGGGCGACATAGACGAAGCGTCCGTCGGTAACCTTGACCCGATCGGCAATGCGGTTGCGGCGCGCCCAGGCCTGCATCGCGACGGTGATCGAGGTGCGACCCACCCGCTCGATGGTGCAATAGACGCAGAGCACGTCGCCGACCTTCACCGGGGCGATGAAAGTCATCGCCTCGATGGCGACGGTGACGCAGCGGCCCTTGGCGCGCTCCATGGCGCAGATCCCGCCTGCAATATCCATCTGGCTCAGCACCCAGCCACCAAAAATGTCGCCGGCTGGGTTCGTATCGGCCGGCATTGCGAGCGTGCGCAGGGTGAGGATGCCGTGAGGCTCGGATTCGGCAAGGTTGGGATCGGTCATTGGTTCACTCCGCAGGACCGGCGCTCAGCGGTCCCATGACGGGCCAGCGGCCCATTTCCTCTTCCCAGTGCCGGCGGCAAAGGGAGACATAGACAGACTTCTCGATCGACACCTGATCACCTGCCACCTGCACCCGGCCATCGGCGCCCTTGCGGACCACCATGGTGGCCTTGGCGCCACAATAGCAGATGGTGCGAATCTCGCGCAGCACATCGGCGATTGCGAGAAGTTCGGAGGAGCCGGGAAAGAGATGGCCGCGAAAATCGGTCCTCAGGCCGTAGCACATCACCGGGACATTGAGCCGGTCGGCGACGCGCGCAAGCTGCCAGACCTGATCGGGTGTAAGGAACTGAGCCTCGTCAACCAGCACGCAGTCGAGTTTGGCCTCCTGCATCTCGTCATGCACGCGCTGATAGAGATCGTCGTCGTCACGGAACATGTTGGCGGCGGCCGAGATTCCGATGCGCGAGGAAATGATGCCGACATCGCCTTCGGCATAGAGGGCCGAGGTGAACAGCAGCGTGCGCATGCCGCGTTCGACATAGTTGTACGACGCCTGCAGCAGCAGCGTCGACTTGCCGGCATTCATGGTGGAGTAGGAGAAGTAGAGCTTGGCCATGGCGGCACTTGTGCCGCACGGCAACGGCGGCGGCGAGTTGAAAGCAGCGGCTTCAACAAAAAATCGGCCGCCTGGCGGGGCGACCGATCAGTAGCGTATCGTTCGCGGGAACAGGTTGGCGGCGTTGTCCCGCGCGGAGGCTGCCGGTTGCCATTGTTGGCGGGAGCAACCAGCGCTGGCCAGGGCCTGGGGGAGCCGTGACCGACACAATAGTTAACGGCGCGACATGACACTGCCATGACGCGGCCCGTACCATAATGGCGTCATGATCGGGCCCTAGCCGGGTTGGGCGGCGGGCCATTGGAGAGGCAGAGGAAGACGAAGATGAAAACCATGCTGAAGGCGCTGATGGCATTGACACTGGGCGCTGCAATGGCCGGACCTGCCACGGCGCAGGACCTGCAGATCGCCGGCACCTGGCAGATGAAGGACGGGTACTCGGACTACCTGGTCGAGATGTGCGGCCCGGACAACACCAATCTCTGCGTCAAGCCCGTTGCGCTGCGCGGTAAGGCCGACAACGAGAAGAACCGGGCCCACCTCAACCGCTACATCGTCAAGGATGCCAAGCAGATCGGCGCCAATCGTTGGAAGGGCAAGCTCGAGCTTTGGGGGCAGACGGCCGACGGTACGCTGGTCCTGCGTGACTCGAACTACCTGACTATCAGCGGCTGCTTCTATCTGGTGGTCTGCAACGAGTTCGAGCTGAACCGCATCAACTGAAGCAGCCGGCGCCCGAAGTGCGGCCGGTTCCTGAAGGGGCCGGCTGAGCTCCTGTGGCGCTCAGCGCAACTCAGCATCGAGGGCGGCGATCACCTGTGCCACTTCTTCGGGGGTGGTGTAGTGGGTAAAGGACAGTCGCAGCACGCCGTGGGCGGGATCGACGCCGACCGCTTCGAGCAGGCGCCAGGCATAGAAGTGACCGCCACCGGCCATCACCTTGTGCCTGGCCAGCCGTTCGGCAACGACCGCACCGGGTTCGGGGAGGGCGATAGCCACGGTGGGCGCGCGCTGTTCGGGATCGGACGGGCCGATCAGGCGGACATTGTTCTTCTGGCGCAGATAGTCCAAGAGCGGGCGCAGCAGGGCGATTTCCTGAGCGCGCATGGCGTTGTGGGCGCGCTGGAACGGTGTGGTGCCTTCGATGTCCCCGGCGAGGGCGGCGACTCGCTCTAGATAATCGGCGATACCGGACGACGCGGCGATCTGTGCGTGATCGGGGCCGGCAGGCGTCAGGCGCTTGCGCGGCTGGTCGGCGTTGAAGAAGTGCCCCTGATTGGGCAGTTCGGCAGCGAGCGCGGGGCGGATGGCCATGACGCCCTGGTGTGGTCCGTACACCTTGTACGCCGAGAACAGGTAGACGTCGCAGCCGAGCGCCAGCAGATCGGGCAGGCCATGCGGCGCGTAGGAAACGCCATCGACGACGGTTACCGCGCCGAAGCTGCGGGCGCGCTGGGCCACCTCGCGCACCGGGTTGATTTCAGCGGCGATATTGGAGGCGTGCGGCATGCAGACGAGCCGCACCTTGCTGTCGAGCAGCTTGTCGAGGGCAGCGAGATCGAGGCGGCCAGTTTGGGGGTCGACCTGCCACTCACGCACCGTGACGCCGCGATCGGCGAGGCGGCGCCACGCGCCGGAATTGGCCTCGTGATCCTGATTGGTGACAACGATGGCGTCGCCGGGCTTCAGCCAGCCGGCAAAGGCGTGGCTGAGCGTGTAGGTGTTGGCCGATGTCGAAGGGCCGAAATGCACCCAGTCGACCGGGACGTTCAGCGCCTCGGCCATACGGCGCCAGGACAGGTCCATGGCGTCGCCGGCCGCCTTCGCGGCGGGATAGGGCGCGTAGGGCTGAACCTTGGTGGCGGTGTAGTAGTGGGTGAGCTTGTCGATGACCTGGCGCGACGTGTAGGAGCCGCCGGCGTTTTCGAAGAAGGCCCAGCCGGCGAGCGAAGGATCGGCGAAGGCCGGAAACTCTGCGCGGATCAGGGCGGGATCTAGCGGGAGGGTGTCAGCCATAGGCGGGGGTCTCGATTGGCGGGAATGCGGGATGCAGATGTCCCGGATTCGTTAGCCGACGGCAGGGGCGAGAGCAATCATCCGGGCCAGAAAACGGTAGAAGCCCCGGCGAGGGTGGCCGGGGCTTCTGAGGTACGGCTCTCCGCCGGGCGTCGAACTTGGGGGAAACTTCGCCCGGTGGGTGGAGGTTCAGCCGTCCTGTTCGCTGGGAGTGACCGGCGGCGCTGGCTCGGCCGGAGCGGCAGGCGGCGCCGGCGGGGTGTCGTTCTCAGGCTTGCCGGGGCGACCTTCGCCGCGGGGGCCGTGGTGATCGTGGCGACCAAAGCCGGGGTTGCCGAAACCCTTGTCTTCCCGAACCTCAGCCATGCGCTTCGGCATGAAGCCGGCCTTCTGCTCGTCCGAGAGGCTGTCGTAGAAGGCGCGCAGATCAGGGAGCACCGCCGCGAGGGAGGCGACGCGAGCCTCGTCGATCTTGAGACGCATCTCGATGGCCGCGATCGGATCGACCGGAATATCGGCGGTCTGCTCTGCAGTGGCCGGCCGCAGCGTGGCGCAAGTGTCGGCGAAGGCGGTTTGGGCAGTGAGCGCCGAAGTGCGGAAGCTCTCGTAGAGCGCTTCCTGCTCCGCGGTCAGCTCAAGGCGGTCGATGATGCGGTCCAGGCGCTGATCCATGCGATCGGCGGCACGTGTGCCGCAGCGCAGGTCGACCAGTTCGAAGCGGCCGGAGCCGCCATTGCTACGGAAGTCCAGCCTGTTCTGCTGCATCGGTCCACCCTGCATGCCCTTGTGCATATCACCGCGCTCTGCCGGGCGGTTGGTTGGCGGGGCGGCCAAAGTTGCGGGGGCGAACGTGGTCAGTCCGATTGCGGCGACGAGTGCTGCGACGGCAGCGTTACGGGGGGTCATCAACAAGGCTCCTCTCGTATGGTCAGGTCTGGCCGAAGGTGCTCGGCCGATGACGTGACACTAGAAGCCCACGACTCTCCGCAGCGTTGCCGCAGCATGAAAAGGTGGAAAGGTCGGTAGGGTTGGCGCGGGCTGGCCCCGCGCCGCGCTCACGACGCGATGTACTCGCGCAGGGCGTTAGCCTCGTGTTCGGCTTCCTCGATCTTGCGCTTGACCACGTCGCCGATGGAAACGATGCCGACCAGCTTCTCGCCCTCCACCACCGGAAGGTGGCGGATGCGATGCCGGGTCATCAGTTCCATCAGGTCGGAGACAGAGGCCCGTCCGTCGGTGGTAATGACCTTGGGGGTCATGACCGAGCTGACGGGCGAGGCGAGCAGCTTCTGCGGGTCGCCCGATAGCCGCCGCACGATATCGCGCTCAGACAGAATGCCGACGACGTGGTCCTTGGCATCCACGACGACCACGGCACCGATTCGGTGGGTGTTGAGCACAGTGATCGCATCCACGACAGCTGCGTCGATGGGCACGGTCTGGACCGTATGCCCCTTGGATTGAAGGATATTCTCGACTTGCATCGTATTGGTCCTCCTCTCAGGGAGACATCATGCGCCAAACGTGGGGACCGGACAATAGCCGGTGCGGCTGACGGCAGAATGTGCAAGTCCCCGCCGCGCGACTGCGCGACGGGGACTTTTCGGATCTGCAGGAAGACTGAAGGGATCAGTTCTTCATGTTGAGCTTCTCGTCCTGGGTGCCGTCATCGGACGGAGCCGGTGCCGCCGCCGGGGCCGGCAAGGTGACCGGCTCACCCGAGGCAGTGGCCGCGATGGTGACCTTGCCGGAAAGCGCCGTGGGGTCCTGCTCGAAGGCAGCGAAATCACCGATGCCCAGTCCAGCCGGGTCGGTCGCGGTGAGCGTCACCGTGACGTTGCGGGCCTTGCCGCCGAGGAACTTGCCGAGCGACTGGGCTGCGACAAGGGCTTCATCGGAATTGCCGAGGATGGCGAGGGTCATGCCTTGAACAAGGCCGGAAACCTGGGTCCGGAGGGCACCTTCGGGCTGGCCGGCTTCGGCGGACGCAGCGGCGACGATCAGACCGCTGATACCGCCATCGTCGAGGGTTATGGTGAGATCCTTGATGGTCAGCATCTGGGCCGCCATCATGGCTTCGGCCTCGGTATCGGCGAACAAGGCCGCCGTCGCATTGCCCAGCGTGCCGGAGATGCGGATGCTGCCGAGCTCGGCGGCGTCGAGTGCCAGGTCCCGCACGGTGATGGTCTGGTCGGCTTCGTTCCAGATCATTGAGGTGGCGGCATCGATGGTCAGGCTGTTGATGCCGCGGGCGCGCAGCTCGGCGATCGGCGGCTCGCCATTGGCCGGAAGGGGCACGACGAGATCGACGATCGACATCGCCACATCCGAGGGGATGGCATTGACGTAGGCGCCGAGCGTGATGTCCAGATCGGCCATCGAGGCTTCGATACGGTCACCTGCGCTTTCCGGGTTGGGAATGTCGACGACCAGGTCGGACATCGACAGGCCCTCGAAGGCCGGAATCAGCAGGCGCCAATTGGCTTCGAACCATGCCTCGTCAAGGGTGGCGGCTGCGCGGACGGCGGCAATAGCATCGTTGAAGTCGATAGACTTGAACGTGAAGTTGCCGAACGCCACGCTGCCGGAATCTTCGCCTTCGACGCTCATCTCGAACGCGTCGAGGCCAAAGGCCGGGTAGATGCCGGGCTCGAAGGAATCGACGTTGAAGGCGCCGGACGATACGGCGATCTTTTCGCCCTTCTCACCCGTGCCTGAACAATCGAAACCATCAAAGGTCATCGGGTCGGAGGTGAAGGCGGTGAGCATATCGGCGTAGAACAGCACAAGCGTGCTGACCTGTTCGGGGGTCGGCTCGGTGCCGGCGGCCTGCGCGGCTTCGAGTTCCTGGGTCAGTTTGGTCATGTCGGTCATCGACATGCTGAGCGGACGTGCGGCGAAGGCGCCGCCGGTGGCGCCACCTATGTTGCAGGTCACCATTGGTGCGGTCACGGTGCCGCCGGCAAAGGTGAAGGTCGAGTAGACTTCGGTCATCTCGGTCGAGACGTTGCCGGAGGTGAAGCCGTAGAAGCCGAGCAGCGCTCCGATATCGAAGTTGGAGACGGCCATCTCGCCGAACTCGAACGCGACGTCCTTAGCGCCTTCGACGGACGAGGCGCCCATCACTGCCGATTCGGCCACGCCATCGGCAATGTTGGACAGCACCAGGTCGCGATAGACCACCGAGACATTGATCGGCTCGCCATCGGCGCCGCTGCCCGGCATTGTCAGGCGGATCTCCGGAATGGTGACCGACTTGGCATCGAGCGTGGCGAGGCTCGCCAGGGATGCTGACGGGTTCTCCGAGAACAGGGCGCGCAGGCCCTCTTCGCTGAGATTGCCATCCTCGACGCTGACCGAAGCAATCTCGATGCCCTCGCCGACGGGGATGGAAATGTTGTCGATGGTCAGGGTTTCTGCGGCGGCCGGACCGGCCAGAACCAGCAGGGAGGTGCCAAGAAGCAGCGAGACGGATGCTGCGCGCGTAATCTTCATTGTTTGCGTCCTCAACATTTGGCGCGGTCGGTTTGCCGCGCCACTTGCGCCGCCGACCTGATGACTTGCTTTAGGCCGGCGACGATAACAGAACCGCGGGCGATGTCCGCGAGAATGTTGCATATATGAGTCAGGACGATGAATTGTAGCTGAACAGATCAGCCCTCGCCCACACCTGGGTGCCAGGCGCCGAGATCGGGGGACTTGCCGCGCGAAACGCGCAGGTCGCGATCCACCGCAACGGCCCGGACGGCTTCAGCGACCAGGACGAACACCAGCGCGCAAAGCGGCACGAAGAGCAGGGCGACCCCCAGATCGATGCCGGTATTGCCCAAGATGCGGTCCGACGGCAGGGTGCCGGTGACTAGCGCAATCACACCGCCGACGAAGCAGGCCGTCATCGCAACAATGCCTGCTATGGTGAAGTTGCGACGGGTAGCGCCGGGCTCATGGCCTGCAGCACGGTGGGGCAGACCGGTGGTGCTGGTGCGGCGACGGATAGTGGGCAGGCGCATGCGGGTTCCCCTTACGCGATCACAACGCAGTGACACCACCATCCGAATGCGCAGTTTCGTCGTTGCTGATGGGGTGAAGCGCGGGCGATTTCGCGGCAAAGTTGCGGCGGCGCCGAAGAGGGAGGACAGCATGCGACTGGCAGGGAAACTGATCGGGGTCATCGCACTGGCGATGCTGCTGCTCGTACCAGCTCGGGCCCAGAGCCCGGATACGCCAGCCGAAGCGGCTTGGCAGGAGGTGATCTCGGCGCAAATCGAGGCCTTCCGCAGCGGCGATGCGAGCGGGGCGTTCGGCTACGCGGCGGCAGGGTTCAAGACCAGTTTCCCGGACGCCGAGACCTTCTATGCGGTCATCCTAGGCACCGGTTACGCGCCGATTGCGCAGTCGAGCGGTCACAGTTTCGGTCAGTTCAAATTGGTCGACGGCGGACTGGTGATCCAGATCGTGCGACTGGTTGGGGCCGAAGACGGTCGTTTCGATGCGCTGTACCAGCTGGTCGAGGAGCCTGAGGGCTGGAGAGTGCTGGGCGTGCAGTTGCAGAAGAGCAACGCGATAGACGTCTAGCGAACCGGCCTGAAACCGTTGCCTTTGGAGGCTGGCCGACCTATCAGTTCGGCGGTTTCCTGAGGGGTATGAAATGGGTTTCCTGTCCGACGCGCTGGGGCGCATCCAGCCATCCGCCACCGTGGCCATCAACTCCAAGGCGCAGGAGATGAAGCGGCAGGGGCAGGACGTGATCTCGCTCGCTGCCGGCGAGCCGGATTTCGACACCCCAGCGCATGTGCGCGCCGCGGCGATCCGCGCCATAGAAGAGGGCAAGACCCGCTACACGGCTGTAGATGGAATTGCCGAGCTCAAGGAAGCGGTGGCACAGAAGTTCCGGCGCGACAATCATCTGGACGTGACGGCGGCGGAGTGTTTCGTCGCAGCAGGCGGAAAGCAGATCATCTTCAACGCGCTGATGGCGACGTTGAATCCGGGAGATGAAGTGGTGATCCCGGTGCCCTACTGGGTGAGCTATCCGGAAGTCGTGCGGCTGTGCGACGCCAACCCGGTTTATGCGGTGGCCGATGCGACGACCGGCTTCAAGCTCTCCCCGGAGGCGCTCGAGAAGGCCATCAGCCCCCGGACAAAGTGGCTGATCCTGAACACCCCGTCGAATCCGACCGGTGCGGCCTACAGCGCAGCCGAACTGCGCGGACTGGTCGATGTGCTGCTCAGGCATCCGCACGTGCACATCCTTACCGACGACATCTACGAAGTGCTGGTCTATGACGGGGGCCGGTTTGCGACGATTGCCGAGGTCGAGCCGGCGCTGCGCGAACGCACGCTGACGATGAACGGCGTCTCGAAGTCGCATGCGATGACGGGCTGGCGCATCGGCTACTGCACCGGACCCAGGCAATTGCTCGGCGCGATGGTGAAGCTGCAGAGCCAGTCGACGACCAATCCCTCGTCGATCTCGCAGTGGGCGGCGGTGGAAGCGCTGAATGGGCCGCAGGATTTCCTCACGCACTGGCGCGATGTTTTCCAGGGACGGCGCGACCTGGTGGTGCGCGGACTGAACGCCAATACGGGGCTCGATTGTCTGACGCCCGAGGGCGCGTTCTATGTGTTCCCCTCGGTGAAGCGGCTGCTCGGCCGGATGTCCGGCGGCGGCCGGTTGCTGGTGGATGACGAAGCGTTCGTTCTGGCCCTGCTCGAGGAAACCGGCGTGGCCCTCGTGCATGGCGCGGCCTTCGGGCTCGCGGGGCATATGCGGTTGAGCTACGCGGCCTCGAACGAGCAGCTCGAGGACGCCGTGGCGCGCATCCAGGACTTCTGCTCGAAGATCACCTGATGGCGCTGGCGCTGTCGTTGCAGTTCGACGCTGATGCATCTGGAGCCGTGCGGAACGTTTGGACTGCACTCTCCGGGTCGGGTGTCAGCAGCGACATGCTTGAGCTGGGCTATCCGCCGCATGTGACGCTGCTGGTTGTGGAAGACGAGTCGCTTGCCGGCCGGCTTCTGGCGGCTTTGCCGCAACTGGCGTCGCTGTGTCCCACTTCCGTGAAGCTCGGCGAGGTGCGGCAGTTCCCCGACACTTCGGTCGTCTGGATCGAGTGTCTCGGCGATCTCATGGCGTTGCACGAAGCGGCGGCGCGCCTCGTGCCCCTCGCTGGGATCGACCCACACTATCGCCCAGGCACCTGGACACCCCATGTCACGCTGCAGCTCACGGGCGATGTCGAACGCGCCATGCAGATCGCGCGGGCGAGTTCGCCTACGGGGCTCCCCGCCAATGTCCTGAGACTGGAGGTCGTGAGCTTTCCTCCGGTGCAGGTGGTGGGAATTCAGGATGTCGGTCTTGCGAGAGTCCGTGACAGCGGCTGGCTGGCGGTTGGCGACGGGCATGAACTGTATTGGGAGGAGTCGGGCAATCCGGATGGCATCCCGGCTCTTGTCCTTCACGGCGGGCCAGGTTCCGGGTTCTCGGCGTCGGCCCGCAGGCTGTTCGATCCGGCCCGATACTGGATCATTGCGTTTGACCAGCGCAATGCCGGTCGGAGCCGCCCGAGCGCTGCGGATCAGACGGTTAATCTGACAACGAACACCACGTGGCACCTGGTCGAAGACATCGAACGACTGCGGGTGTTCTTCGGGGTCGAGCGCTGGGTGCTCTACGGCTCGTCCTGGGGCGTCACGCTGGGTCTCGCCTATGCCGAAACCTATCCGGAGCGCGTAAAGGCTGCGGTGTTTGCCGGGATAACGACCACGCGGCAGAGCGAAATCGACTGGTTGTACCGGGGCCTGCGCACGCTCCTGCCGGCGCAGTGGGCCGCGTTTCGGGCAGGGGCCCCGAACGCGGCAGAGGCCGGGCTGGTGGCAGCGTATGGCGACCTGATGTTCGATCCCGACCCCACGGTGCGGGAGAAGGCGGCGCTGGATTTCCACCTCTGGGAAGGCGCGATGCTGCTGGCCGAGCCGGGCGGCAAGTGGCCGGGGCAATGGGACGATCCGGGGTATCGGCTGCAGCGCGGCAGGATCGTCACGCACTACTTCCGTCATGCGGCCTGGCTGGAGGATGGGCAATTGCTAGCCAATGCCCAGCGGTTGGCTGGGATTCCGGCTGTGCTGGTGCAGGGGATGGACGATCCGCAGGCGCCGGCGCGCACGGCGAGGGAACTGGCTGCGGCTTGGCCCGGCGCCGAACTAAAGCTGATCGACAAAGGCGGGCACGCGACGTCGGGCGAGGGAATGCACGCGGCAATCGTCGCGGCGCTGGATGGCTTCGCTCAGAGATAGTCGAGCACGTTCAGGGAGCCGCCAGAGGTCCCGGAACTGCTGCCGAACATCGAGAAACCGGTGGCGGCGCCGAGCATGGAGCCAAGCTTGCTTGCGGTCTTGTAGTTGGCGAGGGCGGAAGCGTAGAGATCCTCGCTCCAGCCCGCAGCGGCGCGTTCTTCGCTGCTCATGGCGCCATATAGCGAGATGACATTGGAAGCAAAGGCCGCGGGATCGCCGGAGCTGTTGCCTGCCTTCAGGCCGGCGAGGAGAGCTGCCCCGGCGCGGCTGCGGATGGCGCGCGATGCGCTCAGCACCTCGTCGGCGGCAAATTTGCCCGAGGTGTTAAGGGCGACGGCCGAGAGCGAACGGCTGTCGAAATCGGTGAAGTCGGCCTTTCTGCCGAACTTGTACTGGCTATCCAGCGTGACACGGGCGTCGCTGGCAACATCGGTGATGGCGCGGGGCTTTCCGGTCTCTCCGGATGCGAGGCGATCCAGATAGTCGGCAACGGGATCGTCCGGATCGGTCGATTGCCAGGCTGGGTTGCGGTCGAGCTGCACGATTCCGTCGGCAAGGGCGGCGCGCCCGTCGATAGTGGCGACAGCGGCCTGCTCCTCGGGGCCCATGGCGTCGTAGTAGGCGAGGGCGGCGGTGTATAGGCCCTTGACGTCACCTGTCACTCGACCGACGGCGGTGGGCCCGGCCATAGCCGCGTCGAAGCGGCGGCCAAGCTCAAGTGACGCTGCCTTCTGTTCGTCGGCGGTGAAGCCTTGGCCGGCATTGGTGCTGATGGCGTAGAGCTCGCGCCGATCCCTCCTTTCAAGGTCGAGGACCAGCTTGCCATCCTTGAGGGGGCTGGTGAGCTTTGCCTTGTTCAGCGCGGCGTCGAGGTTAATGCGCGCGTCGGCGGTGACAGTGGCAAAGTCGCGCTGTGCGAGAGTCGCCTGCGCTTCCACCGAGAGCGTGACGCTGGTGGCGTTCGCAGTAGCCGCAGTGCCGGCGTTTTGCGCGTCACTGGCGGTCTTGGGCGCATATTGCGCCGCGGCTAGGATTTGGGCGTAACTGGTGGCGGAACTGGTGGCACTGACAGATGACATGGCGAACCTCGGAGTCAGCCATGTAGATGCATTTGGCGTGCCAAGATTCACGCCCAAATACCTATTCTTTCACAAGGCTCTGGGTGCGATCAGCTGCGTGAAGATTGCCGGGCGGCACAAAGTGCCGGGTAGCAGATACAGGGGCAAAAAAAGGCCCCGCTCGAGGGGATGAGCGGGGCCAAAGGGTCGATCGCCGAAGCCACCGACCTGTCGAGAACGCGGCCTGGGAGGAGGATAGGCCACAATCTCTGGAACAGCTCCCCAGGGAGGAGGAGAGGGGCGCTGTCCCGATGGCGATACTATTGCCGGTAGGTGAGCGCGGGGACAAACGCTGGCTCGGAACAGGAGCCATGCGTTTTTGCCGTGCGCTTGGACCGTCGGGTGGCGCGGCGGCCGAGGATCAGCTGGTGGTTCGCCACCACCGGCGCAATGCCACAAGCGCCCAGATGGCCTCGACGACTCCGAACGGCCATGCCCCCTGCAGGAACCCGTATGCCGAGCCCAAAGCGCAGAAGAATGAGAACGCCAGGATGAACCAGGCGCTGTGCGGTTCGAGAGCGTAGGTCAGAAGCATGCCGGAGACGGCAAACAGTCCAAACAGTGTCAGGGCATCCATGGGGCCAACCCAAAAAAAGAGGCTCCATCCGAGGATGGAGCCTGATGATAGGGACCGAAGTCCAAATCGAAAGTAATGGCCTCTGGCGAGGGAGGAGGATTCGCCGTCGGCCGGTGGATATCGGCCCTGGGAGGAGGATAGGGCTTCAATCCGGGTGTCGCAGAGCGGGACCGAGGGAGGAGGATACGGTGCGGCTCACATCGACAAGAGCAATATGAACTTTGACCGTCTGGTCAGCAATGCGCCAAAGGTCATGTCAGCCATGCATTTGATGCAGGTATAGGTCAGTAAGCCTGCCATTCGATAACGGTGCCGTGATCGGCGACGGCCGCGTAGCTTCTGGCGCATCTGGGAAAACAAAGTGGCCCCGCTCGAGGGGGGAGCGAGGCCACGAATGCAGGCATTGCTGTCTGCAGGAGGGAACAATAGCGAGCGCGGGAGGAGGAGGGAGTGCGCTCAGCCACTGTTGCCGTGCATATATTCAGCGAGGGGGGGCGCATCAACCGGTGCCCCCGTATGCGAGCCATGCACTTGCGGCATGGCTTTGCGGTACGTCCTGTCACGGCATGAAGGCCGAGGCCAGGACTGTGCGCAAATCGCCGTCGGTAGCGTAGGCGATGTTGTCGATGCGCCAGACCCGCAGACCGGTCTCCCGGTCATCGACAAGCCGCAGGCTCAGGTGGTCAGTGTACTCGGCATGCGGGGTCTCGGGGAAGTCGTAGCGGATGGCGATACGCGCCTCGTCCATCATCAGTTCCGCCGTGCCAGCTTCGCACTTCTCGGCATAATCAGGCCACGCCTGCCAGGGGATGCCATCGCCCAGCGGCGGCTTCTCGTCGGGGTGCTGCGCCGCAATTTCGGCGTTCCTGGCTTCGGCTTCTGCAATTGCAGCCGAAAGGTCAGGGGTGAGCAGCCCCATAATCGGGCCTACATCGCTGGCGGTGCGGGACAGGCAGAAGATTTGTCCAACCTGCTCGGGCGTCAGGCCGGGGGATTGGGCCATGGCCGGGGCGTGGACGAGCAACGCGGCAATGGCGGTAGCAAGACGATACATGTGTGGCATCCCCAAACGCGAATGCGTTGCTGGTAGTGGGCGCCACCTGAACGGCGGCTGAAGGCGCCGCCGTCTAGAAAGACCACTCCCGGGCCTTACCCACGACGAAGTCGCGGAACACGCCGACACGCTTGGAGTTCTTCAGGGCCGGCGGATAGACGAAATAGGCCTCGTAGGCCGGCAGCTCGATGCCCGGTAGAATGCGGGTCAGCTTGTCTTCGTTCTCGGTGACGTAGTCGGGCAGCATGGCAATGCCGATGCCGGCGCGGCAGGCCTGCATCATGCCGTAGATGGCGTTGACCTTCATGGATGCGCGGCGCGGCGAGGAATCCGGACGGCCGAGGCGCTCGAGATAGTTGATGTCGCCCAGGTAGGAGGGGACAGGCTCGCCGAAGCTGATGATCTTGTGCTGGTCCAGCTGGTCGACGCTTTCGGGGGCACCATTCTTCTCGACATAGTCACGCGATGCGTAGAAGTGGTTGTGCACCGTAAACAGCTTGCGCTGGATCATCTCGGACTGGTTGGGCCGATGCAGGCGAATGGCGACGTCTGCCTCCCGCATGGCGAGATCGAGTTCGGAATCGTTGAGCTTTATCTCGATCTGGATCTCTGGGTAGAGCAGCAGGAACTCGTGAATACGCGAACTCAGCCAGGTTGAGCCGATACCGACTGTGGTCGTTACGAGCAGAGGCCCGGTAGGGACCTCCTGGCTCTCCGACATCTGGGTCTCTACCTGCTGGAGTTCCCAGTGCATGCGATGGGCGGTGCGGAAAAGCTGTTCGCCGACCTCGGTCAGCACCAGACCGCGGGCGTGGCGGATGAACAGCTTCAGCCCCAGATCTTCCTCAAGCGCGGAGATCTGCCGGCTCACCGCCGACTGGCTCATGTTGAGCTTTTCGGCAGCGTGCGTGAAGCTCCCCGACTCGGCGGCAGTATGGAAGATGCGAAGCTTGTCCCAATCGAGCATGGTTATTCCGCAGCTTCCGCCAGGTCATGTTCTGCAAGGTAGCGCTCGACCTCGAGCGCGGCCATGCAGCCCATGCCGGCAGCGGTGACGGCCTGGCGATAGACATCGTCGGTAACGTCGCCGGCTGCGAAGACGCCGGGAACATTGGTGGCTGTGGTGCCGGGCACGACCTTCAGGTAGCCGCCTGGCTTCATGTCGAGCTTGCCGGCGAAAATCGAGGTGGCCGGCGAGTGGCCGATGGCGATGAAGACACCGTCTGCGGTCTTTTCGGTCACGGCGCCGGTGCGGGTGTCGCGAATGCGGACGCCCTGGACGGAGCGCGGCATATCGGCGCCGTAGACTTCATCGATCTCGGCGTTCCAGATCACCTCGATCTTGGGGTTCTTGAACAGGCGCTCCTGCATGATCCGTTCGGCCCGGAACTCGCCGCGGCGGTGCACGACCGTGACCTTGGAGGCGAAGTTGGTAAGGAACAGCGCTTCCTCGACCGCCGTGTTACCGCCACCGACCACCACAACTTCTTTGCCGCGGTAGAAGAAGCCATCACATGTGGCACAGGCGGAAACGCCAAAACCCTGGAACTTCTCCTCGGATGGCAGGCCAAGCCAGCGCGCCTGGGCGCCGGTGGCAATGATGACCGAGTCGGCGGTGTAGCGCGTGCCGCTGTCGCCAATCAGAACGAAGGGGCGCTTGTCGAAATCGACCTCGACGATGATGTCGTTGACCATCTTGGTGCCGACATGCTCAGCCTGCGCCCTCATCTGCTCCATGAGCCAGGGCCCCTGAATGACGTCGGCGAAGCCGGGATAATTCTCCACATCGGTGGTGATGGTGAGCTGGCCGCCGGGCTGGAGACCGGAAATCATCACCGGTTCAAGCATAGCGCGCGCCGCATAGATGGCGGCGGTGTAGCCAGCCGGGCCGGAACCGATGATGACGACCTTGGCGTGCACGGTGACGCTCCTCGACGCTTAGACGAAAGATATACAATAGATAGTTGTTCGCCTACCGCTGATGCAAGGCGTCGTGCCGCCGCGGCCCTATAGTGCTGTGGGATTCACCCAAAAAGCACACAGGTCCGCACAGGGCGTAGGCGCAGCGCGGTCTTCTTGGGCGCGCTGCCCAACAAGCGCGCTAGATCAATCGCCGAACTTCACGTCGAGAATCTCGAAGCCGCGAGCGCCGCCGGGGGCAGCGACCTCAATCGAATCGCCAACGGCCTTGCCGATCAGTGCCCGCGCGATCGGGGACGACAGCGAAATGCGGCCCTTGCTGGCATCGGCTTCGACGTCGCCGACGATGGTGTAGACCTTCTTGGCTTCGGTATCTTCGTCGACGAGCGTAACCGTGGCACCAAACATGATGGTCGTGCCGCTCAGCTTGGTGACGTCGATGATGTCGGCGAGCGCGAGGATCGACTCGAGTTCCTTGATGCGGCCCTCGTTCAGGCTCTGCTGCTCTTTGGCGGCGTGATATTCGGCATTTTCCGACAGGTCGCCATGGGCCCGAGCCTCGGAGATAGCAGCGATGATCGCGGGGCGGTCCTCAGAGGTCCGGCGACGAAACTCCTCCGTCAGTGCCTTGTGCCCACCGATGGTCATCGGAATCTTGTCCATGGCCGTCTCCAGATAAAAGCCTGCTTCCGGCCAAGTCACTCGGCGACTGGTGGCGGTGCTCGTGGGGGAAGCGTCGAGTTAGACTGCCCGCGATGCGAGCAGCGGTCAAGCGGGCCCACCTTACGGTACCCGCCGCAATCTATATCGGTCGCAAGTCGCTGCGTGCAAGGGGCGGGGGGCCGCCGGCCTGTATGGCCGTTGCCGAAGGATTGTTAAGGAGTCGCGCGCAGGCTGGCAGCTGGGAACAGTTCTGAAGCACCGCCTGTGGCGGGCGAGAACCGCATACTGACCAGGGAGGACAGAATGAATGTCCAAGCCTATGTATTCGTGACGACGGGTAATCCGGGCGCCAAGCGGGTGGTGGTGCATGTGCGCCGGGTGCCGGGTGTGCTCAGAGCGGATGCGCTGTTTGGGGCGCCCGACATCATGGCTCTGATCGAGGGCGAGAGCATCGAGCAGCTGGACCACGTGATCGATGGTATCGGTGCCCTCGATGGCGTCGTGGAGAGCGAGACCAAGATCATCCGCTGGGTGTGAGCACTGTCGGCGAGCTTACAGGATATCCGCCCCGAGATAGAACGAGGGGCGCAACCTGTCCGGCTGCGCCCCTCGCGCTTCGTTCATTCGTTCAGTCGTCTGAGTGTTGGCGGATCAGGCCGATTGAAGGTTGTCCGCAGCGTTCTTGCCGGTCCGCTTGTCCTTGATGATCTCGTAAGAGACCTTCTGACCTTCATCCAGGCCGTTCATGCCCGAACGCTGGACCGCGGAAATATGCACAAAAACGTCGGCCCCACCCTCATCAGGCTGAATGAAGCCGTAACCCTTTTGACCGTTGAACCATTTTACAGTGCCGGTAGCCATATATAGTCCCTCTCGCAGTCTGCCGTAATGGCCATCACCCCAATGATGGCCTCTGCCTATCGAATTCTTGGAATGACAACGGCAGGCGCGATGAACGCCAGGCACGAAGTGTCGGCCGCAATATTCGACTGATAACTTGTAGCGGGAAAGTGTTCGTCCTGCAATATGTCGCGACCAACAGCTTAAGCCCGGTACGCGGGAGAGCGTCCGAGCCGGATAGAAGCAAATGGCGGCACTCTGTCCCGGATATTCGAGAGGCGGGACAGCAGTCGGGTCGTAGGACCTCACGCGCTACGGCATTGGTCGCCAGCGCGACGCAGATCCATGGCTGCATTTTATGCACCGCTATTGTGGCGGCAAGACGAAAACGCAGGCTGCGGTACGCCGCGCCTACAAGTCTCGGGGAAACCGACCCAGAATGCCGTGAGGACATGCAGCGCGCGCATTGCGGGAAGTCGCGTCAAGCCCCTTCACGGCAGCACCGGAAACGCGTAGATGCCGCGCCCGGATCTTTGTCGAGGCCATCTTGCGGCTGTTTCAGAACTCTTCAGGCGACGTAGTTGCGGACAAGCGCGCGGGTTACGCCGAAGCCGCTGCAAAAGATCAGGATTTCGGTGCTGCCGCAGAGGTGATGACGCAGGCACTTGAGCTCGCGCCGTGCTGGACCGCGGGCTGGGCACTCGTCGGCAGGTATCGCGAGGAGGCGGGTGATCTCGCGGGCGCCATCGCGGCATTCGAGGAACTGGCCCGTCTCGATCGGGAAGGGGTGTTCGGCGCGGGGCTCAAGCTGGCCGCGCTCGGCGTGGCGCCCGTGCCTGAGGGGCCGGAGATCGTTTATGTCGAGGCGCTGTTCGACGACTATGCGGCGCGCTTCGAAGAAGAACTGCTGCACAAGCTGGGTTACGACGCGCCGCAGGGGCTGACGGCGCTGATTGAGCACGAATTGCAGGTGCGCGGTCATGAGCAGGTGGGACACGCGATCGACCTCGGCTGCGGCACCGGGCTGATGGGCGAGCGGCTCAGGCGGCGCGCCTCCTATCTCGAGGGAGTCGATCTCTCCGGTGAGATGGTGGCGCTGGCCGAGCGCAAGGGCATCTACGACCGGCTTGAAAAGGCCGAACTGACTGCTTGGCTTGGAGCGCATCAGGGAGGTGTGGATCTGCTGGCGGCGACCGATGTGCTCAACTATTGCGGCGAGCTGGCGCCCATCCTCAAGGTGGCGATGCACGTGCTGGTGCCCGGTGGATTGTTCGCTCTGACGCTGGAGTTGCATCGTGGCGAAGCGCCGATGCTGCTCAGGCCGTCGTTGCGCTATGCGCACAATGGCGAGGCGGCGCGACAGGCCTGCCGCGAGGCCGGGTTCGAGGTGCTGGCGGTAGAAGAGACGGTGCTGCGACATGATCGGGGCGAGCCGATCGAAGGGCTGCTGTTGCTGCTCGGGAAGCCGGCTGCGCCAATCGCTCTGCCGGTATCCACGCCGGCCGTGGCCGATGAAGACGAGTTGGCGCGAGCGCGGCTCGACGGGTGAGCGGCGCGGCGGCCGTAGCTGCCGGGTCAGGGTGATGGCGGTGTCGGTTGGCCGCGCGCTAGAGTGCGCCTCCGGTTCCTAGCGCGCGTGCAGTGAAATCCTACGGATCCCCGGCAAAGTCGTGAGAGACGCGGAAGGGGTCCGTTTTGAGCGTCGGGATGGGCCGCAGTCCTCGTCGGCCAAGCTGCAGCAGCAAGTGGACGAACTTGGCGGCGCGGTCTTGGCCACTTCCCAAGTCGGGGAGCAATTGGGGCGCGGTTGCCGGAGCGGGGGCGCCCCGGCAACTCTACCTAACCTCAGAAGTAGCTCTGCAGCGTCCGGACGTCCATGTTGCCCTGGCGGTAGGCGATGATGCCGTCGACGGCGGCGGCCGCGCCGGGGATGGTGGTGTAGTAGGGGATCTTGCCCATCAGCGCGCTACGGCGGATGTCGCGACTATCGGAGATGGATTTCTGGCCGTCGGTGGTGTTGATCACCAGCTGAATGCCGCCATTCTTCATCGAGTCAACGATGTGCGGCCGGCCCTCAAGGACCTTGTTCACCTTGGCGACGGCGATGCCGTTCTCGGCCAGATACTTGTGGGTGCCGGAGGTCGCGACAAGCTTGAAGCCGGCCTCTGTGAGGTGGCGGCAGAAATCCACGATCAGCGGCTTGTCATCATCGCGGACCGAGACGAACACCGTGCCTTCACGCGGCAGCTTTGAACCTGCGCCGAGCTGCGACTTGGCGAAGGCGACGGGGAAGCTCGTGTCGATGCCCATGACTTCGCCGGTGGACTTCATTTCCGGGCCAAGCACTGTGTCGACGCCGGGGAAGCGGTTGAATGGGAAAACCGCTTCCTTGACCGCAATGTGCTCGAGTTTCTTCTCAGTGAGATTAAAGCTTTCGAGGCTCTCGCCCGCCATGATGCGGCTGGCGATCTTGGCAATCGGCGTGCCGATGACCTTGGCGACGAAGGGCACGGTGCGGCTGGCGCGCGGGTTGACCTCGAGGATGTAGATCGTGCCGTCCTTGAGGGCGTACTGCACGTTCATCAGGCCGCCGACTTTCAGCGACAGCGCAAGCGCCGTGGTCTGGCGCTTCAATTCGGCGATGATCTCGTCCGAGAGGTGCTGTGGCGGCAGCGAGCAGGCGCTGTCGCCCGAGTGGATGCCGGCCTCCTCGATATGCTCCATGATGCCGGCGACGAAGACATCCTTGCCGTCGCTGAGGCAATCGACGTCGATCTCGATGGCGCGGCTCAGGTAGCCGTCGAACAGCAGCGGGTTATCGGACAGAACAGAGTTGATCTGACCGGTCTTGTCGTTGGGGTAGCGGATCAGGATGTCGGGCGGCACGAGACCGGTCAGCGTGTCCTGAACATAGCGTTCGAACTCGCTGGGCGAGTGGACGATGGCCATGGCGCGGCCGCCGAGCACGTAGCTGGGCCGGATGACCAGAGGGTAGCCCAGACGTTCGGCGACGATGCGAGCCTGCTCGAGCGAATAGGCGATGCCGTTCTTTGGCTGGTTCAGCTCAAGACGGCCGATGAGCTTACTGAAGAGATCGCGATCTTCAGCGAGGTCGATCGAGCTCGGCTGTGTGCCGAGGATCGGCACACCGGCGCGTTCGACCGCGTCGGCGAGGTTGAGAGGGGTCTGGCCACCGAACTGGACGATAACGCCGTGCAGCGTGCCGTTCTGCTTCTCGGTTTCGAGAATCTCGATGACGTCTTCCTCGGTCAGCGGCTCGAAATAGAGGCGATCGGAGGTGTCGTAGTCGGTCGAGACGGTCTCGGGATTGCAGTTGACCATGATGGTCTCGTAGCCAGCGTCCTGCAGGGCGAAGCTGGCATGGCAGCAGCAATAGTCGAACTCGATGCCCTGGCCGATGCGGTTGGGACCGCCGCCGAGGATCACGACCTTCTTGCGATCCGACGGGCGGGCTTCGTCCTCGACCGCGCCGGCGAAACTCGATTCGTAGGTCGAGTACATGTAGGCGGTCGGCGAGGCGAACTCGGCGGCCGAGGTGTCGATGCGCTTGAACACGGGGCGAACGCCGAGGCTCTGGCGCAGGCTACGTACGTCGCGCGGCTGCTTGCCGGCCAGTTCAGCGAGGCGCCGGTCGGAAAAGCCCATGGACTTCAGGCCGCGCAGGCTCTGTGCGTCTTCGGGAAGCCCGAATTCGCGCACCTTGGCTTCCATGTCGATGATGCCCTGAAGCTGCTCAAGGAACCATGGATCGATCTTGCAGGCGTCGTGGATGTCCTCGACGCTATAGCCGAGCCGCATGGCTTCGGCGACATAGAGCAGACGTTTGTCGGTGGGGGTGGAGATGGCGGCGAGGACGGCGTTCTCGTTGTCGTCCTCCGGCGCACCGGTGACGTAGTCGGGGATGCCGATCTCGTTAAGGCCGGTCAGCCCGGTTTCGAGCGAACGGAGAGCCTTCTGCAGCGATTCCTGGAAGGTGCGGCCGATGGCCATCGCCTCGCCCACCGACTTCATCGAGGTGGTGAGACGGGTGTCGGCACCCGGGAACTTCTCGAAGGCGAAGCGGGGGATCTTGGTGACGACGTAGTCGATCGTCGGCTCGAACGAGGCGGGGGTGGCGCCGCCGGTGATGTCGTTCTCCAGCTCGTCGAGGGTGTAGCCGACCGCGAGGCGGGCGGCGACCTTGGCGATAGGGAAGCCCGTAGCCTTCGAGGCAAGCGCCGAGGAGCGCGAGACGCGCGGGTTCATTTCGATGACGATCATCCGGCCGTCAGCCGGGTTGATGGCAAACTGCACGTTCGAGCCACCGGTCTCGACCCCGATCTCGCGGAGCACCGCGATCGAGGCATCGCGCATGATCTGGTATTCCTTGTCGGTCAGCGTCAGCGCTGGCGCGACGGTGATGGAATCGCCGGTATGGACGCCCATCGGATCGAGGTTTTCGATTGAGCAAACGATGATGCAGTTGTCGTTCTTGTCTCGAACGACCTCCATCTCGTACTCCTTCCAGCCGAGCACGCTCTCTTCGATGAGGACTTCATCGGTGGGTGAGGCGTCGACGCCGGATTCGACGATGTTGAGGAATTCTTCCTTGTTGTAGGCGATGCCGCCGCCGGTGCCGCCCAGGGTGAAGCTCGGGCGGATAATGCAGGGTAGCCCGATGACCTCGAGGGCCTGCAGGGCCTCGATGGTGTTGTGTGCCAGCATCGAGCGGGGGGTATCGAGGCCGATCTTTTTCATCGCGTCGCGGAACAGCTCGCGGTCTTCGGCCTTGTCGATGGCCTCGGCGTCCGCGCCGATCATTTCGACATTGTACTTTTCGAGAATGCCCATCTTGCGTAGCGACAATGCGCAGTTCAGCGCCGTCTGGCCGCCCATGGTGGGGAGCAGGGCATCGGGCCGCTCCTTCTCGATGATTCTGGCGACGATTTCGGGGGTGATCGGCTCGATATAGGTGGCATGGGCGAGATCGGGATCGGTCATGATCGTCGCCGGATTGGAGTTCACCAGGATGATCCGGTACCCCTCGTCCTTCAGGGCCTTGCAGGCCTGGGTGCCGGAGTAGTCGAACTCGCAGGCCTGGCCGATGACGATAGGCCCGGCGCCAATGATGAGGATGGACTTGATGTCGGTGCGTTTGGGCATCTTGTGCTCTCTGTCATCGGGCGCGCGCGGATGGACCCGCTGTTGCGGGGGACCGGCGTCGGAGTCTGTGGGCTAGGCGGGTCCCATAGCGGAAGCGGATGGGGAAGGGAACCCCCAGAGAGGCGACAAGGTGGCGACAAGTTGTCGATCCGACGCCCGCATGGATCGCGGGCGCTCACTTGTGGCTATTTCAGCGCGCCATGCATGAGCCCGCGGACAAACCAGCGGCCTCCCAGCAGATAGACCAGAAGCGGTGGAACAGCCGCCATGATCACCGCGGCGCTCTGGCCACCGGCGCGCGCCGACATCAGCGCGACGGTGATCGGTTGTTCGCTACCGGAGGTGAAGATCATGCCGAACAGGTAGTCGTTCCAGATCGAGGTGAACTGCCAGATCAGGCAGACCGCGATGATCGGCGGTGCCAGCGGCATCATGATGCGAACGAAGATGCGGAAGAAACCGGCCCCATCGACACGGGCGGCCTTGATCAGTTCGTCCGGAATGGAGGCGAAGAAATTGCGGCAGAACAGAGTGGTGAAGGCGATCCCTTGCACCGAGTGGATGAGCAGCAGCCCGTAGACGGAGTTCGCGAGGCCGATCTGGCCCATGACGAATGCCCAGGGCAGCAAGGTGATCTGCATCGGCATGAACACGCCGAACAGAATGCCGAAGAACACCCATTTGTCCCCAGGGAAGCGCCACTTGGCGAGCACATAGCCGTTCAAAGCGCCGAAGGCGGTCGAGATCAGTGTCGCCGGAATGGTGATGATCAGCGAGTTGAGAAAGTTCGGTCCAAGCCCGCGGCACATGCCTGAGACGCAGGTGTTGTTCCAGGTGCGCACGAAGACACCGAAATCGATGCCTTCGGGCAGGGCGATGATGCCGTTGCGCGCCACTTCCCCGCCGCTGCGGAAGGCGTTGAAGACCACGATCAGTCCGGGAAACATGTAGATGAACGCAAACAACGCGAGCAGTCCGTAGATCAGCACGCGGTCATAGCGAAAGGCGGCGGTGCGGGCGGGCGCCGCGGGGGAAGTAACGGTAGCGATGGGAAGTCTCCTCGCCGCCACTCTAGATGGGTCAGCGGGGATGTCCAATGTTTCGTCGCGGGCTCAGGCGTCCGGTCGCGTGATCAGAGCGCCGGCCGCAACGATCAGCCAACCAAGAATCATTGCACCACCGCCGAGCGGAGCAGCCATGGGAAAGAGCGCCGCGCCGAGTTGGCTGCGGGCGACCAGATCGCCCGCAAACAAGAGCGTGCCGACGGCCAGCACCCAGGGCCCGACGCGGAGCAGCCGGCCTGCGGGCAGCAGCGACAGGGCGACAATCGCGGCGGCGTGCAGTTGGAGGAAGCTGGCGGCAATCGCGATGTTGGTGTCGGCCGAGTGGCTGCCAAGCGCAGCGAGGGCTACGCCCGCCGCTCCGAACAGCGTGGCGATGATCAGGAGCGGCCGGTGAAAGTGCATGTTTGCCTCAGCTGCGGCTGAAGGCGATGCTCGAGGCGGTCTTCTTGCCGTCCTTGTCGAGCAGCTCGAACTTCATGCTGATCTTGCCCCCGGTAAGCGAGAGCGTGGAGGAGACGGTGCCGTAGCTGCTTTCGAGACCTGACATGGAAAATACGATGCCGCCGCCCTGGCGTTTGCCGACGGCGCCGCCGGAGACGCCCTGTGCCGAAGTGTTGGCCTCGAAGCGGCGTGCGGCGTCATTGTAATGCATGGTGCCGGTGAAGCCGGCGGTGCCGGAGCCAAAATCGCAGCGACCCTTGTAGTTGACCTTCCCCGAACGGTTGGCAGTGAGGGTCATGGTGCAGTCGACGTCGCCGGTCTCGACCCCGGTCACCTTGCCGCTGCCGACCCAGCCGCCGGCGTATGAGGCGAGGAGAGCAGTCTCTTCAGGGCCGGAAATGGCAGGCGCGATGGACAGTGAAAGGAGGGCGACGGCGACAAGGGCAGGGCGCATGGCGGTTCTCCGAATCGGCTGCGCTGAGATTAGCGCGGCAAGGGCACAGGTGGGAGACGCTGGAACCACCAGCATCCTTGGGCGTTGGCCTTATAGAAGCGTCACGAAAGAGACTGTCATGCTGCAATTCTTCATCCTGCTCGTCGTCATCGCCGTTGTGGCCGGTGCCCTCGGGTTCACCGGCATCGCGGCCGGGGCCGCTGGCCTCGCCAAGATAGTGTTCTTCCTCATGGTGGTTGGCCTCGCGATCATGCTGCTCCTCGCCCTGTTCGGAATGATCGTGCTGTTCTAGGAAACTAGACTGGCAGCAAGAATCCTACCGGCAGTATTCAGTGTAGGTTCATCTACCGAGAGCTAACTCTCTGGCATCGATGCGCAGACAACTGCGCTCATAGCCAGAGAGGGGCTCTGAAATGAGTATTCATCGCATAGGTCTGACGGCACTTGTGGCGGCAGCGGGTCTGCTGATCTCCGCCAACACTGCCTTCGCCGTCGAGGCGGCAGCCAAGTCCGCCGTCAACGTTAGGACGGGTCCGGGGACCGGCTACGCGAAGGTCGACCAATTGACCGCCGGCGAGGTGGTCGAGATTACCGAGTGTGCGCCGGTGGGCTGGTGCTTCGTCCAGCACGATGGTCCCGATGGCTGGGTGAGCGCCACGTTCCTCGTGCCCGTCGAAGATGAAGTGATCGACGAAGAGGACTTCGATGATGGCGGCGGTTCCAATCCGGATTGCAGCTTCGGCTTCAATATCGGCTCGGGCGGTCCAAGCCTGTCGATCAACTGCGGCGACGGTCCGCTGCCTCCTCCGCCTGCGCCGCCTGCACCGCCTGCGCCCCCGGCCGGGGCTGAGGCCTGCTTCTATACTGGCGCCGATTTTGCGGGCTCGAAGTTCTGCATGGGTACGGGCATCCGCAACTCGCTGAACTCGGCCTTCAACGACAAGATCACCTCGGTTGAATTGTCGGGAGGCGCAAAGGCGCGGTTGTGCACCAACACCAACCTGACCGGCACCTGCCGGACGATCACTTCGGACACCGACCAGCTGCAGAACATCATCAACAACAAGGCTTCGTCGTTGACCGTGTTCACCGGGCCGGCCCCCGCCGATCCGCCGATCCTGATCGACCCGCCAATCCTGATCCCCGCCGTGCCGTCGACTTTCTCGACCGGGCCGATCAACCTGAAGCAGACTTGGGACATGAACCTCGACAATGGCGCCTCGGGCGATGCCGGTGGTGACGTGTGGTACCGGGCCGTGACGGCGACCGAGAAGTACCTGCAGCCCATCAATGGTGCTCGCATGTCGATGGTGGATGGCAGCCAGCGTGGCTTCGCCGGTTGCAAGACCGCCGCCTACTCGACGGCGCGGATCGCTCTGGTCGACCTGCCGGCGGGCACCTACGTCTGTGCCAAGACCAATGAAGGTCGCATCTCGGAGTTCCGCGTCAACGGCTTCAACGGGACCACGATGAAGATCGGCTACACGACCTGGGCAAACTGAGCGTCCAGTCTCAAGATATGAAGAAGGGCCCGGACGTCCGTCCGGGCCCTTTTCGTTTGACGTCAGCCGGCATTGGCCGCATTGGGCAACCGGAACAGGGCATCGGCAATGCCGGCCTGGGTGCCGGGATCGAAGTCGTCATCGGTGGGGAGCAGGACGGTGACGTCCGAAATCCCCAGATCGGCGAGTTGGGCAGGCGTGCCATGTCCGAACTCCAGATGGCCGCGGCCGATGATGCCGAGGACGACGGGCGGTTCGTCAGCGGAGAGGGCGCGCGCTATGTTGCAAGCAAAGGCGCGATCCCAGGTCTGCTGGGCGCGCACGAAGCGGTCGAGGTCCATTGGCGGTCCTGCACTGGCCGCGTTACGAGGGCGGCTGCCGATAGCTGCCAGGTAGGCCCGATAGGCCTCGGTCGCGGGCCGGGCCGGCGTGAGGCCATCACGCTCCGCCTCCGGAACGCTGTCCCAGCCTTCCTTTCCAACCCGGGTCACTAGCGGACGCTCGCAGTTCAGGGCGTACATCGGCAGTCCGAACTGCCGGCAGAAGTGAAACAGCGGCAGATAGAGAGCGGCGTCGTAGCGCCAGACCTCGCCCCAACCTACGGCGTCGAGGAAATCGGCGGGATCGGTCCAGCGTCCGGCAACGAAGTCGTCCAGCAGGGGCTGCACGCGGCGGGGAAACATCTCGAAGCCAAGCGCGATGTTACCACGCGTTGCGAGGAGGCCGGCCGCAACATGCAATTGCCAGCGGTGGACGTCGTAGCGCGTGTGCGTCTCGCCCAACAGCACAACGCGAGACGTCGCCAGCCGGGCGATTAGTTCCGGGTGGGTGAGGGTTCGGCCTTCTGCCAGCGTAAACCAGCAGCCGGGTGGAAGCGGGATGGTGGGCGGATTTGTCGACACGCGTGCCTCGCTGCAGGGGAGCAGGCTGGCTGGCGTGAGGCTGGCTGACCGGATGCGTCTGGTTATCCCCGAGCCGCGGGGCGGTCAACCAGAGCTCAGTCCTCTGGTTCAGTGGAAAACAGGAGAGGGAAGCCTTCGGCGCGGGCCATCTCAGTGGCGCGGGTCGCCTTGGTTTCCGCAATCTCGCGGGTGAAGACCGCGACGACGCATGAGCCCTTGGTGTGGGCGGTGATCATGATGCGGTGGGCCTGCTCGCCTGTGATGCGGAACTCGGCCTTGAGCACGCGGACCACGAAGTCGCGCGGCGTGAAGTCATCGTTCACGAGGATCACCCTGTAGAGCGGCGGCCGCGCCACTTTGGGCGCCGTGCGGGTGCGCGGGACCGTGGTGCTGTCGGCGGCGTTTACAGGAGGGATCGGCATGCTGCCAACATAGTGCGATGTGCTGGTGTCTGCCAGCAAAGACACGCAGAACCCGATGTTTGTCATTATGGGAATATCAATATGTTCCGGTTACGAAAATAGGTGCGGCCAAAGTGGTTTTGTCGCGGAGCGCGCCAGAAGGCGCATATTGATGAGGCAATGGGGCAGGTGGACAGGCTCCGAAGACTGGACGGGTTCTGATGACCGCTGCTCTCGATAGCGCCATGCAGGCGCTGGATATGCCCCCACCAAGCCGTGATCCAATGCGGGTTGCGGATCAGTTCGTGACCTTCGCCTGCAACGGCAGTCACTACGGTGTCGACATCATGGCGGTGCGGGAAATCCGCAGCTGGCAGCCGACCACCATATTGCCGGGACGGCCGAACGGCGCTTGCGGCGTGCTGGATATTCGCGGCAACGTCGTCGAGGTCTTCGATCTGTCGGCCGTCATGGGCGGGCCGTCGCTGGAGCCCGGCCCCGGAAATGTGGTCTTGGTCCTGGCAATCGAAGGCAGGGCCGTGGGAATTCTGGTGGACTCGGTGTCCGACATTATCGAGGCAATGGCGGACCAGCTGATGCCGGTACCCGAAGCCGGGCGGGGCTCGGACGCTGTCGGCCACATCTCCAGCATGGTCCATCACGAAGACCGGCTGATCGCGATTCTGGCGCTGCACGACTCGTTTCCGAGCTAAGCCGTCAATGGCACGGTGAGATCGCCGCCGGAGCGAGGGCTCTCGGCGGCGCCGTGCTTTGTGCAATCGCGCGAGACACCATGAGAATCCTGTTCTATCGTTGAGTGACGATGGACCTGGATTGGCTCCACCATCGTGAACCTTTCTCAGCGCGACGGGTTGTCCGTCGTGGTCACCATTTTTCAAGCCCTCACAACGCGCCCCAAAGCGCGCGCGATGGGCATTCGATTTCCAAGGAGTGTCTGATGAGCAAAGTCCCCACCATTGCGTTGCGCGACGGCAAGAGCATCCCGCAACTCGGGCTAGGGGTCTGGCAGGTTAACCCGGCGATCACAGAGCGGGTTGTGCGCGACGCAATCGATGCCGGCTACCGCTCGATCGACACCGCAGAGGGCTACCAGAACGAGGAAGGCGTCGGGGCGGCCATCAAATCGGCAAGCGTCCCACGGAGCGAGCTGTTCATTACCTCCAAGCTACGGAACGGCGGGCACAGCCGCGATCTCGCGCTGAAGAGCTTCGACGAGACGATGAAAAAGCTCGGGCTCAAGCAGCTGGATCTGTTCCTCATCCACTGGCCGATCCCGAGCCAGGACAAGTATGTCGAAGCCTGGAAGGTGCTGGTGGAGCTCAAGCAGCAGGGGCGGATTGCTTCGATCGGCGTGTCGAACTTCAACCAGGATCACCTCGAACGGATCATTGGCGAGACCGGCGAGGTGCCGGTGGTCAACCAGATCGAGCTGCATCCGCGCTTCCAGCAACGCGACAAGCGCGACTACCACCAGCAGCACGACATTCGAATCGAGAGCTGGAGCCCGCTAGGGTCGGGCCGGATGCTGGACGACAACACGGTTGGCGGCATTGCCAAGAAGCACGGCAAGTCGATCGCGCAGGTGATCATCCGCTGGCACTTGCAGGAGGGCCTGATCGTCATCCCCAAGACCACGCACAAGGACCGCATGATCGAGAATATCGGTGTGTTCGATTTCGAGCTCGACGCGGCCGACATGCGGGCCATCAACGGCCTCGACAAGGGTAAGTCCGGACGAGTCGGCGCAGACCCTGAGACAGCTTCGTTTCTGTTCTAGGTCGGCCCAGCACCGCTCTATGGTGTGACGCGGGTCTCCTTGAGGGAGGCCCGCTTGCCTTTGAACAGGAGGTCCTTTGCCGCCAGCAAGGCCCCGGCGACGATGAGCAGGGCTGCGAGGAGAACCGTGTGGCTATACGCGGCGACACCAGATGCCATCAGCACCAGCGTCGAAAGCAGCGGGGTGGCATAGGATGCGGCGCCGAGCACCTGGATGTCGCCGCGTTTGACGCCGATGTCCCAGACGTAGAAGGCAAGGCCAACGGGGCCGAGCCCGAGGGCGAGGATGGCGGCCCATTGCACCCAGTCGCTCGGCCAGACGGTCGTCTCGAAACCGAAGTGGCACAGTGTGGCGAGTGCAGCGGTGGCGAGGCAGAAGCCCGTGACGGCATCGCTGGAGACGTGCGCAAAGCGCCGCGAGAGCACCGAGTAGCCGGACCAGAGCAGGGCTGCGAGCAGGGCAGCTGCGTAGCCGGGAAGATAGAGCGGATCGAGCCCAAAACCTTGGCCGCGGGTGACGACTAGTACGGCTCCGCAAAGCGCGAGGCCCGAGCCGGCGAGGTGTTGCCAGCGGAGCCGCTCGCCGGGAAGCAGCGCCGAAAACACTACGATCAGCACCGGCCAGAGATAGTTGATCAGGCCGGCTTCGACGGGTGGCGCATGGCGCAAAGCGTAGAAATACGCGGCGTGGTAGCCGAACAATCCGACCACGCCCAGCAGCCAGACGCGCGGTGGCTGGCGCAAAGCTCGAATGGAGCCGGGGCGGAGAGCCAGAAGGGATGCGCCACCAATGGCAAAGGTGATGGCGGTAAGCTGGAAAGCCGGCATCGTGCCGCTGATGGCCGTGAGCCAGGCGAGCAGGGCCCAGAGCAGCACGGCGGCAAAGCCGATCAGCGTGGCGGCGGTGCGGGACGGGCGGGAGATCATTGGTTCAGCCGTTGCGGACATGGGCTTGTAGCTCAGGCCCGACCTCGCCGGAAGGGCAGGTGTGTGCCTGTCGCATTGATTGGCAAGGGCAGTGCGGCTAGCCTTTCGACATGGCCCTATCCCTCAATGACATCATCGAGCTGCGGCAGCGCCTTGCCAGCGGCACCGATGGCATTGCTCAGGAGATCCTGGCCGAAACGGCCGGGTCGCTTGGCCACCAAGGACGCATGGTCGAAAAGACCATGGCGGCGCTGCGTGCCTTCGATGGGCCGGCGGAGGGGCGGCAGGCGGTTGTGCGGGCGGCGGCCAAGGCGGTCTACGCGTATTTCGTGCAGCGCGAGGCCTGCGGCATGCGCAACCACCGCGACGTGATCCAGTTCTATGGCATTCCCGGCGAGGTGCTGGTCCGGCTCGGCGCCATCGAAAAGTAGAGTCGGAAGAGTCGCTTACAGCGCGTACTTGAAGCCCTCGTGGCTCTGGGCAAAGCCCAGGCGCTGATAGAAGCGGTGGGCATCTATCCGCTTCTTGTTGGAGGTCAGCTGCACGACGCCGCAGCCACGGGCCCGAGCCTCATCGATGGCCCAGCGGATCATCTGGCTGCCCAGCCCGCGCGAGCGAAGATCCGGGGCGATATGGACGGCCTCGATGAGGCAGCGGGTTTCGCCGAGCCGCGCAATGCCAGGAATGAAGGTCAGCTGCAGCGTGCCCGCTGGGCGCCCCTCGTACTCCGCGACGACCAGGCGCTGATTGGGATCGGCGTCGATGGCGGCGAGGGCCGCGAGGTAGCGCGGATGATGCGGTTCGTCGGCACGATCCGGGCTGTCGGCAACGGCGTCGACCTTGAGCAGACGGACGATGAACCCGAGGTCCGATGCGACGGCGTCACGATAGCTAAGTGTCCTCATCAAAAACGCTTTCCTTCGCGACTCGACCAATTGACGGCCTTTGATGCGAGGAGCCTTATGCCGGCCGAGTGAGGGGCTCAAGCATGGATTCGCGACTGTTGTATCTGGCGCTCGGCTCGTTTGCCGGGAACGTCGAGGGTGCGCTCATTGTCGTGGTCCTACCCGCCATTGCGGCCGAAACCGGGGTCAGCATCGCGCAAGGCGGGCTGCTGGTGTTCTGCTATTCGATTGCCTACGGATTCGGGACGCCGCTCCTGTCGACGCTGCTCGGCGGGGTGGATCGGCGGACGGTGGTTGCAGGCGGTGAATTGGCCTTCGGCATCGCGGCGTTGCTGATGGGGCTGCTGCCCGGCTACGTGCTCCTGCTGGTGACGCGGACATTCCTCGCCTGCGGGGCAGGGATGTTCACGTCGACGGCCCAGGCGACGGCCGTGGCCATCGCTGCGCCCGGCAAGCGCGGCAAGGCAATGGCGACGGTGATGCTGGGCGCGACCATAGGGGTGGCGGCTGGTGTGCCCGTCGCCGCGCTGGTCGCCAATCTCTATGGCTGGCGCGTCGCCTATATCGGCATCGGGTTTTTGGGCATCGCGGCCGCGCTGACATTGCGGCTGCGACTCCCCGACAATTTGTACGGCGACACCCAGACCATTCGGCAGCGGCTGAGCGTGGTGCGCATCAAGGGCGTGCCGATGATGCTGCTCGCGAGCGGGCTGATGTCGATCTCCGGCTTCATGTTCATGACCTATCTGGCGCCGATTGCGACCAGCGAGATGGGACTCAGCAAGGACGTAATGCCGGTGGTGATGCTGATGTTCGGCGTGGGGGCGCTGTCGGGTAATTTTCTCATCGGCTGGCTGGCCGACCGGATAGGTCCGCGGCGGACGGTGCTGCTGGCGATCTCGGCGACGATCTGTCTGCTCGTCGTCTTGCCGCTGGTTGGAGGCCTCCCAATAGAGGCGCGACGACTTGTGTTCATCGGCTGTGTCGGGCTGTTCGGCATGCTGACCTGGGGGGCGTTTCCGGCCCAATTGCTGCGTCTGGCGAACATTGCCCATAGCTCGATGCCGCTGGCGGCGTCGCTGAACCTGACGGCTGGCAATCTGGGGGTGGCGACGGCAGCGGTGCTGGGCGGATTCGCCTTCGAGCAGGCGGGGCTCTACGGCATCGGCTGGGGTGGCGCGGCGGTTTCGGTGTTGGCGTGGATCGTGTCGGTGCTGGTGCCGGAGCGCCTGGCGAACACGAGCTGACCTAGACGCGCTTGCCTTTGGGGCTGATGGCCCATGCGACGACCAGCACAACCACCGCGAGAATGCCGGGCAGCAGGGCGAGCCACTGGTCGCCGGCAAAGAGGACCGCGGTGCCTGCCCACATGATCGAGCTCAAGGCTTCCGAGATGGTGGCGGCCCGCGAGGCGACCTGGCGGCGGCGGAACATGGCCCGGCGCATGGGGACACGGAACCAGAGCTGGATGGCGGTGGCGGAGCCGGCGGAGACGGCGACGAACAAGGCGGTCTTCCAGGCAAGGTCGAACGAGGCGATCCCCACCATCAGCAGCAGCGGCGCGAAGACTACGGCGATGGCGCAGAGCACGGCCTCGATCTTGGCGATCAACACGGTGCGCGGCGCGATCGGCGCGGTGACGACCAGGTCGTGCGCATCCTCGCCGGAGATTGCCAGCCACGAGAGGCCGCCGGCCAGTTGCCCCGCCGCCATGACGATAACCGGGATCACGACGACATAGGTGCCGGCGCTCTGACCATAGGAGATCCAGAGAAACAGCGCAGGCGGCACGAGGTAGAGGATCTGCATCAGCGTCTGGCTGAGCAGCCAGGGGTCGCGACGCAGCAGCTTCCATTCCTTGACGCGCAGAGCGTGGCGCTGCGAGGCGGTACGGAAAGGGCGGGCAGGGCGCTGGCTGACGCGGGTCTGCGAGACGCCGGCGGCCGCAATGGCATGCTGGGCGAAGCTGTTTGAGGTGCGGGCAATGACGAGGACGAGGGCCCCGAGGCCGAAAGCCAGCGTGATGGCGAGCTCGACGGGATTGCCCATGGCGGCGCGGGCGGGGAGCCAGAGCAGGCTTTCAGGGCCGGGCGCCGCGGCGACGAATTCGGGCGATTGCAGTACCGCATACCGGTTCATGTTGCCGAAGCTCAGGATGGCGGCAGCCTGAATACCGATAACGAAGCCCGCGCCGACGACGCCGGCGACGATCTGGGCGATCAGGCGGGTACGGCGCGGGCCGACGAGGCGGAAAAGGCCGATGGTAATCACTACGGCGATGGCGGCAGAAAGCGCGCCGAGCGCGGCGAGCACGCCGTAGGCGCTGAACCATTTGAGCCCATCACGGGCGATAAGCACATTGATGATCGGGCTGGCCAAGAGGCACGCGAGCAGCATGGTGCCAAAGGCGATGGCACCGGTGCGAACGGCGAAGACCTTGCCGGACGAGGCTGGCGACGAGAGGATCAGGTCGAGGTCCGAGCGCGAGTAATAGGCGCGCGTCACCGATTCCAGCGCCTGGCTGAGCATGACAGTCCAGAACAGGAAACCGGTGCCGGTAACCAGCACCAGCGTCTCGCGATCAGCGACGAGACCCCCGGCGATCCATGGGCCAAGCAGGTGGTTCGCGAGGGCATGGAGGCCCAGATAGAAGGCGCTGAGGGTGATCGCCAGCACGACGCCCCGCACGGGGCGACCGCCGGTGGTCATGGCCAGCCAGTCACGCCAGGCGAGCCGCAGCTCGTGGGCGGCGAACCAGGACAGCGAGGCAGTCGTCATGCTGCGATCTCGTCCGCGAGGGCTGCAGTGGCGGTGTCGGCATTCTCGGCGACGAGATCGAGGAAGATCTCTTCGAGCGTGGTCTCGCGGCCGATGCGGGTGCGCAGCTCGTCGAGCGTGCCTTCGGCGACGAGGCGGCCGTGGTTGATGACGCCGATGCGTTCAGCCATGCGTTCCGCCACTTCGAGAATGTGGGTGGTCATGATGACGGTCACGCCGGACGCGACCTTCTGCTTGAGCACATCCTTGACCTGCCGAGCCGAGCCGGCATCGAGGCCGGTGAGGGGTTCATCGAGGATGATGAGCTTGGGATCGTGGACGAGAGCGCCAGCGAGGGCGACCTTTTGCAGCATGCCCTTGGAGAAGCCGCCGCAGCGTTCGTTCGCATGCGGACCAAGGCCGAGCCAGCCGAGCAGTTCGCGGGCATGACGCTCGGCCTCGCGGGCTTCGATCTGCCAGAGGCCGGCCACGAACTCCAGATATTCGAGCGGAGTCAACCGGTCGTAGACCATTGGCTCGTCCGAGACCCACGCGATCACCGACTTGGCGTGCAGTGGATCGCGCCGGGCATCGATCCCGAATACCGAAATCTCGCCTACATCGGGCTGGAGCAGCCCGGCGACCATGCGGAGGATGGTGGTCTTGCCGGCGCCGTTGGGGCCGAGCAGCGCGTAGAATTCGCCGGCGCGTACCGTGAGATCGAGGCCAGAGATCACGGGCCGGTCGAAGCTCTTGGCGAGCGCTGTAATCTGCAGGGCGGCGGCGGTCGACGACATGATTGGCTCCGCTGCTGCGGTTGCGACTGTCGGGACGCTAGCGGAAAGCGGTTGAGCACGGCTGAAGCGGCGCGGTTAACTTGGACTGAATTATTGCAGCCCGACGGCGTCGACGGTGCCGCCTTCGCAGCCGCCATCGGTAGGACGGGCGGCGCGCATCAGCTTGCCCAGATTGGGGGTCTGGCCGGGTGTGCCGTAGAGCCCGATGGTCAACTCGGTGATGATCCGGCGGCGGCCATCGTCCTCGCAGGCAACGCGAACGCGCTCGCCGGCGCCAGTGCCGAAGGCGGCATCGAAGGCGCCACGGATTTCGTCTTGGCTCAGGCTCTTGCCGATATTGGCTGCGAACAGTTCGCGCACCGGAGAGGCGTTGAGCGCGGCGAGCAGCAGAATCGAGGTGGCGAAATAGGGTCCGGGTTTCTCGGAGAAGCAGGTGCCATGCTTGATCCATTCGTGCCGGTCGAGCAGCGAGCGGGTGCCGGGCATCACCTCGTCGAGAAGACGCCGCGTGGCGGGGTCGAGATCGACCGAAGGGAGGGCCGACCAGCTGCCCGCTTCGTCGCGCTCGCGCTGCGCCGTCGGGACGCCGCAGTACTGATCGCGCGGCCAAAGGCCGTGCAGCGCGAAGTGGTCGGCATCGAAGCGGTTTCGGCCCTGCGAGGTGCATTCGGGGCGGTTGCGCGCAGCCTCACAGAAGGCGGGCTGCCAGCTCGCAGCGAGGATGAGGAACTGGTCGGTGTCGGCAGGCGGCGCTGGGGTTTGTGTCGCTGGCGGTGGAGTGGGAAGTGCGGTCGGTGGAGCCGGACGCAGCCAGAGGAACAGGCCGGCGCCGGCGAGAAACGTCAGGACAATCAGCAGCAGGAATCGGCTGTTCATCCCGCCAGTTCACCAGCGTTTGGGAGCGGAGTCACCAGCGGCGTCAGGCGGGGTGGCCGGGCGGGGTGAACCGCCCGGCCTGAGCGTTTACAGCGTGATGCGGTAGATGCCGAAGCCGGCTTCGGAGGTGTCGCCCGTGGCCTCGATCTTGACGGCAGTGACGTCGGCGAGATGTTCCGCGCCCTTGGGGCCGGTTTCGAACAGCACGGTGGCACCGATGGGCGCGAGCGACCAGTTGCTGTCGGCCTTGGGCTGGATGGTCTTTTGCTCGACGATATAGCGCACGATCAGGTCGCGATTGGTGTCGGGGCCCTTGAAGATGATCTTGTCGGGGCCGATGCCGGGGAAGCTGCCGCCGCCACCGGCGCGGTAGTTGTTGGAGGCGACGACGAACTTCTGCGCCAGGTCGATCGGCTTGCCGTCGAACATCAGGTCGACGATGCGGCTCTCGGTGTTGCCGAGGTCCTCGCCCTTTGGGCCGTATTTCGAGGGCTTGGAGATGTCGATCTTGTAGGTCACCCCGTCGATCACGTCGAAATTGTACGACGGGAAGTCGGGGTTGATGAGCGGGGCGTCGGTGGCACCGGGCTCGACCTGGTTGAAGATGCCGGCGGAGCGGTCGAGCCAGTTCTGCACATCCTGGCCGGTGATGACCACGGCCTGGATGGTGTTGGGGTAGAGATAAAGGTCGGCGACGTTCTTGATCGCAACCGGGCCGACGGGGACGTCGGTGTAGTAATCCGGACCACCGCGACCACCGGCCTTGAACGGCGCGGCGGCAGACAGCAGCGGCAGGGCTTCATGCTCGGTGCCCTTGAGCATCTGGGCGAGGTACCAGGTTTGCGCGATGTTGACGATCTGGACGCTCGGATCGTCGGCCACGAGGGCGAAGTAGGAGTGGAGCGGGGCCGCCGTTTCGCCGACAGCGCGGCGGACATAGGCGAGGGTCTCGTCGTGCTCGGCCTGGGCGGCAGCAAGCACTTCGGCCTCGCTTTCGACCAGCGGCTTCACCTTGCCTTCGACGCGCTCATAGATCGGACGGGCTTCGACGGTGTGCGAGGCGATGGTCCACTTGCCAGCATCGTCGACTTCCAGCAGCAGGTCGATGAGGCCCATATGCGAGCCCCAGAAGCCGGCCATGACTGCGGGCTTGCCGTTGAGGGTGCCCTTCTCGATGTCTGCGCCGGGGATGTCCTTGAAGTCGGGGCCGGGGAAGACGAGGTGCTGGTGGCCCGTGAGGACCACGTCGATGCCGTCGACGGCCGCAAGCTGCAGCGAGGCGTTTTCGCCGATGCCCAGTTCGGCGGCGATGCCTGAGTGCGAGAGGGCGATGATCAGATCGACGCCTGCGGCCTGCATTTCCGGGACGTATTTCTCGGCGGCCTCGACGATGCCGATGGTGTCCACCTTGCCGGCGAGATTGCTCGAGTCCCAGGTCATGATCTGCGGCGGCACAAAGCCGATATAGCCGAGGCGAATGGTGTGGGTGGCACCGGCGCCATCGGTCAGCTGCTTTTCGACGATGCGGTAGGGCTCGGCGAAGGGCGTGCCGTCGGGCTTGACGATATTGGCGCAGACGATGGGGAAGTTGGCGCCCTTGAGTGCGGCGTCGAGGAACTCGAGGCCGTAGTTGAACTCATGGTTGCCGAGGGTGCCGGCTTCGTAGCCCAGGGTGTTCATCGCGGCGATGACGGGGTGGGTGTTGTCGGCGAGCCCCTTCTCATAGGCGATGTAGTCGCCCATCGGGTTGCCCTGGATGACGTCGCCATTGTCGAGCAGAATCGAGTTGCCGGCCTCGGCGCGGATGGCGGCGATCAGCGCTGCGGTGCGCGCGAGGCCCAGCGTGTCGTTGGGGGCGTCGGCATAATAGTCATAGGGGAACACCGCGACATGCAGGTCGGTGGTTTCCATGATGCGCAGATGCGCCTGACCGGCGGCGGCAAGGGCCGCGAACGGGTGCAGGGCGACGGCGGCGCCGAGCGTCGCCGTACCGGCGAGGAAAGCACGACGGGATAGGCCGGAATGGAAATTCATTGGATGACTCCCTGAGCTTGGCAATGCCTTTGGGACGGCCGCAACTTGCCGTCTGCCGCATGCCATTCGAACTGCGGCACTGGTGCCTCGTCACAATGACGCTGCCATGACGGGCAAACACATCTGAGGCCGTTTTGACCGGTTGGTCAAGAAACGGCATTGGGGCGCTTGTCAGGTGGAACCCGTTTGCTGGCCTGCGGCTTGTTGGTAGAGTTGTGGGGACATTGGAGACCATCTCATGAAGTGGCGTGGGCGCGAGCGCAGTTCGAACATCGAGGACCGGCGCGGGCAGGGGGGCATGCGTGGCGGCGGGTTGGGAGGGCTCGGCGGCCTCGGCAGCGGATCTGGCGGCGGGTTTCGTATTCCCACCGGTGGCGGTCGGGCCGGCGGCGGACTGGGTCTGGTCGGCATCATCGTGGTGTTCGGGCTAATCTGGCTGCTGTCTGGGCAGAACCCGCTCGACATGCTCACTGGAGGACAGACCTCATCGCCTTCCACGCAGTGGTCGGCTCCGACCACCAATGCCAGCAGCGACGAGCTGGCTGAGTTCGTCGGCGTGGTGGTGAAGGACACCGAGGACCTGTGGGCCGAAGTGTTCCAGCAGAACAACATGACCTACACGCCACCCAAGGTGGTGCTGTTCTCGGACGCGACGCAATCAGGCTGTGGACTGGCACAATCGGCGAGTGGTCCGTTCTACTGTCCGAACGACCAGAAGGTGTACATTGACCTGGTGTTCTACGATCAGCTGCGCCAGCAGTTCGGGGCGCCGGGCGATTTTGCCCAGGCATATGTGATTGCCCACGAGATCGGGCACCATGTTCAGAACCTCACCGGCGTGCTGCCCGAGTTCAACCGGCTGCGTGGCCAGATGAGCCAGGACCAGCAGAACGCCTATTCGGTGAAGGTGGAGCTGCAGGCCGACTGCTATGCGGGTGTTTGGGCCAACTATGTTCAACGCGAGAACCTGCTCGAACAGGGCGACGTCGAAGAGGCGATCAATGCCGCCAATGCGATCGGCGACGACACGCTGACCCGAGGCCGGGTGGCCGAGCGCAACTTCACGCACGGGACTTCGGCCCAGCGCATGGCCTGGCTGAAGCGCGGCATGGAGAGTGGTGACGTCGGCCAGTGCGACACCTTCAACGGCAGTGTCTAGCGCTGTGCGTGGCTCGGCGGCGGGTCTTGCCGTCGAGCATTTCGGCGATGATGGCCGGTTTCCGAACAGCCGGCTGCCTTTGCTGGTCTATCGCAGTGCGCTGGCGCCGGAGCATTGTTCGCCTGAGGCGCTTGAGGCGCTGTTCGACAGTTGCGGCTGGCCGCCGGCCTGGCGCAGCACGATCTTCCCCTACCACCACTACCACTCCACCGCGCACGAGACGCTGGGTGTTGCCGCGGGCCACGCTCGGCTGATGCTGGGTGGCCCCGAGGGCCGGGTGTTTGAGGTGCAGGCGGGGGATGTGATCGCCATCCCGGCGGGAGTGGTGCATCGGCGGCTGGAGTCGAGCAGCGATTTCCTCGTGGTGGGATGCTACCCGCCCGGACAGGACTGGGACCTTCTGCGCGGGGAAGCCAGAGACCGGGAGATCGCTTTGCGAAATATTCCGAGGGTGCCGCTGCCGGTCACCGACCCCGTAGCCGGCGAGGCAGCGCCGCTGCCGCAGCTCTGGCGGTAGCCGATTCCGGCCCTCCAGGGTTTCGGAAACAATCGAAAATCGCGCTAAACGGCTGAAATCGCCGATGGTTCCGGTTTTGTGATCGGTCTGGGAAATGTCCAGAAATGACCGCAAGCAAGCCTCGCGATGGCCCGGCGGCGGGCACATTGCGGGGGCAGTTTCGATCCTGCGGACTGCAGCAGACGTCCGCCGGCGACGGGGCCTCCCCCGGGCCGCTTTCAACCTTCATGGAAGGATATGTCCATGCGTAAGCACATCGTTATCGGCATCGCAGCTCTCGGTCTCATGGCGGGTCCGGCCTTGGCGCAATCCACCCCGCCGAGCTTTGCCTCGGCTGACACCGACACCAGCGCCAGCGTCAGCCTCGCAGAAGCCCAGGCGATCTGGCCTGAGATCACCCAGGAGGCGTTCACCGCCGCCGATACCAATATGGACGGGGCGCTCGACCAGACCGAATTCGACACCTATGTCGCAGGTCTGCCGGCCGCGCAGTAACCTCCCGCTGTCGCAGCAGACAGAAAGGGCCACCCGATGGGTGGCCCTTTTTCGTTGGTCGAGTCGCGGGGGACCTCAGGCGGCCGCTTCACCTGGCTTCACCTGCTCGGGCTTGAGCGGCAGACCCTTCTGGCTGCGCACCAGGTTGAGGAACCGGGTGAACAGATAGTGGCTGTCGTGCGGGCCCGGGCTCGCCTCGGGGTGGTACTGCACCGAAAAGATCGGCTTGCCGTCTACGCTGAGCCCGGCATTGGAGCCATCGAACAGCGAGACATGAGTCTGAGTGACGCCGGCGGGCAGGCTCTCGGTGTCGACGGCGAAGCCGTGGTTCATCGAGGTGATCTCGACCTTGCCGGTGGTCAGGTCCTTGACCGGATGATTGGCGCCATGGTGGCCCTGGTGCATCTTGGCGGTGGTGCCGCCAACGGCGAGGCCGAGCAGCTGGTGGCCAAGGCAAATGCCGAACATGGGTTTGCCGGTTTCCATCAGCGACTTGATGGTCGGCACGGCATACTTGCCGGTGGCGGCCGGATCTCCGGGGCCGTTGGAGAGAAACACCGCATCGGGATTGTGGCTGAGCACGTCCTTGGCGGTCGCCGTGGCCGGAACCACCGTAACCCGCGCGCCCTGTTCGGCGAGCTGGCGCAGGATGTTGCGCTTAGCGCCGTAGTCGATGGCGACGACGTGAAACTCCGGGTTCTCCAGCGTGCCGTAGCCCTCGGTGCGGCTCCAGGGGGTCTGGTCCCAATGGTAGGTCTGCGCGGTGGTGACTTCACGCGCCAGATCGAGCCCGACGAGACCGGGGAAATTCTTGAGTTCGGCCTGCATGGACGGCTCGTGGAAGTAACCGTCGGGGGCGTGGGCAATGACGCCGTTGGGCATGCCCTTTTCCCGGATGCGCGCGGTCAGCGCCCGCGTGTCGACGCCGGCGATGCCGATGATGTTGCGCTTCTTCAGCCAAGCATCGAGCTTTTCGACGGCGCGATAGTTCGACGGGTTGGTGATGTCGGCCCGAAGAACACAGCCCCGGATGCCCGACAGCGCCGCCATGTTCACCGTCTCGATATCTTCGTCGTTGGTGCCGACATTGCCGATATGAGGGAAGGTGAAGGTGATGATCTGTCCGGCATAGGAGGGATCGGTGAGGATCTCCTGGTAGCCGGTCATGGCGGTGTTGAAGCAGACCTCGCCGGCCGAGTGCCCGATCGCACCGATGCCGTGGCCTTCGAGTCGCGTGCCATCGTCCAGGATCAGGAGGGCGGTCGCGGGCTTTTGCTGCCAGCCGGTCATGGCGGGGCTCCAGGTTCGGGACAATGTCGGTTGAGGCCTCTCCTTAGAAGGGGGCCAGACGGAGCGCAAGTGGCGCGCCGGCTTTATTGCGCTATATGGGGGCTCGATAGACAGTGACAAGTTCGAGAGCGGAGTTCGAAATGCGCGAAGCGATCAGTGAAGGCTACAAGACGGCGCTCAAGGCCGGCGACAAGCGCCGGACCGCGACGCTGCGGGCGGTGAATGCCGCGATCAAGGACAAGGACATAGAGGCCCGCGGGCAAGGCAAGGATCCGCTCGGGGAGGCGGAAATCCTGTCGCTGCTGCAGAAGATGGTGAAGCAGCGCGAGGAATCGCTGGCGATCTATGAGCAGAATGCCCGCGAGGATCTGGCAGCGGTTGAACGCGAGGAGATCGCTATCCTTTCCGAGTTCGTGCCACAGGGGCTGAGCGAAGCTGAGCTCGAAGCGGCGATCACTGCGGCGATTGCCAAGACCGGCGCGGCCGGCGGCAAGGACATGGGCAAGGTAATTGCAAGCCTTAAGGCCGACTATCCGGGCCGGATCGATTTCGGCAAGGCGAGCGGCAAGGTCAAGGCAGCGCTGGGGTGAGCTGGTGGCCGATCACAGCGAGGCTGACCGGCTGAAGCTCGACGGGTTCGAACCCGATGTCGCAGCAGAGCTTGATCGCTTGCCGCGGCACCGGTTGCCGGCCGGGACAGTCCTGTTCCGGCCAGGCGATGACGCGCAGGGGTTCGTGATGGTGTCGCGGGGCGCCGTCTCCGTATTCCTGACCGGGCGCAACGGGCGTGAGATTTCGCTCTACGACGTGCGGCCAGGCCAGACCTGCGTGCAGACCACCCTGTGCCTGCTTGGTGAGTCGCACTACTCAGCAGAGGCTCGGGCGGCGACCGAGGTGGAGATCATCGTGGTGCCGCGCGGGGTGTTTTCGCGCTGGTTGGATGAGCGCCCGAAGTTCCGCAGCTTTGTTTTCCGCGCTTTCGGGGCGCGGCTGGCCGAAGTGACGGCGATTCTCGAGCAGGTGGCATTCGTCAAGATCGAGGCGCGGCTGGCGGGCGAGCTGCTGCGCCGCGCCGATGGCGACGGCGTGGTGCGCCTGACGCATCAGGAACTGGCGGTGGGGATCGGATCGGCGCGCGAGGTGGTGTCGCGGCGGCTGGAGAGCCTCGCTCGCGAGGGGCTGGTCAGCCTCGATCGCGGCACCGTCCGCATCGTGCAGCGGGGTGAGCTGCAGGAAATCGCCGATTTGCCCTGAGCAACGTGACCTTGTCACCGACAGAGGTGGGTGGCCGGTGCGATCAAGCTGCCATCGGTGCCGGAATGTTCCGGCCAATGGAGGCAGCAATGTTCAAGAACAATGTCGGCGGGCTGGACCGCATTATCCGGATCGTTGTGGGCGCGGTGGCGCTGGCAGCCTTCTTCCTTGTTGGCGATGTCGCCTGGAAGTGGCTGCTGCTGATCGGCATCGTGCCGCTCGTGACGGGTCTCATCGGGACGTGCCCGATCTACTCGATGCTGGGGCTTTCGACCTGCCCGGTGAAGCGTCAGGGCTGAGACGGCATCACGCCGGCAGGCGCATTGCCTGCCGCCGCTCAAGGCCAAAGGACAACGCCGCCGTACCGGCCGCCAGGAGGCTTGAGATCACGCCCACTGCAGGAAGATCTGCATAGGAGACCCCGCCGCTGAGCAGCATCGCGCCGATGAAGGCGCCAAGCGCAATGCCGACATTGAAGGCGCTGGAAATCAGCGCCGAAGCGAGATTGGGCGCGCGCCGGGCGGCGGCGATGACGCGGGCCTGCAGTGGGGTAGAAAACGCGAAGCCGACAATGCTGGCAGCCATCAGGTTGACCGTCATCCAGACCTTGTCGTGCATGGCAAACAGCATGGTGAAATAGAGCAGCGACTGCAGCAGCAGCACCGTGATCAGGGTCGGCATCGGCTTCCAGTCGGTGCCTCGGCCGCCCGCCCAGATGCCAAGGATCGAGCCTGCGCCCCCGGCCAGAAGGTAGAATGGCACAATCTCGGGGGAGAGCTTGGTGACGTTCAGCATGATGGGCACCTGATAGGTGCCGAAGGCGAGGGCGCCGACCATGGTCAGTGCGATGGTGATGTAGCTCAGCCAGACCTGCTGGTGCCGCAGTTGCGCGAACTGCTCGCGCAGACTGGCCTGGGGCGAGTCGCCCGGTTGGGCCCGCGGCAAGCGCCAGGCGAGCACCGTGATGGCGACAAGGCCGATCAGGGCCACCGTCAGGAACGTGGCGCGCCAGCCAAAGGCGACGCCAATCGCCGAACCCCCTGGTAGCCCAAGCAGGTTGGCCACCGTGATGCCGCTAATGAACAGCGAGAACGCACCACCGCGCCGCTCCGGCGGCACCAGCGCTGCGACCATGACATTGCCCGCGCCGAAAAAGAGGCCGTGCGCGACAGAGGAGAGTACACGCGCGGCCAGCAGCAGGCCGTAGTCGGGCGCAAAGGCGCAGAGCAACTGGGCGCCGGTAAACAATGACAGGGTGCCGATCAGCACTGTGCGCTGAGATAGCCGGTGGGTGAGGATCGAGAGGATGGGTCCGCCGATGGCAACGCCAAGCGCATAGGCGGTCACGAGCAGTCCCGCCACGGGAATGCTGACTTCGAGATCGGCCGCGAGCGGCGGCAGGATGCCGGAAATGACGAACTCGGCGGTTCCCACCGCGAAGGCGGCTAACGCAAGGGCGTAGATGGCGATGGGCATGGGGTGCTCCTTGGGGAGCGGCAATTGCATGTTTGTCTGCGCCTGCCAAGCCTGCGGCAACTACTGACAGCTTCCGCCTGACTGGCAAGAGGTCTATTGTGAGAGCGTTGAGGCTATTTCTTGGAGAGTGATATGGCGATTTCCAGTGGAACGCGGCGGCGCTACGCGGCGGCGACCGCATTGAGGGGCGTCTTGCTACTGTTTGTCGGCATTTATGCGATCCTGTTTCCCGGGGCGACTCTGGCGGCGCTGGTGCTGGTCGGCGGGGCGCTGTTCCTAGTCGACGGCGTTCTCGGGCTGTGGAGCCTGACCTTCGGCGGAGCCAAGAGCGGCAACTACTGGTTCGACGTGATCCGCAATGTGCTGTCGATCATCAGCGGTGTGATCATCCTGGCGTTCCCGTTCGTCTCGACCCTCATTTGGGTGTGGTTCATCGTCTATCTCGTGGCTTTCCAGGCGATCGTGGTCGGCGTGATGGAGATCGTCACGGTCATGCGAGAGCGCGATCTCTACGCGCGAATCTGGCCGGTGATCCTCAACGGCGCCCTCTACGTGCTGTTCGGCATCGCGCTGCTGTTTGCGCCAATGGTGGCGGCTGAGGTGCTGGTGGTGGTCGGTGGCATTCTCGCCCTGCTGTTCGCCTTCGGGCTGTTCGCTTTGGCCTGGCGGATGTACCAAGCCAGCAAGCAGACCAACCACAACGTCGGGTAGGGCCGACCCGGTGTACACTCCAGGCCCACCGGGCGGCTCGCCCGGCGGGCTCAGGGCGCGGTGACGTTGCGGTCGGCCTGTTCGATTTCGGCGTTGAAGGTTGCGCCCAGAACCAGGGTCTGCGCGGAGATATAGAGCCAGAGCAGCAGGACGACGGACGCGGAGACCGAGCCAAACGTGGCTTCGTAGTTGCCCCAATTCTCCACATAGATTGAGAAGATCGCTCCGGCCACCAGCCAGAGCGACGAGGCGAGCAGCGCCCCTGGCCAGATATAGCGGAAGTGGCGGGGATGCCGGTCTGGGCCCCAACGATAGAGCGCGGCCAGCACCCCGACACTGAGCACCAGCAGCACGGGCCAGCGGCCGACAAGCACCAGCATTTCCTCGCCCGATGGCCAGGGCAGCAGGGCAGGGAGTCCCGCCACGGCGACGAGGGCGAACACCAGGAAGATGCCGCCGCCGATGCTGAGGGTGACCGAGTATAGCAGCGACAGCCAGAAGCCGCGGCGTTCGGGCTCATCGCGGACGCGGGACATGGCGAACAGCAGGGCATCGACGCCGCGGGAGCCGGACCAGAGCGCCAGCGGCACCGAGATCAACAGGCCCAAGCCGAGGGTGGTGCCGGATTGATCGGCCAGCAGAGCAAGCTGCTCTTCGACGAGGTCGAGCGCTATGTCGGGGATCAGGAACTGCAGGGTTTCGAGCGTCCTGGCGACCAAAAGGCGGTCGGCGACGAGCCCGTAGACGAGAGCGATGGTCGCAAAGGCCGGAAAGAACGAGAGAAAGCCGAAGAAAGCGACCGCTGCGCAGCGCGGCGAGGTGCCGCGATCGGAGAACCAGGAGACCAAGGTGGCGCCGGCAATTGCCGCCCAGCGGCGCGGAGAGCGGTTTGTGGTGGCAGCGCTGACTGTCATGGTTGTGCCGGTTCGCCCAAGTATTGGCGGCGGAGCTGCCGCACCGTAGCCGGAACGGGCGGCCCCCGCAGAAGTTGCAGCGGCGCCACGGGGGCGTGCCGCTGCCCCGCCGGATTTACGCTGGTGACGGGCCGGTCTTTGCCGTTCAGGGTTCGAGTTCGGCGGGACTGGGGGGCGTGACCGTCTCGATCTCGGCCTTCTTGGCGGCGATCTGGCGGCTGTCGAGGTCGTGGACCCATTCGCGCCAGATTGAGACCAGCAGCGCCATCAGCACCGGGCCAAGAAACAAGCCAACAAAGCCCATGGTCTTCACGCCACCGATCAGGCCGAAGAAGGTGGGCAGGAATGGCAGTTTGATCGGCCCGCCGACCAGCTTGGGCCGGAGCGTTTTGTCGACGATGAAGAGTTCGACGGAGCCCCAGGTCAGCAGTGCGATGCCTTCAAAGACTGAGCCGCTGGCGGCCAGGTAGATGGAGACCAGCGTAAAGGAGAGCGGCGCCCCGCCCGGGATCATGGCGGCGATGCCGGTGATGACGCCGAGGAGAAATGGCGACGGGGCGCCCGCCAGCCAATAGGCGATCCCCAGCACAATCCCCTCGCCGATGGCAATCAGGGTCATGCCGGTGACGGTCGAACTGATGGTTGCCGGCACGATGCGGGAGATGCGGCCCCAGCGCATTGGGAAGATCTTCTCGCCGAACCGGTCGAGCTGGGCGGCGATGTAGGCGCCGTCGCGGTAGACGAACAGCAGCGCCACCACCATGAACAGCATGTTGAGCAGGAAGTTGAGGGTACCGGCACCGATGGCGACGACTGAGCGGTAGATGTTGCCGATATTGGCGCCGCCGAACGCAGCGACCATTTCGGCGATGGCACCGGGTCGACCGACATGCAGTGCCCACTGGTCTGCCAGCCACTCACCGATCAACGGGACCGTGGCAAACCAATCGGGCGGTGCGGCGCCTTCGCGATTGGTGGCGATGGCCCATTCCAGAAGCACCTGGATTTCGTGCGCGAGATAGGTCGCGCCGAAGACTGTGGGGACGACCAGAAAGATCACGACGCCAGCGATCATCGCACTGGCGGCATAGGTGCGATTGCCTCCAAAGAGCGCCAATACGCGCTGGTAGAGCGGCCAGCTGGCAAAGCCGATGATCAGCGCGGCCAGAACAGGCACCAGGAAATCGTGGAAGAAGTAGATGCAGGCCGCGAGCACCAGGAACACGATCCAGCGCGCCGCGGCGAGTGGCGGTAGCAGCGCCGCACGGGCTGACGGGGCGGGCCCAAGCAGGCGGGGTGTTTCAGGATCGAGGAGGATCGGTGCGGGGGTGTCGTTTCCGGCCATAAGTCTTCGTCTTCCCTATTGCGCACGGGACACTGACGACAGCGCAGCTGAACATCAAGTGAATCGTCTATGACGGGAAGCTATTCCTGCCCGCGACGCCGCGCCGCCAAGTGTGTAAAACGGTTCGCTCGCTTGTTCGCGAACCACCGATACCCATCTGAGTGAAATGCGCTTTTCCGACGGCTTTCTTGACGAGATCCGACAACGCCTGCCGATTTCGCAGGTGGTGGGCGAGCACGTCATCTGGGACAAGCGCAAGAGCCAGCCGGGGCGCGGCGACATGTGGGCGTGCTGCCCGTTCCATGGCGAGAAAACCCCGAGTTTTCATGCAGATGATCGCAAGGGCATCTACCACTGCTTCGGTTGCAAGGCGACCGGCGACCATTTCCGCTTCCTGACCGAGAAGACCGGGATGAGCTTTCCCGAGGCGGTGGAAAAGCTCGCTTCGATGGCCGGCCTGCCAATGCCGGCGCGTGACGAACGCGACGAGGCGCGGCAGGAGGCCCGACGCTCGCTCTATGACGTGATGGAGCTCGCGACGGCGTATTTCGAAGCCGCATTGAGTCATAACATCGGGGCGCGGGCGCGGGGATATCTTAATGAGCGTGGCGTCAGCGCGGCGGCGCAAACGCGCTTTCGTATCGGCTATGCGCCGGACAGTTCGAACGGGCTCAAGGAGCACCTCGCCGCCAATGGCGTGACGGCGCAGGAGATGATCGATGCCGGTCTGGTGGTGGTTCGGGAGGAACAGCCGCTGCCCTATGACCGGTTTCGTAACCGGGTGATGTTCCCGATCAGCGACTTCCGGGGCCGGGTGATTGCGTTCGGCGGGCGGGCACTGTCTGCCGATGTTCCGGCCAAGTACCTGAATTCGCCGGAAACCGAGCTGTTTCACAAGCGGCTGACCCTCTACAACGGGCAGACGGCGCGGACGGCAGCCCGCGAGGGGAAGACGGTGATTGTCGTCGAGGGCTATCTCGATGTGATTGCAGCGGTTTCGGCGGGCTTCGAGGGCACGGTGGCGCCTTTGGGCACGGCGCTGACCGAGGAACACCTGCAGCTACTCTGGCGGATGAGCGATGCGCCGGTGCTGTGTTTCGATGGCGATTCGGCGGGGCAGCGGGCCGCGGCGCGGGCGACCGAACTGGTGCTGCCGCATCTCGCGGCGGGGCGAACCGTTAAGATCGCGACGCTGCCCGAGGGGCAGGACCCCGACGACCTGATCAAGGCCGCCGGTCGCGGGGCGTTTGCCGAGGTGATCGAGCGAGCACGGGCCTTGAGCGAGGTGATCTGGAGCCTCGAAACCGGTGGGATCGTGCCGGAGACGCCAGAGGCGCGGGCGGCACTCGAGGCGCGGCTCAGGGCGCGGGTGGCAGCGATCGGCGACGCGTCGGTGAAGCGCCACTATCAGCAGGCGTTCGACGAAAAGCTGCAGGCCTTCTTCGCGCCGATCCGGGCGCCGCGCTGGGACAACCGGCAGTCTGGCGGCCGGAGGGGCAGTTCCGGCTTCCAGCGCAGCTCGCCGCGGCTGGTGGTTTCCGACACGTTGCGCAACTCGCGCATGCTGCGTGGCGGGCGGGGCGGGGAGGCGGCGCCGCGCGAAGCGGCGATCCTCGTCACGCTGATCAACCACCCGGCACTGTGCGAGAGCCGGCTGGAGACGCTGGCGGAACTGGAGTTCACGTCGCCGGCCGCTCGCAACCTGCTCATGGCCATCCTCGATCTGGTCACGCGCAACCACGATATCGACGCTGCCGGTCTCGCCGAAGGCCTGGTGGCGCGTGGGCATGGCGATTCGATTGCTCGGATGCGCGATGTGCTGGCGCGGCAGGGTGTGTGGCAAAGCGGCGCGGAAGTGGCTGATCCCGATGCGGAAATCGGCCTAAAGCACGCGCTGGCCTTGCATTACAAATCCGTTGAGCTAAATAAGGCCCTCAGAGCAGCCGAATTGGCGCTGGGCGATGACCCAAGCGAAGAAACCTTCGAGAGGCTGCGAGACATCCAGAACCAGATCACCACCGTCGATGGCACTGAGGCATTGATCGAAGGGTTTGGTTCGTTATCGGGGCGCGCGACACGCAGCTTTTGACAGGCGGCGGGTACGCGCGGTTTCGCATATGGGCGAATCACTCCCGATGACGGACACGTGACGGCACGAGCGAAACCGTCACACCCCGCCCGACCTTTACCATGTCTCAAGTGATGACCACGTAACGACTAGCGGCTCCCGCCGCCGCGGAGCCCCGGAGCAGCAAGGCACATGGCCACAAAGGCAGCGACCCAGACCAAAGCCAAAGAGAACGAGAAGCCCGAAGTTGCTGCCGCCGGCAGCGGCAGCGAGGCGCCCGATGGGCCGTTGCTCGACCTGTCGGATGCCGCCGTAAAGAAGCTGATCAAGACCGCCAAGAAGCGCGGCTACGTCACCTATGAAGAGGTGAATGCGGTTCTTCCCTCGGAAGAGGTCTCTCCCGATCAGATCGAGGACATCATGGCGATGTTCTCGGACATGGGCATCAACGTCATCGACGAGGATGAGGTCGAGGAGCCCGAGCCCGATACGGCCGAGGAAGAGAGCAACGAAGTTGCCGAGCGGACCGGCACGGCCGTTACCTCGAAGTCGAATACCCGCGAGGGCAGCGACCGTACCGACGATCCGGTGCGGATGTATCTGCGCGAAATGGGTTCGGTCGAGCTGCTCAGCCGCGAGGGCGAGATCGCCATCGCCAAGCGTATCGAGGCCGGCCGCGAGACCATGATCGAGGGCCTCTGCGAGAGCCCGCTGACTTTCCAGGCCATCATTATCTGGCGCGACCAGCTCGCCAATGCCGAAATCCTGCTGCGCGACATCATCGACCTCGAAGCGACCTATGCCGGCCCGGACGCCAAGCAGGCGGCCCCGGTGATTCATTCCGAGATCGAGCGCCCGGCCGCCAAGGAAGAGCCCAAGCCCGCCGCCAAGGCCAAGCCGGCGGCGCGTCCGTCGAGTGGCGAGGACGACGACTACGTTCCCGAGGAGCCGGAGGCGCCGCAGGATCCGGTTGAAGACGAGGACGACGATTTCGAGAATTCGCTGTCGCTGAGCGCGATGGAGGCCGAGCTGAAGCCACAGGTGGTGGCGACGTTCGACCGGATTGCCGAAGCCTATGGTAAGATGCGGCAGCTGCAGGACCGCCACACCGAAGACCGGCTGGCGGGCGGTTCGCCGGCCAGCGCGTCGGACCTGAAGAAGCTCGACGGACTGCGGACCGAAGTGATTGCCGACGTGAAGTCGCTGTCGCTCAACGCCTCGCGTATCGAGAGCCTGGTCGAACAGCTCTATGACATCAACAAGCGCCTGGTGCGGCTCGAGGGCCGGCTGTTGCGCCTGGCCGAAAGCTATGGCGTCAAGCGCGAGGCCTTCCTCAAGGCCTATTACGGCAGCGAGCTCGACATCGGCTGGGTCGAGAAGGTCGCGACCATCGAAGGCAAGGGCTGGGCGGATTTCGCCAAGCGCGAGGCCGATACCGTCAACGACATCCGCGGCGAGATCAACACGCTGGCCACCGAGACCGGCCTCGATATCGGCGAGTATCGCCGGATCGTGCACAAGGTACAGAAGGGTGAGCGGGAAGCTGCCATCGCCAAGAAGGAAATGGTCGAGGCCAACCTCCGCCTCGTGATCTCGATTGCCAAGAAGTACACGAACCGCGGGTTGCAGTTCCTTGATCTCATTCAGGAAGGCAATATCGGCTTGATGAAGGCCGTGGACAAGTTCGAGTACCGCCGCGGCTACAAGTTCTCGACCTATGCGACCTGGTGGATCCGGCAGGCGATCACCCGCTCGATCGCCGACCAAGCGCGCACCATCCGTATTCCGGTGCACATGATCGAGACGATCAACAAGATCGTCCGGACGTCGCGCCAGATGCTGCACGAGATTGGCCGCGAGCCGACGCCCGAGGAGCTCAGCGAAAAGCTCCAGATGCCTTTGGACAAGGTGCGCAAGGTGCTGAAGATCGCCAAGGAGCCGATCAGCCTCGAAACGCCGATCGGCGATGAGGAAGATTCGAACCTCGGCGATTTCATCCCGGACGTGAACGCCATCCAGCCGATCGACGCGGCGATCCAGTCCAACCTGCGTGAGACGACGACCCGCGTGCTGGCGTCGCTGACGCCGCGCGAGGAGCGTGTGCTGCGCATGCGTTTCGGCATCGGCATGAACACCGACCACACGCTTGAGGAAGTTGGCCAGCAGTTCAGCGTGACGCGCGAGCGTATTCGCCAGATCGAAGCCAAGGCGCTCAGGAAGCTGAAGCATCCGAGCCGCAGCCGGAAGTTGAGGAGCTTCCTCGACAACTGACGTCGAGCCGGTCGCACGGTATTGAAGGGCGGCGCGCGCGCGTCGCCCTCATTGTTTCGGGCTTGGCATAGCCGAGGGACGGCTGCGTCCGAGCACCCGCGCGGTCGGCCCGATGCGGTGGACAAACCGGTTCCTGCACCCTAAAGCCACAGCAAAGCGATAGCGAGGAGACCGATATGTCCTTCTGGAAGAACCTGTTTGGCGGCGGCGGCAATAGCGCTTCCGACGCCAGCGCCGCTCCGGCGGTGGTCGGCGAGGAGAGCTACAAGGGCCATACCATCAAGGCGATCACGATGATGAACGGCCGCGAGTATCAGCTGGCCGGGACCATCGAGAAAGAGATCGGCGGCGAGCTCAAGACGTACCAGTTTGTCCGCGCCGACCGCTTTGCTTCTCGCGACGACATGGTGGGCATCGCGCTCAGCAAAGGCCGGCAGATCATCGACGAGCAGGGCGACGGCATCTATCGCTGAGGCTGCTTTCGGCTCAAACAGCCAAGTCGGCGTCCCGCTTGCGTTCGGGGCGGGGGCGGCATAGGGGTAGCCGCGCCGCATCGACCGGATGACTGGCAGCGGAGATCAGCACATGGCTAAGAAACCCACCGCCCGGACGGAGTTCGTCCTGTTCAATGTCGTCTACGAGGACGGCAGCCAGCGCTCGAACCGCAAGGTGCCGGCCGATCTGCTCGGTGGCCTCGACGGCGACGAGCCCGCGCGCGCGGCGATCATGGAGCAGGATCGCGAGATCGCGGAGAAATCCGGGCTGCCGCCGCTGCAGATCAAGAGCCTGACACGCGCGGGCAAGTAACGGTTCGCCGTTCATCGGGCAGTCAGGCGTGCCGAGTTATGGCGGGCGTGCATCTGGAGGCACCATGAGCAAGCCCGTTGTCCACCACATTCCTGTCTGTCCGTTTTCGCAGCGCCTCGAAATTCTGCTGACCCTCAAGGGCCGGCGCGACGAGGTCGATTTCTCCGTTGTTGACATCACGGTTCCGCGGCCGGCGCGCCTGCTGGAATTGAGCCGCGGCAGCACGGCTCTGCCGATCATGGAAACCGAGCATGGGGTGCTCAAGGAGAGCCTCGTCATCCTGCGCTACCTCGACGAGTTGTTCGCCGACACGCCAATCGCCCGCGCGACTCCATATGAGCGCGCCGTCGAGAACATGCTGATCGCGCTCGAGGGCGATTTCACCGGCGCCGGCTATCGCTTCGTGATGAACCAGGACGAGAGCAAGCGGTCCGAGTTCCACGAGCGCATGTTAGCGCAGTATCGCCGTATCGAGGATAAGTTGGTTGAACACAATCCGGACGGCACGTTCCTGTTCGACAGGTTCGGGCTCGCTGAGGCCGTGTTTACGCCGATGTTCGTGCGCTTTCACTTCCTCGAGTATTTCGAGGGGTTCGATCTACCGGAGATGGGGTTCGAGCGGGTGCGGCGCTGGCGCGATGCCTGCCTCGCACACCCGGCGGCGCAGCAGGTGAGCCGCGAAGAGGTGGTGAAGGCCTATTACGACTACGCGCGAGGCGCGGGGAATGGCGCGCTGCTGCCCGGCCGCACCCGTTCGAGCTTCGTGTTCGAGCCGAACTGGCGCGGTCGGCCGTGGCCGCCCAAGGACAAGTATGGCCCCGGGGCAACCGACGCTGAACTGGGGCTGATCTAGCTTCCCAGGGCCTTGTCGACTGCCGGTTTGACCACGGTGCCGTAGAGCTCGATGGCGCGCATGACCTTGTCGTGGGGCAGGGTGCCGACGCTGAGCTGCAGGCCGAAGCGGTCGTGCTTAAACCATTCGTGCTGCATCAGAATCTTGTCGATGACCTGCTGCGGCGAGCCCATGAAATAGGCGCCGGCCGGGCTGGCGCCCGCCTCGAACTGGGCGCGGGTCGTCGGCGGCCAGCCGCGCTCGCGGCCGATGCGGGACATGGCGGCGGAATGGGCCGGGAAGGCGATGTCGAGTGCGTCCTGCGAGGTGTCCGCAATGAAGCCGTGGGAGCCGATGCCGACCGAGAGCTTCGAGGCGTCGTGGCCGACCTTGGCGGCTGTGCTGCGATAGAGCTCCACGAAGGGCTGGAACTGCTGGGGATTGCCGCCAATGATGGCCAGCATCAGCGGCAGGCCGTAATAGGCGGCTCGGGCGACCGAGTTCGGGGTGCCGCCGACGGCCACTGAGATCGGCAGCGGGTCCTGCAGCGGTTTGGGATAGATTTCGATGCCCGGGATCGGCTTGGTGTGCTTGCTGCCTTCCCAACTGACGGCGCCACCTTCGCGGATGCGGAGCAGTTCGGCGAGCTTTTCCTCGAAGAGATCGTCATAATCTTCAAGGTCGTAGCCGAAGAGCGGGAAGCTCTCGATGAAGGAGCCGCGGCCGGCCATGATCTCGGCGCGACCGCCCGAGATGAGGTCGAGCGTGGCAAATTGCTGCCAGACGCGGATCGGGTCTTCGGAGGAAAGGACGGTAACGGCGGTGGAGAGCCGGATGTTCTTGGTCACGGCCGCGGCAGCGGCGAGGATGGTGACCGGGGCTGAGGCGACGAAATCGGGGCGGTGGTGCTCGCCGAGGCCGTAGAAGGCGAGGCCGAGCTCGTCGGCCAGCTTGATCTCGTCGATGAGGTCACGAAGGCGCTCGGCGGGCGACTGCAGGTGGCCGCCGTTCAGCGGATCCGGGGTGTTTTCGGCGAAGGAATAGAGTCCGAGTTGCATGATGCGTTCCTCAGTGGCTGCCCGCTAGATGGCGGGCGACGCCGTCAGGCGCAAGAACGCACAGGGCTGATACCGCCAGCGATTGGGGCGAGCGTGTGGCGGCAAGAGGAGTCTTGCCGCCAATCAGCCACAAAGATGAACGCTTTCTGAACGAGTTTTCAGACGTTCGAAGTGGGGATGTAGCTCGCTGCGGGGGCGGGGGAAACAGCAGGGAGCGGCTGGCCGGCGGCGCGATGGATTTCGGCGACGAGGCCGGGTTCGAGCTTCAGCTTGTGCGCCAGCGCTTCGAGATAGGCGCGCTCGCTCGGGGTGTCGCTGACCATGGCGACCAGCGAGGCCGCATAGATCTCGGCAGCGTGCTCGGGAGTGTCGGCGCGGGCGACGACGGCATTGATGTCCAGCGGGCTCGCCAGCTCGTCGAAGACGAAGGCTTTCTCGGCCGGGGAGAGCGGCATGGTCTCGAGTTTCTTGAAGATGGCGTCCTTTTCGGCCGCGTCGATCTGGCCGTCGGCCTTGGCGGCGGCGATCATGGCGCGGACGAGGGTCTTGCCCAGCTCCTCTTGCTCGGCGTCAGCGGTGGCGGGAGGCACGAAGCGGTCTTCGGAGGTGGCCGGGACGGCGCTGCCACCCTCCTGGCTCTGCTGGTGCTTCTGCCAGGCGGAATAGGCGAGGCCACCAATGGCGGCGACGGCACCCAGCTTGGCGGTGTTGCCCACGAGCTTACCTAGGCCGCCTCCCGACAATAGCATGCCGGCGGCGAGGCCGGCGGCGCCGGTCATGGCGGTGCGCTGCAGGTTCTTGTCGGTCTGCAGGGACTTGAGGATACCGTCGATATTGAACATGGCGCTCTCCCGTTGATGACGAGAGGCAGTTGGGAATGCTGTCCGGGTTTGGCAAGGTCGACGGGAAGAGGGGCGACAAAAAGCCCCGGTACGGGGGGAGTACCGGGGCCGAGTGAGGCTTCCGAGGGAGACAAAAGCCTCGGGGGGGCGGGGTTACTGCGCCGGAGCTTCAACCGGGGCGGGAGCCTCGGTGGCCGGAGCAGCATCAGCCGGAGCGGCTTCGACCGGAGCGGTCTCGGCCGGGGCGGTTTCAGTGGCCGGAGCCATCGGCGTGGTCTCGGTACCGGTGGCGGGCGCCTCAACCATCGGCGAAGCCGGGGTGGTGGCCGGTGCCTCGACGACCGGGGTATTGTTGATTTCAACGCCAGCCGGCGTGGTGGTCGTGGTCGTGTTGGCGGCAAAGATCAGGTAGCCGATGGCCAGCAGGGCCAGGGCCACGACGATGCCGACGAACCAGCCAGTCGCAGAGGACTCGCGGGTGTAGACGGGCCGCGTGCTGCGATCTGTGGTGTAGACGGTGTCGCGTTCGGGCATGGACATGGAAAGCTCCTTGGTTGCTTCCGTATGCCGAGAAAACGCGACCCCTGCCGATAGGTTCCAGATTGTGATCGAGGTTTGAGCGGCCCAGCGGGCGGCGAGGCCGGCTGGGCGGGCAGCGGGTGGCGCCGCCGGTCAGAATCCGTCCTGCGGCTTGGCTGACTGGGCCTTGCCATTCTTGGTCAATAGCTTGGTCTGGGCCCCGATGCGGTCGATGAAGGCGAGGAACAGGGCCGAGACGACGAAGGCGAGGTGGATGATCGTGTACCACATCAGCTGCTCGCCGGTCTGGCTGCCGACATTGAGGAAGATCTGCAGCAGGTGGATCGACGAGATGGCGACGATGGTCGAGGCCACCTTGATCTTGAGCGAGCCGGCGTCGATCTCGCCGAGCCAGTGGACCGCCTTATCGTCGTCGAAGCGCGACACGTAGTTCTCGTAGCCCGAGATGATGACCATGACCACGAGGCTGGCGACGAGGGCGGCGTCGATGAGGCCCAGCATCTTCAGGATGGCATCGGCATCATCGAGACTGAAGGCGTTGGTGATGAAGCCGAACAGCTTGCCGCCGAAGACCACGGCATAGACGGCGAGCGCGACGGCGAGGCCGAGATAGAACAGCACCAGCAACCAGCGCGAGGCGAGGATGACGGCTTCGATGACGAGTTCGAGACGCTTGGGCATGGGGCACCGGGGCAAGGATTTGGCACATCGATACAAATCCGGCGCGGCGGCGACAAGAGGGTGCCGTGCATAGGTGCCGAGGCGTCGGGGTGCGCGCGAAGCGACCAAAGAGAAAGGGCCGGGGAGTGATCCCCGGCCCTTGTTACTCGATGGCTTTCGGTTGCGATCAGTCGCGACCGGCAACCGTGATCAGCGGCGTGATGCGCTTGAACGACACACGGCGATTCAGCGCCTCGGCTTCCTGGGTCTGCACCTTCAGGTAGCGCTCGCCATAGCCCTGGGTGACCAGGTTCTCCGGCGGCACGCCGTAGAAGTCCGTCAGGATGCGGGCGACCGTGGCGGCACGGGCGTCCGACAGGATCAGGTTGGACTGATCCGAGCCGACGGCATCGGTATGACCTTCGATCAGGAAGGTCTCGGCCGGGTTGTCCTCGAGCAGCGAGAGGATCGTGTTGGCGATCTTGCTCAGTGCCCCGACCTGGCTGCGCGAGATGGTCGCGGCGCCCGTGTCGAAGGTGAGGTTGCCCACTTCGATGCGGCGGACCGAGTCACGGATACGGGCCGAGCGCTTGACTTCCTCGATGGTGTAGATGCGACGGACTTCCTCGACCGGAGGCTGGCGGAAGAAGAGATCGAGCTCTTCCTCGTCGGCGCTGTCGGCATCGAGAATGTAGTCACGCACCGGGATGGTCAGGCGCAGCGGAGGCAGGTCCTGACCCGGATCGCGCCAGCCGTCGAACGGATCGTCGGCATCGTCGTAATCGTCCTCATCATAGTAGGCGAGGATGTATTCGCGACCGTCCGGCATGATGCGCGAGCGCTTGAGCACCTCGCCATAACGGTTGCGGATGGTGACGATCTGCACGCCATTGGGGCGCACCACCGTTTCCTTCACGCGGCCATCGCGCAGGCGCTCGTAATAGACTTCGTCCTCGTCGTCGTCGGTGATGCGGTCGAAGTCGAGACCCGGGTTCGAGATGACCAGGTTGACGCCGATGTTGAAGATGAAGCTCGAATTGGCATAGTCCGGCCGGTCGGGACGCGGCGGGCGCGGCCGATCGCGATCGTCATCGTCGTCATCGCCGTTGTTGATCACCGTGTTGTTGTTGGTCGTGTTGTTGACCACGGTGTTGTTGACGATCGTGGTGTTGTTGATGACCGTGACGTTCTGCGGCACGACAACCGGCTCGAGGTCCGCAGCGGTGACGCTGTCACCCTGTTCGGCCGCGAGCGACTGCACTTCCACCGGTGCGATGCGCGACTGAGCCGCGGCATCATCCTGCGGCGGCGGGGCCGCCGGTTCGGTCGGCTCAGGCGCCGGCGGAGGCGGCGTCTCGCCCGACACGGCTTCGGTCTGGAAATCCTTGGCGCTGTCGAGGATCGGCGCGGCCTCTTCCGGCGCGACGGTTTCCGGCAACACTTCGGTGGTTTCCGGGGTCACTTCTTCCTCGGCGCCCGGCAGTTCGGAGATGGGCGTCGGCAGGGGTGCCTGCTCGACCGGGGTCTCGGGCACTGGGGGGAGCTCGATGCCATACTGCGCAAGGCAGGTGGCGACATCGGGCTGGCCAAGCGTGGCGCAGAGTTCGGCAAAGCGGTTATTGGCCGCGTCGATGGTCGACTGACCCGAGGCATCGCCGGCTTCCAGCTGGCCGACACCGACCGCGTAGAGTTCGGCGGCGACGCCAAGCTCGGCTTCGGCTTCAGCCATCGGATCGGGTTCGGCCGGGGTTTCGGCAGCAGGCTGCTGCTCCTCCCCGGCGGCAGGCTCGGCCGGCTGTTCGGCGGCAGGCTGCTCTTCAGTGGTCGCAGCGGGCGCCTCAGGAGCTTCGGCCGGAGCTGCGGGTTCCTCAGCGGGTGCAGCCGGCTCGGGCAGGGGCGGCAGCGGCTGGCCGATGCAGGACTCGATGTCGGGATAGCCATTGGTGGTGCAGAGCTCGAGAATGCGCGCTTCGGCAGCCGCGGCAGCCGGTTCGGCATTGGCATAGTCGCCATCGGCGGCCAGCTGCAGGGCGGCCTGATAATCGTCGAGCGCGGCCTGGAGGTCGGCAACGAACTGCGCTTCAAGCTCCTCGGCGGTCGGGCCGGCGGGCTGCTCGGGAGCCGGCTCCTCAGCGGCCGGAGCCTGTTCGGCGGGAGCAGGGGCTTCCTCTACCGGCGCGGGCTCTTCCATTGCCGGCTCGGGAGCTGGCTCCTCGACCGGCGGCGCGGGTTCTTCAACCGGTGCAGCAGGCTCCTCTACGGGCGCGGGCTCTTCGGGTGCGGGCGCGGGCTCTTCGACAGGGGTGGGCTCCGGCTCAGATTCGGGTTCGGGCTCGGGGGCCGGCTGTTCGGCGGGGGTACCGCCGCCGGTCAACGCGGCAATGCAGTCATCGATGCTGGCATAACCGGCAACAATGCACTCCTCAGCGAAAGCCTGTTGCGCTGCGGCAGCCGCATCGGCATCGCCCGAGGCCTGGGCCTCGACATAGGCCTGATAGGCAGCGCCGAGCGCGCCATCCTGAGCGCGCGCCACGTTGGGCGCCAGCGCGAGGACGGCGAGACTGGTGCCCGTCAGGAGCCAGTTTCGAATGCGCATGGTGTTTTCCTTTTTTGAAGTCAGTTCTTCCAGCTTTGGCAGATCGGGCATGAACCGCATCTGAACGGGTATCGACCCGGTTCAAGGCGCGGATTTTGCACTTAACCGCAAACGCGGCGACTGACGGTTAGTTCCCCCAGGCCGGACTGAAGGCGGCAATCGTGGCGCCAGTTGGACCGGCCGAACAGCGCACAATATCGAAGTGGAATTGCCTCAAATCGGCTGGGTTTACCATCGGCGGTATGGTTAACAGCCGGTAAAGATTTCGCGGCTCGGGACTTGGGGCTAGGGAAGCCGCGAATCAGTCTCCGGGGCTCTCCCAACATGCTCGTCGCCGCAGTCACCGTGGCGCTGGTGGCCAATCTTGCGCCGCCTTCGCGCTACGACCACGAACCACGTGTGCCGTATCACGTCAGCTATATGCCGCAGGCCAGACTGCAGAATATCTGCGTCGGACAGGCGACCGGAACCGATGACATGGTGCTCGGCTGCTCCCTGCCGGAGCTTGGTCTGATCTATGTTGCCAAGGGAATGCGGCCGGAAGTGGCCGACATCATCCTCAGGCATGAGAAAGCGCATATCAACGGCTGGAAGCATCGCGGCAGTCCGTTCGACAAGAAGCGACTGGCGAGCAAATAGCGGGCAGCCGCACAACCCGCGTGATTTGAACCGGTATGCCGTGGTGTCGTAGGGTCGATGCCATGCAGCAGGTTTCCGACAGCATCACCATTACCAGCCGGGGGCCCGGCCTGACCGAGTTCACGCATGCGGTGCGAGAGTTCGTGGCTGGCAGCGGCATCGAGACCGGGCTGTTGACCGTGTTCTGCCGGCACACCTCCTGCTCGCTGCTGGTGCAGGAGAATGCCGATCCGGACGTGCAGGTCGATCTGCAGGGTTTCTTCCGGCGCCTGGTGCCCGAGGGCATGGACTGGGTGATCCACGATGCCGAAGGGCCGGACGACATGCCGGCGCATATCAGGGCGGCACTGACGCAGACATCGATCGGGATTCCGGTGCTGGCGGGCGAGCTGGCGCTGGGCACCTGGCAGGGGATCTATCTGTTCGAGCACCGCGCGCGGCCGCACCGGCGCCGGGTGCTGCTGCACCTGATCGGGGAGTAGGGGCCCCGCTTGAGCGAGGCCCCTGTGTCATCAGTCCTCGAGTTCCCAGGCGACCTGGACGTCGATCGAGAAACTGAGTTCTCCACTTTCGATCGGGACGGGGGCCGCGGCGGCGGAATCGGCGACGGCGCGCATCATCTGAGGCATGGGCTGGTTGTAGCTCTGCGACTCGGTGATCGACTCGATGTCGCCGAGCTTTTCGCCGGCGACCTCGGCATAGAGCGCGGCCTTCTGTTTTGCATTGGCGAAGGCGAGCTTGCGCGCTTCGTCATAGAGCGGGGCCGGGTCGGCGACCGAGAAGCTCACGCCATTGATGGTGTTGGCACCGACCGTGACGGCCTTGTCGAGCACGGCGCCAAGGCTGGCGAGGTCGCGAACGCGGACATTGACGGTGTTATAGACCTGGTAGCCGGAAACCTTGGGCGGGAGCTGGTAGCCATTGGCATCGCGGGCGTCGGAATAGACATAGTTCGGGCTGACCGAGAAGCCGGAGGTCTGGATGTCGCGGGCCTCGATGCCGGCGGCTTTCAGCGTGGCGATCAGCTCGTTCATGGCGGCGGTGTTGGCGGCCATCGCCTCGGCGGCCGTCGCGCCCTGCGAGGTGACGCCGGAATTGACGAACGCCATGTCGGGCGCGGCGGTGACCTCGCCGGTGCCGCTGATCGCGATCTGGCCGGCAAGGGCAGGGGTGGCGCACAGGGCGGCGGTGAGGGCGAGGGCTGAAAGAAGACGCATGCGTCTCTCCTATCTGGAATCTGCTCCGGCAAACTGGGCCGGGCGCGTGGTGGTATTGCGGCAGCGATGAACGCAATTTGAACGGCGCGTCGGATGCCGGGGTTCAGGAGATCAGACGCCGCTGCGTCATCGATCCTTGGGTCGGGCGCGGGACAAAATAGGCAGAAATGGTGAGGCACGTACCTCGGCTCGGCGGTGGACAGGCCGGTGCGTGGCGGGTTAGTTAGCCGCTCAAAACGCGAGGGGAAAACAATGTCCAGTCCAGTGGTTCCAGCCGAAGGCGTGCTGCTCGGTCGCGCCCGCGTGCCCGGGTTCGCCTATCCGCGGCTCGTGACGGCCCGCAATGACGAGGTCTACGACATCACCTCGAAGACGGCGCCGACGTCGCGCGATGTGTGCGAACTCGACGATCCCGCCGGCTATGTCGCGGCGGCCGAGGGCGAGTGGCTGGGGAGTCTCCAGACGGTGCTGGCCAATAGCTGGTCGGGCAAGACTAACCCCAAGGAAGCGTCTTTCTTGTCGCCGATCGACCTGCAGGCGGTGAAGGCGGCGGGCGTGACCTTCGTCGTGTCGCTGCTCGAGCGGGTGATCGAGGAGCAGGCGCGTGGCGACAAGGCCAAGGCCGAGGCGCTGCGCAAGGATATCCTGACGCTGGTCGGCACCGATCTCAGCCAGCTCGAGCCGGGCTCGCCAGCGGCGATGGAAGTGAAGAAGACCCTGATCGAACGCGGGGTGTGGAGCCAGTATCTCGAAGTCGGCATCGGGCCGGACGCCGAGATCTTCACCAAGTGCCAGCCGATGGCGTCGGTGGGTTACGGCGCCGATGTCGGCATTCTGCCGATTTCGGAGTGGAACAACCCTGAGCCCGAAGTGGCGATGGTGGTGAACTCGCGCGGCAAGATCGTCGGCGCGACGCTGGGCAATGATGTGAACCTCCGCGATGTCGAGGGCCGCTCGGCGCTGCTCTTGGGGAAGGCCAAGGACAACAATGCCTCCGCATCGCTCGGGCCGTTCATCCGGCTGTTCGATCGCACGTTTACGCTGGAGACGGTGAAACAGGCGGACATCGCGCTGTCGGTGGTGGGCGAGGATGGGTTCGAGCTGACCGGGGTCAGCAACATGAGCCAGATTTCGCGCTCGCCCGAGGCGCTGGTGGGGGCCGCCATCGGCGATCATCACCAGTATCCGGATGGGTTCGTGATCTATCTCGGCACGATGTTCGCGCCGGTGAAGGATCGCGGTGGCGCCGGCAAGGGTTTCACCCACAAGATGGGCGACATCGTCTCGATATCGACGCCATCGCTGGGTACGCTAAGCAACACGGTGCGGCTGGCGACCGATTGCCCGCCCTGGAACTATGGCGCCAGCCATCTGATGCGCGACCTGGCCAAGGTGGGGCTGCTGTAGGCGACCCAGCGGGCTTTTCGTGGCGCAGTTGTTGAGAAGCAGACGCGCACCGTGCATATACACGCTATCAAGCGAAGGAACTTTCCATGACCGAACTGCACAAGAACCTGATCAATGGCGAGTGGGTGGGCGGCGACGCGGCCGAGAACATCAACCCGTCCAATATCAAGGACGTGGTGGGCACCTATGCCCGCGCCAGCCAGCAGGACACGCTGGACGCCATCGCGGCGGCCAAGGCGGCGTTCCCGGCCTGGTCGCGCTCGGGCATTCTGCAGCGCTGGGAAATCCTGTCGAAGACCGCGCACGAGATCTTTGCCCGCAAGGCCGAGCTCGGCGAGCTGCTGAGCCGCGAAGAGGGCAAGACGCTGGCCGAGGGCATTGGCGAGGCGACGCGCGCCGGGCAGATCTTCGAGTTCTTCGCCGGCGAGGCGCTGCGGCTGAGTGGTGAGAGCGTGCCGTCGGTGCGGCCGGGTGTTGGCGTCGAGATGACCCGCGAGGCGATCGGCGTTGTCGGCATCATCACGCCGTGGAATTTTCCGATCGCCATTCCGGCCTGGAAGATCGCGCCGGCGCTCTGCTACGGCAATACCGTGGTGATCAAGCCGGCCGATCTCGTGCCGGGCTGCACCTGGGCGATTGTCGATATCCTGCAGCGGGCCGGGCTGCCCAAGGGCGTCTTGAACCTCGTGATGGGCCGCGGCTCGGTGGTCGGCCAGACGCTGCTCGATTCCAAGGATGTCGCGGCAATGACCTTCACCGGCTCGGTGGGCACCGGCCGCAAGGTGGCGGAAGCCAGCGTCAAGGTGATGCGCAAGTTCCAGCTGGAAATGGGCGGCAAGAACCCGACCATCGTGCTGGACGATGCGGACCTCAAGGTTGCGGTGGAGACGGTGGCGCAGTCGGCGTTCTTTTCGACCGGGCAGCGCTGCACGGCGACCTCGCGCGTCATCGTCACCGAGGGCATCCATGACGCCTTCGTCGATGCGCTGTGCGAGCGCACCAAGAACCTGCGCGTCGGCGACGCGCTGGCCAAGGACACCGAGATCGGCCCGGTGGTCGATGCCGGCCAGCTGAAGCAGGACATGGACTATATCGATATCGGCCAGTCCGAAGGCGCGAAGCTCCGCGTCGGCGGGCAGCGGGTGAACCGGGAGACCGAAGGCTTCTTCCTCCAGCCGGCGCTGTTCACCGAGGTGAACAACAACATGCGTATCGCCCGCGAGGAAATCTTCGGGCCGGTGGCAGCCGTGATCCGCGTGAAGGACTACGAGGAAGCGCTGTCGGTGGCCAACGACACCGAGTTCGGGCTGTCGGCGGGCATCGTCACCACCTCGCTCAAGTACGCGACGCACTTCAAGCGCAATGCCGAGGCCGGCATGGTGATGGTCAACGTGCCGACGGCGGGCGTCGATTTCCACGTGCCGTTCGGCGGGCGCAAGGGCTCCAGCTACGGCCCCAAGGAACAGGGCAAGTATGCCGCGGAGTTCTTCACGCAGGTGAAGACGGCCTATACCGCCGCGGGCTGAGGCGAGCGCCGCAGCGCCTGAGACAGGGCATGGGGGTGTGGTGGCCGCGAGCTGCCGCGCCCCCAGTCTTTTCGGGCTGTCGTCGGATTGGCCCGGCACGCCGTTCGGTTGGTGCCTTGTCGCCGTACCAGGACGAACATCGCGGGGTTTTGACAACTGCGAATGCCGCGAGCAGGATGCGGTCAGAGGGAGGCTGGGATGAAGCACATAGGTTTCGTCGTGGTTGCTGCTGCCTGTTGTTTTCCAACCGCGGCGATGGCGTGTTTCCTGCCCGAGGGCAGTATCGAACTGCAGGTGGTGACGGCGGCGGACGAGCCGGCTGCTGTCAGCCAGAGTTCCCGGTATCAGCCATTTGCGATCAGCGGCGAGATGCTGCTCATCGGCGGCTACGAGTATTTCCCCTATGGGCTGCCGCGGGTGATCGACCCGCAATTGCTGGAATTCGCCGCCCATTACGGGGATGTGCCGCTGTTTCGCGAGGCCGGGGAGACCGAAGTGCTGCCGGAGATTTTCTACTTTCTCTATGACGGCATGACCTGCGAGTTCCAGCCGTACCAGATCGGCGAAAAGGTGTACTGACGTACGCGGCGACTGCTTCTGGCCGGCGTGGGCGGCAATCACGAGAGCCGGGGAGGGTGCGAGACCGCATCGAGGGCTTTGCGCAGGCTGCAGCACTTGCTATGAGGCCGCATCCGCCTCGCGGCGAAAGGGCCCATAGCTCAATGGTTAGAGCCGACCGCTCATAACGGTCTGGTTCCAGGTTCGAGTCCTGGTGGGCCCACCATTTTCTTTCGGGCACATTCTGGCGCCGAGTGTCGGCTAAGTCTTGGCCGCCAGCAGATGCGCTATGAGGAAGCGGATCGCAACGGTGCCATCCTCGCCACGCTCGAATCCGAGATTTGCCACCACAAGTGAGTGCAGGCGTTTTCCTAGATAGAACCGATATACTTCCGTCGGCAAAGCGTTTTCATTGAGGTTGGGTAGTAGTTCTGCCCGGTCAATGATATTTGAAACGGAGATTTGTGCGGAGTTCTCGTGTTCGTCTCTAATTTCAACAATGTCTTTCGACGTGGTCAATCTGTATGGCTCAGGTCCTTCGATCGGCTTTCCGGCTGAGTATGCAATGACATCGCCCAAATAGATTGGCGTGCTCGATAGATCGACAGGGCCATAGAGTGTGGCAACTGGTGGGTGGATCTTGGGGAGAAACGGTCGGAGCGGTTCCTCCGGCACAGTCGAACTCAAGAGCGTGCCGCTAAGCGAGTCCCAAGTGTGCAGCTTGTTGCCGTTCCAAAGCAGGTCGACCCGACCCCGAGCAGTGTTCACCAGCATGGCCAGTTGGTGTTCATCGTCCGTGAATTGCAGCAAGGGGGAAGACACTTCGTAGAAGAAGCGGTCTTGATACCCCCAGCCATCGTTCAGGTCTTCCGCAACGGTGACGCCTGTGGAGGGTATCACCTGGTTTTCGAACCAGTTCGTGGGATCAACTTGCACACCAGGCAAAGGTCCCTCCGCATCCAAAGTTGGCAGGCCATTCGTGGGCGCCAAGGCCATATTGGCGGATGTCAGGCCGAGCAAGATGGGCGTCTCTGAGATGTCGACGGGCTGGGGGCGAGGAGCAGCAAATCGGACCGTTGCGTCTGTTTGATCGCTGTTGCGTTCCTCTGGGATGCGTTCGCTTCGTCGAGGTTTTGCGCGGCTGGCCTCAGAGATTGTCTGGCAGTCAGTCAGGCTGGTAGCCCGATAGAACGCAACGTCTGGCGGGACTCCGGAAGTGGCCAATGCAGCGCTACCAAATGTGGCTCGAGCGACCATTTCCTCGTAGCTCACCATTGGATCTTGTTGGCTGCTGGCTTTGGCAGCCCAAGAATCAACGAGAGATTGCACCGCCCAAGTCGGCGCGCCGTCCCAATTGGGCAACAAATACCGGAACAAGTTGGCAAGAAAGATCTCGGTTGCCTCGCTGTCTCGATCGTTGATGACAGAGTGGGAGACTGAAATAGTATGAACGTTCTGTTGGCTTCCGATGAGCGTTATTCCAATACTGCTCGTCGCGCTTATATAGACAGCAGTGTCATTTGGTCCAAGAAAGCAGTCGACCTTCTCGCTAACATCCATGAGCAGTCTGCCTTTAAGGCCTGCCATTGTCGGATCTGAGAGCTCAAGCGAAGTGACAGAGAGCGCTTCCTTCAGAAAGTCTTCCAGCGCAACTCGACTCCATCCTGGATGGTGCGGTCTCGCTGCTGCCGCGCCAAGCGTCAGACACAGCACGACCAGCAAGGCCACTATCGTTCTATTGAGCACAGTCCACCCCTGATGTTGTTAGGGCGCAGTTTGTCACATCATTTGGAGATGTTCACAACAGATCAGAACTTGACTGCATTGCTTGCTGCCAATTGCTCACAGGGTGCGGGCGTTGGCGCCTGGAACTCCGGGAATCGCAACGGCCTGTGCGGTGTAGTTGAACGTTGCCGTGTGCCGGCCGGGTCGGAGGTCGTTGGTGGTGCGTTGGCTGATTGGTTGGCCATCTAGCACAAGGTTGGTGGCGGCTTCGGGGAGGACGAAGCGGCCGGTGGAATCTTCCGGGACCTCGAAATCGTAGTGCACCTTGTCGTCCTCGATGCGCCAGCTGGCGGCGATGCGGCCCTTTGGGGAGTCGTGGTGGGCGGCGACGGGGGAGAGGGCGGGGATGATGACGGGCTCGTAGATCACGATCGCGAAGCCCGGGTCCTCGGGATCGGGGCGGAAGCCGGCGACGCCTTCGAGCAGCCACTGGCAGACGGCGCCGTAGGCGTAGTGGTTGTAGGAGTTCATGCTCGGATCGTAGATCTTGCCGTCGGGCGCGATGGCGTCCCAGCGCTCCCAGATGGTGGTGGCCCCCATCTTCACCTGGTAGAGCCAGCCGGGGAGGCCCTCCTGCAGGAAGACGCTGGCGGCGAGTTCGCGCTCGCCGATCTTGATCAGGGCCGGGAGCAGTTCGGGCGTGCCGATGAAGCCGGTGCCGATGCGGCCGTCGCAGCGGGCGATGGCATTGCGGAAGTGCTTCTTGGCCGCCTCGATGCGGTCGGCGGGGATCAGGTCATGGGCGAAGGCCAGGGCGTAGGAGGTCTGGTCGTCGCCGCCGACGCGGCCGGAGGGGGTGATGAACTCGTGCGCGAAAGCGGCGCGCACTTCGTCCGCCATGCCTTCGAGGCGCGTCGCGGTGGCGGCGTCACCGACGATCCCGGCGATGCGCGCGACGCGTGAGGCCGCGATGTAGAGGTAAATGGTGGCAGCAGCATCGTCGCTGATGGTGGGCAGCGGCTTGCCGCTCGGACCGGTCGGTTGCAGCCAGTCGCCGAAGCTGAAGCCGCGGGCTTCCCAGGAGCGCGGCGGCGAGACCACGGGGCCGTCGCTGATCGACCAGACATAGTCCACCCATTTGACCATGGCGGGCAGGATCTCGGAGAGGATCCCCTTGTCGCCATAGTGCAAGTAGAGCTGCCAGGGGACGAGGTAGATCGCGTCGCCCCAGCCGGTGGAGCCGAAAAAGCCCGGATGCTTGTCTTCGTGCAGCCGCGTTGGATCGGGGCAGACATGCGGGATGGCGCCATCCGGGCGCTGATCGACCACGAGGTCGCGCAGCCATTTGCGGAAGAAGTCGTGGGCATCGGCGAGATAGCAGGCGGTGCCGGCGAAGACCTGGGCATCGCCGGTCCAGCCCAGCCGCTCGTCTCGCTGCGGGCAGTCGGTGGGGATTTCGATGAAGTTGGAGCGCTGCGACCAGAGCGTATTGATGAACAGCCGGTCGACCAGCGGATTGGCGCTGGTAAAGCTCGCGGTGACCTCGGTCACCGAGCTGATGGGAACCGAGACGATATCGAGAATGCGCGCGTCGCCTTCGATGGTCACGCGGACGTAGCGATAGCCCTGGAAGGTGAAGGTGGGCGTGTAGCTTTCCTCGCCGGTGCCGGCCAGCGTGTATTCGAGCCGGGCGTCGGCGCCGCGGTAGTTGCCGTTGTAGAACTGACCATCTGGATCGAGCACCTCGCCATGTTCGACGATGACGCGGGCGCCGGCAGAGCCGCTGACCCGGAGGGCGACGTTGCCGGCGGCGTTCTGGCCAAAATCGTAAACTGTGCGGCCTTCGGCATCGGGCCAGCTCTTGACGACCGCGATGGCGGGCAGCTCGCGGACCGGGGTGGCTTCCTGGGCGAGGAGGGTGCCCTTGTCGAAGCCGTTGAGCAATGCGGTGCCGGCGGTGACGCGTGGCGCGATGCGGGCGTCGAAGATCTCACCGAAATAGATGCCGGACTTGCGGATCGGCAGCTCGCCGCTTTCCCATGAGGCGTCGGTGACGAGCAGCGGCGCGCTGTCCGGCGCCGCGCAGAGCTCGGCGATAGCGCCGATATGCTTGCCCCAGGTGTTGTAGAGCGGATTGTGGGTCCACATCAGTTTCGAGCGCAGCCAGCCATCGCCGAGCCAGATTTCGAGGCGGTTCTCGCCTGGGACCAGCAGGTCCGCGACAGAGTAGGTCTGGTAGCTGAGGCGCTTGTCGTAATTGGTCCAGCCCGGCGTCAGGAGGTCATTGCCGATACGCTGGCCGTTGAGGAAGGCGCGGTAGAGGCCGAGGGCGCTGATGAACAGGGTCTCGCTGCCGGTGATGGCGTCGAGCGCGAAGGTCCTGGCGACGAAAGTGGCCGGGTGCTCGACGCCCTGGTCGGCGAGGGGCCGGATCATCTCGGCGGTCCAGGTGCGTGCGGTTGTCTTCGCTGGGATGGCGTTCACCGGATAGTCCTTTTCTCAACGGGTGCGGCAGCGGCGGGCATGGGTGCGGAGCGCCGGGCCAAGTGTCGGTTGGTTGGCACAGCATCCTGCAGGCCAGTGATCCCGGCAAGGCGTAGTGGCCTGCTTTCAGTACGGAATTTCGTCCAGGTGCGCGGTGGACGCAAAGACCGGCGGGGCGCGGCGCCATCACTTCACGCGATCGCTACCGCACACTTAACGCGATGTTAATTCGAACGCGGAGAATGGCCGTATTGCGTGGGGATTGTTGCTCCCCGAGGCCGCCGGACGCGCTGTGGGTCCGCGGCGCCCGTCCGGCACAAGTAAAGAGTAGGGACGATGATGTATCGCGTTTCGCACCCGACGAGTTTTTCGATTTCCCGCCGTTCGTTCATTGTCGGCGCGGCTGCGCTGACCGGCGCGGGACTTGTGACGCCGGCTTTCGCATCGGTGGGCAGCTTCAACGATAAAGTCTGGGCGCGGGCGAAGGCGCGGGGTGTGTCGCGCAAGGTGTTCGACGCGGCGATGGGCAACTTCTCGCCCATCTCCAAGGTCGTTGAGCTCAGCCGCTCGCAGCCGGAATTCGTGTCGACCGCGGCGGACTATGTCGGCAAGCGCGTGACCGACGGGCAGGCCGGCAAGGGGCAGGGGATGCGCCAGGAATGGACGCAGACGCTGGCCGCGATTGCCGAGCGCTATGGCGTGCAGCCGGAAATCCTGCTTGCGATCTGGGGCATCGAGACCAATTACGGTGGCTATATGGGCGGCACCAATTCGGTGCATGCGCTGGCGACGCTGGCTTATTCGGGCTATCGCGCCGACTATTTCGGCAGCGAACTGGTGACGGCGCTCGAGATCATCGAGGGCGGGCATGTGCGCGCCGGCAAGATGGTCGGCTCCTGGGCCGGCGCGATGGGCCACCCGCAGTTCATGCCGTCAAGCTTCATGAGATATGCGGTCGATTTCAAGGGTGACGGGCACAAGGACATCTGGGGCTCGGTGCCCGATGCGCTGGCTTCGATCGGCAACTACCTCAAGGGTTTTGGCTGGCGGCCGGGCGAGACCTGGGGCTATGAGGTGAAGCTGCCCGCCGGGTTCAACTACAACAATGTCTGGTCGGGGACGGTGGCGACACTGGGTGACTGGGGCGGGGTGGGCGTCACGCGGGCCAATGGGCGCGCCTTCCCGCGGCCGTCGGATGCGGCCAAGCTCTATATGCCGATGGGCGGCAATGGGCCGGTGTTCGCGGTGCTCGAGAATTTCGGCGTGATCAAGCGCTACAACAATTCGGACAGCTATGCGCTGGCGGTGGGGCATCTGGCCGACCGGATTCTTGGGAGCACGGGCTTCGTTTCGGCCTGGCCGAAGGATACCGCGCTCAACAAGGATGGGCGCAAGCAGGTGCAGACGCTGCTGCTCCGGCGCGGCTACGAGATCGGCAGTGCCGATGGCGTGATCGGGCCGAAGACGCGTGGCGCGGTGATGGATTTCCAGGCGCGGGCGGGGCTGCTGCCTGACGGACATGTGTCGGGGAACCTCCTCAAGGCGCTGAGCTAGGCACAGGGCGTCGCCGGCAATGGCCGCCGCGGGAAATGCCGCGGCGGTTTTGGGTTGCGTCGCCGATGCGCCTCAGGCCGCTGCTTGCGTCGGCTCCAGATCCAGCACCCAGGTGATGCCGAACTGGTCTTTCAGCATGCCGTAAAGCGGCGACCAGGCGCTGGGGCCGAGGGGCTGAATGATGGTGGCGGCGGGGGCGAGGCCCTGCCAGTAGCGGGTGATGTCGTCGGCACTGGTGCCGCGGAGCGCGACGAAGAACGGGATGGTGCCCGGGTTCCAGTCGAGGCTGGAGGGGGCATCATAGGCCATGAGGCGCACACCGTCTTCGGAGGCGACCTGGCCCCAGAGCACCTGATCGGCCTCGGCCGGGTTCTGCACCGCACCGGCATCGGCATAGCTCACCACTATGAGGTGGCCATTGAAGACCGACTGGTAGAATTCCAGTGCCGCGCGGGCGTTGCCGCGGAAGTTGAGATGGGTAATGGCGGTGGTTGCCGACATGGCGTTCTCCTTTGTGCCAGGGTGATGCGCCTGCTATAGCGCGCCCCAACTGCCAGTTTCCGACAGGTGCGCGATGGCGCGATCAGACAGGCTTTTCCGGCTGCTGCAGGCGATGCGCGTGATGACCGCGCCAATCACGGCTGCGCGGCTGGCGGAGGAGACCGGCGTGTCGTTGCGTTCGCTGTATCGGGATATCGAGAGCCTCAGGCTGGCCGGCGCCCGGATCGAGGGCGAGCGCGGCTATGGCTACCGGTTGATCGAGGATTATGCGCTGCCGCCGCAGACATTCGATCGCATCGAGATCGAGGCGCTGGTGCTGGGGCTGGGGGAGGTGCGGCATTTCGGCGATCCGGCGCTGGCGGCGGCGGCCCGCTCGGTGCTGGCCAAGGTGGCGGCGACGCTGCCCGACGATCGCGAACAGCAGTTGCTGCACGCCATCTCGCAAATCTACCGGCCGGAGGCGCGGTTCGCGCATGGCCTCGAGGTCGAGCCGATCCGCAATGCCTGCTGGCGCGAGGAGGCACTGAGCATTCACTATGCCGATCGCGATGGCCGCGAGACCGAACGCATCGTGTTTCCGCTGGCCGTGGTCTACGCCGAAAAATCGCTGACCATGCTGGCCTGGTGCCGGTTGCGGCAGGGGTTTCGCATGTTTCGGCTCGAGCGGATCAGCCGGATCGTGCCGACCGGCGAGAGTTTCCGGCCAAGGCGGGTGGTGATGCTGCGCGAGTACCTCGCCCTGCTGCAGTCGGAGCTTGGGCGAGCGCCGACACCCTGAGCGCCAATCCCCAGCAAATGCGACGAAGTTGTCACAATCGGCTGGCCCGGCCGGGTGGGGTTGGGTAAGCAGGCGGCGCCTGCCATCGCCGACGACGGGGTTGCCGCTTGTCCACACCTGCCATCGACAAGGACCTGAAGCGCGTCTCGCAGCTTGGCGGAGCGGCGCGCGACAATGCGCGGGTGATCGCGGCGCCGGGGCTGGCGCTGCTGTTCATGGTCGCGGCGCTGATCTGGGCCTATGCGCTGGTGGGCGGGCCGCAGAGCTATTTCGTGGTGATCGCGACGGTGATGGCCGCCTATATGGCGCTCAATATCGGCGCCAACGACGTGGCCAACAATATGGGCCCGGCGGTGGGGGCGCGAGCGCTGACCATGGGCGGGGCGCTGGTGATCGCGGCGACCTGCGAGGCGGCGGGCGCATTGCTGGCCGGTGGCGACGTGGTCACCACGATTTCCAAGGACATCATCGCGCCGGGCGTGGCGCTCGACGGGCGGACCTTCATCATCATCATGATGGCGGCGCTCTTGAGTTCGGCACTGTGGGTGAACCTGGCGACGATCCTCAGGGCGCCGGTCTCGACCACGCATTCGGTGGTGGGCGGCGTGGTTGGGGCCGGTATCGCGGCCGTCGGGCTGGAGGCGGTGGTTTGGCCGACCATGGGCCGGATCGCGGCGAGCTGGGTGATCTCGCCCTTGGCCGGCGGGTTGCTGGCGGCGTTGTTCCTCGCCATCGTCAATGCGACGATCCTCGTTCGTGCCAACAAGATCGAGGCGGCGCGGGTCTGGGTGCCGGTGTTCGTCGCGCTGATGGCGGGCATCTTTGCCATGTACATGGCGTCCAAGGGCCTGAGCCGAATCTGGAAGCCCGATCCGGTGATGGTGCTGGCAGTCGGGCTGGTGGTTGCCGGTTTGGGTTGGCTGGTGGCGGTGCCGGCGGTGCGCCGCGGGGTCGCCGGACTTGAGAATACGCAGAAGCAGGTGGGGAAGCTGTTCCGGCTGCCGCTGATCCTTGCCACGGCGCTGCTGAGCTTTGCGCATGGCGCCAACGATGTCGCCAATGCAGTGGGGCCGCTGGCGGCCATCGTCGATGCGGTCAGCGGTGGCACTGAGCATGGACGGGTGGCGCTGCCGCTCTGGGTGCTGGCGATCGGCGGGCTGGGCATTGCCATCGGGCTGGGGCTGTTCGGACCGCGGCTGATCCGCACGGTGGGCGAGCAGATCACCAAGCTCAACGAAATCCGCGGCTATTGCGTTGCGGTTGCGGCGGCAGCGACGGTGCTGGTTGCGTCGGGGCTGGGGCTGCCGGTCAGTTCCACCCATATTGCCATTGGTGCCGTGTTCGGGGTGGGCTTCCTGCGCGAGCGGTTCTCGAACCGTGGCATCCGCAACAAGGCCGTGAGCCCGGACGGCGTGTTCCTCAAGACCGATCACCTCAACCGCACGCCGGAAGAGGCGGTGGCGAATTTCCAGAAGCGGCAGCGCCGCTTCCTGGTCCGGCGGCAGCATGCCTTCTCGATCGGCGCGGCCTGGATCATCACCGTGCCGGCAGCGGCCGTGATGTCGGCGCTGGTCTATTGGGTGATGGTGATGGTGTTTGCCGGGTGAGCCCGGCCGCTGCCCAGCTCACGCTGGGCGAGGGCCACGGCGAGATCGGCCAGCCCATCATGGGTGATGAGGCGACGCGCCTCGGCCAGCACGGCCCAGTGGCGGTAGCGCTGGCCGCGCTCCTGCCAGTCCTCGCGCTGGCCGGTGACCAATAGCGGGAACATCTGGACCTCGATGGGGCGCGGACGCTCGTTGGTGACGGGCAGATAGTAGGAGCCGATCGGGGTCGACTCGATCTCGCCGGTGACGCCGGCTTCCTCCCAGGCTTCATGTGCGGCGCTGTCATGCGGGGTCATGCCCTCGACAAGGCCACCCTTGGGAAAGATCCACTTGCCGCGACCGCGCGAAGTGATCAGCAGCACGACCAGCTGGCCATCACGGATTGTGTAGGGCAGGGCGCCGAATTGCGGCCCGGCAGCCTCGGGCGCCGAGATATGGAGCCGCTGGATCAGCTTGAGGGCCTTGAGGAGCATGAGGAGGGGCCAAATCGAATCGTGCAATATCCAGACTATGGATCGGGAGTGCTGGTGTGGAAAGACAGCATGCCGCATCGTGCCGCATTATGCTGCGCTTGCCCAAGCAATGTGCACGCTCGCGACGCGGCGCGATGTTCTCCTATCAGCCCCGGGAGAGACGGTAGAGGCCGCCTTCGATGGTCATCAGGTAGAGTTCACCGGCACTGTCTGTGCCGAAGCTGGTGATGTTGCCGAGGTTGCCGAGCTGCGCGGTCCAGTCGACGATGTCCCCCGATGGGTAGTCCAGGCTCCGCACGAAGCCGGCGCAATAGTCGGCGAAGAAATAGTGGCCATCCAGCTCGGGGATTGCCGTGCCGCGATAGACGTAGCCGCCGGTGATCGAGCAGCCACCATCGGCATGGCTGTAGCTGTGTGTCGGTGCGACGAGGCCGGTCATGTCGCAGCCGGTCTCGGGCTTGAAGCAGGCGGGGCCTTCGGCGATGCGCCAGCCGAGATTGGCGCCGGCCGTCTCGCGCGGCAGCACGGTGATCTCTTCGTAGGCGTTCTGGCCGACATCGGCGATGTAGATCAGGTCTCCATCGAAGGCGATGCGCCAGGGGTTGCGGAGGCCGAGCATGTAGATTTCGGGCGCGCCGCCGCCATCGGCGAAGGGATTGCCGGCCGGGATGGCGTAGGGCTGGGCGCCATCGACATCGATGCGCAGCAGTTTGCCGAGGAGGGTACCAGGTCTTTGCGCCCGGTTGCCCGGATCGCCGCCAGCGCCGCCGTCGCCAAGGCCGATATGCAGTAGGCCATCGGGCCCGAAGCCGAGCCAGCCGCCATTGTGGTTGGCAAAGGGCTGGTCGACGCTGAGGAGGGTTGTGCCGCTGTCGGGATCGACGCCGTTGCCGCCATCGGTCAGTGTGTAAGCGACCACCTGGGTATCGCCGGCCGTGTCGGTGTAGTTGACGAAGAAGCGGCCGTTCTCGGCAAATTGCGGGTGGAAGGCGAGCCCCAGCAGGCCCTGCTCACCACCGGCGCTGACGCGGTCGGAGATGTCGAGGAATGGCTCGGGCAGAAGCGCGCCATCGGCGAGAATGCGGATGCGGCCGGTCTGCTCGACGATGAAGAGCCGGGGGTCGTTTGCGGGGGCGGTGGCGAAGACCGGCAGCTCCAGTCCGTCGACGACCGGCACCGCAGCGATGCGGACGTCCTGCGCCAGAGCCGGCTGCGCGCACAAGCCGCTGCTGATACCGACAAATGCGAGTGTTGGCAGCAGCTTGTGCATGAGAACTCCGAAAACGATTCAGGTCTGGGCGGGGCTGGCCATCTGATCCTTGAGATCAGCCACTTCGGCCTCCGCAGCGAGTGCCCGGGCGCGCCAGCCATGGATGTCGAGTCCATCCAAACGCTCGGGTTCGGCCCTTGGTTCCTGACCGGCTTCGGTGCTGACCGTCGCCTCGCCGGTGACGCGGGCGTAGAGCGCCGCGATATATTCGGCATCGTCCGGATGGAGCGTGCCTGCCTTCGATTCCTCGAGCCAGCGGCCGAGGTCGGCCGCGGTGTCTTCGTTCATCTGGCCGGTGGCAAGCAGCGCCTGGATCAGGGCTTCAGTGTTCAAGGGTGGGGCTCCTCAAGGGGTTCGGGCGGGCAAACTAGCGAAAGCCGGTGCCGGAAGGAACCCGCCGCGACATCACGTCCTCTCAAGCCGGGCGTGGGAAGCGGCGGCTGAGAAAGGGCGAGCCGGCGAGGCCGAAACGCCAGGGCAGTTCGATGGCCTTGGTGATGCCGATGCGGGGGCCGATGGCCAGAGGCGGCGGCAGATCGGGGAGGGCGAGTGCGAATGGCGGCGCGTCGAGGCGAAGGCCGTTGTGCCCGAGATCGACGCCGAGCGCGGTGCAGAGTTTTCCGGGCCCGGAGGCGAGGGCGCGCGGCGCCTCGAGCCCCCGCCGGGCCTGCATAGTGGCAAGGCCGGCCTCGGGCGCGATGGCGCGGATCAGCACGGCGGTGCCGGGGGAGCCGGTGAAGTTGAGGCACCAGTGAATGCCGTAGGAGCGGTAGACATAGGCGTGGCCGGGGCCGAGATACATGGCGGCGTTGCGCGGGGTCGGGCCGCGGAAGGAATGCGAGGCCGGCTCTTCGAAGTGGTAGGCCTCGGTTTCGACGATGACGCCGCCGACGCCGTCGACCAGAAGGGTTGCGCCGATCAGGCCGCGGGCAGCGGCGACGATGTCTCCGGAGAGCAGGGCGGAGATGTCAGCGTTTTTCGGCACGCCCTTCAATAGGCAGAGGCGGGGCGTGGCGTCCAGCGCGTCGTCAGGCGACGACGTCCAGGCTTTCCTGGGCCTTGGCGAGCTTGGCCGAAGCCTCGTCCTGGATGCGCTGTGCGGCAATGCGCAGGGTGAGGTTGATCTGCTCGCCGGTGTTGCTGGTGTTGGCCGTGCTGATCAGCGCATCGCTGTAGCTGGCATTCTGCGCGAGAGCCGCCTGCGAATAGGCCCGGCGCTTTGTGCGTGCAGCTTCGGCCTCGTCATAAAGCGAGGCGCGCGGCAGCCAGTTCATGGTGCGCTTTTCGATCTGCATTGCTTTCAATGTTGCTTCATCAATGTGAACGAAAGCTTAAGTCGGGTCTCCGCTTGCGCGGTGGTCGGGCGAACGGCCATGAATAGGCCGGGCAGTTGAAGGAATGGTAGATGGCAGAGTCCTTGAAGTTCGGCACCAGTGGTTTGCGCGGGCTGGCGGTGGAGCTGGAGGGTGCGGCGACGCGGCGCTATGTGGCGGCGTTCCTGAGACATCTGGCGGCGACGGGGGCGGCGGGGAGCGGCAGGGTGTTCCTGGGGCGCGACCTCAGGGCGTCGAGCCCGGCGATCCTTGCCGATTGCGCTGTGGCGGTGCGGGCAGCGGGGCTGGTGCCGGTCGATTGCGGCGTGCTGCCGACGCCGGCATTGGCGTTGCACGCTATGGCCCTGGGCGGTCCGGCGGTGATGGTCACCGGCAGCCACATTCCCGAGGATCGCAACGGGCTGAAATTTTACGCGCCGCGCGGCGAGATCAGCAAGGCGGATGAGGCGGGCATTCTCGCCGCGCTGGACGATGCGGTGCCCGAAGCGGCCGGCGCGACCGAGGATGGCAGTGTGCTGGCGGGTGACCGCTACCGCCAGCGTTATCGCAAGCTGCTGGCGCCGGACATGTTGGATGGCTGGCGGGTCGGGGTGCTGGAGCACTCCTCGGTGGCGCGCGACATGCTGGTGTCGTTCCTGACCCGGGCGGGCGCCGATGTGGTGCGGATCGGAAGGTCGGAGCGGTTCATCGCGGTGGACACCGAGGCGTTCTCGGACCCGCTGTTTGCGCCGCGGCAGCAATGGATCGCCGAGAACCATCTCGACGCGGTTATTTCGACCGACGGCGATGGAGACCGGCCGCTGGTCATTGATGGCGAGGGCAATTTCGTGCGCGGTGATGTGCTGGGGCTGCTGACGGCGCGGTTTGTCGGCGCCGATCGGGTGGTGACGCCGGTGACGTCGAACTCGGCGATCGAGGGAGTGGGCTGGTTCAAGCAGGTGGTGCGGACGAAGGTCGGCTCGCCCTTCGTGATCGCGGGGATGGAGGCAGCGGCGTCGGAACCGGGCGGCGGCGTGGTCGGGTTCGAGGCCAATGGCGGCGTGCTGCTCGGTAGCGATATCGAGCGCGGCAATGCGCGGCTTTCGGCGCTGCCGACGCGCGATGCGGTGCTGCCGATCCTCAGTGTGCTGGCGACGGCGGCGGAGAAGAGCATGTCGTTGGCCGAGCTGATCCGTACGCTGCCAGTGCGCGCGGCGCTGTCGGACCGGCTGCAGAACGTGCCATCGGAGAAGAGCGCCGAGCTGATCGGCAAGCTGGTGGAGCAGCCGGGCTATGCGGCGGCGTTCTTCGGAGCGGTGGGCGAGTTGGAGAGCGTTTCGACCATAGACGGGCCGCGCTTTTCGCTCGTATCGGGGGATACGGTCCACTACCGCGCCTCGGGCAACGCGCCGGAGCTGCGCTGCTATGTCGAGGGCGTGACGCCGGAGCGCGCCGAGGAACTGCTGGCCTGGGGGCTCAAGGCGGCCGAGACGGTGGTGCGCTGAGCTATTCGCGCGCCGCGACGAACACAGCTGCGCTGGCCATGATGACGGCGGCAGTGCGGTTGAGGCGTCTGAGCGCGGTGGGCGAGCGGAAGAAGTCGCGGGCGGCGGCGGCGGCCCAGGCGTAGCCGCAGCCGATGATCAGCAGAACGACGGTGACGATGACCACCAGTTCGACCAGGCCGAGCATGGTGATCGGCTGGTCGAGCGGAACGACCGTGGGCAGCAGCGCAAGGTAGAAGACGATGGTCTTGGGGTTGCCGAGCGTCAGCGCGAATCCGGAGAGGAAGGTCTGCCAGCCCGACTTGTCCTTCTTGGCGCCCATCTGCTCGGCGCCCGGCTTGGCGGTCCAGAACTGCCAAGCGATGTAGAGCAGGTAGAGCGCGCTGCCCCAGCGGACGATAAGGAAGAGCGGGTGGAACAGTGCCGCGATGGCGGCGAGGCCGAACAGGGCGAACAGCAGGTAGACCAGATCGCCCACCAGCACGCCGATGACGAGCGGCAGCGCCGAGCGAAAGCCACCGCCGAGGGCACGGCCGACAATGGCGGCGACGCCGGGGCCGGGCACAAGCACGGCGATGGCATAGGCGATGGTGAAGGCGGAAAGCGTGACGAGGTCCATGGTGCACCTGCTTGGGGTGCAGCCTTCTAGAGCATTTCACCGTTTCGTTGAAACGCTGAAATCGCTCAAGTCTTCGCTTGGTCGCGCTTTCGAACCGGAAAGGTCTGCAACCTTTCCTGAAAGCGCTCCAGCCGAGCCCGCACGTTGGCGGCAAGCTGGACGGAAAGTCGTTGGCAGGGCTCGATTTGCCGGGCGCGGCGCACTAGGACTCTTGGTGCATAAGGCCCGCGCCGGAGCCGCCGAGGAGGGCGGCCGCGGGTGACCAAGGGACAAGCCAATGCCACTTTACGATTTTTCCCGCGACAAGCTCGAGACCTATCGCAGCAGCGTCGTGGCGCCTTCCGATTTCGACAGTTTCTGGAAGACGACGCTCGACGAGGCACGCGGGCTCGCGGCCGAGCCGAAGTTCGAGAAGCTGGATTACGGTTTCGAGCTGTTCGACGTCTATGACGTGACGTTCTCGGGCTTTGGCGGGCACCCGATCAAGGGCTGGTTCATCCTGCCGGCCAAGCGCGACGGCAAGCTTGCCTGCGTGGTGAAGTTCATCGGTTATGGCGGCGGTCGCGGGTTTCCGCACGAGCATCTGTTGTGGCCGAGCACCGGCCGGGCGGTGCTTGTCATGGATACGCGCGGGCAGGGCAGTTCCTGGTCGAAGGGCGATACCGCCGATCCGGTGGGCTCGGACCCGGCCGGCAATGGCTTCATGACCCGCGGTATTCTCGATCCCGCGACCTACTATTACCGGCGCGTGTTCACCGACGCGGTGCGGGCGGTGGAGACGGCCCGGGCGCATGAGGCGGTGGATGCCGGTCGCATTGCCGTGGTGGGCGGCAGCCAAGGCGGCGGGATCTCGCTAGCGGCGGCCGGTCTCGACGGGGGCGTCAAGGCGGCGATGCCGGATGTGCCATTCCTCTGCGACTTCCCGCGGGCGGTGACGTTCACGCCGCGCGACCCGTTCCCGGAAATCTCGCGCTTCCTCGCGGTGCATCGCGACAAGGTCGAGCGGGTGATGGAGACGCTGCGCTATTTCGATGGCGTGCTGTTTGCGGAACGCAGCAAGGCGGCCGGGCTGTTCTCGGTGGGGATGATGGACACCATCTGCCCGCCCTCGACGGTGTTTGCGGCCTATAACGCCTTCGGCGGCAGCGACAAGACCATCAAGGAATGGGCGTTCAACGACCACGAGGGCGGCGGCGCCTTCCAGGAGAAGACGCAGGTCGACTGGTTGAAGGGGCGGATGTAGGCGGTTCTTGTGCATCGCCCTCGTGGTGCGACAGGCTCACCATGAGGGCGACTGAGGGTCAGCGGTCCGTTACGGCAGCCGGGCGATCCGCTCGGTGAGCAGGGCGTAGAATCCGTCCGGATCGCCTGAGCGCAGGTAGTTCACGTTGCGGACGCGGCCGGTGACGCCCCAGTAGTCGGCGACGGTCATGCCACGGGTCAACTCGCTCTGGGTTTCGATGGCGACGTTGATGTGGCGGCCGTGGAAGAGCTCCGGCTTCAGCAGGTAGGCGATGACGCAGGGGTCGTGCAGCGGGCCGCCTTCCCAGCCATATTTCTGCTCGTCGAAGCGCTCGAAGAATTCCAGCATCTCGGCGGTGACAGTGCCCGAACGGTTGCCGAGGGCGCGGAAGGCGTCGATACGGGGCTGGGTGGTCAGCATGGAATGGCTGACGTCGAGCGGAACCTGGGTAATCGGAACGCCCGAGCGGAACACCAGATCGGCGGCTTCGGGATCGACATAGATGTTGAACTCGGCGGCAGGGGTGATGTTGCCGCCCTCGAAGCAGCCGCCGCCCATCAGGACGATCTCGGCGATGCGGGAGACGATGGCCGGCTCCTTGACCATGGCCATGCCGATATTGGTCAGCGGCCCGAGGCAGCAGAGCGTGATCGTCCCGGGGTCGTGCGCGAGAAGCGTTTCGATAATGTAGTCGACGCCATGGCTGCGCTGTGGCGCGATCTTGGGCGCGGGCAGGGTGGGGCCATCGAGCCCGGTGGCGCCGTGGACATATTCGGCGGTGACCAGCGGGTGGCGCATGGGGCGCTCGCAGCCGACATAGACCGGCACGTCGGGCCGCCCCGCGACTTCGAGGATCTGCAGCGCATTATAGGCGTTCTGCGTCACACGGACATTGCCGGCGACGGCGACGAGGGCGAGCACCTCGAGTTCGGGTGAAGCCAGCGCAAGGAGGATGGCGACGGCGTCGTCCTGACCCGGGTCGGTGTCGATAATGATCTTGCGCGGCATAGGTTTGGCCCGATGGCTGAATGTTGCGATTCCGGGGGCCATGTTAGCCGGGCGCGGCAGTGCCGTCGATCTGGCCCTGTGTGGCATGGTTCCGGAACAATTACGTGAACGGCGCGTTGTCGGAGCCACATCAGGTGCGAGGCTCGTCGTGCAGACCAACAAAAGAACCCGTCAGCAACGGACGCTGGCGCGAGAGCTTTCGAAGACGCATTTCGAGCGGGTACTGGCCAATACGGCGCAGATCTCGATGGTGATCGTCGCGGTGGTCGCTGCCGTCGTGGCGCTGCAAGAGGCGCAGGTGGTGCTGGCCCCGGTGCTTCTCGCCATTATTGTCGGCCTGATGGTCGGGCCGATCGCCGACGCGCTGGAGGCGCGCGGCGTGCCAGAGCCGGTTTCGGCCGGGATCGTGGTGCTATTGCTTCTGCTGCTGATCGCCGGGGGCGGGTTGCTGTTCTACGGCCCTTTGGCGGAGTGGGCGGAGCGACTGCCGATGATCTGGCAGCGCATCCAGACCGAGCTGGCCAACTGGCGCGAGCCGATGGCGTCGCTGGGCGCGGTGCAGGAGCAGATTCAGGGTGTCCTGGGTGGTGCGGATACCGTTTCGGTGACGGTGGAGGATGCCAGCACGGTGACCGGCATTGCGATGCTGGCCCCGGCGATCCTGGCGCAAGTGCTGGTGTTTCTGGTCAGCCTCTATTTCTACGTGGCGACGCGCGAGAACATCCGGATCTCCACGCTATCGCTGTGCATGAGCCGGCGGATGCGCTGGCGTTGCGCCCATGTGTTCCGCGATGTCGAGGAGAAGGTGTCGCGCTACCTGATCACAATCAGCCTCGTCAATGTCGGGGTCGGCGTGGTGGTGACGCTGGCGATGTGGGCGGTGGGCATGCCGTCGCCGCTGCTGTGGGGCGCGCTGGCGACCGTGCTCAACTACATCCCGTTTGTCGGGCAAGCCGTGATGGCACTGCTGCTGTTTCTTGCCGCGCTCGGCAGCACGGGTAGCCTCGAGGCGGCGATCCTGCCGGTCGCGATCTACTGGGTGGTCAACTTCATAGAGGGCAACTTCGTTTCGCCGAACCTCCTCGGCCGCACCATGACCATCAATCCGTTCATGATCTTTCTCGCCCTTGCCTTCTGGCTGTGGGTCTGGGGCCCGGTGGGCGGACTGGTGGCGGTGCCCTCGCTGCTGATCGCCTATTCGATCGTCGCCCATATCATTCCGAGCACGCAGGTGATGCCGCGGCGATTGCAGCGCAAGCTGGCCAACAAGGCGACGCACGATGTCGCCGAGGCCGAGGAAGAGCCGGAAGTGCAGCCGCCCAAGCCGCGGGTGGCAGCTGCGGAGTGATGCAGGAAAGGCGTGGCCACTGCCCATTCCGGCAGCCTTGACGATCCGATGCCGATCCCGAACCATGCGTTCGGGTTGTTCGGAGACGAGATCGTGGCGGCAGAAGCGGTGGCAAATGCAGCGCAGGCGGCTGCACATGGGGGAGTTGACCTCGTGCAGGTGGTGGCGCTGCTGGCGGCGGGTGTCGTCGCGGTGCCGATCTTCCGCCGGCTCGGGCTCGGCTCGGTGCTCGGTTATCTCGCTGCCGGTCTGGTGGTCGGGCCGTTCGGTTTGCAGCTGATCAACGATCCGCAGGCGATTCTGCACGCGGCCGAGCTGGGCGTGGTGCTGTTCCTGTTCATCATCGGGCTCGAGATGGAGCCGACCAAGCTCTGGGCGCTGCGCAAGCAGATCTTCGGGCTGGGGCTGGTGCAGGTGGCGCTGTGCGGGGCTTTGCTGACCGGCGTCGGCATCCTGATCGGGTTTCCGCCGGTGGTGGCGTTCGTCGCGGGGCTCGGCTTCGTGCTGACCTCGACGGCCATCGTCATGCAGATTCTCTCAGAGCGCGGCGATCTCGCGACCCCGGGCGGCCAGAAGATGGTGTCGATCCTGCTGCTCGAAGACCTGGCCATCGTGCCGCTGCTGGCGGTGGTGGCGCTGCTGGCGCCGGCGGGCAGCGAGGGCGGCGATGTCTGGTCGCGCTGGATCAGCGTCGGCCTCGCCGCAGCCTCGGTGGTTGTGGTGGTGTTTGCCGGCCGCTGGGTGCTCAATCCGGTGTTCCGCATCCTGGCGCAGTCGAAGGCGCGTGAGGTGATGACGGCGGCCGCGCTGCTGGTGGTGCTGGGCGCGGCGCTGATCATGCAACTGGGCGGGCTGTCGATGGCGATGGGAGCGTTTCTCGCCGGCGTGCTGCTGTCGACCTCGAGCTTCCGGCACCAGTTGGAGGCGGATGTCGAGCCGTTTCGCGGCCTGCTGCTCGGCCTGTTCTTTCTCGCGGTCGGCATGTCGCTCGACCTCGATGTCGTGGCCGGCAACTGGCAGCTGATCGCGGTGACGGTGGTCGGTTATGTGCTGGTGAAGGGCGTGGCGATCTATGTCCTGGCGCGGCTGCTGAAGGCGGACAAGGCGGAGGCGCTGGAGCGGGCGATCCTGATGGCACAGGGTGGGGAGTTCGCCTTCGTCCTCTATACGACCGCAACGGCGGGCGGGATTTTTACGGCCGAGCTCAACGCGATGATGACGGCGACGGTGATCATCTCGATGGTGCTGACGCCGTTCACTGTGCTGCTGCTGAAATTCCTGCCCAAGCCGAAGCCCTCAATGGATGGGATCGAGGAGCTGCCGGAAGGGGTGACGGGGAAGATGCTGGTTATCGGCTTCGGCCGTTTCGGGCAAATTGCCAGCCAGCCGCTGATCGCCAAGGGCTATTCGATCACCATCATCGACAACGACACCGAGATGATCCAGGCCGCGCAGCAGTTCGGCTTCAAGATCTACTATGGCGACGGCACGCGGCTCGACATCCTGCATGCGGCGGGGGCAGGGACGGCGGATGCAGTGCTGGTGGCCGTGGACGACAAGAAGGGCGCGGTCCGGATCGTCGAGTTGCTGAAGTCCGAGTTCCCGCTGGTCAAGGTGCTGGTGCGCGCCTTCGATCGCGGCCATGCGATCGAGCTGATCGCGGCCGGTGCCGACTATCAGTTGCGCGAGATGTTCGAGTCGGCGCTCAGGTTCGGCGGCGAGGCCCTGCGCCAGTTCGGCACCGACCCGCTGGAGATCGAGGACATCCTGCTCGGGGTGCGGGAGCGTGATCGGCAGCGTTTCGCAGCGCAACTTGTCGGTGGCATCGCGGCTGGTCGCGACCTGCTGCTCTCCAATGCCGAGGATCAGGCGCGCGAGAGCGGCGCGGTGGCTGGCCCGAGCGAGCCGGCCCTGATCGTCGACGCCGCTGCAGAGACCGGGCCGCGCTGAGGAGGGCAGGGTTCCGATCATGACGAACTTATTCCACTTCCCCGTGCGTGGATTAAGTGCAACAGTCCTCCCAGAGGGGACTACATCGCCATGAAACTTGGATTGCGAGTATGCCGCAAAAGCCAATCGTATTGGACGCCCCCACCCCAGAGCCCCGCGCGCTGACGGTTGAATCGCTACAGTCGGAAATCCTCGAGAAGCTGACTTACGCCATCGGCAAGGATCCGATTGTGGCCCGCCCGCATGACTGGTTGCGGGCGACCATCCTCGCGGTGCGTGATCGCATCATCGACCAGTGGATGGAGTCGAGCCGCCAGACATGGCGGACTTCGCACAAGCGGGTCTACTACCTAAGCCTCGAGTTCCTCATCGGCCGGCTGATGCGGGATGCGATGAGCAATATCGGGGTGATGGAGACGGTCCGCGAGGCGCTGAAGAACTTCAACGTCGAGTTGGGCGACCTGATCAATCTCGAGCCCGATGCGGCGCTCGGCAATGGCGGCCTCGGCCGGCTGGCGGCCTGCTTCATGGAATCGATGTCGACGCTGCAGATTCCGGCCTATGGCTACGGCATCCGCTATGTGCACGGCCTGTTCCGCCAGGAAATGAGCGAGGGCTGGCAGGTGGAACTGCCGGAAGACTGGCTGGCGCATGGCAATCCGTGGGAATTCGAACGGCGCGAGTCGAGCTACGAGGTCGGCTTCGGCGGGCATGTCGAACCGGTGGCCGAGCCCGATGGCTCGACGCGGCTGGAATGGCGTCCGGCCGAGCATGTGCTGGCCGTCGCCTTCGACACGCCGATCGTCGGCTGGCGCGGAGCGCGGGTGAATACGCTGCGGCTATGGAGTGCGCAGCCGATCGACCCCATCCTCCTCGACCGCTTCAATTCCGGCGACCATATCGGGGCGCTGCAGGAGAGCGCGCGGGCCGAGACGATCACGCGGGTGCTGTATCCGGCGGATTCGACGCCTGCGGGCCAGGAACTGCGGCTGAGGCAGGAATTCTTCTTCTCGTCCGCTTCGCTGCAGGACATCGTCCGGCGGCATCTGCAGCAATATGGCGATCTCGGATCGCTGAGCGACAAGGTGGCGATCCAGCTCAACGATACGCATCCGGCGATCTCGATCGCGGAGCTGATGCGCATCCTGATCGATATCCACGGCATGAAGTTCGCGGCTGCCTGGACGCTGACCAAGGCGACGTTCGGCTATACCAACCACACGCTGCTGCCCGAGGCGCTGGAGACCTGGCCGGTGGCCCTGCTCGAACGGCTGCTGCCGCGGCAGATGCAGCTGATCTATGCGATCAATGCCGAGGTGTTGGGCGAAGCGCGCAAGATGGGCGGCTTCAGCGACAGCCAGATCGCCAACCTGTCCTTGATCGACGAGCATGGCAGCCGCCGCGTTCGCATGGGGCAATTGGCCTTTGTCGGTTCGCACTCGGTCAATGGCGTGTCGGCGCTGCACTCGGAGCTGATCCAGAGCGAGCTGTTCCCCGATCTCAACCGGCTCTATCCGGGCCGGATCAACAACAAGACCAATGGCGTGACGCCGCGGCGTTGGCTTATGCAGTGCAACCCGGCGCTGACCAAGCTGATCAGCGAGCGGATCGGGCCGGAATTCCTCGACGATCTCGACCTGCTGGCGAAGCTGGACAAGCACGCGGACGATCCGAACTTCCAGGAGAAGTTCGCGGCTGTGAAGCGGGCCAATAAGGAGAAGCTCGCGAGCCTGATCAAGGATCGGATGGGGCTGGTGGTGTCGCCGGACGCGCTGTTCGACGTGCAGATCAAGCGCATCCACGAATACAAGCGGCAGCTGCTGAACATCATCGAGGCGGTGGCGCAGTATACGGCCATCCGCTCGCATCCGGAGAAGGACTGGGCGCCGCGCGTCAAGGTGTTCGCCGGCAAGGCTGCGCCCAGCTACTGGAACGCCAAGCTGATCATCAAGCTGATCAACGATGTGGCCAAGGTGGTGAACAACGACCCGGCCGTGCGTGGGCTGCTGAAGGTGGTGTTCCTGCCCAACTACAATGTCAGCCTCGCCGAGCAGATCATTCCGGCCGCCGACCTTTCCGAGCAGATCTCGACAGCGGGCATGGAGGCCTCGGGCACCGGCAACATGAAGTTCATGGCCAATGGCGCGGTGACCATCGGCACGCTGGACGGCGCCAATGTCGAGATGCTGGAGCAGGTCGGCCCGGACAACATGATCATTTTCGGGATGACCACGGAGAAGGTTGCCGAAGTGCGCGGCCGCAGCGAAGTGCCGCGGGCGGTGATCGACAAGTCGCCGATGCTGCGCGAGGCGCTGGAGGCGATTGCGTCGGGCGTGTTCTCGCCGGACGATCCGAACCGCTATCGCGACCTGATCGGCGGGCTCTACGACCATGACTGGTTCATGGTGGCGCGGGACTTCGACTCCTACGCGCAGGCGCAGCGCAAGGTCGACAGCCTCTGGCACAAGCCGTCGAAATGGTATTCGATGGCGATCCGGAATACCGCACATGTAGGCTTCTTCTCGTCCGACCGGACCATCCGGCAATACGCCGAAGAAATCTGGGGGGTCCCGGTAGTCGGGAGGTAAGGTCGTGTCGAAACCAGGCTGGCGCGCAAAAGATAGCGACATCCAGCAAATCGTTGCCGGGCGTCATTCAGATCCGTTCTCCGTCCTGGGGTTGCACCCCTACGGCGACGTCTGGGTGGCGCGCGCCTTCGTGCCGCATGCGGAGTCGTTGTCGGCACGAACGCTCGATCACAGGTTGCTCGGAGAGCTGGAGCCGCGCGATGCGGCAGGATTCTTCGAAGGCGTGGTGCAGATCGACCGGCTGCAGCCGGTGGCCTATCACGCCCGGAATGCCGGAGGGGAGTGGAACGTCCTCGACCCCTATAGCTTCGGCCCGGTGCTGGGGCCGATGGACGACTACTATATCGGCGAAGGCTCGCACCTCAGGCTGTTCGACAAGCTCGGCGCGCATGCCATGGAGTTCGAAGGGGTCAACGGCACGCATTTTGCCGTCTGGGCGCCCAATGCGCAGCGCGTCAGCGTCGTCGGCGACTTCAATGGCTGGGACGGGCGGCGGCACCCGATGCGCTGCCGGCTGAGCACCGGCATCTGGGAAGTGTTCATCCCGGAAGTCGGGCCGGGTTCGGTCTACAAGTACGAGATCGTCGGCAAGGAGGGGAACCTGCTGCCGCTCAAGGCCGATCCGTTCGCGCGGCAATCGGAACTGCGGCCCAAGAACGCCTCGGTGGTGGCCGATCCGACGCCATTCGCCTGGACGGACCAGGCCTATATGGCCGAGCGCGCCAAGCAGGACTGGCGGCGGAAGCCCGTGTCGATCTACGAGGTACATCTGGGCTCGTGGCGGCGCCGGGCCGATGGCGGCTTCATGTCCTACGACCAGCTGGCCGAGCAGTTGATCCCCTATGCGGCCGATATGGGGTTCACCCATATCGAGATGCTGCCGATTACCGAACACCCGTTCGATCCGAGCTGGGGCTATCAGCCGACAGGGCTCTACGCGCCGACGGCGCGGTTCGGCGACCCGGCCGGGTTCAAGCGGTTTGTCGATGCGGCGCACAAGGCCGGGCTGGGGGTGATCCTCGACTGGGTGCCGGCGCATTTCCCGACCGACGAGTTCGGGCTGGCGCGTTTCGACGGCACGGCGCTCTACGAGCATGCCGACCCGCGGCAGGGCTATCACCCGGACTGGAATACGGCGATCTACAATTTCGGGCGCAAGGAGGTTTCGTCCTTCCTGACCAATAATGCGCTCTACTGGCTGGAGGTGTTCCACCTCGACGGGTTGCGCGTCGATGCGGTGGCCTCGATGCTCTATCTCGATTATTCGCGGCAAGCCGGTGAGTGGGTGCCTAACCAGTTCGGCGGCAACCACAATCTCGAGGCCGTGGCGTTTCTGCAGCGGGTGAATGCCGAGGCGTATCGGCAGTTTCCGGGCGTGATGATGATCGCCGAGGAGTCGACCTCGTGGAGCGGGGTGAGCGCGCCGACCAATGCGGGCGGGCTGGGCTTCGGCTTCAAGTGGAACATGGGCTTCATGAACGACACGCTGCGTTACATGAGCCGCAACCCGATCCATCGCCGCTATCACCACAACGACCTGACATTCGCGGCGCTCTATGCCTATGCCGAGAATTTCGTGCTGCCACTCAGCCATGACGAGGTGGTGCACGGCAAGGGATCGCTGCTCGAAAAGATGGGCGGCGACGACTGGCAGCAGTTCGCGGGCCTGCGCTGCTATTACGGGTTCATGTGGGCGTGGCCGGGCAAGAAGCTGCTGTTCATGGGGCAGGAATTCGCGCAGCGCGAGGAATGGTCGGAGGCCCGCGGGCTCGACTGGTGGCTGCTCGATGCGCCTTCGCATGAAGGGGTGCGGCGGCTGATCGGCGACCTCAACGCGGTGTATCGCGACGTGGAAGCGTTGCATGGGCGCGACAACGAGCCGGAAGGCTTCGAGTGGCTGATCGCCAACGACCAGGCCAATTCGGTGCTGGCCTTCGCGCGGAAGACGCCGGGGCAGGCGCCGGTGGTGGTGGTGTCGAATTTCACTCCGGTTCCACGCGAGAATTATCGCGTCCCGATGCCTTTGGCCGGAAACTGGGTGGAACGACTGAACACCGATGCCGGTTGGTATGGTGGCAGCAACAAGGGCAACCAGGGTCGCGTTGTGGCCAGGGCGAGCGAGGTGAAAGGGTTGGGACCCTATGCCGATCTCTACCTGCCGCCGATGTCGACCCTGTATCTGACGTTCGATTCCGCCTGACGGCGGGGCAATTCGAGGACGCCTGCGGGCGAGGGAGTTACGCGTGACCGCTACAAGACCACCGGAGCGTCATCCGGGAGAACGGGCGGGTTTCGCGACGAGAGGAGGAAAGCATGGCTGACTACAGGACTCCATCGCCGCTGGCGCGCGAAGCCATGGCGTATGTATTGGCGGGTGGGCGCGGGACGCGGCTGTTCGAATTGACCGACCGCCGCGCCAAGCCGGCGGTGTATTTCGGCGGCAAGTCGCGCATCATCGACTTCGCGCTGTCGAACGCGCTGAACTCGGGCATTCGCCGTATCTCGGTGGCAACCCAGTACCAGGCGCACAGCCTGATCCGGCACCTGCAGCGCGGGTGGAACTTCCTTCGCACCGAGCGTAACGAGAGCTTCGACGTGCTGCCGGCGAGCCAGCGCGTGTCGGAGACGCAGTGGTACGAGGGCACCGCCGACGCGGTGTACCAGAACATCGACATCATCGAGGATTACGGCCCGCGCTACATCGTGCTGCTTGCTGGCGACCACATCTACAAGATGGACTACGAAATCATGCTCCGCCAGCATGTGGACACGGGGGCGGACGTGACGATCGGCTGCCTCGAAGTGCCGCGCATGGAAGCCACCGGCTTTGGCGTGATGCATGTGGACGGCCGCGACCGGGTCATCGACTTCGTCGAGAAGCCGAAGGATCCGCCGGGCATTCCCGACAAGCCGGACTTCGCGCTCGCCTCGATGGGCATCTATGTGTTCGAGACGCGCTTCCTGATGGAGCAGCTGCGCCGGGACGCCGCGACCGAAGGCTCGAGCCGCGATTTCGGCAAGGACATTATCCCCTATATCGTCAAGAACGGCACGGCCTGGGCGCACCGGTTCCCGCGCTCGTGCGTGCGTTCAACGAACGAGGAAGTGGCCTATTGGCGCGATGTCGGCACGGTCGACGCCTACTGGAAGGCCAGCATCGACCTCACCGACGTGACGCCGCAGCTCGACCTCTACGATCGCGACTGGCCGATCTGGACGCATGCTGAGGTGACGCCACCGGCCAAGTTCGTCCACGATTTCGACGGGCGGCGCGGCACGGCGGTGAACTCGCTGGTTTCTGGCGACTGCATCATCTCGGGCGGCATGCTGAACAAGACGCTGCTCTCGACCGGCAGCCGGGTGCATTCGTACTCGGAACTGCACGAGGCGGTGGTGCTGCCCTATTGCTCGATCGGGCGGGGCGCGCGGCTGAAGAAAGTAGTGGTCGATCGCGGCGTCAACATTCCCGAAGGCCTCGTCGTGGGGGAGGACCCTGCGTTCGATGCGCAGTGGTTCCGCCGTACGGCCGAGGGGGTGACGCTGATCACGCCACCGATGATCGAACGGTATCTGGCAAGCAAGTGAGTTCCCAAGCGTAATGATCGACGTCCTCTCGATCGCCTCCGAGGCTTACCCGCTGATCAAGACGGGCGGGCTCGCCGATGTTGTGGGCGCCTTACCGGCGGCGCTGGCGCCGCATGGCGTTGCCATGCGCGTGCTGCTGCCGGGTTATCCGGCGGTGATGTCGGCGATCGAGGGCGGACGCGAGGTCTATGCCTGGAGCGACTTCTTCGGTGGCTGGGGTCGACTTGTCGCGGGCCGCGCCGGTGGGCTGGATGTGATTGCGCTGGATGCACCGCATCTGTTCGACAGGCCGGGCAACCCCTACTCGAGCCCGGGTGGGGGTGACTGGCCAGACAATTGGCAGCGTTTCGCGGCGCTGAGCTTTGCCGGCTACGAGCTGGGGCGGGGGGTGGTCGATGGCTATCAGCCGCAGATCCTCCACTGCCACGACTGGCAGGCGGCACTGGTGCCGGCCTATGCCGCCTACAACGCGCCGATCCCCGCGAAGACAATCCTGACCGTCCACAATATCGCGTTCCAGGGCCGCTATGGCTGGGACATCTTTCCGCAACTGCGCATCGACTACCGGGCGGCGAACGAGGGGGCAGTCGAGTATTTCGGCGGCGTGGGGTTCCTGAAGGCCGGGCTGCAATGCGCCGATGCCATCACCACGGTCAGCCCGACCTATGCCCGCGAGATCGCTACTCCCGCGTTCGGGATGGGGCTCGAAGGGCTTTTGCGGGCGCGATCCGAGAACATCTACGGCATTCTCAACGGCATCGATGCCGATGCCTGGGATCCGGCGCACGATCCGGAACTGGCGCAGAGCTTCACGGTGGCGAACATCCCGCAGCGGCAGATCAACAAGGATGTGCTGTGTGGACGATTCGGCATCGATCCGGGCGAGGGGCCGATCTTTGCCGTGGTCAGCCGGCTGACCTGGCAAAAGGGCCTCGACATGCTGGTGCCGCTGATCGACGGATTGGTGGCTCAGGGCGGCAATCTGGTGGTGCTGGGCTCGGGAGAGCCAGCGCTGGAGGCGGCGTTTCTGGCGGCCAGCGCGCGGCATCCGGGGCGGGTCGGGGTGCAGATCGGGTATAATGAGGGCCTGAGCCACCTGATCCAGGGTGGGGCCGACGTGATGCTGGTGCCATCGCGTTTCGAGCCATGCGGGCTGACACAGCTCTATGGTTTGCGCTATGGGTGCGTACCGCTGGTGAGCCGGGTCGGCGGGCTGGCGGATACGGTGATCGACGCCAATGAGGCGGCGGTGGAGGCGGGCGTTGCCACCGGCATCGTCTTCGCCCCGGCAACCGAAGAGGCGATGGCGGAAGGAATCCGCCGGGCGATCCAGCTCTATGGCCGGCCGAAGGTCTGGCACAAGATGCAGCGGCGGGGGATGAAGTCGGACGTCTCCTGGCAAGCCAGCGCCGAAAAATACACCGACCTCTACGCAGATCTTCTGGGGCAGAAGCGCGATGCCGATCAAGACGATTGAAACCAAGCCGTTCGCGGACCAGAAACCGGGCACGTCCGGGCTGAGGAAGCGCACGCCCGACTTCATGGTCGAGCACTATGTCGAGAACTTCGTGCAGTCGATCTTCGACAGCCTCGAGGGGTTCAAGGGCAAGACGCTGGTGATCGGCGGCGACGGCCGCTATTTCAACGATGTCGCCATCCAGAAGATCATTCGCCTTGCGGCCGGTAACGGCTTCGGCGCGGTGCTGGTGGGGCAGAACGGCATCCTGTCCACGCCGGCAGCGAGCCATGTCATCCGCCATCACAAGGCGTTCGGTGGGCTGATCCTCAGCGCCAGCCACAATCCCGGCGGGCCGGAGGGCGATTTCGGCATCAAGTACAATGTCGGCAATGGCGGACCGGCGCCGGAAAAGATCACCGAGGCGGTGTTTGCGCGCTCCAAGGTCATCGACCGCTACCTGACCGTCGAGGCGCCGGATGTGGACCTCGGCAAGATCGGCACGCATCACTCGGCCTCGATGGTTGTCGAGGTGATCGATCCGGTCGAAGACTATGCGGCGCTGATGGAGCAGCTGTTCGATTTCGACCGCATCCGCGCCCTGTTCGCCTCGGGCTTCACGATGCGGTTCGACGCGATGCATGCGGTGACCGGGCCCTATGCCCATCGCATTCTCGAAGACATGCTCGGGGCGCCCGAGGGCACGGTGGTCAACGGAACGCCCTTGCCGGATTTCGGTGGGGGGCATCCAGACCCGAACCTCGTCTATGCCAAGGACCTCTACGATCTCCTGATGGGGCCGGACGCGCCGGATTTCGGGGCGGCCTCGGACGGCGACGGCGACCGCAACCTGATCATCGGGCGCGGCCGCTACGTCACGCCGTCGGACTCGCTGGCGATTCTTGCCGCGAACGCGCCGCATGCGCCGGCCTATGCCAGCGGCCTCGCCGGTATTGCGCGGTCGATGCCGACCAGCGCCGCGGCGGACCGCGTGGCCGAAAAGCTCGGCATCGAAATGCACGAGACGCCGACCGGCTGGAAGTTCTTCGGCAACCTTCTCGATGCGGGTCGGGTGACGATCTGCGGGGAAGAAAGCTCGGGCACCGGTTCCAACCATGTCCGCGAAAAGGACGGGCTATGGGCCGTGCTGCTCTGGCTCAACATCCTTGCGGCCCGCGGGCAGGGTGTCGACGAGATCGTCAGCGACCATTGGGCGACCTATGGGCGCAATTACTATACGCGCCACGACTATGAAGAGGTCGACAGTGCGGCGGCCAACCAGCTGATGGACGACCTCAGGGCGCGGCTGTCGAGCCTCACCGGCGTGGTGGTCGAGGGTCGCGAGATCGCCTATGCCGACGACTTCACCTACCACGACCCGGTCGATGGCTCTTCAAGCGCCAAACAGGGGATTCGCATCGGTTTCACCGATGGTGGCCGCATCGTGCTGCGCCTGAGCGGAACCGGGACGGTGGGCGCAACGTTGCGGCTCTACCTCGAACGGTATGAGCCCCCGCATGGACAGCACGATATCGACACCCAACAGGCCCTCGCTCCACTCATCGCCATTGCCGACAAGCTCGCCGGCATTCGCGAGCGCACCGGCCGTTCGGCGCCGAGCGTTATCACTTGAGGATGCCGGGACTTTGACACCTGTAATCGTGCCGGGAGCGGGCAGCCCAGAGCATCTGGGCGCAACCGTCACGCCTGAAGGCGTGAACTTTGCGGTCTACTCGGAAAGTGCTTCGGCGATCTGGGTTTCGATTTTCGACGAAGCCGACAAGGAAATCGCGCGCATCGAGCTGGATGGGCACGACGACCACATCCACCATGCCTTGGTGGCGGGGCTGGGGGCAGGGACCAAATACGGGCTGCGCGCCGACGGGCGGTATGACCCGGAGCAGGGCTATTTCTTCGATCCCAACAAGCTGCTGGTCGACCCCTATGCCAAGCGGCTGGACCGGGTTTATGTGCGCTCGCCGCGGCTGCGGCTGCCGCGCGAAGAGGCGGTGGACACCGCGCCGCTGATCCCCAAGGCGATCGTTTCGGTGCCGACCCGCGACCTGGCGCAGCCGCGCCGCAAGGCACCGCAGGCGTTCTATGAGCTCAACGTGCGTGGCTTCACCATGCGGCACCCCTCGGTTCAGGGGCCGCTGCGCGGCACGATTGCGGGGCTGACGACGCCGCGGGTGATCGAGCACTTCAAATATCTGGGCATCGATACGGTGCAGCTGATGCCGGTTGCCGCCTGGATCGACGAGGGGCACCTGCCGGCGCTGGGGCTGACCAATGCCTGGGGTTACAACCCGGTGAGCTATTTCGCGCTCGATCCGCGGCTGGCGCCGCGCGGTCCGCAAGAGCTGCGGCACATGACCGATGCCTACCGCAAGGCGGGCATCTCGGTGATCCTAGACGTGGTCTATAACCACACTGGGGAGAGCGACGCCAACGGCCCGATGCTGAGCATGATGGGCCTCGACGCGCATACCTATTACCGCTTCGTGGAAGTGGACGGCAAACAGCACCTTGTCAACGACACCGGGACCGGCAACACGCTGCGCTGCGACCATCCGGCGACGCAGCGGCTGGTGATCGAGTCGCTGCGCTACTGGATCGAGGAGCTGGGGGTGTCCGGCTTCCGTTTCGATCTGGCGCCGGTGCTAGGGCGCGAGCCGGGGTTCAACCCGGATGCCAAGATGCTGCAGATGATCAAGGCCGATCCGGTGCTGAGCAAGGCAATCCTTGTCGCCGAGCCCTGGGATCCGGGTCCGGGCGGCTATCAGCTCGGACGCTTCGGCAAGGAATTCCGCGAGCACAACGATACTTATCGCGACGACGTCCGTTCGTTCTGGCGCGGCGACCAGGGCAAGATCGGGGCGCTGGCGGGCAAGGTGGCCGGCTCGGCGGAAATTTTCGATTTCACCGGCCGGAAGCCGAGCGCTGGCGTGAACATGCTGGCCGTGCATGACGGCTTCACGCTGATGGACCTCGTCTCCTATCTCGACAAGCACAACGAGGCGAATGGCGAGAACAATCGCGACGGGCACAACAACAACCATTCGTGGAATTGCGGGATCGAGGGCCCGACCGACGACCCCGAGATCCAGGCGGCGCGCAAGCGCGATGTGCGGGCGATGCTGGCGACGCTGTTCCTCAGCCGCGGGCTGGTGCTTGTGCAGCAGGGCGACGAGTTCGGCCGGACGCAGCAGGGCAACAACAATGCCTATGCACAGGACAACGAGATCGGCTGGGTCGACTGGGAGCACGCGGATGGCACACTGGTCGACTTCGTTGCCGCGCTGAACGCCTTCCGCAAAGCGCATCCGGCACTGACCCACGACCATTTCCTCACCGGACAGGTGAAGAATGGCGTGCGCGACGTGACCTGGCTGCATCCCGATGGCCGCGAGATGAACGAGCACGACTGGAACGACGCCTCGGCTTCGGTGCTGGGCATGCATCTGGTCCAAGGCGAGGACGACCTGATCGTCTGGTTTAATCGCCGGGTCGAGCCGGTGCTGGCGCGGCTGCCGGAAGGCTACTGGACGGTCGGGATCGTTTCCGACGACCGTGCCGTGCTGCCGCTGGCGGACCGGGCGGCGACGCTGCCGCCGCGTTCTGTGGTGGTGCTGGTCAGGGGCAAGGTGGACGGCACTTAACTTGTCTGAATGTTGCTGGAAAAGTTTCTTTACTTGTATTTCCATGTAACGCCCCTTCGATGTGGCTGCAGCGCAACACCGAATCCGCCGAAACATGCTACCTATTAGTCCTCATTATTGAGGATTATGAAGTATGAACATCATTCGTATTGCCCTGCTGTCGAGCGTTGCCGTCGCTGCTATGGGAAGTGTAGCTGTGGCAGCCGATCTATTTGTCGAGCAGTCTGCGGTCGCTGAGGCAGTTGTCTCCGACTGGACCGGTCCATATGTCGGTATTCAGGCCGGCGTGATTAGCCTGACGGCATCCGAGGACTATGATCCGTCGTATACGACACCCTACGACCCCTACTGGGAATTGGGTGCCTATGGCGGTACGGTTGGCCTGTTTGCCGGTTTTGACTATCAGATCGACGAGATGTTCGTCCTCGGCATCTCCGGCGAAGTCAATCTCGACAATGTGGCGATCGATGTCTTCGGCTATGACGACTACCTGACGCTCGACTGGGATGCGGCGATCAAGGTTCGGGCCGGCATGCTGCTCAACCCGTCGACGCTGCTTTACGCGACCGCCGGCTACTCGGTGGCAGCGTTCTCGTTCAGCGACGATTACTGGGGTAGCGACTACAGCAGCGACGATACCACCGGCGGATGGATCGTCGGCGCCGGTATCGAGTCCGAGGTTGCGGACGGTCTCTTCGTCCGTGGCGAGGCGACGGCGACGTTCTATGACGATATCGACCTGAACTACCTCGACGATCCGTACTGGGTCAGCACGCCGACGGTGGTGAAGGCGACTCTGGGTCTCGCCTACAAGTTCTGATCCGCAGGGATCAGCGCAATCTCGAAGGCCGCCCGGTGGGCGGCCTTTTTGTTGCGGCTGTTACTGTTCGACAAACCCCATCCGCGCGTAGAGCCGCCGCGCCCCGAGGTTGCGGGCATCGACCTTGAGCCGCAGTTGGGTGGCTCCGCGCTCACGCATTTCGGCGATGGCGGTGGCCAGCAGGGCCGAGCCGATGCCGCGGCCGTGCCAGGCGGGGTCGACCACGAGATCCTTGACGAAGGACGACGTCCACACGAGGCAGAGGCCCACCGGCTGGCCGGCATCATCGCGGGCAAGAAAGCAGAGCTTCTGGTCGAATTCCGGATCGGTGGTGAGCCACTCGAACCAGTCGAGCCAATCGGACTGCACCGTGCCATAGCCATTGGCATAGGCCCGCAGCAGCACGCCGTGAATCGCCCGGGCGTCGCGCACCCTGAGTGCGGCGGGCCGGATGCCGGCCGGCCAGAGCGGCGCTGATCCGGCTGCCGCCAGCGGGCGCATCATCATGACGATCTCTGTGTCGCGGTAAGCCAAGAACTGCTGCCGGAAAAGATGAACAATGTTACGTGCAGTTCACTATTGGAGCGGTTCTACTTTGCCTGAAAAATGGCAGCGAGAAAGCCAAATAGTTCCCTGAATTGCGCCAAGAATTGCCGTTCTGACGGGGCTTTATGGTTCGCGTCGACGCGATGTTACGCCGATGACCGCTCGCCCGAGTCCTCCCGGAGGGTTCACCCGCGTCCTGCGGCCCAACATTGATCCGTATGGAGACTGAAATGAACACGCTCAAGATCTCGACTGCCATCGTCCTTGCCGCGCTGTCTGTCGGCGCCACGCTGCCGGCGATGGCTGCCACCGGTGCCACCGTGGTTACGGCGGTCAAGACCGACGCGGTGCCTGTGGCATCGGTGATCGGCATGGTCGGCAGCTGGAAGCCCGGTGATCTCGCCATGCTCGACAAGGCGACCTCGGTGAAGGTGTTCGACACCAAGAGCCTCTATCAGGGCGCCGACCTCACCAAGATCGCCAGCGCCGAAACGGCCAAGAGCGCGGACCTGACGAAGTTTCGTGACGCGATCCGCGGCGACGCCGCGCTCAAGGCGTGGTTCGACGGCCACGCAATCGACATCAACCGGGTGATCGCGGTGTCCGATCCCAGTGGGACCCCGGAGGTGTTCCTGTACTAGATCATTTCACCGTTTGTTAGAAACGGCGAAATGATCCAAGTCTTTGTTTTGTCGCGCTTTCGAACCGGAAAAGTCTGCAACTTTTCCTGAAAGCGCTCTAGCCGGTTCGCGCGCGTGGCTGAGGGCGCGAGTGTAGTGGCCCCGGAGGGAGTTGGTCTCCGGAATTCGCGCCCGCTTCCGGGCCGTTCAGGCCAACGATGACGCGAGGGACGTCGGGACCGCCACCCGACGTCCTGCTTCTGCTGCCACGTCCTGACAGCGCGCGGGCGCATGGAAAGGAAATCCTTAAGGAGATTTCCTATGCAGTTCGCCTCCATCCGTGTCGCCACCAATGATCTCGATCGCATCGTCGCGTTTTACGAGGACATTACGGGCCACAAGGCCGTGCGGCCGGCGCCGGGCTTTGCCGTGTTCGGTTTCGGCAACGCGCAGATTGCCTTTTCCGATGAAAGCCTGATCCAGCGGTTCAATGCCGGCATTGTCACCGCGGCGGCCAATCGCGGCGTGATCATCGAGTTCCAGGTTGACGACGTCGATGCTGCCCGCGCCGGGCTGGGCGAGGGCGTCGCCATCGCCATGGAGCCGACCGATATGCCCTGGGGCAACCGCTCGATGCTGCTGCGCGACCCCGACGGCAATGCCGTAAACGTCTTCTCCCGGCCCGCGCGCTGACCGCTATTCGGCGGCGGCCGCCGGGGCGAGGCCGCCCCATTTCTCGATGAACGCGATGATCTCTTCGAGATTGTCACGGCGGAGGAGGTCCGTGAAGACGTAGGGACGCCCCTCGCGCACCTTCCGGGTGTCGGCGTGCATCACTTCGAGGCTGGCATTCACGTAGGGTGCCAGATCGGTGTGGGTGACGACCAGCAGGTCGGACCGCGAGATGGCAGGGCCGCCCTTTCGCGGGATCTTTTCACCCTGGGCGACGGAGATCACGTAGATGGTGATGTCGGCGAGGTCGGGCGAGAAGGTCGCAGCGAGGTTGTCGCCGCCGGACTCGATGAGGATGATGTCGAGATCGGGGAATTTCCGGTTCAACTCGTCGATGGCCGCGAGGTTGAGCGAGGCATCCTCGCGGATCGCGGTGTGCGGGCAGCCGCCGGTCTCGACGCCGACGATGCGATCCTCGGAGATGGCCTGCACCCGGTTGAGGATCAGCGCGTCTTCCTTGGTGTAGATGTCGTTGGTGACGACGGCCATGGAATAGCGGTCGCGCATGGCCTTGAGCAGCATTTCGCACAGGGTGGTCTTGCCCGACCCGACGGGGCCGCCAATGCCGATGCGCAGGGGTCCATTGAGAGATTTCATATCAGCCTCATGACGACCAGAACCAGGAAACACACTGCCACAATCAGGCAGAGCGGCGAGTAAAACTTGCGATCCAGCGACGCGAAAGGCTCGCGCGGGAAGCGTTGCCGCCAGCCGGCGGTGTAGCCGGCGAGGCCCCGGCCGCCGAAGAGCAGGGCGAGCGCCAGTCCCACAAGGGTGAGTTGCAGGCCGCCGGAGTCCTTGTCGCCCAGCGAAGCGCCGATGGCAGCTGCGACGAGAACAAGGATGGCGACGAGCAGCGAGGCGAGGCGCGGCACCTTGTCGACTCCTTCGCGGCCGATCACCGTCGCGGCCAGCAGCTTGTGGTCGCGGATGGGCCAGGTGCCGCCAAAGGCCCAGACGAAATGGGCCAGCGATACGGTGATCAGGCAGAGGAACAGGATCGAGGCGGCGGCGGTGCTCATGAGCGGAAGATCCTCGGTTCCAGCGCCTCGTGGCGCATCTGCGCGATGTCGGCGGCGTATGACATGGCGCCGAGATCGGCAAGGCTCGATGATGCCGCGGTGGCAGCAAGTGCCGCGATGTCGGGTTCGAGGGCGGCGACTACCCTGAGGCCGTCGGTCTGGCCGAGCGGCACGAGGCGGATGGCGACCGAGACCTGCTGGTGAACAGCGGCGGTGAGCCAGGCGACCAGCGTATCGAGACGGGCGACGCCGTGGGCGGCGGCGATGGCGCCAACGGCGACGGGGTAGGGGCAGGGATCGGGCAGTCGCCCGAGCACCGGATGCGGCCAGGCCGCCGCGGCCTTGATGAACGAGGTGCCGATGATGGTCAGCTCGGCATGACGTTCGCGGGCGGCAGTCAGCGCCAGCGTCAGGTCGGCGAGTTCGGCCAGTGCCGCCGCGTCTGCCTCGGCGGCGTGGGCCGCGGCGAGGAGGATGGCGTCGGTCTTCAGGCTGCCATGGTGCAGCTGGCCATCGAGCCAGCTTCGCAAGCGTTCGGAATCGGTTACGCGTCGATCTGCAATCGCCGTCTCAAGTCCGCCGGACCAGGCGAAGGCGCCGACCGGAAAGGCCGGCGACAGCCAGGTGAGCAGGCGCTGCAGGCTGGCGGTGGCGGTCATCGATTGAGCAGCGCGTGCCCGGAATCGCCATGGCTGTGGGCATAGGCGCCATCCATGGGCGAGAACGGTTCGGAGATCTCGGTGACCTTGGCGCCGAGGCCGATCAGCATGTCGCGCAACACGTGATCGCGCAGGATCAGGATGCGGTCGCCGATGCCTTCGAACTCGTTGTCGATCTGTGCCTTGGCGTGGCGGTTGCCGATGTGCCAGGCCAGTTGCATCAGGTGCTTGGCGTCGCGGCCGCGCACTTCGTAGAGATACTCCTCGCCCGCGACGATGCCGACCACCCGGCCATCCTCGAGCTCCAGCATGTCGTCGTGCCGGAGCGTGATGGTCTGCGGGAAGTCGATCAGCACCTCATCGCCGTGAACGAGCGGGATGACGCGGCGGCGCACCCGCCGCTCGTCGTGCTGCAGCACGGCAATATCCCAGACCTGCCGGGGCGTCCCGGCGGGGACGTGGGCAACGGCACGGAGCAATTCAGCCATCAAACAAAACCGGATTCTGCGAGGCTTCCCAACCTTCAGCCGACAATAGTGGGGATGGCCGGGGTGTCAAACAGCAAGCTGACCCACCATAGCTGATAGCAGAGATGGGCGATGACGAGCCCGAGGTGATAGCGGCGATCGGCGACGAAAATGGCGATACCGGCCAACAGCAGGCCGGCGGGCACCTGGATCAGGTAACCGATGCCGAGCTGGTCGAAATAGGGCTGGCCCTTGATGATGCTGTCGAGCGCGTCGAGCACGAAGGTGGCGCCGAACAGGGCGAAGAACCAATGCCGGCGCTTGAGGAAGAAATCCTCGTAACCCTCGTATTCATCCAGCTTGTCGGGAAACAGCAGTGCGGCGAGCAGGAACAGCGTGATCGAGTAACCGATCAGGAAAGCGAAGATGCCGAAGCTCCAGTGCCGGAGACCGCGCAGTTCGAACTCCCACCACCAGAACAGCACCAGTTCGATGAGAATCGACAGGCACCAGAGGAGGTGGGTGAGCGACAGCGGCGCCCGCTTCGAATGCTGCACCAGCCCGGCGACGCCGAGCAGCAGGCGGGTGATGCCGAGGCCGATGACCGTGCCCATGACGATGCGGACGTGAACAAACACGTCGGTGGTGAAGGCCGGGTCCAGCGCCGTGTCCATCGCGGGTTCTCCCGGATGGCGTCAGGGCGTGACCACGGTCTCGGTGCAGTTGACGCTGGGTGGTGTCGCCTGGAGGTCGGTGAGCGTCGCCTCGCTGCCCTTGGTCCAGAACTCGAACTGGCCGGCGACATATTTGGCGCCGGAGGCGGACATGACGTTGACGAACACCATCTTGCGCGGCCCGACCGGCAGGATGGCGAGGAAGTTGGGTTCGGCGTTGATGAAATCGACCTTGATCGGCCCGATCATCTCGCACTCGTACTCAACTATGTTGCGCTCGAAGCTGCCCTCGAGCGACAGGACGACCTGCGCCGACACATCGACATTCTGCATCATGGCAGCCACGGCCAGTTCTTCCATCGCGGTCTCCTCCCGACATTGGCCGGGAGTCTAGCCGATTCGGTGCGACAGATATCAGGCGGCCTCAGCGCACCAAGTGGTGAGCGCCAAAACGGATGGCGAGGGCAGGGGCGCATGCCCTCGCCAGACGAACGAGGGGCTCAGGCAGCCGTCCAGCCCATATCGACAGGGATGGTGGCGCCGTTGAGGTGCTTGGACTCGTCGGAGGCGAGAAACAGCACGACATTGGCGATGTCGTCGGGCTTCAGCATACCGGGGTTGGAGGCATGGTAGGCGCCGATCCGGCCGAGCGCTGCCTGATCGAGGTGGCTGGCGTCGACGGACTGCATGATGTTGGTCTCGACGCCACCCACGGCGAGGGCGTTGGCCCGGAGACCGAGCTTGGCATATTGGTAGGCGGTCGAGCGGGTCAGGCCGATCAGGGCGTGCTTGGAGGCGGTATAGGCCGCGCCGGCCGAGCCCCCGCCCACACCGGCGACCGAGGCGACATTGACGATGGAGCCGCCGCCCTGCGCCAACATCAGCGGCACGGCCTTGCGCATGGCGAACATCGGGCCATCGAGATTGACGGACATGACGCGGCGCCAGGTGTCGTTGTCGACATCGGCGACAGACTGGAAGAGATCCATCACGCCGGCATTGTTGACGAGGATATCGATGCGCCCGAACTCGGACACTGCCGTGTCGATCATCGACACCGCTTCCGCCTCGACGGCGACGTTGGCGGTGACCGGAACGATGGTACCGCCGATCTCGGCAGCGGCCTTCTCGATGGCCTCCTTGTGCCAGTCGGCGGCGACGACTTTCGCCCCTTCGGCCACGAAACGGCGGGCGATGGCGAGGCCCATGCCTGAGGCGGCTCCGGTGACGACGGCAACCTTGTCCTTCAAACGCATTGTGATCTCCATACTTTGAGTATGGGGGAAGCTTAGCGGGCTCAGGCGGCAGTGCCTTGATTTAGGTCAGTCATCCAGCGTCGGTCATGGCGATACGCCGGAGACTATCGGCGACGGGCCGAGAGACCGCTAGCCGGACGGCCTTATCCCCGCGGGGAAGCATTGAGGAAGGCGTCGTACTCGAACTCCGGCCCGGCGACCTTCATGGCCTCGCGAAACGGGGGGATGATCGATCCGTGGTCGCGCATGGCGGCGGCGTAATCAAGTTCGATGATCTGGCCGAAGCGCGCCCAAAACGCTTTCAGGCTGTCCATATCGAAATACCACGCCCCATCGACCCGCGCATGTTCGGGCAGTGCCGCAACGCGGTCCCAAACCGTCATGGCACGAAGCTGATGGTCCCAGGACCTGCGCCAGTCAGCTTCGTTGCGAATGGTCAGGATTGGGGTGATGCGGTCAAAGATGTCAGCGAGCGCCCCATTGAGATCCGCGAATTCCTGATCGGTCCGCAGGAAGCAGAAGCTCTCGCTGCTCACGACACAGGTCGGTGCCGCCACGCGGCGGCACCAGTCGCGGAAGGCCGCGATTTTCTCAGTTGCGGCCGGGCTCCCGGGTGACGGGCCGTGGCCCAGCAACCGCATGGGCGTGAGCAACTCGGGCCGGATGAAGCAATGCGCAAGGTGCCAGGCATTGGTCTGCAGCGCCCCGGAAGGAACCATCTCCGCATAGACTGCGACGTTCAGTCCCGCGAGTTCCAGCCTCTTCTGGGCCAGGAAGGCCTGAATGGAGGTGGTGCCCGTCTTGTGCGGACCAACGTGAATGTAGAGTTGCCGCATGGCGTCGCTCCGCTCCGGTCGACAGTCAGCACCGACCGACTGCACTTCGACAGGCGCTAGTGCCGCTCCTAGAACAGGAAATAGCGCTGCGCCATGGGCAGTTCGGTGGCGGGCTCGCAGGTCAGCAGTTCGCCATTGGCGCGGACTTCGTAGGTCTCGGGATCGACGGTGATTTCGGGGGTGCCGTTGTTGTAGAGCAGCGAGGCCTTGGAGATGCCGCCGCGGGTGTTTTCGACGGGCAGTAGGGTCTTTTCGAGGCCGTAGCGCTCGCCGATGCCAGCCTCAATCGAGGCCTTGGAGGCGAAGGTGACGCTGGTGCGGCGCTTGGCGCGGCCGAAGGCGCCGAACATCGGGCGGTAATGCATCGGTTGCGGCGTCGGGATCGAGGCGTTGGGGTCACCCATCGGGGCGGCGGCGATGGTGCCGCCGAGCAGCACCATTTCGGGCTTCACCCCGAAAAAGGCCGGGTTCCAGAGGACGAGATCGGCGCGCTTGCCGACCTCGATCGAACCGATGTGCCGGCTCATGCCCTGGGTGATGGCCGGGTTGATGGTATATTTGGCGACGTAGCGCTTCACGCGGAAATTGTCGTTGTCGCCGGTTTCCTCGGGCAGCCGACCGCGCTGGCGCTTCATCTTGTCGGCGGTCTGCCAGGTGCGGATGATCACTTCGCCGACGCGGCCCATGGCCTGGCTGTCGGATGACATCATGGCGAACACGCCCATGTCGTGGAGGATGTCTTCGGCGGCGATGGTTTCCTTGCGGATTCGGCTTTCGGCGAAGGCGACGTCCTCGGCGATGGCCGGCGACAGGTGATGGCAAACCATCAGCATGTCGAGATGCTCGGCCAGCGTGTTGACGGTATAGGGCCGGGTCGGGTTGGTCGAGGACGGCAACACGTTGGGCAGCGCGGCGATCTTGATGATGTCCGGGGCATGGCCACCGCCGGCGCCCTCGGTGTGGAAGGCGTGGATGGTGCGGCCCTTGAAGGCGCGCACGGTGTCCTCGACGAAGCCGGATTCGTTCAGCGTGTCGGTGTGGATCATCACCTGCACGTCGAAGGCGTCGGCGACGCTGAGGCAGTTGTCGATGGCGGCGGGGGTGGTGCCCCAGTCCTCATGCAGCTTCAGCGAACAGGCGCCCGCGAGGATCATTTCCTCGAGCGGGGCAGGGAGCGAAGCATTGCCCTTGCCTGCGAGGGCGAGGTTCATCGGGAAATCTTCGAAGGCGCCCATCATCATGCCGATGTGCCATGCGCCGGTGCAGGTGGTGGCGAGCGTGCCGTGGGCCGGGCCGGTGCCGCCGCCGAGCATGGTGGTGACGCCACTCATCAGCGCTTCCTCGATCTGCTGGGGCGCGATGAAGTGGATGTGGCTGTCGAACCCGCCGGCCGTGATGATCTTGCCTTCGCCGGCGATGACCTCGGTGGAGGGGCCGACAATGATGGTGACGCCGGGCTGGGTGTCCGGGTTACCGGCCTTGCCGATGGCGGCGATGACGCCTGCCTTGAGCCCGATATCGGCCTTGTAGATGCCGGTGACGTCGAGGATCAGCGCGTTGGTGATGACGGTGTCGACGGCGCCCTGGGCGCGCGTCGCCTGGCTCTGGCCCATGCCGTCGCGGATCACCTTGCCGCCGCCGAACTTCACCTCCTCGCCATAGGTGGTGAGGTCCTTTTCGACTTCGATGAACAGTTCCGTGTCGGCCAGCCGCACTTTGTCGCCGGTGGTCGGGCCATACATCTGGGCATAGGTGGAGCGCGAAATGCGAGCGGGCATGATGGTCCTTTCCGGCGAGGCGACAGGTGTATTTCAACCGCCTAATCTGCAGGCTGTCCAGCGATTTGCCGCGGGAATCGGCAGGCCGTCGACCGCGATATCCTGAGTACCAGAAACAAATTTCTGCCGGTGCGACAACGCGATAGTTTGACAGGGCCAATTGTGGCGTCCGGGCCGCGAGCCGGAGGGGGAATATGCGTACCACAGCGATTGCGATTCTTGGTGTCATTGCCGGGCTGAGCACGGCCAGCGGGGTTGCCGCCGCGCCGTCGGTGGAGCGGGGTGACTATCTCGTCAACACCATCATGGGCTGCGGCAACTGCCACACGCCGCAGGGGCCCGAAGGTCCCATGATGGACAAGGCCCTGAGCGGCATGATGGTCGAGAACAACGAGGCGTTCACCGCCATTGCTCCGAACATCACGCCCGCGGGCCGGATTGCCGAGTGGAGCGATGCCGAACTGGCGCGCGCCATTCGTGAGGGCATCCGCCCCGATGGCAGCCTGATCGGGCCGCCGATGCCGTTCGAGGTCTACAAGGGCATCTCGGACACCGACCTTGCTTCGGTGGTGATGTACCTGCGCACGGTGGCCGCCGTCGAGAACGATCCGGGTAAGTCCGAGTACCGGATTCCGCTGCCGCCGGCCTATGGTCCGCCGGTCGAGACTGTCGCCGATGTGCCGGAAGGCGTGACGGTGGAATATGGCGCCTATCTCGCCGGGCCGCTTGGCCATTGCGTGGTGTGCCATACGCCGATGGGCCCGGATGGGCAGATCCAGCTCGATACGCTGCTCGGCGCGGGTGGCATGGAGTTCCCCGGTCCGTGGGGCGTGTCGGTGGCGGCCAATATCACGCCGGTGGGCCTTGGTGGCTACAGCGACGCGGAGCTGAAGGACCTGATCCACAAGGGTATCCGGCCGAACGGACAGCATTTGCTGCCGCCGATGCCGTCAGGCTATCTTGCCGGCCTCACCGAGGACGACGTTTCGGCGCTCGTTCTCTATCTGCGCTCGCTGGAGCCGAAGACGGCGCCGTGATGCGCTGAGCCGAATTGCCCGGTGCCCTGGACCATTTCACCGTTTGATGGAAACGGCGAGATGGTCCAATTCCTTGTCTTGTCGCGCTTTCGAACCGGAAAAGTCTGCGACTCTTCCCTAGTGCGCTGCAGTTCAGTTGGCGCCGGGCGCGGCGCTCTTGTTCTTTTTGTAGTTGACGATAGCGCGGTCGATCATCTCGTCGAGCAGCTTGAGGCCGTATTGCACGTCCTCGTCTTTCTGGTAGCGGGCGATCATCGACATGGCGAGCAGCTGCACGGCATAGGCCTGCTTGACCTTGCCCTGCGAATGGTAGGCGTTGCCTTCCACCGAAAAGTCGGCCAGCAGCTGGTCGTAGCCGCGCTTGGTGCGCGTCGCCTTGAACTGCGTCCACGAGCCTTGCCGGGACTTGTCGACAAGCCGGGCGGCGAGGCTACCGGTCAGCCACATGGCCTCCGGGTCCTTCCGTCCATCGGTGTGCAGGTTCTTCATCACGGCGATGAAGCGTTCCCTGAAGTCGTCGTCCTTGGTCGCCATTGCGCTGACATTCCGTATTCCAGTTGTCGCATCCCTAAACGAATTTGCGGCAAATGCCAAAGCGCCAGCGGCAGTTTCGCCGGGATTCTGCCACAAGCCTGTGCAGGGTAGGGGCGTAGCAGGAGGCTCGAATGAACAAGGCGATCGCGGCATTGGTGATGGCTGTCACGCTGGCGGTGGCCGGGCCGGCGCAGGCACAGTCGATGGATATCAACTCCATCCTCAACGGCATCGGCGGCACGAACTTCCTGAACGCAGTCTCGAAGGTCCACAGTGCCTCTTCGGTGCGGGTGATCCGGATGTCGTCGCTGGCGGCAGCAGAGCGGAGCGCGGCGCGTATCAAGAGCGTTGTGGCGCTCAAGGCGCGGGACATCGACTATCTGCACTCGGGACTGGTGCTCAATCCCAGCGCGTTGACCGCGATCAAGTATTCCGGCGTCAGCCTCGACCAGATCGTGTCACTGCACATGTCCGGCGATCGCGCGGTGGTCCTGTACGCGGATGACCTCTGAAGAGTTTCAGCTTTCGCTTGAAACTAGTGTGAACGGGCACCCTGCAACTCCGGGAGGCGCCGATGCGTCTCTACTGTGCGTTTGATTTCGCACTAACCAATTGGAGTTGAAGATGAATATGCTCAAGACCCTCGCGCTTGCCACCATGCTGACCGCCTCGACCGCCGGCTTTGCCCATGCCGACAGCGCCCTTGGCGCGCTCGGTTCGGCCAGCAACGTGCGCTTCGACACGATTTTCGAACCGCAGCTGTTGTCCGCCAATGGCGCCGGCGCGATGGAGCAGGTGGACCTCGACTCGCTGAAGTCGCGCATTGCTCAGAATCCGAGCCTGATGGACAAGCTCAATCGCTACGGCGCCTCGCTTGACGATGTCGTCGGGATCACCGCCAGCGGCGGCACCGATGTGCGGATTTTCGTCCTCGGCTGATCGGCCAAACGATACCGCCTGCGAAGAAGCCCGGCTGAGCCGGGCTTTTTTGTTTTGGCAACGCCCAAACGGTTCCCACGAGAGATAATGAAGTTTTTGTAATGACTTACAAGGCGATGTGATCGACCGGTCGCGCAACCATTACCGGCTCTCGAGCGTCTTGTTGTCAGCGTTCGAAACACGCTGAAACAAGATTGGAGACTGAAAATGAACTCGATCAAAGCCCTTGCCGTCGCTGCCCTGATGACCGTTTCGTCGGCCGGCCTCGTCCTCGCACAGGACGCCTCGAGCCCGCTGGATGCGCTGTCCAAGGCCTCTTCCGTGAGCTTTGAGACGGTGACCGGCCCGGATGCCACGATGGCGAATAGCGGCGCGAGCATGGAACAGGTCGACCTCGACTCGCTGAAGGCCCTCATCGAGCAGAACCCGACCCTGCTGGCCCAGCTCGAGAGCTATGGCGCGACCATCGACCAGGTGGTTGGCATCTCGGCCAGCAGCGAGACCGACGTGACCATCTATGTCGACGGTGACGCGGCCGCGATGTAATCGGCCAAAGCCTGAACAGGAAGGGCCCGGCAGTGCCGGGCCCTTTTTGCTTGTCTGAAACGGCTTGTTTCCCGGATTTCCTCGGGAAAGCTAGAGCTGCCCCATGATCTTCTGCTGGAAGCCATAGACGGTGCGGCTGCCGGACAGCGGCACAAGCCGAACCTCGCGGGTCTGGCCCGGTTCGAAGCGGACGGCGGTGCCGGCCGCGATATCGAGGCGCATGCCGCGGGCCTGCTCGCGATCGAAGCTGAGGCCGTTATTGGTTTCGTAGAAGTGATAGTGCGAGCCGACCTGGATCGGGCGGTCGCCGGTATTGGCGACCTCCAGGGTGATCTGCGAGGCGCCGGCATTGAGCTCGATTTCGCCGGGAACGGTGATGACTTCGCCGGGGATCATGACAGGGTCTCCTTATGCGGCGCGAGCCGGGGCAGTGGCGCAGCCATCAGACTTGAGCACGCGCACCGTGGACGGCGGGTTGTTGGCAAGCTTGCTGGCCGGGCGGATCGGGCGGGGCACCAGCGTGCCACCGCAATTGGGGCAGGTGCCCTTGAGCACGCTCTGGGCGCAGCCGGCGCAATAGGTGCACTCGAAGCTGCAGATCATGGCGTCGAGCGCGGCAGGTGGCAGGTCCTTATTGCAGCACTCGCAGTTGGGCCGGAGTTCCAGCATGGCGCCCTCGCTACCGGATGGGTTCGTGGACGGTGACCAGCTTGGTCCCGTCGGGGAAGGTGGCTTCCACCTGCACGTCGTGGATCATCTCGGCGATGCCGTCCATCACCTGAGCGCGCGTGACAACATGGGCGCCGGCTTCCATCAGCTCAGCGACGGAGCGGCCGTCGCGGGCACCTTCGACGACGAAGTCGGTGATCAGGGCGATGGCTTCGGGGTGGTTGAGTTTCACGCCGCGCTCAAGGCGCTTGCGGGCGACGATCGCGGCCATGGCGATCAGCAGCTTGTCTTTTTCGCGGGGCGTCAGGTTCATCGACGATCCTTGGGATCCTAGAGATGCCAGAGGCGCGGCAGGGTGCCGGCGCCGGAGAGTTCGACAATTATTGGCGTGATGATCCGGCGCAAGGCAAGCCCGGATTCTGCCATGGCACGTATGACGAGGCGATCACCGATGCGGCTGAGGCCGGAGGGGCCGGCGGACAGGTCGGGCATCAGTGTGGCCACGCGGGTCTCGCGCTGCTCGGCGTCGGCGCCGAGATAGACGAGGGTGGCGAAGGCGGCATTGCCGGCGAGGGTGGACAGCGCGTCGCGCTCGTGTTCGGCGGCGGAGAGGCGGGTGGTTTCGGCGTGGACCAGGCGGCCGTCGCGGCGGATTCGCCAGTTGTCGGAAAGGCAGGCGCTGCGGGCGGTGTCGCCCATGGCGCTGCGGCCGAGGAGGATCGCTTCGATGGCAAAGAGGCTGGCATCGCCTTCAAGCTCGACATCGAGGGCGCGGTCGAGCCGGGCGCCGTCGAACAGGATGGTCTCCTGCGGCAGCCAGTCGACATGCGCGCCGGCGCCGACGCGGAGGCGCGTCCGCACCACGGCATCGTCGCCCAGCGAGCGATAGACGCGCTCACAGGCCTGGGTGGTAAGGACGACACGGCTTTGCGGCGCGACCTCGACCTGCCAGGCGACATCGTCGCCGCCGGTGAGACCGCCGGCGGTATTGATCAGAACGGCCTGGAGACTCGGGTCATGCGTATGCGGCAGCCGGATCTTCGCGCAGCCCTCCTGAAACAGCGTCTCGATGCGGGTCTTGCCCGCGACCTGCTGGGTCGCAAGACGGCCGATGCCGCGGGCGCGCTGGTGGCGGGGGAGGGCGAGGGCCGCGGTCACGACTCGCCCGCTCCCCTCAGCGGCGAGGGGACGCGCCTGGCGAAGCCTGGAACCAACTCAAGAGCCAATATCACACCATCAGATGCCGGCGCACCTCGGGCAGGTCCAGGTCGGATGCCGGGCCGGAATGCATGATTTCACCGCGATCCATCACGTAGATGTCGTCGGCGATTTCGCGGCAGAAGTCCAGATACTGCTCGACGAGGAGGATGGTCATCTGCTTTTCGTCGCGCAGGAACTGCAGGGCGCGGCCGATATCCTTGATGATCGAAGGCTGGATGCCCTCCGTCGGCTCGTCGAGCACCAGCGCCTTGGGGCGGGTGACGAGGGCGCGGCCAATGGCGAGCTGCTGCTGCTGGCCACCGCTGAGGTCGCCGCCACGGCGGCCGAGCATGGATTTCAGCACCGGGAACAGCTCGAAGATATAGGCAGGGATGTTGCGGTCGGCGCGCTTCAGGCCGGCATAGCCGGTCTCGAGGTTCTCCTTGACCGTCAGCAGCGGGAAGATCTCGCGGCCCTGCGGCACGTAGCCGATGCCCATGCGGGCGCGCTTGTAGGGCGGCGCCTTTTTCAGGATCTCGTTGTCGAAGACGATCTCGCCGGCCGAGACATTGTTGATGCCGGTGACGGCGCGGAGGGTCGAGGACTTGCCTACGCCATTGCGGCCGAGCACGGCGGTGATGCGGGCGGGCTTGCACTCGATGGTGATGTTCCTGAGCGCCTGGGCGGCACCATAGTGCAGGTCGATGGCCTTGATGGCGAGGGCAGTGCTCATCGGTATCCTATCTGCTGGAGGAAGGCGTCGATCGCCGCAAAGAGCTCGGTATTGTGGGCAAGCCAGATATGGCCGCCGGTGGGATAGAGCTGAAGGCTCGCGCCAGGAACGGTCGCCGCGATGTAGCGGGCCGCGGCGGCGGTGTTGAAACGGTCATCCTCGACCGAAATGGCGAGGGTCGGCGCGGTGATCGCGGCCAGATCGGAGGGCGCAGGATTGCTGGCCAGCAGCGCGTCATTGAGTAGTCCGTCGGCGCGCTGGCTCACCGGCAGCAGCGAGAAGAGGATGTCGCGGGCACGGGCGGCCTCGTCCGAAGACACGGTCTTGAGCAGGGCAGGGTCGGTGGCGAGGAGGTTGCCGATCATCAGGTCGGGCACGAGGTTCATCGCGCACCAGAACAGGAAGTCGGAACGGAGGAGGACCATGGCCGCGCCGATTTCAGGCGGCTGGGTGTCGGCCAGCGCGCGGCCCGGCACATAGGTTGCCGGCACGATGGGCAGCAGCGCTGCGGTTCGGTCCGGATGGCGCACGGCAAACTCGATGGCCGAGAGCGCCCCGGCCGAGCCGCCGGCCACCGCCACTCTGTCGAGGCCGAGATGGTCGAGCAGGTCGACCAGCGCGTCGGCCTGGTTCGGGCTGGTGGGCTCGGCCGGAAAGGACGAGCGGAGATAGCCGAAGCGCGAGGGCGCGATGATGCGGTAACCGAGATCGAGCAGCGGTTGGGTGAAGGCGAGGCCCTGATCGAAGCCGCCGCCAGTGCCGTGGATCATCAGGACCGGCGGACCGTCACCGCGCTCGGCATATTCCAGCGGGCCGTGGCGGCTGTCGATGACGGTGCTGAGCTCCGGGGAGACGGCGGCGCGGGCGCGGGACAGCGCCGACTGGTAGCTCCAGGCCGTGGCGCCTCCGCCGGCCGCAAGAGCGCCGGTGCCGATGCCCAAACCCAGCAGCAATCTGCGACTGACCATGTCCAGCACTCCTCTGCCAAAGCCGCCTGGGGCGGCGAGAGCGACAGGATGTTGGAGGAGGGCGGTGGCAGCCATGATCGAGGTCAATCAGCGCCCGAGATAGCGCTCGATAACGACCGGGTTCTGGCTGACCTGGTCGAGCGTGCCTTCGGCGAGGACGGAGCCTTCGGCGAGGCAGGTGACGCGGGTGCCGAGTTCGCGCACAAAGCTCATGTCGTGCTCGACGACGACAACCGAGCGGGTCTTGGCGATCTCCTTCAGGAGGATGGCGGTTTCGACCGTCTCCGCGTCGGTCATGCCGGCGACCGGCTCGTCGACGAGCAGGAGCTTGGGGTCCTGTGCCAGCAGCATGCCGACTTCGAGCCATTGCTTTTGGCCGTGGCTGAGGTTGGCGGCGAGATCGTCCTTGCGGGCGGTGAGGCGGACGGTTTCGAGGATTTCCTCGATGCGGACCCGATCGGCACCGGATTGCGAATAGGTGAGGGCGCTGAACACCTTACGCGGCTTTTTCAGCGCGAGGACGAGATTGTCCCAGATGGTGTGGCTCTCGAACACCGTCGGCTTCTGGAATTTCCGGCCGATGCCGAGATTGGCGATGGTCGCTTCGTCGAGCTTGGTGAGATCGGTGCGGCCGTCGAAATAGACGTCGCCATCATCGGGGCGGGTCTTGCCGGTGATGATGTCCATCATGGTGGTCTTGCCGGCGCCGTTCGGGCCGATGATGGCCAGCATTTCGGCGGGATGGACGATGATCGAGAGGCTGTTGAGCGCCTTGAAGCCGTCGAACGAGACGGAGACGCCGTTCAGGTAGAGCATGGTGCCGGACTTGTCGGGGACACTCATTCGGCAGGCTCCGGATTGGCTTTGGTGTCGACGGTCGAAGCCTCCTCGCCGGCTTCGGCGGCGGCGCTCTGGCGGTCGAGCTTGGTCGAATTGCGCTTGGTGGTGCCGGTGCGGATCTGGCCGATCAGCCCGACAATGCCCTTGGGCAGGAACAGGGTGACGAAGACGAAGAGGCCGCCGAGCGCGAAGAGCCAGTACTCGGGCAGGGCGCCGGTGAAGAAGGACTTGCCCATATTGACCAGCACCGCGCCGATGATCGGCCCGATGATGGTGCCGCGGCCGCCGACGGCGACCCAGATCACCGCTTCGATGGAGTTCTCCGGCGCGAATTCACCGGGGTTGATGATGCCGACCTGCGGCACGTAGAGGGCGCCGGCAATGCCGGCCATCACGGCGGAGACTGTGAAGGCGAAGAGCTTCACATTCTCCGGCCGCCAGCCGAGGAAGCGCGTGCGGCTCTCGGCGTCGCGGACCGCGACCATGACCTTGCCGAGCTTACTATTGACGATCATCGAGCAGATGAAGACGAAAAGCGCGAGGAACAGGGCGCTCAGCGCGAACAGGGTGGCGCGGGTCTCGGGGGCCTGGATGTTGAAGCCGAGGATGTCCTTGAAGTCGGTGAGGCCATTGTTTCCGCCAAAGCCGAAATCGTTGCGGAAGAAGGCGAGCAGCAGGGCGAAGGTCATCGCCTGGGTGATGATCGACAGATAGACGCCGGTGACGCGGCTGCGGAAGGCGAGATAGCCGAAGACGAAGGCGAGGAGGCCCGGCACCAGCACCACCATCACCATGGCGAACCAGAACATGTCGAAGCCGAGCCAGTACCAGGGCAATTCCTTGTAGTTCAGGAACACCATGAAGTCGGGGAGGATCGGGTTGGCATAGACGCCGCGGGCGCCGATCTGGCGCATCAGGTACATGCCCATGGCATAGCCGCCGAGGGCGAAGAAGGCGCCGTGGCCGAGCGACAGGATGCCGACATAACCCCAGACCAGATCGAGGGCGAGCGCCAGCATGGCGTAGCAGAGATATTTGCCGAACAGCGTCACCGCGTAGCCAGGCACGTGGCCGAACTGGCCGGGCGGCACCAGCAGGTTCAGCGCCGGCACGGCGATGGCAATGGCGACGATGATGGCCACCAGCCAGATCGCCTTCTTGTCGAGGGCGCGGAAAAGCATCTGGGTGATCATGCGCGAGCCCCGGCGAATGAGACGAGTAGACTTGGAGAAAGACCAGTGCGGGTGGCTCCCCCCTCCACCACGCTTTGCGTGGTCCCGACGCCACTCGGCAAGGCCTCATGGCCTTCTCCGGGGCGATTGCTCCACTGGAGCAATCGCTGGTCCCTCGAAGTCCCCCGCAGGCGGGAGAGGACCCCGTGGGGCGAGATCGTGCCACAGCCCATCCTCTCCCGTTTACGGGGGAGGGGGACCGGCGCAGCCGGTGGAGGGGGGAGCACCAAGCTCGAAACTCGACAAGCGGTCATGCACTGCACCGTCACTGCTCCACCGCCCGGCCCTTGAGGGCGAAGAGGCCGCGTGGACGGCGCTGGATGAAGAGAATGATGAGGATCAGAATGATGATCTTGGCGACCACCGCGCCGGCATAGGGCTCAAGGAACTTGTTGGCGACGCCGATGGAGAGGGCGCCGACCAGCGTGCCCCACAGATTGCCGACGCCGCCGAAGACCACGACCATGAAGCTGTCGATGATGTAGTTCTGCCCGAGGTTCGGGGAAACGTTGTCGATCTGGCTCAGCGCCACGCCGGCGAGGCCGGCGATACCCGAGCCGAGCCCGAAGGTCATGGCGTCGACGAAAGGCGTGCGGATGCCCATGGCGCTGGCCATGCGGCGGTTGGAGGTCACCGCCCGCATCTGGAGGCCGAGCGGCGTGCGTTTCAACACCGCGAGCAGGGTGAAGAATACCGCGATGGCGAAGAGCACGATCCAGAAGCGGTTCCAGGTAATCGAGAGGCCGCCGAGGTCGAAGCTGCCCGACATCCAGGTTGGGTTGGCGACTTCCTTGTTGGTCGGCCCGTAGATGGTGCGCACCGCCTGCTGGATGATCAGCGACAGCCCCCAGGTGGCCAGCAGCGTTTCGAGCGCGCGGCCATAGAGCCAGCGGATGATGCCGCGCTCGATGGCGATGCCGATCAAGGCGGTGACGAGGAAGGCGAGGGGCAGGGCGATGGCCAGCGAGTAGTCGAGCATTTCCGGGAAATTGCGCCGGATAACCTCCTGCACGGTGAAGGTGGTGTAGGCGCCGAGCATCACCATTTCGCCATGCGCCATGTTGATGACGCCCATCACGCCGAAGGTGATGGCGAGGCCGATGGCGGCGAGCAACAGCACCGAGCCGAGCGAGACGCCGTACCAGATGTTCTGGGCGATGCCCCAGGCTTGCTGGGTTTGCACCAAGGCGTCGATGGCCGCCTGGATGGCAGGCTTCAGCTCATCAGGCGAGCTGGCGAGAACGCCGGTCAGCAGCGTGATCGAGTCACGGCCGCCGCGGGCCTTGAGCACTTCAACGGCGGCAGTCTTTTCGGCCAGCGCCGCATCGGTCTTGAGGATGATGGCGGCGCGCGCCGTTTCCATGGTGCCCTTGACCTCGGCATCGGTCTCGGCCGCGAGCGCGGTGTCGAGCAGCTCGAGATTGTCGGGGTTGGCATCGCGCAGCACCGATTGGGCGGCGTTGAGCCGGGTGGCCCGGTCGTCGCTCATCAGGGTGAGCTGTCCGATCAGGGTGCGAAGGCCGCGGCGGAGGCCGTTATTGACCTTGACCTTCTCGGTCTCGGCATCGGCGGCACCCGGAAACACTGCGCCAGTGACCGGGTCGATGGCGCCGGCCCCATCGCCAAGCAGCACCTTGCCGGTGGCCTCGACGACATAGAGGTTGCCGTCGATCAGCGACTGGAGCACGGCGACGGCGCGGGTATCTTCCGTGGCGGCGAGGGCGCCCGCAGCGGCCTCACGGTCGCGGAAATTGCCGGGGGCTAACGCATCGACCAGGCCAGCAAAGGTTGTGTCATCGGTCTGGGCCAGGGCTGGCGGCGAGATGGCAAGGGCAAGGAGGAGCGCAACAAGCTGGAAGAGTCGCATCGCGTTCATCATCGGCCTCGTTCGGTGGTCAGGCGGAGTAGAGGAGGCGAGGGCGCTGACGCCCTCGCCGGAAGTCCGGGGTGCTTAGGAAGCGCCGCAGGTCTTGGTTTCGGTGTTGTAGTTGCCGCACTTGAGGTCGACCCAGTCGGCTTCCAGCATCTTGGATTCGGGCAGGAAGTCGGTCCAGGCGTCGCCCGGGACTTCGGATTCCGTCTCCCACACCACTTCGAACTGGCCGTCGGCCTGGATTTCGCCGATCAGGACGGGCTTGGTGATGTGATGGTTGGGGAGCATCTTGGCGGTGCCACCGGTGAGGTTCGGCGTCTCGAGGCCGATGATCGCGTCGAGCACGGCGTCGGTGTCGGTGGTGCCGGCCTTCTCGACGGCCTGGACCCAGAGATTGAAGCCGATGACGGTGGCTTCCATCGGGTCGTTGGTCACGCGCTCGGGGTTGCCGATGAAGGCGCGCCACTTCTCGATGAACTCGGCGTTGGCGGCGTCATCGACGGACTGGAAGTAGTTCCAGGCGGCGAGGTGGCCGACCAGCGGGCCGGTGTCGAAGCCGGCGAGCTCTTCTTCACCGACCGAGAAGGCCACGACCGGGATGTCCTCGGCCTTGATGCCCTGGTTGGCGAGTTCCTTGTAGAATGGCACGTTGGCGTCGCCGTTGATGGTCGAGACCACGGCGGTCTTCTTGCCGGCCGAGCCAAAGGCCTTGATGTCGGAAACGATCGTCTGCCAGTCCGAGTGACCGAACGGGGTGTAGTTGATCATGATGTCTTCGGCAGCGACACCCTTGTCCTTGAGGTACTGCTCGAGGATCTTGTTGGTGGTCTGCGGATAGACGTAGTCGGTGCCGGCGAGGACCCAGCGCTCGACGCCTTCTTCGTTCATCAGGTAGTCGACAGCCGGGATGGCCTGCTGGTTCGGAGCGGCACCGGTGTAGAACACGTTGCGCTCGGACTCTTCACCCTCGTACTGCACGGGGTAGAACAGGATCGAGTTGAGCTCCTTGAACACCGGGAGCACGGACTTGCGCGACACCGAGGTCCAGCAGCCGAACACGGCGGCCACGCCGTTTACTTCGATCAGCTCGCGGGCCTTTTCGGCAAAGAGCGGCCAGTCGGAAGCGGGGTCGACGACCACGGCTTCGAGTTGCTTGCCGAGAACACCGCCCTTCTTGTTCTGCTCGTCGATGAGGAACAGCACGGTGTCCTTCAGCGTCGTCTCGGAGATGGCCATCGTGCCCGAGAGCGAGTGCAGCACGCCAACCTTGATGGTTTCCTGCGCAAAGGCCGGCGCGAACGAGGCGGCCATCGAGCCAGCCAGCGCCGCGGCGATCATAGCCCTGCGCGTCAGTTTCATTGTCATCTGTTTGATCCCTCAAATGTCCCATTCAGGCGCCAGCTGTTGGAGGAGCGCTGGTCCTGGGCGGAGACTGGGACGGATTGGGGCAAGGTCCATATACGTCGATTGACGTAACCGGGGCCGTGCCCGCATGCTGCGCAGGGTGGCGGGAGCCAAGAAACCGCGTGAATCCGGGCGTTTATGTGCTAGAAGTGCTGGCGGCGCTTTTTTGAGCATTCATCCTTTCTGGTGAGATTGTAGACAGCAGCATGGCGCGGCAGCGGATCATCCCCGTCCGGAGGGAGTATAATCGTTGGGTCGCCAACCAGACCCTCGAGGACTACGCGCTCCGCTTCACCGCCAAGTCGGCCCGCAAATTTTCCACCGAGCGCATCTCGCACACGGCCATCGGGGCGATCTCGTTTCTGGCGCTGGAAGCGATCGGTGGGGCGATTACGCTCAGCTACGGCACCACCAATGCCATGGTGGCGATCGTCATCGCCTCGATCGCGATTCTGGCGGTCGGGCTGCCGATCGCGCGCTACGCCACCAAGCATGGCGTCGATGTCGATCTGCTGACGCGGGGCGCGAGCTTTGGCTATATCGGCTCGACCATCACCTCGCTGATCTATGCGAGCTTTACCTTCATCCTGTTCGCCATCGAGGCCTCGATCATGTCGAGCGCACTGGAGCTGGCGTTCGGGCTGCCGCTGTGGCTCGGCTATATCGTCAGCGCCTTGGTGGTGATTCCGCTGGTGACGCATGGCGTGAAGCTGATCAGCCGGTTTCAGCTGATCACCCAGCCGATCTGGATCGTGCTCAACATCCTGCCCTTTGTCGCCATCGCGCTGGTCGACTGGCAGAAGATCGATATCTGGGTGGCCTTTGCGGGGCTGGGGGAGGCCGCCGCCGCGCCGGGGACGTTTGCGCCGTTCGAGGTGGCGAAGTTCGGTGCGGCATCGGCGGTGATCCTGGCGCTGATGACCCAGATTGGCGAGCAGGTCGACTTCCTGCGCTTCCTCCCGGCCGAAACGCAGGCCAAGAAGAAGCGGCACAAGCTTGCGGTATTTCTGGCCGGCGCCGGTTGGGTGGTGGTCGGGGCGCCCAAGCTCCTGGCGGGGTCGTTCCTGGCGGTGCTGGTGCTGTCGCATGGCGTTTCGCCCGAGCATGCCTCGGAGCCGGGGCAGATGTATGCCATCGCCTTCGGTTACCTGATCCCCAACGAGACGCTGGCGCTGATCCTGATGGCGGTGTTCGTCGTGGTCAGCCAGCTGAAGATCAATGTGATGAACGCCTATGCGGGCTCGCTCGCCTGGTCGAATTTCTTCTCGCGGCTGACGCATAGCCACCCGGGTCGCGTCGTCTGGCTGCTGTTCAACGTGGCCATCGCGCTGCTGCTGATGGAGCTCGGCATCTACAAGCTGCTCGAGGCGACGCTGACGATCTTCTCGATCGTCGCCATGGCCTGGCTTTGTTCGATCTCGGCCGACCTGTTCGTCAACAAGCCGCTGGGGCTGGCGCCACCCGGCATCGAGTTCAAGCGGGCGCATCTCTATGACATCAACCCGGTCGGGCTGGGCTCGATGGCGATCTCGGCGACCATTGCGCTGATCGCGCATTTCGGCGCCTTTGGCGAGATGGCGGCGTCGCTGGCTCCCTATATCGCGCTCATCGTCTGCTTCATCGCCTCGCCAACCATCGCCTGGCTGACCAAGGGCAAGTACTATCTGGCGCGGAAGCCGCGAAAGGCCTGGGCCAACCAGAAGTCGATCACCTGCTCGATCTGCGAACACCCGTTCGAGCCCGAGGACATGGCCTGGTGCCCGGCCTATGCGGCGCCGATCTGTTCGCTGTGCTGTTCGCTCGATGCGCGGTGCCATGACCTCTGCAAGCCGCACGCCCATATGCGGGCGCAGGTCAGCGAGGTGGCGGCCTCGATCCTGCCGAAATGGGCGATCGAAAAGCTGCAGACCCGGATCGGGCGCTACAGCCTCGTTGCCGGCGTGTCGATGCTGGCGATCGGGGCGCTCCTGGCGATGATCTATTATTTCGCCTCGCGCGCCGCGCCGTCGACCGCCGACGTGGTGGGCGGCACGCTGGCAGTGGTGTTCTTCGTGTTTGCGGTGGTGGCCGGCATCGTCACCTGGTTCTTCGTCCTCGCCGAGGACAGCCGCGTGGTCGCCGAAGAGGAAAGCTCGCGGCAGAACACGCTGCTGCTCAAGGAAATTGCCGCGCATGGCCGCACCGACGCGGCGCTGCAAAAGGCCAAGGAGACGGCGGAAGCCGCCAATCAGGCCAAGAGCCGCTATGTGGTTGGTCTGAGCCACGAGCTGCGCACCCCGCTCAACGCCGTGCTCGGCTATGCGCAGATCCTCGAGCGCGACGCGGCAGTGCCGGAGCACCGCAAGTCGTCAATCCAGGTGATCCGGCGTTCGGCCGAGCACCTTTCGGGTCTGATCGACGGGCTGCTCGATATTTCGAAGATCGAAGCGGGGCGGCTGCAGGTCTACTCGAACGAGGTCAATATCCATGACTTCCTCGACCAGATCGTCGACATGTTCCGGTTGCAGGCGGAGGCGCGGGGGCTGGCCTTCCGGCACACGCGGTCGCCCGCCCTGCCGGAGTTCGTCAGGACCGACGAGAAGCGACTGCGGCAGATCCTCGTCAACCTCCTCTCCAACGCCATCAAGTTCACCGACAAGGGGCAGGTGGATTTCACCGTCGACTACCGCATGCAGGTCGCGACCTTTCGCGTCATCGACAGTGGACCGGGCATCCCCGAGGATGAACTCGAGTCGATCTTCCAGCCTTTCGAGCGTGGCCGGGCCGAGCGCAACCGGCTGTCGCCGGGGCTGGGGCTGGGACTGACCATCACCAAGCTGCTCACTGAAACGCTGGGCGGTGAGATCAAGGTGACGAGCACCGTGGGGCAGGGGTCCACCTTCCAGGTGCGGTTGATGCTGGCCAAGGTCGAGCGTGCCGCGGCGCGGCCGCGACAGGACCGCAAGGTCATCGGCTATGCCGGGCCGCGGCGGACGATCATCGTCGTCGACGACAATTCCGACCATCGCGAGATGATGCGCGAATTGCTGCAGCCGCTGGATTTCACTGTCTTGACCGCAGCGGATGGCCCCGATTGCCTGACGCTGATCGAGGCGATCCGGCCGGACCTGTTCTTTGTCGATATCTCGATGCCGGGGATGAATGGCTGGGAGCTGGTCGAGAGGCTGCGCCAGAGCGGGCAGACCGCCCCGATCCTGATGCTCTCGGCCAATATCGGCGACGATGCGGCGCGGACCAGTTCCGATGCCGGGCACAATGACGCCATCGCCAAGCCCTTCGCCATCAACCAGCTGCTCGACAAGATCGCGGCGCATCTGGGTGTCGAGTGGGTGATCGAAGAGCCGGTGCCCAAGCGCCGCGCGCCGGGCAAGAAGCGGGCAAAGGCGGCGCCGAAACCGAAATCTCCGGGCTCGGAGCATCTCAAGGAGCTTTTCGATCTCGGCCAGATCGGGCATGTCCGCGGTATCGACCTGAAGCTCAGGCAGTTGGCGGAGGAGCCGGACAACGCGCCGCTGGTCGAGCTGCTGCGGGCGCGCATCGAAGTGTTCGACCTCGAGGGCTACAGGCAGGTGCTGGAAAGCGTGGGGGAAGATGATCGATAAAGACCGCATGCAGGAGATCGTGCTGGTGGTCGACGACTCACCGGAGACCCTTGGCTTCCTGACCGACGCCATGGAGGCTTCGGGTGTGACCGTGCTGGTGGCGCGCAGCGGTGAGACGGCGCTCGGCATCGCACGGCAGGTGGTGCCCGACATCATCTTGATGGATGCGGTGATGCCGGGTCTCGATGGCTTCGAGACCTGCCGGCGGCTGAAGAAGCTGCCGGAGGTGGCGCATGTGCCGATCATCTTCATGACCGGGCTGACCGAGACCGAGCACGTGGTGCATGCGCTCGAATCCGGCGGGGTCGACTATCTGACCAAGCCCATTCACATCGACGAGCTCAGGGCCCGCATTCGCGTGCATCTCGCCAATGCCCGCTCGGCACAGAGCGCTCGCGTGGCGCTGGATGCGGCCGGGCGGCATCTGATGGCGGTGACCGCGAGCGGCGATGTGCTGTGGACGACGCCGCAGGCCAGCCGGCTGCTTGATGCCATTGGTCCGGCGGGGGGCGGCAACAGGATGGTCGCGGCGCGGGCCAGCGGCTGGGTGGCGGAAACCACGGCGCCCGAGGGCCGGGTGGGCGAGAGCTTCGCCGTCGAAGCGCCGGCGGCCAAGGGGCTGCAGCTGCTCTATCTTGGCAGTATCGGCAATGACGAGCACCTGTTCCGGCTGGTGGTGTCGGCCGGCGAGAACCAGGACAATCTGCTCCGCCAGATTTTTGGGCTGACGCAGCGCGAGAGTGAAGTGCTGCTGTGGATCGCGCGGGGTAAATCCAACCGCGATATCGGCGACATTCTCGGCCTCAGCCCGCGCACGGTGAACAAGCACCTCGAGCAGGTCTATACCAAGCTCGGTGTCGAGAACCGCGCCTCGGCGGCGATCAAGGCGACGCACGCCATGCAGCCGATCGAGCTGTAGCCGGTTTCCCGCTCGTAGTTGCGTTCACGTCTTCAAACGAGCGCAACCAATTGTCTCCACTCCCGTTTGTCCGACAGCAACACCGACCAGGATCGGTGCAGGGACTCGGCAAGGGTGGCTTGGGCTGACGCTCCCAATTTGTTCTTGCCGACAGGGCGCGGAGCTTCGGTTCCGCGCCCGCTTCTGCATGTCTTTGCAATTATATACTCTCAATATCATTGTTTAGTTCGGCATGTGAACAAATCCACTTCGGACCATATTAAGTATTGTTGAATCCAATTGCGCATGTGAGTCTCGGAAACTAATAACATCCTAGAGTCATTGTTCTCCCCGAGATGCGTCGATGCAGGGTGCCCCTGCGGCGATATTGCCGCTCCCTCCGTCGGTGACATCAACCAAAAGGAGAGAAGAATGCGGATGATTCCAAAAAGCGCCGTTCTTGCACTCGTGGTGTCGGCTGGCCTGCTGGCGATGCCGGCGGCTTATTCCGGCCCGCTGGGCGACCTTTCGGACAGCGTCAACAGCGTGGTGAAGAGCACCACCAGCGGGGTCGAGAGGACGGTGGACCGACTGACCGGTGGCAATGACTCGGGTCTCGACGTCGATCTCGATCTCGGCAGCAACGACACCGACAACACCATTGTCGATCTTGATGCCGATCTCGGCACCACGTCGGCTTCGGCCACCATTACGGGCGGCAACAACCAGGGTGGGCTGCTCAACAGCGGCGGGCTGCTCGGAACGGGCTTGCTGGACGATGACGATGATGGCGGCCTGCTCGGTAGCGGTATTCTCGGCTCGAACCTCACTGCCGGGATCAATCTGGGTGGCCTGCAGCTCGATCTGACCATTCCGGGGATCGACGACCTCTTGGGTGGTGACCCGAATGGACCGGGCGGCCCCGGTGGTCCTGGTGGTCCGGGGACACCCGGTGGGCCGGGCGACGGCACGGTCCGCGTGGGCTCTGTCGGCGACTTCCAGGTCCAGTGCTCGATTGCACAGGGCCGCGGGGCGCTGGAACTCGCCGCGCAGGCGAAGTTCAGCCGTTCGAGTGTGGCGGACTGGCGCCGGGCCAGCGGCGTGCAGATCGTTGCGGTGAAGCTCTGCCCGGAAGCCCGACTGCAGGTGACGCAGATCTTCAACGCCAGCGGCAAGATCCAGAGCCTGCACCAGGCGGTCTCGGGCGACATGCTGATCATGGCCTCGCTGCAGCGGGCCGGTCGCGACGCCGATGACGTGTTCGCGGTGCAGCGCAAGGGCAGCCAGCTGATCGTCTACGTGCTCTGACCTCCCCCGACCGCACGTCGACCACTGGGCGCGGAACCTCGGTTCCGCGCTCTTCTTGTGCCGCTATTCGGCGGGCGCCGGCGCGGCCTCCAGCCTTTCGGCGGCCTCGAGTTCACGGGTGAGGCGCGCTTCCTCTTCTGCCTTGGGCTTGGAGAAGCGGGCGAGCAGAAGATAGGCCACCGGGGTCAGATAGAGCGTTGCCAGTGCCGCGAGGCTGAGACCACCGACCATGATCCAGCCCAGGGCCGCGCGGGCCTCAGAGCCGGCGCCACCGGCAACGATCAGCGGCACGCCGCCGAGGACGGTGGCGATCATCGTCATCACCACTGGGCGGAGGCGAATGTTGGAGGCGTTCTCGACCGCCTCGCGGACAGTCTGGCCGCGGTCGCGCAACTGGTTGGCGAATTCGACGATCAGGATGCCGTTCTTGGCCATGATGCCGACGACTAGGATCAGGCCGATCTGGCTGTAGACGTTGAGCGATACCCCGGTCAGCAGCATCGCGAACACGGCGCAGGCGAGACCGAACGGCACCGTCGCCATGACGATGATGGCGCTCCAGACGCTCTCGAACTGTGCGGCCAGCACCAACAGGATGACGATCAGCGCGAAACCGAAAGTGATCAGCAGGCCATTGTTGCTTTCGCCCAGCGTGCGGGCTTCCGACATCGGGATGATGCCGGCGCCGTCGGGTAGCAGCGGCTGGGCAATCTCGACGGCCTCTCGATAGGCATCGCCGAGAGCGAAGCCATCCGAAAGCGCTGCGGTGACCGTGACGGCGCGGCGCTGTTCCTCGCGACCGAGCGAGGGGGCGATCGGCGCCTCGGTCATCGAGGCAATGGTCGACATCGGCACATAGCGACCGTCGCCGGTCTTCAAGAAGATCGACTCGAGATCGCCCGGGTCGTTGACTGGGCTCGAGGTCGACATCATCCGCACCGAGAAGGACTGGTCATTGATGAAGACGGTGCCGACATCGGAGCCGTCGATCATCGCCTGCATGGTGGCGGCAAGGCCATTGATGTCGATGCCGAGCTGGGCGGCGCGGTCGCGATCGACGGTCAGGGTCATCTGCGGCTGCGTCGTCTCGTAATTGACGCTGACGCGGCCCCATTTCGGGTTCTGCTCCAGCTGGGCTTTCACGAGGTTCGCCGCATCGGCGAGCGTCTGGTAATTGTCGCCGACAAGCGCGAACTGCAGGCCGGAGCCGCCGCCGCGCACGCCAAGACTATTGCCCTGCCGGATATTGGCGCGGACGCCGGGGACTTCGATCAGCCGCGCGTTGATCTCGGCGGTGATCTGCTGCTGGCTGCGGGTGCGCTCTTCCCATGGCGCCAGCGTCATGATGATGAAGCCGGAGCTGGTGCTGGAGCCGAACCCTGAGATCGAGAAGATGCTGGCGGCTTCACCGCTGGCCTTGTAGGGCGCGAGGATGTCCTCGATCTTCTGCATCTGGGTGCGGGTGAAATCGAGGCTGACGGTGTTGGGGGCGTTGACGCTGACGGCAATGGCGGCGCGATCTTCGGCCGGGGTCAGCTCCTGCTTGATGGTGCCGAACACCATCCAGGCCGCCCCGGCGAACACCAGCGCAGCGACGATCACAACTAATGGGTTGTTGAGCGCGGCGCGCAGCGTGACGCGGTAAATCCCCTGCAATACGTGGCCGAAGCGTTGGAACAGGTTCGGTTTGGTTTCCCGATGCGGCTTCAGGAGGCGCGAGGCGAGCATCGGGGCGAGCGACAATGCCACCACCGCCGACAGCGCCACGGAAATGGCGAGCGTGAAACCGAACTCGCGGAACAGCTGCCCAGTCTGGCCGGGAAGGAACGAGATCGGGATGAAGACCGCCGCCAACGTCGCGGTGGTGGCGATGACGGCAAAGAACACTTCCTGGGTGCCGAGCACGGCGGCGGCGCGGGGGCCGAGGCCCATGGCGCGGCGGCGTGTGATGTTTTCAAGGACGACGATGGCGTCGTCGACGACGATGCCGGTGGCGATGACAAGCGCCAGCAATGTCAGGATGTTGAGCGAGAATCCGAAGGCATAGATTCCGGCGACCGTGCCGATCAGCGCCACCGGCATGGTGACGGCCGGGATGATGGTGGCGCGCCAATCGAGCAGAAACAGGAAGATGATCACGATAACGCCGATCACGGCGATGATCAGCGAGCGCTCGACCTCGTGCAGCGCGCCGGCAATGAAGACGGATTCGTCGGACGAGATCCGGACATTGACGCCCGGCGGCAGGGAGTCCTTCAGGTTCTCGACCGCGGCCTTGATCCCCTCGGAAATGTTCATCGTGTTGGACTGGGCCTGGCGGACGATGCCGAGCCCGATGCCGGACTTGCCGTCGCTGCGAAGGCCTGAGCTGGCCGAGCCCGACGAGAAGACCACGCTTGCGACGTCGCCGAGCCGGATGCCATCGCGAATCGGGACGTTTTCGAAGCCTTTGGGGGTGTTCACTTCGGCGATGGCGCGGACGGCAATGTTCTGGTTGGTGCCGTTGAGCGAGCCTGCCGGGCTGTCGAAGCCCATTGTCGCCAGCGCATTGCGGATGTCGCCGACGGTCAAGCCCAGGCTCGCCAGCTTGACCTGGTCCACATCGATCTCGAAGACGCGCTGCTGGGCGCCGTTGATCTGCACCTCGGCGACGCCGGGCACGGCGGCGAGCCGTTCGGCGATGACGTTCTCGGCGAGTTCGCTGATCTCATCGCGCGACATCGTGTCGGAGGTCACGGCGAGCTGGATGATCGCCTGGGCGTTGGAATCGGCCTTGATGATGGTGGGGGTGTCGGCGCCATCCGGCAGGCGGTTGGTGATGCGGCCCAGCGCGTCGCGCACGTCGGAGGTGGCGTTGTCGAGATTGGTGCCGTCGGCAAAGGTCAGCGAGACGCGCGAGCGGCCATAGCTGGAATCGGACGAGATCGAGGCGACGCCCTGGACGCGGGCCACGGCACCCTCGACTGCTGACGTCACCTCACGGTCGACAGTTTCGGCCGAAGCGCCGGAAAAGCTGGTCGTGATCGACAGGGTCGGCCGCTCGACGCTGGGCAGTTCGCGGATTTCGACGCCGAACAGCGCGGCTATCCCCGCGACGATGATCAGTGAGCTGACCACGATGGCCAGTACCGGGCGGCGGACGAAGAGGCCGGCGATTTCACCGCCGCGCTGGTTCTGGCTGGAAATGCTCATCCCTGACCTCCGGCACGCTGCTGCTGGGCGCCGGCGCCGAGCACCTCGTCGAGCAGGCGCACCTGGGCGCCCGGGGCCAGCTGCTGAATGCCCTGAACCACGACGGCATCGCCTTCGGTCAGCGCCGCCGAGACCAGCACGCCGTCGGAGTTGCGCTGGATGATGGTAACCGGGACGCGCTCGACCTTGCCTTCGGCAAAGCGCCAGAGGAAAGCGCCCTCCGATGACCACTGAATTGCGAGCGGGTCGACCGACGGGAAGGTTTCGCCGGGGAAGGTCATGGTCACCGAAAACGACATGCCTGGCCGGAGCCGGCCATCGGCATTGGCGACTTCGGCCTGGACCTGCAGGGTCCGGCTCGTCGGGTCGATGCGGTTGTCGACGGCGGTGACCACGCCGGCAATGCTCTCGCCGGGCAGTGCCACCGCGCTTGCCGTCAGCGGCATGCCAGGGGCCACGGCCGAGGCGTAGCGTTCGGGCACCCAGAAGCTGATCAGGATGCTGGATGTGTCCTCGACCGTGGTGACGACGGTCTGGCCGGTGACGGCATTGCCGGCCGTCACCTGAAACAGGCCAACCCGGCCGGCGATGGGGGTGGTGATGGTGCGGCGCTGCAGCGCCAGATCGGCGTTCCGCAGCTCGAGTTCGGCATTGCGGGCATTGAGTTCGGCGGCGGCGACCTGAACCGTGGTCGCGTTGTTCACATTGGCGAGTTCGCGGATGCGGGCGAGGGCGGCGGCCGCATCGGCCTCGGCCAGCTTGGCGCGCTCATAGGCGATCTCTTCGGCTTCGGCATCGAGCCGGCCGATCACCGCACCGGCTTCGACCATGTCGCCCGGAGCGACGATCAGCTCGCGCAGCGTCCCTGCGGCCGGGGAGATGATGGTCGCCGAGCGGGTCGCGGCCCCTTCGCCGATGGCGCTCAGATGGTCGTTGATCGTGCCGGTGGTGACCGGCGCAGTGACGATGACCGGCGTACGGTTGCCGCCGCGTCCGCCACCCGGCCCGCCCTGGCCACCGGGACCGCCGGCGCCCTGGGCGCCTGCCGGCCGGGTCTGGGCCGCGGGGCCAGTCGCGCCGCCGGCCGGGGCGTTGGCCGCACCGGCCGAATCCGGCTTGGGTAGCACGATGCCGATGGTTGCGAGTTGTTCGGATGCACCCGGCACCAGGAACACATAGCCAGCGGCTGCGACGGCGAGGACGACAAGGGAGAGGACGAGCTGCCTGAGCAACGGCACACCTGAAACGTGAGAAAAGGACCGAACTATTCGCAATGTTTCTCACATTGCGCGCGCCTGTCGCACATTAAATCGCTGTAACAATGTGTTGCGCACCCTGGGCGCGCCATGGCCATGCCGAAGCTATGGGCATATGTGACATTTGCCCGCAGATTGTGCATTTGTTGCTTGCGCACGTGCTGCCGATCCGCTTTCAATCTCTCAGTGCAAACACAGGGGACCCAAGAGCAATGATCACCCGCAGGGATTTCGCGCGTTTTTCGGCTGGATTGACGGTGGGCGCGATGCTGCTGGCAGCGACGCCGGCGCTGGCGCAGACGGCCGTCAAGTTCACGCTGGACTGGAAGTTCGAGGGGCCGGCGGCGGGCTTCTTCCTCGCGCTCGACAAGGGCTACTTCAAGGAGGAGGGGCTCGATGTCACCATCGATACCGGCAATGGCTCGGTGGAAGCGATCCCGCGTGTCGCGACCGGCGCCTATCAGATGGGCTTTGGCGACATCAATTCGGTGATCAAGTTCCTCGACGAGGATCCGGCCCAGAAGATCAAGGCCGTCATGATGGTCTATGACAAGCCGGTGTTCTCGATCGTCGGCCGCAAGTCGCTGGGGATCACCGACGATCCGAAGTCGGTCGAGGGCAAGAAGCTCGGCGCACCGCCGCCGGATGGCGCCTTCGCGCAATGGGCCGCCTTCAAGGCTGCCGCCGGCATCGACGACAGTGCCATCACCATCGAAAATATCGGTTTCCCGGTCCGCGAGCCGATGCTGGCCAAGGGCGAGGTCGACGCGGTGTTCGGGTTTGCCTTCTCGGTGATCCTGAACCTCAAGGCGCAGGGCACCCCGGCCGAGGACATTTCGACGATCCTGTTCGCGGACCATGGGCTCGACCTTTATGGCAACGCCGTGCTGGTCAACGAGGACTTCGCCGAGGCCAATCCGGAGGCGGTGAAGGGCTTCCTCAAGGCGCTGGCCAAGGGCTTTGCCGATGCCGTCGCCGATCCGGTGGCCGGCGCTGCAGCGATCATCAAGGTCAACGAGACGCTCAACCCCGAGATCGAGCAGGAACGCCTGCAGATGGCCATCGATATGAACATCAAGACCCCCTATGTCATCGAAAACGGCATGGGCGGCGTCGACATGGACAAGCTGGCCGCCTCGATCGAGACGCTGAAGCTGTCGATGGGTCTGAAGGGCAATGTTACGGCCGCCGACGTGTTCGACGCGCAGTACCTGCCGCCCAAGGAAGAGCGGATGCTGCCGTAAGGGCAATTCGCGGAGGCTGGGTGTTGGGCACCACCCTCATCCGGCTTCGCCACCTTCTCCCGTCAAGGGAGAAGGGTCCCGACTGCGAAATCGCGACTCCATCGCCTTCTCCCCCTGTGGGAGAAGGTGCCCGAAGGGCGGATGAGGGGTTGCTTGCCACGAGCGCCGGAGCGTCCCATGTCTCTCGTCACCATCGATAATGTCGATATGCGTTATGGCGGCCCAACGGGCACGCTGGCGGTGTCCGGGCTCGAAATGCGGGTCGACAAGGGCGAATTCGTCGCCGTGGTCGGACCTTCGGGCTGCGGGAAATCGACGCTGATGAAGCTCGTCACCGGTCTCCAATTGCCGCAGCGTGGGGTGGTCACGGTTGCGGGCGAGGAGGTGACCGAGCCGGTGTCGATCGTCGGCATGGCGTTCCAGAACCCCACCATGCTGCCGTGGCGGACGACGCTCGACAATGTGCTGCTGCCACTCGAGATCGTCGAACGGCATCGGAAGCGCCTCCGGGCCCACAAGGCCGAGTATGTGGCGCACGCCGAAGCGCTTCTGGCCACGGTCGGCCTCAAGGGCTTTGGCGAGAAATTTCCCTGGCAGCTGTCGGGTGGCATGCAGCAGCGCGCCAATCTCTGTCGGGCACTGATCCACGAGCCGGACCTGCTGATGCTCGACGAGCCGTTCGGAGCGCTCGACGCCTTCACCCGCGAGGAACTCTGGTGCGTGATCCGCGACCTGCATCAAGCGCAGGGCGTCACCATCATGCTGGTGACCCATGACCTGCGCGAGGCGGTGTTCCTTGCCGACCGGGTGTTCGTGATGAGTGCGCGGCCGGGGAAGGTCATCGCCGAGCATCGCATCGAATTCGCCCGGCCGCGCGACCTCAAGGTGATGTACGAGCCGGCCTTCAACGACAAGGTGCAGGAGCTGCGTAGCGAGATCGCCGAAGCACGGGTGGCAGCATGAGCGACATCACGGTGAAATCGACCAACCTGCAGCGGCAGCCCTACCAGATTCCGTGGGTGCGGCTGGCGCCGTGGCTCTACACCATCGGGCTGTTCGTCATCTGGGAAATCGCGGTGCGTGCCTCGGGCATTCCGCACACCATCCTGCCGGCGCCGACGCGGATCGCCGAGGCGATCGTGCAATATTGGGGCCCGATCTGGAAGAATTCGCTGCAGACGCTGTTCACGACGCTGGTCGGGTTCGGGCTGGCGGTGGTGGCCGGGCTTGCCATCGGGCTGTTCATCGGCTGGTCGAAGACCATCTATGCCGGGCTCTATCCGCTGATGATCGGCTTCAACGCGATCCCGAAGGTGGCGCTGGTGCCGATCCTCGTCATCTGGTTCGGCATCGGGACGGTGCCGGCGGTGCTGACGGCGTTCCTGATCTCGTTCTTCCCCATCGTGGTCAATGTCGCGACCGGGCTCGCGACCATCGAGCCGGAGACCGAGGACGTGCTGCGCGCCCTGGGGGCGAAGAAGCTCGACATCATGGTCAAGGTCGGCATCCCTAGATCGATGCCGTATTTCTTCGGCTCGCTGAAGGTGGCGATCACGCTGGCCTTCGTCGGCTCGGTGGTGTCTGAGACGGTCGCGTCGAACAACGGACTTGGCCAGATGATGAGCCAGGCACAGAGCCAGTTCAACGTGCCGCTGGTTTTTGCCGGGCTGATCATGCTGGCCATCGAGGGCATTGCCATGTACGCCATCATGGCCTGGATCGAGAAGCGCTCGACACGGTGGGCCCATCGCTCGACGATGGGGAACTAAGGCGGTCGCCAGAGCTTTGCGCTAGCTGGCGAGCCGCGCCGCAAGCCAGTCATGCCCCGCAGCGCGGGCAATATCCGCTGCGGTTTCGCCCTTGTCGTTCTTCTGCGATGGATCGGCCCCAAACAACACCAGCAATCCGGCCAGGGCGGCGTCGCCATGCTGGGCCGCCGCCTGCAGCGGGGTGAAGCCGCCGGCCTGGGTCAGATTTGGATCGGCGCCGGCGCGGAGCAGGGCTTCGACCATACGAGCATCGCGGCGGGCGCAGGCGGCGTGCAGTGGCGCCACCTGTTGCGGGTTGCGGGCGCGCAGATTGACGTCGCGGGTGAGCGGCAGCAGCCGGTCGAAAGCCGTGGCGTTGCCGAAGAAGGCGGCCAGGGCCAGCGGCAGGAAGCCGTCTCGTGACAGACTATTGGCGTCCCAGCCATCGGCCAGCACCATTTCGAGCCGCGGGGTCTCCCCGAGGATGATCGCCTCATGCCCATCGAGTGCGGGTACATAGGCGCGGACCGCGGAGATTGCCCCGACATTGCCGACATAGGCGGCCCAGGCGAGGAGCGATGCTCCGCCCGAATGGCGCAGATAGACGATGCCGGGGTTGTCGGCGAGCGCATGTCGCAGCCCGTCGAGATCGTTGTCGACAATCAACTGGAACGCATTGCTCATCGGACGAGCATAACCGTTCCTGGGCTGCATCTGAAGCGATCTCCCCGCCTGATGCCAGTCCCCTCAGGGGACCCGGCACCAGACAACGCGGAGCCGGTCGTCCGGTTCCTCGGAGTGGGCGCGGCCGAAGGTGCGGTCAGTGCGTGGGCAGTCCACCCGCGATGGCGGCACTCACAGGGTCGGTCGCGGGCTGTTCGTCTTCAAGCTGCTCGCGGGCGGCGAGTTCCTGCTCGGCCATGGCCCAGAACTCCTTGTCCTGACCCTCGGGCCGTCCCGCCTGTTCCCAAAGGGCATAGGCGCGGTCGCGGATCTGCATTTCGCTATAGGGTGCCATGGTTTCCTCCTTGCTCTGGCAAACAACGTCGCTTGACGGCCGGGGTTGCGTGGCTATGACCGAGGCAAGGGCAATGCTAGCGTGCTTGTGAGGAGTTCCCATGACGATCCAGGACAAGCCCCGCGAGGATAAGCGCAGCATTGTCGGCGGCGGCCCCAAGAAGCTGCTCTATGTCGCCGAGACCATCGGACGCATCGGCGTGGGCAAAGCCGCCAAAGCACTGACTGCCAAGAACGCCTGCAAGGCCTGCGCCTATGGCATGGGCGGCCAGAAGGGCGGCATGACCAATGAGCTGGGTGAGTTCCCCTCGGTCTGCAACAAGTCGGTGCAGGCGCAATCGACCGACATCCAGCCCGCGATCCCGGAGACGGCCTTTACCCGGCCGATTGCCGAACTCCAGCACCTGAGTGGCCGCGAGATGGAGCGGCTGGGCCGGCTCGACACGCCGCTCTACAAGCCCGCAGGCGGCGAGCGGTACGAACCGGTCAGCTGGGACTGGGCCATCGCCCACGCGGCGGCGAACCTCAAGGTCACGGCGCCATCGCGGGCGTTCTTTTACTCCTCCGGCCGCTCCTCGAACGAGGCCGGGTTCGTGTTTCAGCTGCTGGCGCGGGCCTGGGGCACCAACAACGTCAATAACTGCTCTTACTACTGTCATCAGGCGACGAGCGAGGGCCTCGCCACCACCATCGGCAAGGGCACGTCGACGGTCGAGCTCGAGGACCTGACCGGCGCGGACATGATCTTCGTGATCGGCGCCAACCCGAGCTCGAACCACCCGCGCTTCATCCACATGTTGAAGCATTGCCGCGATCGCGGCGGCGAGGTGATCGTCATCAACCCGGCGAAGGAACCGGGGCTGGTGAAGTTCGCAGTGCCCAAGAGCCCGGGCTCGATGCTGAAGGGCGGCAGCGAAATCGCCTCGCTCTATGTGCAGCCCAAGATCGGCTCGGACGTGGCGCTGCTCAAGGGCATCGCCAAGGCGGTGCTTGAGCTTGGGCTCGAGGACCGGACATTCATCTCCGGCCATGCCGCGGATTTCCTCGCCTTCGCCTCCGACCTCGACCAGTTGAGCTGGGACGAGATCGAGGCGCTGTGTGGCGTCACCCGCGAGACGATCCACGAGGTGGCCGGGCGCTATGGCGCGGCGCAGCGCGTGGTGTTCGCCTGGGGCATGGGGATGACGCACCATCTCAACGGCGTCGCCAATGTCGAGGCCATCGCCAATCTCGCGCTGCTGCGTGGCATGGTGGGCAAGCGCTATGCCGGGCTGCTGCCGCTGCGCGGACATTCGAATGTCCAAGGCATCGGTACCATCGGGGTGAAGCCGGTGGTGCCCGAACAGGTGTTCGCGGCGATGGAGCAGGCCTTCGGGGTGACGCTCGGTCGCGACAAGGGTTTTGACACCATGGCGAGCCTCGAGGCCGCCGAGCGCGGCGAGATCGATGCCGCCGTGATCATGGGCGGGAACCTCTGGGGCGCGACGCCGGACACGGGGTTCGCCAGCCGGGCGATGGAGGCGATCGGCTTCAAGCTCTTCCTCACCACCACGCTCAACCGCGGCCATGTGCATGGGCTGGGCGACGGCGAGGCGATCATCCTGCCGGTGACGGCGCGCGACGAGGAATGGTCGCCGACGACGCAGGAATCGATGTTCAACTATGTGCGGCTCTCGGATGGCGGCATCACCCGGCTTGCCAATGTGCGGCCCGAGACGGTGATCCTCTCCGACCTGGCGCAACAGCTGCTGCCCGAAAGCCCGATCGATTTCTCGGCCTTCAAGGAGCACGCAAGAGTGCGCGAGGCGATCGCGAAGGTGGTGCCCGGCATGGAGCAGCTGGCCGATATCGATGTGGCGAAACGCGAATTCCACATCCAGAACCGGGTGCTGCACCGGCCGGCGTTCGGCACGACGGATGGCAAGGCGCATTTCGTCGTGACCCCGCTGCCGAAGCCGGCGGACACGCCGCTGACGCTCGCCACCGTGCGCAGTGAGGGGCAGTTCAACACCATCATCTACGAGGAAACCGACAGCTATCGGCAGAAGGCCGGGCGCGATGCCATCTTCCTCAATCGCGATGACATGGCGGCGTTCAGTCTCGGCGAGGGACAGGCGGTGACGCTCTGCTCGGCGCAGGGGAAAATGCGGGGCAGGGTGGTGGCGTTCGACCTGCCGCGCGGCTCGGCGCTGGCCTATTATCCCGAGGCGAACGTTCTCTGCGGCACCGCCGTCGATCCGCGGTCCAAGACTCCAGCGTTCAAATCCGTCCCAGTGTGGATCGAGGCTTAGGGGCAGGGCGTGAGCGAAGACGGGGGCGGGATCGAATTCGAGCCGGAGCGGCCGCGCGGACGCTGGTGGCTGAGCTTTTTCTCCGGCGCCAATGTCGGGCTGCCGCTGCTGGTGTTCGTCCTCGGCGTCATGGCGGGCATCCCCATCGCGCTGTTCGGCATCGACTTCCTTGTCGCCAATGCGGCGCTGGCCTTCTCGGTGCTGGTCGGCGTGCTGCTGCTGCTCACTTTGGGCGGGGTGGCGATCATCGCCTTCCGCCGGCCGATCTGGCAGGGGCTGTTCAAGGTCGGCGAGGTCGAGCTCTCCCGCATGGCCGAGCCGATCGGCGATGTGGTGCGCCTGACGTCGGAAAAGCGCATCCCGGAGGCCACCGTTGCGGCCGGTCAGCTCGCCCGCTTCGTGATGGCCCGCTACGCCTGGATCGCGACGCGGCGCTGGATTGTCGGCTCTGTCACCGGCTTCGTCGCGGTGATCGCGGCGCTGGCGGGCTCGGCGCTCTTGTTCCAGCAGAACGAGTTACTGCGGGTGCAGGGCGAGCTGATGCGGCAGCAGACCGAGCGGCTGACCGAGCAGACCAGGATGCTGGAGACGCAGATCCAGCTCGGGGAAGCCCAGCGCTCCAGTTCCATCGTGCCCGAAATTCTCGCCATCGGCGCAGCGATCGGCGAAGCCAGTGCGAAGATGCCGCTGATCGCGCAGCAGGCGGGGACGACGGTGCTCGACCCGGCGCTCCGGGCCCGGATCGTCGCGGCGACGCTGGCGGTGCGGCCCTATCGCTATCTGGTCTATGGGCTGGACAATCTCGGCGACAGCGAGATTCTGGCGCAGGCGGTTGCCCGCCGCTCGGACCTGCCGGTGACGCAGCGCGAGTATCGCGAGGTGATCGGCGCAATGGACCAGACCTGGGGGCTGGGCGCGGCCGATCCGCGAGCGGAGGCGGGCGAGCTGACCGACCGCATCGTCTCTCCCGAGCGTGGGCACCTGCTCGGCACGCTGCACAATAGCGGGCTGCGCGACCTGACGCGGCTGACTTATGAAGGTGCAGACTTTTCGTTTGCCGAGGTGCGGGCTCGCAATCTGGATGGCATCGTCTTGAATTTCGGCCTGCTGGACTTCGCCGACTTCTCCGGGGTGAAGCTCGGGGGCGCCTATTTCCAGGCAGCGCAGCTCGATCATGCGCGCTTCGTGAAATCCGCTATCTCTTCCAGCCGTTTCGGCTCGATTGCCAATGAGGCGGTGCAGCCGCCGTTCGGGCCCAATGCGATGCTGCCCTATCAGCCGACACGGCTGGTGGGCACGGATTTTTCGCTGGCCGATATAGACGGCTCGGACTTTTCCGGGGTGCAGGCTGTTGGAACCAATTTCGACGGGGCCGCCATTTTCAACAGCACCTTCTCGGGTGCCTTCATGCTGGCCTCAACCTTTCGCAACGCCATTCTCTACGAGGTGGATTTCACCGGAGCGGATCTGACCAAGAGCGATTTCGACGGCGCGGCGGTGTTCGATGCCGAGTTTCTCGACAAGGTGGCGGTGTCCGCCCTTGCCGGAACGTTCGACAAGAACGCCTATGTCCTCGAAGTCATTTCCGACGAGATGATGGTGGCGCACCCCAACCTCAACGCGCTGGCCCGGCTCCCTGTGGACACCCAGAACAATCAACCGCCCCTGCGGTTGCGGCGCGTGCAACCCATCGAGGGAGAGGCCATCCCATGAGCGACTTCCACTTTCCCGCCGAAACCCGCGCCTTCCTCGAGGGCATTGCCGCCAATAACGAGAAGGCCTGGTTCGACGCCAACCGGCCGCTTTATGACGCAGGCTACGTCGCGGCGGGGCGGGCCTTCGTCAATGCCATCGGCCCGCGCCTCGCCGAGATTTCGCCCGACGTGAAGTTCGAGCCCAAGATCAACGGCTCGCTGAGCCGCATCAATCGCGACATCCGGTTTTCGAAGGACAAGCGGCCCTACAAGACGCATCTCGACGCCTGGTTCTGGCATGGCGAGAACCGCAGCTGGCAGCTTCCGGGTTTCTGGTTCCGGCTGACCGCGACCGAGCTGATGCTGGGCAGTGGACTCTACCTGTTCGACAAGCCGATGCTGGAGTCCTTCAGGCAATCGGTGATCCATCCGCGCTCGGGCAAGTCGCTGCTGGCGGCGGTGGCGGAGATTGCGGTGGCGGGCAACTATGTGCTGGGCGAAAAGACCCGCAAGAAGCTGCCGCGCGGCTATGACTGCGACGACCCGGCGCGGGCCGAGTTCCTGCTCTATGAGGGGCTGAATGCCGGGATCACATTGCCGGTGGAACTGGCCTATGAACCCGGAATCGTCGAGCTCTGCCTCACGCATTTCCGCGCCACCTGGCCGATCGGCAAGTGGCTGCTGGCGGAAGTCGATTAGCAGCCGCAGCGCCGGCCGAAGCCGGCGCCACGGGTGGTCGTGTCAGCCGTTGCGGAAGGTGTAGCCGTAGCCGTTGAGCGCCGGGGCGCCGCCGAGATGGGCGTAGAGCACTTTCGAACCCTTGGGGAAGAAGCCCTTCTGTGCCAAGTCGATCATGCCCTGCATGGATTTGCCCTCATAGACCGGGTCGGTGATCATGCCCTCGAGGCGGCCGACGAGGCGGATGGCCTCCTTGGTCTCCTCGGAGGGGACGCCATAGACCGGATAGGCATAGTCCTCCATCAGGATGACGTCGTCGGCGACGATGTCCTGGCCCAGTTCGATCAGCCTGGCGGTGTCCTGCGCGATCTGCAGCACCTGCGCCTTGGTCTGGGCCGGGGTGAACGAGGCATCAATGCCGATGACCTGGCGGGCGCGGCCATCGGCGGCAAAACCGACCAGCATGCCGGCATGGGTGGAGCCGGTGACGGTGCAGACGACGATGTAGTCGAACTTGAAGCCGAGTTCGGCTTCCTGCGCCCGGACTTCCTCGGCAAAGCCGACATAGCCGAGGCCGCCGAACTTGTGCACCGAAGCGCCGGCCGGGATCGGGTAGGGCTTGCCGCCCGCTGCCTTCACCTCATCGATAGCGTTCTTCCAGCTGTCGCGGATGCCGATATCGAAGCCATCGTCGACCAGCCGGACATCGGCGCCCATGATGCGGCTCAGCATGATGTTGCCGACCCGGTCATAGACCGCGTCCTCATGCGGCACCCAGGCTTCCTGCACCAGCCGGCACTTGAAGCCGATCTTGGCGGCGACGGCGGCGACCATGCGGGTGTGGTTGGACTGCACGCCGCCGATGGAGACCAGCGTGTCGGCCCCCGAAGCGATGGCATCGGGGACGATGTATTCGAGCTTCCTCAGCTTGTTGCCGCCAAAGGCGAGGCCGGAATTGCAGTCTTCGCGCTTGGCGTAGAACTCGACTTCGCCGCCCAGGTGCTCGGAGAGCCGGGCGAGCTTCTCTATCGGCGTCGGGCCGAAGGTGAGCGGGTAGCGGTCGAACTTGGAAAGCAGGCCGTCTGGCATGATGGATCCCCGATGAACGATGCCGGAAGGCTAGCAGACGAGGCGCGATGGGTGCTTGCAAACTCGCGTCATCTGGTGACGATGTGCTCGCGCTGATGGCGTCATTTTCTGCGATTTCACTCGGCAAAGGTCAGAAACATGGAAGAAACTTCCGACGATCAGAGTCTCGATCGCACCGACCTCCGCATCCTGAGGCTGCTGCAACGGGATGGACGGATGTCCAATGCGGATCTCGCCGAGGCGGCAGCGGTCAGCGCCGCCACCTGCCATCGGCGCACGCAGCGGCTGATGGCGCTGGGCTATCTCACCGGCACGCGGGCGCTGGTCGATCCCGAGCGGCTGGGGCTCGGCACGCTGGTGATGGTGGGCGTGGTGCTCGACCGCTCGACGCCTGAAAGCTTCGCGGTGTTCGAGGCGGCGGTGAAAAAGCTAAAATTCGTGATCGACTGCCATCTGGTGGCCGGCGATTTCGACTATTTCCTCAAGCTCAGGGTGCGCGACATGGCCGGTTTCAACCGCATGCACGGCACGCAACTGATTGCCCTGCCGGGCGTTCGCCAGACCCGGACATTCTTCGTGATGAAGGAAGTGGTCGACAACGCGCCGCTGGATTTCTAGCAAGTCGCTCGTTTGCGAACGGATTTTTCTCATTGGACGCTGGCGTTGCGCCCAAACGGCGCTAAGCATTCGCCCTACACGGAGACCGCCGCATGACAGTTCCGCAGATGCTGGCCTTCGCGATCGTCGGGTTGATGATGGTCGCGTTTATCTGGGGCCGGCTGCGCTATGACCTGGTGGCGACCCTGGCCCTGCTGCTGGCGGTTCTGGTGGGCGTGGTGCCCGCCAACAAGGCCTTTTCCGGGTTCTCGGACGACATCGTGATCATTGTGGGCAGCGCGCTGGTGGTCAGCGCCGCCGTGTCCCGCTCGGGGATCATGGACCTGATCCTGTCGCGGTTGGCGCCCAATGTCTCGCATCCGCGGATTCAGCTGCTGATCCTCGTCGCGGTGGTGGCGGCGCTGTCCGGCTTCGTCAAGAATATCGGCGCGCTTGCCATCATGATCCCGATCGCGTTTCAGATGGCGCAGCGGTCCAATGTCTCGCCCTCGATGTTCCTGATGCCGATGTCGTTTGCGGCGCTGCTTGGCGGGCTGGTCACGCAGATCGGCACCTCGCCCAACATCATCGTGTCGCGGGTGCGCGAAGAGCTGACGGGCAAGAGCTTCCAGATGTTCGATTTCGCGCCGCTGGGGGTCAGCCTCACCATCGCGGGCGTGGTCTTCCTCGTCCTGTTCTACTGGCTGATGCCGTCCCGCAAACGCGAAGGCCTGGCCGTCGGCGAGTCCATCGAGATCAAGAACTACACCACCGAGGCGGCCGTCGGCCCCAATTCGGCCGTGCTCGACAAGACGGTGAGCGCGCTGCAAAAGCTCGCCGGCGGCAAGGCGATGGTCACCACCATCATCTCGGCCAAGGGGCTAAGGCGCACGCCGTTCCCGGATGCCACGCTGCGCCAGGGCGACCGCGTCATCGTCGAGGGCGAACCCGAGGCGCTGGACCGCATGGTCGAACGCGGCGGGCTGACCATGTCGGGTGAGACGCATGCGAAGGGCATCGACCTCGTCACCATCGAAGCCATTATCGGTCCCAACTCGCCGCTCGAGGCGACCACGGCGCGCGAGTTCGCGCTGTTTGCGCGGATGGGGATCAACCTCCTCGCCGTGAGCCGGCGTGGCCAGCGCTTTTCGGAGCGGCTGGGGCAGATCCCGCTCGAAAAGGGCGATGTCGTGCTGCTGCGCGGCAATCGCGAAACCATCGGCGAGCAGTTGCGCGAGCTCGATGCGCTGCCGCTGGCCGAGCGCGACCTCAGACTGGGGAGCGTCCGCAACCGGTTGCTGCCGATCGGCATTCTGGCGGCGGCCATGGTGATCACAGCGCTGGGCTGGGCGCCGGTCTCGGTGGCCTTCTTCGGGGCCGCGGTGCTGATCGTGGTCAGCGGGGCGCTGCCGCTGCGCGACCTCTATCGGCAGCTCGACGGGCCGATCCTGATCATGCTGGCGGCCGTGATCCCGGTCTCCGATGCGCTGCGCACCACCGGCGGCACCGACCTGATCGGCATGTGGCTCTCCGAGGTGTCGGTCGGCCTGCCGCCGGCGGGGACGCTGGCGTTGATCATGATCGCGGCCATGGCGGTGACGCCCTTCCTCAACAATGCCGCAACCGTGCTGGTGATGGCGCCGATCGCGGCGACGTTTGCGACGAGCCTCGGGCTTCGCCCCGAAGCCTTCCTGATGGCGGTCGCCATCGGCGCCGGCTGCGATTTCCTCACCCCGATCGGCCACCAGTGCAACACGCTGGTGATGGGCCCGGGCGGCTACAAGTTCGGCGACTACTGGCGGCTCGGCCTGCCGCTGTCGATCCTGGTGCTGGTGATCGCGGTGCCGCTGTTGATGGTGGTCTGGCCGCTGAACTGACCCGGTTGCCCCGCGCGGCGGCTTGACCTACATACGGGCAACTTTTCCTCCCCCGTTTCCAGGACCTCCCGCTTCATGGCGCGCCAGTTCATCTATCACATGCACGGTCTGTCCAAGGCCTATTCCAACGGCAAGAAGGTGCTCGACAACATCCACCTGAGCTTTTACCCCGACGCCAAGATCGGCGTTCTGGGTCCGAACGGCTCGGGCAAGTCGACGCTGCTGAAGATCATGGCGGGGCTCGACACCGAGTTCACCGGCGAGGCGTGGCTGGCGCAGGGCGCCAAGCTTGGCTATCTCGCGCAGGAGCCCGAGCTCGATCCGGCGCTGAACGTGCTCGGCAACGTCATGACCGGGGTCAAGGAAAAGAAGGCCATCGTCGACCGCTACAACGAGTTGATGATGGAGTATTCCGACGAGACCGCCGACGAGGCGACTAAGCTGCAGGACCAGATCGACGCCGAGAACCTCTGGGATCTGGAAAGCCAGGTGGAAGTGGCGATGGAAGCGCTTGGCTGCCCGCCGGGCGACGCCGATGTCACCAAGCTCTCGGGTGGCGAGCGCCGCCGCGTGGCGCTGTGCGCGCTGCTGCTCAGTAAGCCCGACCTGCTGCTGCTCGACGAACCGACCAACCATCTCGACGCCGAGACCACGGCGTGGCTGGAGAATCACCTGCGCGAATTCGAAGGCGCGGTGCTGATCATCACCCACGACCGCTACTTCCTCGACAATGTCACGGGCTGGATCCTTGAGCTCGACCGGGGCAGGGGCGTGCCCTACGAGGGCAATTACTCGGCCTATCTCGATGCCAAGGCCAAGCGCTTCGCGCAGGAAAAGGCCGAGGACGCGGCACGTGCCAAGGTGCTCGAGCGCGAGAAGGAATGGATGGGGCAGTCGCCGCAAGCGCGCCAATCCAAATCCAAGGCCCGCCTCAAGGCCTATGACGAGCTGGTCAAGATCAACGAGGCCCGCACCCAGTCGACCACCGCGCAGATCATCATTCCGCCGGGCGAGCGGCTGGGGCAGAACGTCATCAATATCGACGGCATCTCGAAGAGCTATGGCGATCGGCTCCTGATCGACAACCTGACCTTCAAGCTGCCGCCGGGCGGCATTGTCGGCGTCATCGGGCCGAACGGCGCGGGCAAGACCACGCTGTTCCGCATGCTGACCGGGCAGGAAAAGCCCGATAGCGGCACCATCACCATCGCCGACAATGTCAACATGGGCTATGTCGACCAGAGCCGCGACAGCCTCGACCCGAACAAGACGGTCTATGAGGAAATCTCGGGCGGCAATGAAGTGCTGCTGCTCGGCAAGCGCGAGATGAACGCGCGTGCCTATACCTCGACCTTCAACTTCAAGGGCGCCGACCAGCAGCAGAAGGTCGGCAATCTCTCGGGCGGCCAGCGCAACCGCGTGCACCTCGCCAAGATGCTGAAGTCGGGCGCCAACGTGCTGCTCCTCGACGAGCCGACCAACGATCTCGACACCGAAACCCTCGCCGCGCTCGAAGAGGCGCTCGAGGAATTCGCCGGCTGCGCCGTGATCATCAGCCACGATCGCATGTTCCTCGACCGGCTGGCGACCCACATGCTGGCCTATGAAGGCAACAGCCATTTCGAGTGGTTCGAAGGCAATTTCGCGGATTACGAAGCCGACAAGATGCGGCGGCTGGGGGCGGATAGCGTCAACCCGCGGCGGGTGACGTATAAGAAGCTGACGCGATGATGTGATGGCCGGGCCGAAAGCCCGGCCTTTTCTTTTATGGAGATTGCCATGGCCGACTGGTCCCCTACCAATTACCTGAAATTCGAAGACGAGCGCACCCGCCCTGCGCGGGACTTGCTGGCGCAGGTGCCGCTGACGGCGCCGCGGCTTGTGGTGGATATGGGCTGCGGGCCGGGGAATTCCACCGAGCTGCTGGTCGAGCGCTTTCCTGAGGCGGAGGTGGTCGGGCTCGACAGTTCGGCCAACATGCTGGCCGAGGCGCGGCAGCGGTTGCCGGGGGTGCGGTTCGAGGCGGCGGATGCCGGCGTCTGGGTGCCGGAGGCGGGCACCGACGTCGTCTTCGCCAATGCCATCTACCAGTGGGTGCCGGGGCATCTCAGCGTGTTCCCCAAGATCATGGCGGCGCTGGAAACGGGCGGCGTCCTGGCGGTGCAGATGCCCGACAACATGGCCGAGCCCTCGCATGTGCTGATGCGCGAAGTGGCGGCCGAGGGGCCGTGGGCGGAAACGCTGCGCGACGCGGCGCGGCTGCCGCTGCCGCCGGTCAACACCTACTATGATGCGCTGAAGCCCGCCGCGCAGCGGGTCGAGATCTGGCACTCGGTCTATAACCACGTGCTGGCCGGGCCCGAGGCGATTGTCGAGTGGGTGAAGAGCACCGGGCTCCGCCCGTTCATCGATCCGCTGGGCCCCGGCGAGCGCGAGGCCTTCGTCGCGCGCTATCTCGAAAAGATCGCCGCCGCATACCCATCCACGGTCGATGGCAAGGTGCTGCTCCGCTTCCCGCGGCTGTTCATCGTCGCGGTGCGATAGGCCGGAAGGCGATCGGGCGGACTGATGCCCGCCTGATCCGTTTTTCGAGTCCGAGCCCGGGCTTATGCCGCCGGGGTGATGTTCTGGTTGAGCCGGAACAGGTTCTCGGGATCCCAGGCGCGCTTGACCTGACGCAGACGGGCGAGCGTGTGCGGCGGGTAGGCGGCGGCAAGGCCGGCGTCGCCCTCCTTGGCGAGGAAGTTGACATAGGCGCCGCCATTGCCCGGGCGGAGGCTGGCCATCGCCGCACTGGCCCAGCGCTCCTGCGCTGCCGCCACGTCCGGGCCGCCGCCATACATGGCGAGGAAGGTCGCCATGTAGCGGCCGTCACGATGGGCGAAGGCGGTGTCTTCGGCGCCGACGCGGGCATAGGCGCCGCCCAGCACGCGGATCTGGCCCATCTTCATCGGTGCATCGCAGGCATGGATGGCGTCGAGCAGGGCTGCGGCTTCCTCGAGGCCGAAGCGCGCGAGGAAGCGCGAACGGACGGCGACGGCCGGGCGCATGTCCGGCGGCGGGTCCATGGCGTAGAGGCTCGAATAGGGCGCCTCCTGCACCAGATCGGCGATCGGCACCGAGATGGCGCGGAACGGCGCGAGCGCCGCCGCGGCGCCTGCGGCGTCACCGGAATAAGCGATCATCGCCACCAGCGCGACGCGACCATGCAGGCTGGCGGGCACGAACGGCATCGGCGGGAGCGGCATCACCATGCCGATGGTGGAAAGCGTCTCGGGCGCCGCTTCGGATGCTGCCGCAAACGCCGCGATGGTTTCGGGCGTGGCCGGCAGGATCAGCGGGCCGCCGGTGAAGTGCTCCAGGGGCTGCAGCTGGAACTTCAGCCGGGTGACGACGCCGAAATTGCCGCCGCCGCCGCGGAGCGCCCAGAACAGGTCCTCGTGGTGGTGCGCATCGGCGATGATGATGTCGCCAGTGGCGGTCACCAGTTCGGCGGCCAACAGGCTGTCGATGGTGAGCCCGTGCTTGCGCAACATGTAGCCCATGCCGCCGCCCAGGGTCAGCCCGCCGATGCCGACGGTGCCGCTGTCACCGAAGCCGACGATGAGCTTGTGCTGCTCGACGGCGCGGGTGACCTCGCCGGCGGTGAGGCCGGCACCGCACCAGACGCTCCTGGCTTCATGGTCGATCTCGATGGCACTGAGGTCGCGCAGGTCGATGACGAGGCCATCGTCGCAACCGGAGGCGCCGATGGTCGAGTGACCGCCGCTGCGGATGGCGAGCGGAAGGTCGGTGGCGCGGGCGAAATTGATCACCGCGGCGACGTCGGCCGCATTGGCGACGCGGACAATGGCGCGCGGCAGGCGGTCGAAATCGTACATCGCGACCTGACGCAGGCCGTCATAGTCGGCATGTCGGGGGGTGATCACCCGGCCGCGCAGCGCCGTGCCGAGCATGTCGATCTGGTCTTCGATAGGGAAAGGCTTGTCCATGGCTTGAACCCGTTTCACGAAAATTGGGGGCAGAAAATTTGGTGGCGCGGCGTCTAGTGCCGGGTTTGTGAACGGCATGTGAACGGGTTTGTCGGCTTCCGGTCAGGCTTGCTCTGCCAAGACGCGCCGCCACCCCAAGGGGTGGCGCGGCCGGGCCGCGGGTGCTATTCCGCCCCCAGTTTTTCGAGGATTTCGCCATGACCACACCGTTCGAAGTCATCTATGACGGCGCGCTGATCCGCGGTGAATCCGACGGATTCGGGCTGCCGGTGGTGTTCCTGCATGCGGGCGTTGCCGACCGCCGGATGTGGGCTGGGCAGATGCAATTGCTCGCCGACGAGGGCTATCACGTCGTCAGCTACGACCGCCGCGGCTTTGGCGAGACGACCACGGAAGACGTGCCGTTCAACCACCTGATCGATCTCGAAGCGGTGCTCGACCAGCTCAGCATCCACGCGGCGATCTTCGTGGGCTCATCGATGGGGGGTGGCCTCGCCATCGATTTCGCGCTGGAACATCCCGAGCGCACCATTGCGCTGGTGCTGATCGGTACGGCCGTGACCGGTGCCGAGGGCTACGAGACCGATGAGGACGTGCAGCAGCTCGAGGAGGCGGCCGAATACGCGCTCGAGCGCGGCAATATCGGCACGGCCAACCGCATCCAGGCGCATGAGTGGCTCGACGGGCCCTATGGCGAAGCGGGGCGGGTGGAAGGCCCGGTGCGTGAGTTGTTCCTCGCCATGAACGAGATCCACCTCAACCATCCGCCGCTCACCGAAGAGGAGCGGCCGGAATCGGCATTCGACAGCCTCCACACCATCAATGCCCCGACGCTGCTGGTGGTGGGATCGCTGGATTGCGCGGACATCGTCGCCATCCACGAGGATCTCTCCGAGGAGATCGAGAACGCCTTCGCCGTGGTGCTGGAAGACACCGCGCATTTCCCCAGCCTCGAACGGCCCGACCTGTTCGACCCGATCCTGCTCGAGTTCCTCGATGCCGTCACGGGGCAGGGGGACGACGAGGACGAAGACGAGTAGTCCCGACCGCCTCTAGATCATTGTTTTGTCGCGCTTTCGAACCGGAAAGGTCTGCGACTTTCCCTGAAAGCGCGCTAGCGGCCGGGACCAACGCGCTATTTCTTGAACGAACGCTCGATCTTCGCGCGGGTCTGCATCACGGTCTTCTTGCTCGGCGCGATGCCGAAGGTCGCGGACGGTCGCTTGACGCTGGCGTTGTTGTACTCGTCATCACATGCGTCCAGGCCCCACTCGTAGTCCTCCGGGTTGCAATTGGCGCTGCCTTCGCCGAAACACGAGTCGTGCACATACGCGTAGCAGCTGAATATGTCCGTGTGCGGAGAGCTGGCCTGAGCAGTAACGGTGAATGCCGCGCTCAACAGGATTGTCATTGTGAATAGACGTTTCATTCGAAAGTCTCCCAATCAATAGCCGTTGTTGACTTTGAGAGACTGTCAGGTCGTGGATTAACCTCGGGTGTCCCCGATGTTCAGTTGAGATTCATCGGTGCGGCGTAGGCGGCGGCGGGAAGGCCGCCGCCCGCCTCCGGTTCAGACGGCGATGATGCCGTCGAGATGCTTGTTGAGCTGTGCCGTGGGCAGGTTGGTGAGGTCCTTGTCCAACTCGGCAAGGATGGTCTTTTTCACCGCTGGTGTGAGCGACTTACGGATATCGCCCAAGGCAATGGGCGCCGCAGCGATGACCAGCCTGTTGAAGGCACCGTTGCCGCACTGATCGTCGAGCATGTCGGCGACCGACTTGGCAAATTCCGCCTCACGCTGCTCGACCGGGTCGGTGCGCGGTTCCATGGCGCTGCGGCCGGGACCAACAGAGGAGAAGCTGCGGCCGGGGCGGTCGGTGACCAGCTCACGGGCCTGCATAGCCTCGATCCCGAAATCGAGGCCATCCACCTGGCGCAGGCCCTTGCCCGGCCCGGTGTTCTCGAGCACGCGAGCCTGGGTGCCATTGGCGACCAGAATCCAAGTGACGGTGGGTTTCATCGGCATTCCTCCTTGGTTGGTTCCAGTTGAACGCTTCAGAACCGATTTGGTCTTGATCGATATCAACCTCAAGGATCGCGGGCATAACAAAGTCTGATTTGTCGCGGCCCGGCCCGGCTGATAGACACCCCGCCTGCCGGGATGCTTCCGGCGCGAGGACTTCCCAATTGGCTTCCGTGACGCATGCAAAGCCCGTCGAGGGTGAATTCGGGCTTGCCGCCGGTCTCGGCGCCTATCTGCTTTGGGGGTTTCTCCCCATCCTGTTCGAGATGGTCAGCTGGGTCGGGCCCGCCACGGTGGTGGCCGACCGGACGGTGTGGACGCTGGTCTTGATCGGCGCCGTGCTGATGCTGGGCGGGCGCACCGCAGAGGTACTGGCGGCTCTGCGCGACCGGCGCACCGTGATCACCATGGCGGCAGCGGCGCTGCTGCTTGGCGCCAACTGGCTGATCTATGTCTACGCGGTCGACACCAACAATGTGCTCGAAGCCAGCTTCGGCTATTTCATCAATCCGCTGATGAACGTCGCCATCGGCATGCTGCTGCTCGGCGAGCGGCAGAACCGCTGGCAGGTGGTGTCGATTGCGATCGCAGTGGTGGCCATCGCCATCCAGGCGGTGGGGCTCGGCGGCGTGCCCTATATCGCACTCAGCCTCGCGTTCAGCTTCGCGGCCTATGGCTATTTCCGGAAGATCGCGGGCGTCGGTTCGGTGGCCGGACTGTTCATCGAAACGCTGGTGCTGGTGCCGCTGGCGCTGGTCTATCTCGGCTACACCTTTATGCGCGATGGCGGCCTCGGGCCGCATGGCGATCCGGGCACGCTGGCGCTCCTGGTGCTGACCGGTCCGGCGACCGCGGCGCCGCTGCTGCTGTTCAACTACGCGGTTCGGCGGCTCAGGCTCACCACCATGGGCATGCTGCAATATATCGCGCCGTCCATCGCCTTCATCCTCGCCATCACGCTCTTCGGCGAACATCTCAACGGCACGCGCCTGTTCAGCTTCGGGCTGATCTGGCTGTCGCTCGCGGTCTACACCGCCGATTCCTACGTGCGCCACCGCGTCAGGCAGCGTGCCGCATGAGCGACCGGCCTGGCTTCAAGCTGAAAGCAGAGGTGCTTGGCACCTATGCGGCGCTGAATGACGGTTTCGTCTGCGAGGCCGTGCCGGAACTGACGCTGACCTATGCCGGCATCCCCGGCGATCGCCATGCTGGCCTGACCCGCCCCAGCGGGCCGCGCGAGCCGTGGTATCCACGCGGCACCGAGATGCGCAACGAGCGGCAATTGTCGATCCTCTCCGATGTCGAGCTGGCCGAAGTTGCGGAAACGCTGGGCATTGCCGCGCTTCCGGGCGAGTGGATCGGCGGCAATCTGGTGCTTTCCGGCATTCCGTCCCTCAGCCGGTTGCCACCGCGCACGCTGTTGATGTTCGAGAGCGGGGCGGTGGTGCGGATCGACGGCGACAACGGGCCGTGCCGCAAATCCGGCAAGGCGATTGCCGAGCGCGTGCCGGGGCGGGCCGATATCGAGTTCGGGTTCGTCAAGGCGGCGCTGGGCAAGCGCGGGCTGCTCGGCTGGGTGGAGCGTGAGGGCGTTGTGCGGCCCGGCATGACGCTCACGGTCATGGCCTTTCCGATGAACGACTATCCCGGCGCGTCTTCCGACGCCTGAGGCCGGAGCCGCCGGATCGCCGCCGCCACCTGCTCGAAAATGCCGGCAAAGGGCGTCGCCTCGCGCCAGGCCAAGGTCAGCATGCGGCGGGCGCCAGGGGAGGCGAGGCGGCGGATCTGGATGCGGTCACCCACTGCTTCCTTTTTCAGGGCAATCTCGGGCAAGAGCGTAATGCCCTGGCCATTGGCGACGAACTCGACAATGGTCGACAGCGACGTGGCGGCAAAGGCGCGGCGCGAGCCGGCCGCATCGAGGCCACAGGCCGCAATGGCCTGGTCGCGGAAACAATGACCCTCATCGAGCAGCAGCATGCGCTCGCTATCGATGTCGGCGAGTGGCACCGGGCCGTCGCCGGTGGCGTCGTCGCCCGTTGCCAGCACGAATTCGTCGACGAATAGCGGGGCCAGCGTCAGCCGGGTGCGATGGGTGGGCGGGGTGCTGGCAATCAGTGCCAGATCGATCGAGCCGTCCTCGAGGCCGTCGAGCAGCGCATCGGTCCGACTCTCGTGGGCGGTGAACTGCAGGTCGGGCAGCTCGGCCTGCAGGGCCGGATAGATCTCGGGCAAGAGGTAGGGCGCGATAGTGGGGATCAGCCCGAAGCGCAACGGTCGCACAGGCTTGCCTTCGGCGCCGCGGAGGAAGTCCTCGAGACCCTGGGCCTGTTCCAGCACGGTGCGGGCGCGCTCGACGAACTCCTGGCCGATCGGTGTCGGGCGAACCATCCGGCCCAACCGTTCGAATAGCGGTGTGCCGCAGAATTCTTCGATCTGCCGGATCTGCTGGCTGAGCGCTGGCTGGGTGATGTGGCAGCGCTCGGCGGCCCGGCCGAAATGACCGGTCTCTGCAAGCGTCAGCGCATAGTGCATCTGTCGGAGCGTCAGTGACATGATAAGTTCATCTTATCATGTGGAGTAGCGCAATCAATTGGCCTTATCCCGGTAGATCGGCGAGAATAGAACCATTCCAAATAGGCGGAAGCCGGCCGAGCGGGTTCGGAGCAGGGCGCGATGATGGCGCCAGAGCTGCCGGACCTCGACCAGCTGGGCATTCGTCCAGGGCGCAGAGAACGAACGGAGACGCGAAATGGATGCAGCATCGGATGGTGGCGCGGGCAAGTGCCCGGTGGATCATGGCGGCGGCAAGGGACCCGGTGGCCAGGGGCGCCGGGGTCACGGCAATCGCGACTGGTGGCCCAAGCAGCTCGATGTCCAGTCGCTGCATACCAACTCGTCGCTGTCGAACCCGATGGATGCCGAGTTCAAATATGCCGAGGCGTTCAAGAGCCTCGACCTTCCGGCGCTGAAGGCCGACCTCACCGCGCTGATGACCGACTCGCAGGACTGGTGGCCGGCGGATTTCGGTCACTATGGCGGGCTGTTCATCCGCATGGCCTGGCACAGCGCCGGCACCTATCGCACCACCGACGGCCGCGGTGGCGCCGGGCAGGGGCAGCAGCGGTTCGCGCCGCTGAACAGCTGGCCCGACAACGCCAATCTCGACAAGGCGCGCCGGCTGCTCTGGCCGATCAAGCAGAAGTACGGCAACGCCATCTCCTGGGCCGACCTGATGGTGCTGACCGGCAACGTCGCGCTCGAATCGATGGGCTTCAAGACCTTCGGTTTCGCCGGCGGCCGCGCCGACGTCTGGGAGCCGGAAGAGCTCTATTGGGGGCCGGAAGGCACCTGGCTCGGCGACGAGCGCTATAGCGGCGAGCGCCAGCTATCCGAGCCGCTCGGCGCGGTGCAGATGGGCCTCATCTACGTCAATCCCGAGGGCCCGAACGGCAATCCCGACCCGGTGAAGGCGGCCCGCGACATCCGCGAGACTTTCGCGCGCATGGCGATGAACGACGAGGAAACGGTGGCGCTGATCGCCGGCGGCCACTCGTTCGGCAAGACCCATGGTGCGGGCGATCCGTCACTGATCGCAGCCGAGCCGGAAGGCGCCGACCTCGAGGACCAGGGCCTCGGCTGGAAGAGCAAGCACGCCTCGGGCTTCGGTGCCGACGCCATCACTTCGGGCCTCGAAGTGACGTGGACGCAGACGCCGACGCGCTGGAGCAACCTGTTCTTCGAGAACCTGTTCCGCCACGACTGGGAGCTGACCACCAGCCCGGCCGGCGCCAAGCAGTGGGTCGCAAAAGACGCCCCGGCCGACGTGCCGGACGCGTTCGACCCCAACAAGAAGCAGCGCCCGGCGATGCTGACCACCGACTTGGCGTTGCGGTTCGACCCGGCCTACGAGGCGATCTCGCGGCGGTTCCTCGAGCACCCCGAGCAGTTCGCCGATGCCTTCGCCCGCGCCTGGTTCAAGCTGACCCACCGCGACATGGGGCCGAAGGTCCGCTATCTCGGCCCGGAAGTGCCGGCCGAGGACCTGATCTGGCAGGACCCGATCCCGGCCGTCGACCATCCGCTGGTCGAGGATGCCGATATCGCGGCGCTGAAGCAGAAGATCGCGGCCTCGGGCCTCTCGGTCGCCGAACTGGTCGGCACCGCCTGGGCGTCGGCCTCGACCTTCCGCGGTTCGGACAAGCGCGGCGGCGCCAATGGAGCCCGCATCCGGCTCGCGCCGCAGAAGGACTGGGCGGTCAACAACCCGCAGCAGCTCTCAAAGGTGCTCGGCGTGCTTGAGGCCATCCAGGGCGAGTTCAACGTTGCGGCGGTTGGGGGCAAGAAGATCTCGCTTGCCGACCTCATCGTTCTCGCCGGCGGCGTGGGCATCGAGCGGGCCGCCGCGGCGGCCGGGCAGTGGGTCACCGTGCCGTTCACGCCGGGCCGGATGGATGCATCGGCCGAGCAAACCGATGCGGCCTCGTTCGCGCCGCTCGAGCCGCGGACCGACGCCTTCCGCAATTATCTCAGCGGCCGGCAGTTCATGGAGCCCGAAGAGGCGATGGTGGACAAGGCGCAGCTCTTGCGGCTCACCGCGCCGGAAATGACGGTGCTGCTCGGCGGGCTCCGCGTCCTCAAGATCGGCGTCAACGACCATGGCGTTCTCACCGACCGCCCGGAGACGCTGAGCAATGACTTCTTCCTGAACCTCCTAAGCATGGACACCGTCTGGTCGCCCATCGCAGGTGAAGACGGGGTCTATGAGGGCCGCGACCGCCATTCGGGCGAGCGCCGCTGGACCGGGACCCGCGTCGACCTGATCTACGGCTCGCACTCGCAGCTGCGCGCCATTGCCGAGGTCTATGCCCAGTCCGACTCCGGGCCGAAGTTCTTGAGCGACTTTGTCGCGGCCTGGACAAAGGTGATGAACGCCGACCGCTTCGACCTCGCCTAAAAAGAACTGGGCCCCTTCCGCCGAGGAAGGGGCCCAACCACACAGACTCGGCGCCGCACCGCGTGGGGCGACGCCGATCCATTGTCAGTGCGGAACGACGTAGACCACCTGCTCGGCCGTCAGGGCCGGCATGTCCGGGGTGACCTTACCGACGATCTCGATATTGTGGGCGACGCGGGCGAGGTCCCAGGCATAGCCGTTCTTGGCGAAGGTCGGGTTGTCGAAGGCGAAGTTCATTGAGAACGGCACCGACTTGACCTGCGTTTCCTTCTGCATGCCCTCGACGCTTGCCACCATGGCGTCGATCGCCCCCTCGGGGTTGGCCCGCGCCGCATCATAGGTGCACTGCGCCGCCTTGACGAAACGGGCGACCAGGTCCGGGTTGTCCTTGATCATCGCGTCCGAAGTGAACAGTGAGGCGTTGTAGATGTCGAGTGCATCGCCATAACCGATTGAACGCACCTTCTTGCCGGCCTGTTCGGCGATCGACTGCAGCGAGACCGTCGAGGTCACGTAGCTGGCGAGCGCGTCGATCTGGCCGCCGAGCAGCAACCCGTTCAGTGCCGAGCCGTCGGCGGTCTCCACGGTCACCTTGCTCCAGTCGCCGCCGACAATTTCCATGCCCACCGGCAGGAAGGTCATGGCCGCGTTGCCGACCGATGAGCCGACCGAGTGCCCTTCGAGGTCCTTGAGTGTCTGGATCGGGCTTTCGTCGAGAACGGCGATGCCCATTGGCGATTGCGACACTACCGGCATTATGGCCTTGACCGGGGCCTGGGTGGTGGCGACGGCAGCGATGATCGTCCCCAGATCGGTGATGGAAAACTTCGCGACACCGGTCGCGACTTTCGTCACAGCGTCGGCGGCGCCGTAGCCGCGCACGACGGTCAAATTGATGCCTTCATTGGTAAAGCAGCCCTCCTCGATCCCCAGATACCAGGCGGAGGAGATGCCGCCCGGGGTCCAGTCGAGCTGCAGTTCGACGTCGTCGGCGGCCTGAGCCGCACCCGTGAGGCCGAATACGACCGCTGCTGCGGTCAAAACGATAGAGCGCACCCTAGAGTCCTTTCGTCACCAGATCAGGGAAAACCCACTTCCCATATGGCATACCGTTAGAATACCTTTGGTGGGCCGTCTATCTGTTTCTTTTTCGGGCAGATCGAAGCGGCGCCCATTCTTTGTGCGTAAGGTGACTGAAGCAGATGAACGTCGATAAGGTGATGAGCGCGCTGCGCAGCTATGAGCCGGAACTGATCGCAATCCGGCATGACCTGCATATGCATCCGGAAACCTGCTACGAGGAAGTGCGCACCTCTCAGGTGGTGGCCGACAAGCTGACCGAGTGGGGGATCCCGTTCGAGCGGGGCTTGGGCAAGACCGGACTGGTCGCCTCAATCAAGGGGACTCGGCCGGGCCAGCGCGCGATCGGGTTCCGCGCCGACATGGATGCGCTGAACATGGTCGAGACCAATACGTTCGCGCACAGATCGACCGTTGCCGGCAAGATGCATGGCTGCGGCCATGACGGCCACACGGCGACGCTGCTCGGCGCGGCGCGCTACCTCAAGGAGAACCCGGACTTTTCCGGGACCGTGCACTGCATCTTCCAGCCTGCCGAGGAAGGCGGGGCCGGGGCGCAGGCGATGATCGACGACGGACTGTTCGAGCGCTTTCCGTGCGATGCGGTCTATTCGCTGCACAACAAGCCGGGCGTCCCGGTTGGCAAGTTTGTGACCAAGGTCGGGCCGCAACTGGCGGCAACCGACTATTGGACCGTGACCTTCCGGGGCACTGGCGGCCATGGCGGCGCGCCGGAAAAATCAACCGACACAACAATTCCGCTGGGCCACTTCATCCTTGGCCTGCAGTCGATCATCTCGCGCAATATCGCCGCCATCGACTCCGCCGTGCTGTCCATCGGGGTGATCAAGGCCGGATCGAGCCCCAATGTCATGCCCAGCGAGATCGAGGTGCAGGGCAATACGCGCAGTCATCGCCCGGAAATCCGCGAACTGCTGGAGACCCGGCTGCGGGAGGTTGCGCAAAGCGCCGCGCAGATGAGCCGGTGTACGGTCGAGATCGACTACAAGCGGGGCTACCCCGCATTGATCAACACGGCCGATGAAACGGCCGTGGCCGTCGCGGCCGCTGCGGCTCTGGTCGGGGCGGAGAATGTCGATGGCAACAACCCGCCGATCAACGCCGGCGACGACTTCGCCTTCATGCTGCTCAAACGACCCGGCTGCAACGTAATGATCGGCAATGGCGACGGGCCGAAGTGGAAGAACAACCACATGCCCGACTACGATTTCAACGACGAGATCATCGTTCTGGGCGCCGCCTACTGGGTCAGCGTCGTTGATCAGGAACTCAACATTCGCGCCGGCGCCTGAGCGGCGCCGGGTCTGAGCCCGCGGGTTTCTGGGGCGGCCGGTGGCCGCCCCCTTTTTCATTCCGGGGCATTGCGCAGCGACCAGCCGAAGAACAGCCGATGCACCCAGTTGACCGACTCGTAGAGCACCACGCTGATCAGGGCGAGCATGACGACGCAGGCCATGGCCTGCGGAATGGCGAACTGCGCCGTCGATGAGGTCACGAGGAAGCCCAGCCCCTTGTTGGCGTTGACGAACTCGGCCACCACTGCACCGACCACAGCGACGGTGACGCCGATGCGGAGCCCGCCGAAGATGAAGGCAGTGGCGTGCGGCAGCCGGACGGTCAGGATTTCGGTAAGCGGTGAGGCGCCGGCAACGCGGGCAAGATCCAGCATCTCGGACGGGGTGTCGAGGATGCCGCTGGCGGTGGCGACCATGATCGGGAAGAACGCAATCAGCGTCACAATGATCAGCCTGGTGGTCGCATCGGTGCCGAAGATGACCACGAGGATAGGCGCGATGGCAACGATCGGGATGGCGTTGAGGAAGACGATAAGCGGATAAATCGCCTCAGAGGTCAGCCGGTTGACCGACACCAGTACCCCGAGCGGAATGCCCACGGCGCACGAGAGGGCAAAGCCGATCAGGATGGTCCCCAGCGTCTCGCCGGTGTTGCGGAACAGGGCAGGGCCCAGCTTGACGGCTCCGTTGAGGATCTCCAGCGGCGAGGGCATCAGGTAGACCGGAATGCTCAGGCCCCAGCTCAGCACCTGCCAGAGCACGAGAAACAGCAGGAATGTGATGATGGGCAGGACGATCCGGCGTTGGGCACTGGTCATCTGGCGCTCCCTGTGGCGAGACGTGGGCCAAAAATGTCGTCGCGAATGCGGCGCGAGTAGTCGTGGAACTGCGGCAGCGCCGGGGTTTCGTGCGATCGGGGGCGGGGAATATTAATCTCGACCAGATCCTGCAGGCGTCCGGGACGCGCCGACATCACCGCCACGCGGTCGGAGAGCAGCACCGCTTCGCTGATCGAGTGGGTGACCAGCAGGATGGTCTTGCGCGTGCGGGCATGGATGTCGAGCAGGTCGAGCTGCAGGTCTTCGCGCGTCAGGGCGTCGAGGGCGCCGAACGGCTCGTCCATCAGCAGGATCTTGGGGTCGAGGATCAGCGAACGGGCGATCGCCGCACGCTGCTGCATGCCGCCGGAAAGCTCGTGGGGCATGCGCTCGGCCATGTCGGCCAGCCCGACCATCGCGAGCAGCTCGAGCGCCCGGGCCTTGTCGCCTGGGGTGGTTCGGCCGTTGAGCACGCGGACCGGATAGAGCACATTCCTGACGACGTTGAGCCAAGGCAGCAGCGTTGGCCGCTGGAACACGATCGCGACCTCGGAGAAACCGCGGCGATTGATGTCGCCTCCGATCCAGATATCTCCCTGGGTCGGCCGCAGCAGTCCTGCCAGCATGCGCAGCACGGTCGACTTTCCGCAGCCCGATGGCCCGCACAACGCCACGAACTCTTCCCGCTCGATGCGCAGGTTGAAGTCGTCGACGGCGACGACGGCGGGCCCTGTCGGGGTCGCGAAGGTCACGCCGACATGGGACAGCTCGATCAGCGCCCGCTGGGTCCCAGGGGGCGCGGCATCCGGGGTTGTCGATGGGGCAAGCATGGATTTCCTAGTCTGAGGCGCACTCGCAGCGTCGATGGTACACCATCTGCATGCCATTGGAACAAACATCTTTGTCGAGCCGACCGTTCTGCCATGGCGGGTTCGGTAAGGCAGGCGCTACGGCCGGATCGCCGCATTGCTTCGCATTTTATTCAAACGTGCTGCCCAGCCTTCAGCGCCTGCTCTCACCTCCCCATCCAGTGTCATGGCCAGTGGTCGGCAGAACGCCGGAAGGAAGTGACATGACTGAGATGGAAGAGGGCACCCGAGCTTTCTCGACATTCCGCGTCCTCAACGGGGATTCGAATATCGTCGAGCGAGATCAGCTGTTCCGCAACATGGCTCAGCTCTACTCGTATGTCTCGGATCGCTGCGACGACGAGCAGGTTGCCCAGTATGACGAAGTGCTGTGCCAGTTGGCGGAGCTAGTCGAGGCCGAAGCGCGGGCGCATGTCGCCAAGCTGCTGGCGCCGCTCGATCGTGCACCCGGCAACGTGGTGGTCAAGCTGGCCAACGACACCATCGAGGTGGCGCAGCCACTGCTCGAATTCTCCAATGTGCTCACCGACGATGACCTGATCGACATCGTCGCCGGACAGTCGGAGGCGCATCGCATGGCGATCGCCGGGCGCAGCCAGGTGCCGGAGCGAGTCGGCGACGCCATTGTCGAACATGGCGAGCAGCCCTCGGTGGCGCGTCTCGTGAGCAATCCCAATGCCGGGCTCGGCGCCGACACGCTGCGCAAGCTGGTGGAAAAAGCCGCCAACGACGCCGAACTCGCCGCCAATCTGCGCGGTCGCGAGGACATCGACTGGAAGAGCCTTGCCGGCCAGATCGACGTGGTCGGCGAAAAGGTCATGGAGACCATCTCCCGTATCGCGCCGCGCATCGACCCGGTGGCAGTCGGCAAGGTGTCGGCGGTGGTTTACAACCGCATGCGCAACCGCGCCGGCTTCTCGGGGCAGGAGTGGAAGGTCGCCTATAATCAGGTCAAGGCGCTGGCCGACCGCCGGCAGCTCGACGAGAAGGCACTGGTCCGCTTCGCCCGCTTCGGCTACGGCCATCATACCGCCGCGGCGCTGACCATCATGCTCCGCCTCCAGCCCGAGATCTTCGTCAAGTGGCTGGCCATGCAGGACTATGTGGCGATCACGGTGGCGCTCAGGGCGCTGGGCGTGCCGCCGGACCTGTTCCAGTCGATGGTTGGCTCGATGCCCTGGCGAGACCTGCCGACCCAGGACGATCTCGACACCGTGCGCAAGCGCTTCGAGGCGCTGAGCCGCGACGAGGCCAGCAATATCTTCGAGCTTTGGCGCCAGCACGCCTTCCGCCGCCGCGGCAGCAGCGACGACGCGGTCAGCGTGGCGTGAGCGCCGAGGTCCTGACGCGCTGCGCCGGTCCCCGGACGTCTGGGGATCCGGCCTGCAACTGGTCTCGGGCAATCGGTGAAACCCGAGCTTCCGGCTGCCCGGATGGCTGCAGCGGATCGTGACTGGCGTATTGCCTGATCTTGAGCAAGAGTGCCCCCCGAAGATGACCTTTGGGGGGCGCTTATGCGTGGTCGACTTCTTGCAATAGCCTTGGTGTTGACCAGCATCGTGCAACCGGCGACCGCTCAGGACGACGCGCGTTGCGTTCAGCAGATGCTGGCCGATGCCGCCTATCCCGTCGGCACGGTGGATGGACAGATCGGGGCCAAGACCCGGCAGGCTGCCGCCTTGTTGGCTGCGGCCTATCCCGAACTCGGCTTGCCGGAGTTGACGGCTGCCACGGAAGAGCAATGGTGCAAGCTGGCCTCGTCTGAGGCGTTTCAGGGCGTTATTGCCGACCGTGCAGCCCTGTCGCTGGTGGAACCGGGGGACCTGAGCGCCGGACCGTCCCGTTGGACCGCACATCTTCGCACCAAGGTCTGTCAGTCGGACGAAATCTTCCGCAAGGGCAAGTTCGATCCGATCCCGGCAGCGCTGCTGCCCGAGTTTGATCCGTCCGATTTCCAGTCGGTCGAGCCGATCTTTCCGGCGGCGGCGGGGGCGAAGGCCTGCCTTGCGAATGGCTGGGTGGCGGGCAGGTCCCCGCGGCCGATCGTCGATGCGAAGATCACGGGTGACTACCTTGGCTTCGATTTCGCCAAGTTCGATGCGACTTACACTTTTCTCGGCCCAGCCATCGCCAACTATCGCGCCGCGCCGTCGGAGAAATCAGGGGCGCCGCTCAAAAAGTTCCTGGTGGAATGGGCCGAGGCGAACGCGCTCTCCGAGAACATTCACGCGCCGTGGGGCGCCAAGCCCCTCGACTACAACGTGATGACGATCATCCCGGCGGCCCTGATTGGCTATTCTGAGGTGGCGGTGCTGATGACGGCGGAAGAGCGCGTGGCCGTGGCGCGGTGGCTGCACCGCCTGGTTCGGGAAGCGCTGGAATCGAGCTGGGGCGACCGTCAGGACAACAAGGCCTATAAGCGTTCCAACATCGCGCTGCTGTGGGGCATGCTGACCGACAACGATGATCTGAAGCAGGTCGGGTATACCTCGTTCCGAAACGCCTTGGCCGATATCCGTCCCGATGGCAGCGCGCCGGGCGAAAGCATGCGCGGTGGCAGCGGCTTACACTATTCCGACTTCGTCGCGGCGATGCTGACCTTCACCGCCGTTGTCGGCGCGGCAGACGGCCAGAACCTGTTTATCGAAGAGGTCGAAGGACGCTCGCTGCACAGCGCCGTCAACTGGTCGGCCGTCAGTAGCAAGTTTCCGGAGCTCAATCTCAGATACGCGCGGCGGTGCCCCGATGGCGGCGACAAACCCGGGGAGTATGACACAGAAGATCCGGACCTTTCGTACCTGAAGAACGGCGGCTTTTCGTCGTGGGCTGCGGGTTATCTGATGTCGCCGGATGTCCCGGCACCGACCCGCGCGGTGGTCGAGTCCGTGCTCGGTTCCGATAGGTTGGGTCAGGCCGATATCCATACCGGCGGATCGATCGCCTGCTACGCCAGCGGGCTGTTCAAGACGGAATAGTCGGTGCCGTGCAGATTGCGCGGTCGGCGCAGATAGGAAAGGGCGGCCAATGGCCGCCCTTTGCATTTTCTGACGATCCGGATCGACTACAGCGGCACCTTCACCGTGTGGCCGGGTTCGAACTCGGCCTTGCTGAACGTGGCCGGCACGTTGAGCGACTGCCACTCATAGGGGTAGCCGAGCTTCAGCGGCATGCCGTCGGTCAGGCGCTGGCGCACTTCGGGCGTGAGGTCCAGATCGCCGGCCTCGAGGTTCTCGGCCAGTTGGTCGAGCTTGCGGGCGCCGATGATGGCGGCGGTGACGCGCTGGTCGCCGAGCAGCCAGCTGAGCGCCACCTGGCTCGGGGTCTTGCCGAGTTCGCCGGCGACTTCGACCAGGAGGTCGATCATCTTCAGCGAATCCTCGAACCAGTAGCGGGGCAGGGTGATCGCTGCCTGGATGCCGATGCGGGAGTTCTCGTCGGGCTTTTCCTGGTTGCGGTACTTGCCGGTGAGCATGCCGGCGCCGAGCGGGCTCCAGCAGATCATGCCGAGGCCCTGGTCCTCGCAGGCCGGCAGCACTTCGCGCTCGATGTCGCGGCGCACCAGATTGTAGAGGTGCTGCGCCGATACCAGCGGCTCATAGCCCTTCACGGCCGCGATGCCATTGGCCTTGGCAATCTGCCAGCCATAGAAATTCGAGCAGCCGAGATAGCGGATCTTGCCGGCCCGGATCAGGTCGTCGGCGGCCCGCATGCTCTCTTCGAGCGGGGTGTAGGGGTCGTTGCCGTGGAACTGGTAGAGGTCGATATAGTCGAGATCCATGCGCTTGAGGCTGGCCTCGCAGGCTTCGACGATGTGCTTGCGGCTGAGGCCGCGGGCGGTGACGGCCTTACCGGCCGGGAACCAGCATTTCGACGCGATGACGAGGCCGTCGCGATCATGATCCTTGAGGGCCACACCGAGCATGCGCTCGGAATCGCCACCGGAATAGCCATCGGCCGTGTCGATGAAATTGCCGCCAGCGTCGACGAACTTGCGCAGAATGGCGCTCGAGGTCTCCTGGTCGCTGCCCCACTGGGCGTTCCCAAATGTCATTGTGCCAAGGCAAAGGCGCGAGACGAGCAGTCCCGAGCGCCCCAGATAACGATACTTCATGAAATTCCTCCTCGTCCGCGCGAGAGGTGCGCGGCGCGTTCGCAATCGAACCCTGCTTTGCGTCTCAGGTAAAGCAGCAATTCCGAGGAGTTTATCGGCAATGTGCCCGATTGACAGCCGGCAGCGGACGGGCACCAATCAACGCCATGGACGATCCGGACACTCCGCGCTGCGACGAGTGTGGCAGCCCCTTCTACAGGCACAAGAGCCCGATGGCCGGGCTTTGTCCCGAGTGTGCCCATTGGCTCTATGGCTATAGCAATTGCCTGCATGACATGGTCGACGGGCGTTGTCGGCGCTGTGGCTGGGATGGTTCGGTGTCGGTCTATATCGCCAACCTGAAACAAGGCCGATCCTGAGCGGCGCTTCGAGCGTCGAGATTTTCGCGCTGGACCTGGTCGAGTGTCGGATATAAAGAAATCTTTATATCCTGACGCGAGGCGAGATGGCGGAGACGGGCGAACTGGTGGGGGTGCTGCGGGCGGCGGGTGAAACCACCCGTCTGCGCCTCTTGGCACTGCTCGCCGATGGCGAGCAATCGGTCAAGGACCTGACCGAGATTCTCGGCCAGAGCCAGCCGCGCGTTTCGCGTCACCTGAAGCTGTTGGCCGATGCCGGCATCGTAACCCGCAATGCCGAAGGCGCCTGGGCCTATTATCGCATCGCCGAGGCCGGCGTCGGGGGCGACCTGGCGCGGTTCATGCTCGAACGGCTCGACCAGGACGCCCCCGATCGGCGCAGCGACCGCGAGAGGCTGTCCAAGCTGCGCAGCGAGCAGCAGGCGCAGGCCGCCGCCTATTTCAGCAAGGTGGCCGACAGCTGGGACTTGCTGCGTTCGCTGCATGTGTCGGAAGAGGCGGTGGAAGCGGCCATTCTCGATGCCATCGGCAACCGCAGGATCGGCACGCTGGTCGATCTCGGCACGGGTACCGGCCGCATGCTCGAACTCCTGGCGCCGCGCTATCAGCGGGGTATCGGCATCGATTCCAGCCGTGAGATGATCGCGGTGGCGCGGGCCAAGCTCGCCGCGGCCGGCGTTGGCCACGCGCAGGTGCGGCTCGCCGATATTGCCGAGCTCGATGGGGCAGGGCTCGCCGCCGACCTGATCGTCATCCACCAGGTGCTGCACTATTTCGACGATCCCGGCCGCCTGCTGGCCATGGCACGGCAGGCGCTGCGGCCCTTCGGCGAGATTCTGATCGTCGATTTCGCGCCGCACGGGCTCGAATTCCTGCGCAGCCACCATGCGCATCGCCGGCTCGGTTTGTCCGAGGCGCAGATGGCCGGCTGGGCCCGCGCCGCCGGCCTCAGCGTCGCCGATTTCCGCTCGCTGCCTCCGGACACGGCCGGCGAGGGCCTGACAGTCTGCCTGTGGCGGCTCGCCGACGACACCGCACCTTCCGCAACTCAAGAAGATATTCGCCGATGACCTTCGAACCGCATGATCGCACCAGCCGTCGCGTTGCCGCCGATCGGCCGCCGTTTCAGGTGTCGTTCGAGTTCTTTCCGCCCAAGACCGATGCGATGGAAGAGCGGTTCTGGGAGTCGATCGGCAAGCTGGCGCCGCTCAATCCGCGCTTCGTTTCGGTGACCTATGGCGCCGGCGGCTCGACGCGGGAACGCACGCTGCGCATGGTGTCGCAGGTCAAGGCGACGACCGGTGTCGATGCGGCCGCGCATCTGACCTGCGTCGGCGCGTCGCGTGCCGAGGTCGACGCGGTGGCGCGGGGCTATCTCGAGGCGGGCGTCACCCGCATCGTGGCACTGCGCGGCGATCCGGCCGAGGGGATCGGCCAGCCGTTCACTCCGCATCCCGAGGGCTATCGCAATGCCGCCGACCTCGTCGCCGGGCTCAGGGGGATCGCGGACTTCGACATCTCGGTCGCGGCCTATCCCGAAAAGCACCCGCAAAGCCCCGATTGGGCGGCAGATATCGACAATCTGAAGCGCAAGCTCGATGCCGGCGCGACGCGGGCGATCACCCAGATGTTCTTCAATAACGACGACTATTTCCGCCTCGTCGACCGGGCGCGGGCGGCGGGCATCAGCGCCTCGATCGTTCCCGGCATCCAGCCGATCCACAGCTTCAAGCAGATCTCGGGCTTTGCGGCGCGCTGCGGCGCGTCGATCCCGGCGTGGGTTGCCGAGCGCTTCGACGGCTTGGAAGAGGACCCCGAGACCCATGCGCTGGTGGCTGCAGCGGTGGCGGCCGAACAGGTGCTGGAACTTGTCGATAACGGGGTCACCGAGTTCCACTTCTATACGCTGAACCGCGCCAACTTCGTCCTGGCATTGGCCCGGCTGCTTGGGGTCCGGCCGGACTGACGTTCAGCAGCGGTTCAGGTGCGCTGGTGCAGGGTGCGGCCATATTGGGTCAACACAAATTGGCCAATTTGTTCGGCACATTGATCCCTGCGGTGCGGGGGCACTGACGAAGGACTGCAGCAATGAAACTCGATGCCAGGCTCAAGGGCGGTCTTGCCTGGACCGGCCTTTTCATCGTCCTCGCGGTGCCGTCGGCCGAAATTCTGTTCGGCGGCCGCGACCAGGCGCCTATGGCCCCTAGTGCTTCGGCCGCGATTGAGACCAGCCCCAAGACCAGCGTGGTTCCGGCGCTGAAGCTGCCGGTCAAGCCGGGCAGTTCCGCAGGCGGCGCGACCGATGTCGCGCGCAGCGACGATCCGGTCGATACCTTCGTCAAGAGCGGCAAGCCGCTGCCGGACTACATCTCCGACGGTGATACCACCCCCGTGGCCGTGACCGCTCCGGTCGCTCCAGCGGGCGCACCAGTTGCCACCGATCCGATCGAAGTTGCGAGCCTGCCGCGCGAAGCGCCGGTTCCGCTGCCGCGCACCGCTCGGCCGATTGCCCCGGTCGTCGCAACCAAGCCTGCACAGCAGGCGCCGCTGATCGTCGACGAGGACCGTGTGGCCCGCAACACGCCGGTGGAGCCATTCCCCCTCAGCGAGGAGCCGCCCGTCGTCGAAGCGGACCAACTGGAGGAGTGGGATTCCGGCTCGCTCGCCGACTATCTCGAGCGCAACGGCCTCCTGAACGGCAATGGTGCGGCGGCCGAGACGGAGGACTCCTCCTACGACCCCGACGGCTTCTTCCTCGATGAAGGTCCGAACCGGTCGAGGGCGCGACGGGTGTATGAGGACGGCTTCTTTCTATTTTGAGTCAATCACGCCTCGGTGAGGCCTGATCGTCGGTAAGGTATTTTGGCGTATAGCGAGTGTGGCGGGGTTCTCCCCGCCCTCTCTTGATTCACGGGCCGGTTGGCGGACCCGAAGGTGTGACATGTTCGTTCTGTGCTGCCGCGAGCGTTCCAATTCCGTGCCAGATCGCTATCATGGCACGAGATCGGAGAGGCCTGTGTCGGTCTGGAACAAACTGTCGAATCTGGTTGGCTCGTTTTCCGAACGGACCGGCATCGCCGGTTCGTTGGCCAATATGCTCGACCCCGACACCTGGCTGCCCGGCGGTCGCGATGCGGCCTTCACGCTGGCGCTGATCGCGCTGTCGGCCAAGATGGCGGTCTCGGACGGGGTGGTGACCGCATCCGAACTCCGCGCCTTCCAGCGCACGGTCGAAATTCCCCCCGGCATCGAGGTGCAGGTCGATCGCCTGTTCCGCCTCGCCCAGCAGGATGTGGCGGGCTACGAGGCCTACGCAAAAAAGATCCGCCGGTTCTTTTCCAGCAGCCCCGAGACGCTGGAGCACGTGCTCGATGGGCTGTTCTACATTGCGGCAGCCGATGGGCTGATCCACGAAGACGAACTCAATTACCTCAAGACCGTCAGCGACATCTTCGGTTTCGATGAAGCGCGGTTCGAGCAGTTGACCTCCGCGCATATCCTGTTCGAGCGCGGTGCCGATCCCTATATCGTGCTTGGCCTGGCGCCCGGCGCCGATCGCGACGAGGTCAAGCGGGTCTACCGGACTCTCGTGGCCGAGCACCATCCGGACCGGCTGATCGCCAGGGGCGTGCCTGAGGAACTGATCGAGATCGCCACCGGGCGCATGGCGGCGATCAACGATGCGTATAATCGCATCATGAAGCCGTCGGTCAGCCTGAACCTCGCCTAGCGACGGCTTGACGGCGGCGCGGCAAGCCGCCTACATCCGCCCGCCAGTTGGCCGGGCGGCCGCTCTGCGTGGGGTAACCTGCGCGGGGAGGAAAGTCCGGGCTCCATCGAAATACGGTGACGGCTAACGGCCGCCGGGGGCGACCCCAGGGAAAGTGCCACAGAAAGCAAACCGCCCCGTCTCGACGGGGTAAGGGTGAAAGGGTGCGGTAAGAGCGCACCGCGGGCCCGGCGACGGGAACGGCACGGCAAACCCCACCGGGAGCAAGACCAAATAGGGATGACGCGGGGCTTGCCCCAGGCCTGTTTCGAGGCCGGTCATCCGGGTTGGTTGCATGAAGTCGGCAGCAATGCCGCCTCAAGATGAATGGTCGCCACGTCCGCCCGCAGGGGCGGGCCCTACAGAACCCGGCTTACAGGCCAACTGGCAGTTCTCTTCCACGGCGCCGCGATCCGCCACGCTGGTTGGAAACGGCGTCGCGTGCTATGTATATCCCAGTGGGATATACGAGGTGACGCCGTGAACAAGCATCAGACTCCGCCCGCGCCGCGGGAGGCAGCGGTGTTCAAGTCGAACCGCAGTCAGGCGGTGCGGATTCCGAAAGAGCTGGCGTTTCCGGACGATGTGAAGCGGGTCAGCGTCACCCGCATGGCCGACGGCAGTCTTCTGCTCACCCCCGAGCAGGACCCGGCCCGGGCCTGGGCCGAATACATGCGCGATGGCCCATTCCTGACAGGAGAGTTCCCGGCCGATATTCCTGATGGGCCGCCTCGGGACGTGCCGTCTTTCGATGACTGAGTTCATGCTGGATAGCGACATCGCCATCTACGTGATGACACGGCGCTTTTCCGCGACAGATCAGCGATTTATCGACGCTGCCGGCCACCTTTCGATCTCGTCGATCGCCTATTCCGAGCTGCGTTTTGGAGCAGAGAAGTCGCGAAGCAGAGATCGCAGCCTCGATGCCCTTGCCGCGTTCGTTGCCCAGGTCCACATCTTGTCGTTCGGTCCCGATGCCGCGCACCACTACGGCGAGATCCGGGCGGCGCTCGAACGTTCGGGAACGCCCATTGGCGGCAATGACCTCCTGATCGCCGCCCATGCGCGCGCGATCGGGGCGATACTGGTCACCAATAACCGGCGCGAATTCGACCGTGTTCCCGGCCTTTCGGTCGAGAACTGGGTAGAGAATCCGTAACCTCAACAGAACCTTAACCTGTCCCACGCAAATCTGCGCTGAATCCGCCGCTCGGGCGGACCTTGCGTGCCGGCCGTTGCCGGGGTGGAGTTGCAGGCGAGAATGGGCAAGCCGGAAGCCGGCCAACAGGCGGGGCCACATGTGCCGGTGCTGCTGGCCGAGGTGATTGCCGCGCTCGAGCCGCTTGCCGGGGCGCGGATCGTCGACGGCACCTTTGGCGCCGGCGGCTACTCGCGGGCGCTGCTGGCAGCGGGCGCTTCCGTCATCGCCATCGATCGCGACCCCACTGTGCTGCCGCATGCCGCAGCACTCAGCGCGGAATATCCCGATCGGTTCCGCTTCGTGGCCGGCCAGTTCTCGCAGCTCGACCTGCTGGCCGGGGGGGCGGTCGATGGCGTGGTGCTCGATATCGGGGTGTCCTCGATGCAGCTCGACGAGGCAGAGCGGGGTTTTTCGTTCATGCGTGACGGTCCGCTTGACATGCGCATGTCGACGGCTGGCCGGTCGGCCGCCGATCTCGTCAACGGCCTCGACGAGCGGGATCTCGCCGATCTGCTGTTTGCGTTCGGCGAAGAGCGCAAATCGCGCCGGATCGCGCAGTTCATCGTCGCGGCGCGGGCCGACCATCCCATCGTCACCACGCTGGAGCTGGCGCAGCTGATCGAGCGGGCCATCGGACGTAAGCCCGGCGATGCGCACCCCGCTACCCGCAGCTTCCAGGCGTTGCGTATCGCGGTGAACGCCGAGTTCGACGAGCTGGTCGAGGGGCTGTTCGCCACCGAGCGGCTGCTGGGCGAGGGGGGACGACTGGCAGTCGTCACCTTCCATTCGCTCGAAGACCGCATCGTCAAGCGCTTCCTCTCGCCCGAAAAGGCCGGAGCGCCGCAGTCCCGGCACCTGCCGCAGGCGGCGCGGATCACCTCGCCCTGGCGCAGCGTGGCCAAGCCGGTCAAAGCCGGTGCCACCGAGCTACAGGCCAACCCGCGCTCGCGGTCGGCAACGCTCAGGGCCGCCGTGCGCGGCAGCGAAGCCGCGCGCGAGATTGCCTATGCCGGCCTCGGCGTCCCCCGGGCAGGGGGCGCCGCATGATCCGCACCATCAATGCCATCCTGCTCTTCCTCAGTCTGTGCGGCGTCGTCGGCGTTTACGCGCTGAAATATTCGGTCGAGGACATCGCAAGCGAAAAGGCCGCCCTTGAACGCCGGATTGCGCGTCAGAAGGCCGATCTGACGTTGTTGCAGGCCGACTGGGCCTATTTGAACCAGCCGGCGCATGTGGCGCCCATCGTGGCGCGACACCAGGAGGCGCTCGGCCTCGCGCCGACGCTGCAGCAGCAATATGGCGGTTTCGACGGGTTGCCGATGCGTTCGGCGGCGCCGGACAGCGCTGCGCTCGACAGCCTGCTCGAGGCGCTCGAGGACGGCATCGACCCCATCGGCCAGATCATCGAGGGCAACTAGATGGCCATCCTCACCGAATCCGGCGCAACCATTGCTCTTGTCGGCGCACGCACGCAGCGCGGCAAGCTGACCCGGGCCCGCATTCGCTGGGTCATGGTGGTGCTGGTGCTGGTGTTCGGCGCGGTCGGCGCGCGCCTGGTACAGCTGGGCGCCAGCGTAACCGACTCCACCATCGAGGGTGTGGCGCGTGACGTCATCACCGCCTCGCGGCCGCCGATCCTTGATCGGAATGGGCTGGAGATGGCCGTCGATATCCGCGTCCCGTCGCTATTCGCAGAGCCCAAGCGCATCATCGATGTGGAGGAGGCGGTGCAGGCGCTGCGCACCGTGCTGCCCGAACTCGACGAGGATTGGCTGCGCAAGCGTCTTACCGGCGAAAAGGGCTTCGTCTGGGTGAAGCGCGAGCTGACCCCGGCCATCGAGGACCGGATCATGCAGCTCGGCATTCCCGGGCTGGATTTCGTCACCGAAAGCAAACGCTTCTACCCATCGGGGAAGGAGGCGGCGCATATTCTGGGCGCCGTCAACATCGACAATCAGGGCACCATGGGCATTGAAAAGCACATGGACGACGACAGCCTGGCCATGCTGCAGTCCATCGGGCTGGCGCGCGGCAATGCGCTGACGCCGGTCAGCCTTTCGGTCGATCTGCGTGTCCAGCATGTGATGTACGAGCAACTGCTGGACGGTCTCTCCCGCTACCAGGCAATCGCCGCAGCCGGGGTGATGCTGGACATCAAGACCGGCGAGGTCATCGCCATGGCTTCGCTTCCGGATTTCGATCCCAACAATCCGGCAACGCTCTTCGAGGACTATAACGGCAAGAAGAACGATCGCTTCAACCGGATCACCTCGGGCATCTACGAGCTTGGCTCGACCTTCAAGACCGTCACCTTTGCCGGCGCGCTGGACAGCGGTGCGGTGCGGCTGTCCGACAATTTCGATGCCCGCTTCGGTGTGCGCTTCGGTCGTTTCACCATCGACGATTTCCACGGCAAACACCGGGTGCTGTCGGCGCCCGAGGTTTACAAGTACTCGTCCAATATCGGCACCATCAAGATCATGCAGGCGATGGGCAAGGACGCGTTCCGCGACTTCCTCACCCGCATCGGCATGGACAAGCGCGTGCCGTTCGAGCTGCCGGAAATGCGCGATCCGAAGGTGCCCGACAAGTTCAGCGAAATCGTTGCGGCGACCGCGAGCTTCGGCCACGGCCTCTCGGTGTCGCCACTGCACATGGCCCGCGCCGTTGCCGGCTTTGTCAACGATGGCCTGATGCCGGTGCCGACAATCTACAAGCGCAGCGTCGCCGAGGCGGAGTCCGGCTACACCAGGGTGGTTTCGGAGAAGACCAGCCGGGACATCCGCTACCTGATGCGGCTCAACGCCCTGGAAGGTTCGGGCACCCGGATGAACAAGGCGGCAGACGGCTATCGCGTCGGCGGCAAGACCGGTACGGCGCAGAAGGTTGTCGACGGCCGCTATTCATCCAGCCTGAACTTCAATGTCTTCGCGTCGGCGTTCCCGCTCGAAAATCCTCGTTATGCCATGGTGATCATCGTCGATGAACCGAAGGCTGAGGAGGGGCTTTTCTCCAACCAGAACACTGCGGGCTACAATGCCGGGGAAATTACTGGTCGAATTGTTCAGCGGGTAGCGCCAATGCTTGGCATCGCGCCTGATTTCGGGCATTTCAACGACGAGAGTCTGGTACCGGCAGAGCTGCGCTGAGTGCTGCAGAGCATTGGGGGTTTGACGTGCCTTTCGCGCTGAGCGCTTTGCTGGAGGGGGCAGGGACCAAGGTTCCATCCGCCATCACCGTAAGCGGCATAAATTCCGACAGCCGTGCCATCGCCGCGGGCGAGGCTTTTTTTGCGATACCCGGCACGCGGGTTCATGGCGACAGTTTCGCAACCGAAGCAAAGGCGCGCGGCGCGGTCGTGATGGTCACCGACCGGGCGCCAGCCACCGATCCCGGTCTGCACGTGATTGTCGTCGCAGATGTCCGCAGCGCCTATGCGCGGGCCGCGGCGCTGCAGTTCGCGCCGCAGCCGACGGTCAATGTCGCGGTCACCGGCACAAACGGCAAATCCTCGATCGTCTCGTTCGTCCGGCAGATCTGGGCGGCCTGCGGCATCCCGGCGGCCAGCATCGGCACGGTCGGCGTCGAGACCGCTGCAGGCGTGCGGCCGCGGGAGCTGACCACCTCCGATGCGCTGGCGCTGCATCGGGACCTCGGGCAGCTGAAGGCGGAAGGCATCGACCATGTCGCGCTGGAAGCCTCCAGCCAGGGGCTCGACCAGCGCCGCGTCGACGGGATGCGCTTCAATGCGGTGGCCTTCACCAATCTCAGCCGCGACCATCTCGACTACCACGCCGACATGGACGCCTACCGGGACGCAAAGCTTCGCCTGTTCCGCGAGTTGATCGCCGAAGGCGGCGCGGCCGTGGTCAATGCCGATGACGAGGAGCATATGCCGTTCCTGTTCGCGGCGCTCGACAATGGCGCGACGCTGCTGACGGTGGGCACGGAAGGGGCCTTCTACGAGATCAAGTCGGTCACCAACGATGGCTATGGCCAGCGTGTCGTGGGCCGCATGGTCGGCGAGCCTGCCGATTTCCACCTGCCGCTGACCGGCGCCTTCCAGGTGTCAAATGCTCTGATGGCGCTGGCCCTGGCCGTCAGCACTGGCGCGCCGCAGGACAAGGCGCTGCGGGCCCTCGAGAGCCTTAAGGGCGCCCGCGGCCGGCTGGAACTGGTCGGCGAGCACAATGGCGCGGCGATCTTCGTCGACTATTCGCACAAGCCGGTGGCACTGGAGAGTGCGCTTGCTGCCCTTCGCCCCTATGCCAGCGGCAAGCTGAAAGTGGTGTTCGGCGCCGGCGGCGACCGCGACAAGGGCAAGCGGCCGCTGATGGGCGAGGTTGCATCCCGCCTCGCCGACGAGGCCATCGTTACCGACGACAATCCCCGCACGGAGGATGCGGCCACCATCCGCGCCGAGGTGCTTGCCGCCGCGCCGGGTGCCACCGAGATCGGCGACCGCAGGCTTGCCATCGAAACGGCCATTTCCGGGCTCAGCAAAGGCGATGTGCTGCTGATCGCGGGCAAGGGTCACGAGGACTACCAGATCATCGGCACCACCAAGTACCACTTCTCGGACCATGAAGTGGTCCTTGAAGCGATCGGGGGATAAGGGCCGCATGACTGCATTATGGACCGTCGCCGAGGTCGTCCAAGCCACCGGCGGACGGGCCGAAGGCGTTGCGGAGGAGGTGGCGCTCAACGCGGTCACCATCGATTCCCGCGAAGTGCCCGAGGGCGCGCTGTTCGTCGCCATCAAGGGTGAGCGGCTCGATGGGCACGACTTTGCCGTTCCGGCGCTGGCGGCGGGTGCGGCCGCCGCCCTTGTATCCGAGGACTATTTCAAGGCGCATGGCGGCACGCGGCTGATCGTTGTTGCCGACCCGCTGCGGGCGCTGGAAGCGCTGGGGCAGGCGGCGCGGGCCCGGAGCAAGGCCTTCGTGGTCGCTGTCACCGGCAGTGCCGGCAAGACCACCACCAAAGAGGCCATCCGCACCCTGCTGCAGGCCGCAGGCAACACGCATTTTTCCATCCGAAGTTTCAACAATCACTGGGGTGTGCCGCTGATGCTGGCGCGCCTGCCGCGCGAGGCGGATTTCGCGGTGTTCGAGATCGGCATGAACCATGCCGGCGAGATCACGCCGCTGGTCAAGCTGGTGCGCCCGCATATTTCGGTGATCACGACGGTGGCCGCCGCGCATCTCGAGTTCTTCAACTCGGTGGCCGAGATCGCAGCGGCCAAGGCCGAGATCTTCGCCGGCCTCGAGCCCGGCGGCACGGCGCTGCTCAATGCCGACCATGACTGGCTGCACATCCTGTTCGCCCACGCCCGTGCCGCCGATGTCGGCCGCGTCGTCACCTATGGCTTTGACGAAAGCGCCGACTGGCACATCGGCAAGATCTGGACTGATGGCGACACCAGCCGGGCCCTGATCCAGCACGGCACCGAGGAGGTCGATCTCGCCATCGCGGCGCCGGGGCGTCACATGGTGGCCAACGCCGTCGCGGCACTGGCAATCGCCGATCTCGCCGGGGTCGAGCGCAAGGCTGCGCTTGCGGCGCTGGCTGGCTTCGGCGCGCCGGAGGGCAGGGGGCAGGCGATCCGCCTCGGCCCGGTCAACAAGCCGCTGCTGCTCGTCGACGAAAGCTATAACGCCAATGTCGCGTCGATGTCGGCAACGCTCGGCCTGTTCGCCGAAGCGCCCAAGCCGCCCGGCCGGAAGGTGCTGGTGCTGGGCGACATGCTGGAACTGGGGCCACAGGGCCCGGCCCTGCATGCCGGCCTGACCGATGCGGTGCTGGCGACGCGGGCCGAGGTCATTCATCTCGTCGGACCCTTGATGCAGGCGCTCGCCAACACCCTCTCCGCGCGCGTGGCGGGATCCCCCCTCGCCCCTGAGATCGCGTCCTGGCCCGATGTCGACACGGCGCTCGAGCCGGTTCTCGCGGGCCTTGCCTATGGCGACGCAGTTATGGTCAAAGGGTCGAACGGCGTGAAGCTTGGTCAGTTGGTCAAAGCCATCAGCGAGCGCTTCAAGAGCGCCTGAGGCGCCAGGGTAGGACACCAGGATGCTGTATTTCCTCGGGCAGTTGGGTGACAGCCTCGCCGCCTTCAACGTGTTTCGCTACATCACCTTCCGCACGGCGGGGGCGGTGGTCACGGCGCTGTTCTTCGTGTTCCTGTTCGGGCCCGGCATGATCGACGGGTTGCGCGTCCGCCAGGGGCGCGGCCAACCGATCCGCGAGGATGGTCCGCAGGGGCACCTGCTCACCAAGAAGGGCACGCCCACCATGGGCGGGCTGATGATCCTCGCCGGTGCGGTGAGTTCGATCCTTCTCTGGTCCAACCTCTCGAACGGCTATGTCTGGGTGGTGCTCGGGGTGACCGTTTCGTTTGGCGCCATCGGGCTTTACGATGACTATCTCAAGGTGAAACGCATGTCGCATGCGGGCTTTTCCGGCCGCATGCGGCTGGCGCTGGAAGCCTTCATCGCCGCCGTCGCCTGCTACTTCATCACCATTCTGGGCGACCCGACCTGGTCGAGTTCGCTGTTCTTCCCCTTCGTCAAGGATCTGGCGTTCAACCTGGGGATCTTCTTCATCCCCTTCGGCGCCTTTGTCGTCGTGGCCGCCGGCAATTCGGTGAACCTCACCGATGGGCTCGACGGGCTCGCCATCGTGCCGGTGATGGTGGCCGCTGCCTCCTTCGGGCTGATCGCCTATCTCGTCGGGACCCCGAATTTTGCCGAATACCTGCTGATCAATGCCGTGCCCGGTACGGCAGAACTCTCGGTGGTCTGCGGCGCGCTGATCGGGGCGGGTCTGGGCTTTCTGTGGTTCAACGCCCCGCCGGCGCAGATCTTCATGGGCGATACCGGTTCGCTGGCGCTTGGCGGCGCGCTCGGCACCATCGCGGTGGCGATCAAGCACGAGATCGTTCTCGCCATCATCGGCGGGCTGTTCGTTCTCGAGGCCGTCTCGGTGATCGTCCAGGTGACTTCGTTCAAGCTCACCGGCAAGCGCGTGTTCAAGATGGCGCCGATCCACCACCATTTCGAAATGCTGGGCTGGACCGAAAGCCAGGTGGTGATCCGCTTCTGGATCATCTCCCTGGTCCTGGCGCTGATCGGGCTGAGTAGTCTCAAGCTCAGGTAGCGACTGGCCTCTGCTCCTGCTGGCACGCCTCTAGAAACAGGTCCGCGGCACGTTTCAGCAAGTCTGCCAGAGCGCTTGGCTGATTCAGTTCGTCAAAATGCAGGAGCTCTGGCGGCCTGTTGGCCTGCGCAACTGTCAGCTCGCCTTCCCCTGATGACCAGACAACAATGTCGAACTCGGTCTCACCATGGCGGAGGTTGAGGCTGCAGGACGTCTTGGGCCTGTCCGCCGAATAGCGCTGAAACTTCCCGGATACTCCGCAGTTCGTCAGCAGGGACTGTGTGGAAATCCACCATATCTCCACGGCATCCACGGCATCCATGTCATCAACCCCCAAGCCCGACTAGAGCATAGGCGAGCGGGTTTGCCGGCGAAACGAAAATGAGAGATTCGCAAAACGCCACTCCGGTTGGAACTTGGTAACCAAGCCGGGTCTAGTGTCGGTCGATCCAGTATCGGGGAGGCCGCCGGGCAGGGCGGTGCCAAGTCATGTTCGCACGCGAACGCAAGACCGCCATGGCGGAGTGGTGGTGGACGGTCGATAAGCCGCTGCTCGGCGCGCTGCTGCTGCTCATCCTCACCGGGGTGCTGATGAGCTTTGCGGCGAGCCCGCCGGTGGCCGAACGCCTCGGGCTCGATTCCTGGCATTTCATCATCCGTCAGGCGATCTTTGCCGCACTGGCGGTGCCGGTGCTTGTCGCCACTTCCATGCTGCCGCCGCGCTGGGCCCGCTTTGCCGCGTTGGGCGTGCTGGTGGGCAGCATTGTCATGCTGTGGATGACCCTGCGCTTCGGCGTCGAGGTGAAGGGCGCCCGGCGCTGGATTTCCATCGTCGGCAACACGGTGCAGCCTTCCGAATTCGTCAAGCCGGCCTATGCCGTCATCGGCGGCTGGCTATTCTCCGAGGCCATGAAGCAGAAGGGCGTGCCGGCGCGCAGCATTGCCACCGGCATCATGCTGCTCATCGTCGGTGCGCTGCTGCTGCAGCCCGATATCGGGCAGACGGCCCTGGTGCTCGCCACCTGGGGTGCGCTGCTGTTCCTCTCGGGTATTTCGTGGCTGGTCATCTTCGCCTTGGGTGGGGTGGCGGTGGTGCTGCTGTTCGGCGCCTACATGTTCTTCCCGCACTTTTCCAAGCGCATCGACGCCTTCATCAACCCGGAAGACGGCAACACCTACCAGATCGACAAGGCGCTGAACTCGCTGCTCGAAGGCGGCTGGTTCGGGCGCGGCCCCGGCGAGTCGGTGGCCAAGAAAGTCATCCCCGACGCCCATGCCGACTACATCTTCTCGGCCGCCGCCGGTGAGTTCGGCATCCTGTTCTGCCTGTTCCTCGTGGGGCTGATCGCCTTCATCGTGTTGCGTGCCCTGTTTTCGGCACAGCAGCAGTCCAGTCTGTTTGCCCGGCTGGCCGCGTCGACGCTGGCCATTCAGTTCGGGCTGCAATGCGCCATCAACCTCGCCGTGAACCTCAACCTGATCCCGCCCAAGGGCATGACGCTGCCGTTCGTCTCCTATGGCGGTACCTCGATGCTGGCCGTGGCCTTCGGCATGGGGTTGTTGCTGGCGCTGATCCGCAAGAAGCCGGAGGAGCGCATGGCGACCGGGCTTCCCGCCTATCGCCATTCGGTGCTAGCACCCGCCGAATGAACCGGATCGCGGGGAGACAGGGGCAGTGAGCACCATCGTCCTGATGGCGGGCGGCACGGGAGGGCACCTCTTCCCGGCCATGTCGCTTGCCGAGGAATTGCGCCGGCGCGGCCATGACGTCCAACTGATGACCGATCATCGGGTGGCAAGCTATGGCGAGGACTTTCCGGCCAGCGCCACCCATATCGTGCCGTCGGCGACGCCCTCGGTGCGCAATCCGCTGAAATTCGTCGGCGCCAGCTTCACCATTCTCGGTGGTGTGACGGTGGCGATGGGCATGCTGCGGCGGATCAAGCCTGCGGCCGTGGTCGGCTTTGGCGGCTATCCGGTCTATCCGCCTTTCCTCGCGGCAAGCCTTGTCGGCATTCCGGGCGTGCTGCACGAGCAGAACGCCGTGATGGGCCGGGCCAACCGCGCGCTGGCGCGGCTGGCAAAGGCCATCGCGCTCAGCTTCCAGCACACCAAACGCGCCGAAGCGTTTGCGGCCAAAAGCGAACTGGTCGGCAATCCCGTGCGCGACAAGGTACGCGCCGTGGCCGGCCGGCCATATCCGGCCATCGGCGCCGAAGGGCCGCTCAACCTGCTGGTCTTTGGGGGCAGCCAGGGCGCCCGGGTGTTTGCAGATCTGGTTCCGCCGGCTATGGCGGAGCTTCCGGCGGAACTGCGCGCCCGGCTGCGTGTCGTGCAGCAGTGCCGCACCGAGGATCTCGACCGTGTCGCCGAGGCCTATCGGCAGGCCAAGGTGAATGTCGAGCTTGCCGCCTTCTTCGACGACCTGCCCGAACGCATGGCGCAATCGCATCTCGTCATCTGCCGCTCCGGTGCTTCGACCGTGGCGGAGCTTGCGGTGCTCGGCCGCCCGGCGATCCTCGTGCCGCTGCCCGGTGCACTCGATGCCGACCAGGCCAACAACGCCAAGGTGCTCGACGCGGCCGGGGCAGGGTGGATCGCCCCGCAGGACACGCTTTCGCCGCTTTCGCTTGCCACCCGCTTGACCGCACTTTTCGGTGATCCGGAAGGCCTCACGCGCGCTGCCGAACAGGCCGCTGCGCTGGGTCAGCCGGACGCCGTCCTCCGCCTCGCCGATCTGGTCGAGCGCATTGCCCGGAAAGGGGCCACTTCATGAAGATGCCGCGCAATATCGGACCGGTGCATTTCGTCGGGATCGGCGGCATTGGCATGAGTGGCATTGCCGAGATCCTGCACAACCAGGGCTACAAGGTGCGCGGCTCGGATGCGTCCGAGAACCCGAACGTCCAGCGCCTGCGCGCAATGGGCATCGAAGTCGCCATCGGCCAGAGCGCGGACAATCTGCGCGACGCGGCGGTGGTGGTGATTTCCTCCGCCATCAAGCGCGGCAACCCGGAGCTCGACGCGGCCCGTGCCCGCGGCCTGCCGGTGGTGCGCCGCGCCGAGATGCTGGCCGAGATCATGCGCTTCAAGAACGCCATCGCCATCGGCGGCACGCATGGCAAGACCACGACGACAACACTGGTCGCGGCGCTGCTCGATGCGGGCAGCATGGACCCCACCGTCATCAATGGCGGCATCATCAACGCCTATGGCACCAATGCCCGGCTCGGCGACGGCGAGTGGATGGTGGTCGAAGCCGACGAGAGCGACGGCACCTTCGTCAAGCTGCCGGCCGACGTCGCCATCGTCACCAATGTCGATCCCGAACACCTCGACTATTACGGCGACTTCGAGAAGGTGAAATCCGCCTTCGTCAACTTCGTCGAGAACGTGCCGTTCTACGGCTTTGCCGTAATGTGCCTCGATCATCCGGAAGTGCAGGCGCTGGTCGGACAGATCCGCGACCGCCGGGTCATCACCTATGGCCGCAACCCGCAGGCCGATGTCCGCCTGGTCGATCTCGACAATCGCGACGGTGTGCAGCACTTCTCGGTCGAGATTCGCGACCGCATCCGGATGACGCATCTGAGGATCGACGGGCTCGAACTGCCGATGCCCGGCGAGCACAATGCGCTCAACGCCACCGCTGCCATTGCCGTCGCCGACCAGCTCAAGGTGCCGGCCGAGGCCATCCGCAAGGGGCTGAAAGCCTTCACCGGGGTGAAGCGCCGCTTCACCCGCGTCGGCAGCGTCGGCGGCATCGCGGTCATCGACGACTACGGCCATCACCCGGTGGAGATTGCCGCAGTGCTCAGAGCGGCGCGGCAATCCACCAGCCGGCATGTCATCGCCGTGGTGCAGCCGCACCGCTACAGCCGCGTCCGCGACCTGTTCAACGACTTCGCCACTTGTTTCAACGATGCCGACACCGTCATCGTCGCGCCGATCTACGCGGCGGGCGAAGCCCCCATCGAGGGCGTGACGCATGAGGAGCTGGCGACCCGGATCCGGGCCCGCGGCCACCGCGATGTGCGGGTCATCGACCGGGCGGAGGCCCTGGCTCCGCTGATCGCGGCCGAGGCCGAAGATGGCGACTATGTCGTTTGCCTCGGCGCCGGCAATATCACGCAATGGGCGGCGGCGCTGCCGGCCGAGCTGGGCAAGCTGATCGGCAAGGAGCCGCAACTGCCATGAGCAATGTCATGACCGCAGTCCCCTCAGCGCCGCTCTGGCCCGACCTGATCCCGACCCTCTCGCCCTGGATTTCCGAGGTGCGTGGCCGGCTGATCCACAATCAGCCGCTCAGCGAAGTCACCTGGTTCCGCGTCGGCGGGCCGGCGCAGCTGTTCTTCCAGCCGGCCGACACCGAGGACCTGAGCTTCTTCTTGAAGAACCTGCCAGCCGACATCCGCGTCACCGTGATCGGGCTCGGCTCGAACCTCTTGATCCGCGATGGCGGGCTCGATGGCGTGGTCATCCGGCTCTCCGCCAAGGGCTTTGGCGGGGTCGAAATCCTCGACAATCACCGCATCCGCGCCGGCACGGCGCTGCCCGACGTCAAGGTCGCGACTGCCGCAGCGGAAGCCGGCATCGACGGACTGACCTTTTATCGCGGTATTCCCGGCGGCATTGGCGGTGCGCTCTACATGAATGCCGGCTGCTACGGCACCGAGACGCGCGATCGCATGGTCGAACTGACCGCCGTGCTGCGCTCCGGCGAGATCGTCACGCTGACCAATGCCGAGATGGGCTATCTCTACCGCAAGTCGAACGGGCCGCGCGGCGCCGTGTTCACCGCCGGCGTCTATCAGGGCTTTGCCGGCGACAAGGACGACATCCTCGCCCGCATGCGTGAGATCACCGAGAAGCGCGAGAGCTCGCAGCCGACAAAGGCCAAGACCGGCGGCTCGACCTTCAAGAATCCCGAGGGCCATTCGAGCTGGAAGTTGATCGACGCCGCCGGCTGCCGCGGCCTCAAGTTTGGCGACGCGCAGATGAGCGAACTCCACGCCAATTTCCTCCTCAATCTCGGCGAGGCCGATGCCTTCGAGGTCGAGACGCTGGGCGAGATGGTGCGCCAGAAGGTGCGCGACACCCAGGGCATCGAGCTCAAATGGGAAATCCGCCGCATGGGCCACTTCGTGCCCGGTCGCGAAGTCCGCGAGTTCATGGACCGCGACGTGTTCACCGGGGCGGTGTGACAACCCTGAGTGTGGGCGCCCCCCACCCTCAGTCCCTCCCCACGAGGGGGAGGGAGGCGACGGGGCCCAGGCCGAGGTGGGCGCAGAAGTTTCAGTCGTCTCCCTCCCCTTGATGGGGAGGGATCAAGGGTGGGGTGGGCCTCACATGCCGGTTTCCCGAGGAAGCGCAAAATGACCAAACACGTCGCCGTCCTGATGGGTGGGCTCTCCAATGAGCGCTCGGTGTCGCTGAGCTCGGGCCGCCAGTGTTCCGATGCGCTGCAGCGCGCCGGCTATCGCGTCACCGATATCGATGTCGGCTATGACATTGCCGAGCGGCTGCGCGAGGTTGCGCCCGACGTCGTCTTCAACGCCCTGCATGGGCCCTATGGCGAGGATGGCACGATCCAGGGTGTGCTGGAGTTCCTCCGCATTCCCTACACACACTCGGGCGTCCTCGCCTCGTCGCTGGCGATGAACAAGCACCTGGCCAAACTGATGTTCAAGGCGGTCGGCATCCCCGTCACCGACCACGTGGTCGTCAACCGCGCCGAAGTCGCGCGCCAGCACGTGATGGCGCCGCCCTATGTGGTCAAGCCTATCGCCGATGGCTCGAGCGTCGGGGTGTTCATCGTCAAGGCCGAGCAGAGCCACCCGCCGCAGGAGATCCTGCGTGAGGACTGGAATGCTGGCGAAGAGGTGATGGTGGAGCGGTTCGTGCCCGGCCGCGATCTCACCTGTGCGGTGATGGGCGATGTCGCGCTCGGCGTCACCGAGATCATCACCGATCTCAGCTTCTACAATTTCGAGGCAAAATACGCCAAAGGCGGCTCCAGCCACCTGCTTCCCGCGCCAATTCAACCGAAAATTTACGACAAAGTGCAGAAGATAGCGCTCAAGGCGCATGCTGCGCTTGGGTGCCGGGGCGTAACGCGGACCGATTTCCGCTTCAACGATCAGGCCGGGCCGGACGGGGAACTCGTCTGCCTGGAAATCAACACCCAGCCCGGCATGACCGAAACATCGCTGGCCCCCGAACAGGCGCGCTTTGCCGGCCATTCGTTCGAGGACCTGGTCGCCTGGATGGTGGAGGACGCGAGTTGCAACAGGTAGGGGCAAAGGGTTTCGCCAACGCCCAGCCTGTCGATCCGCGCCAGTTCCCGATCCCGCTCGCCAAGCCCGCACGCCGGCGCATGCTGGTCGCGGCCGGGCACATGTGGGTGCTGCACCGCAAGCAGATCGTCCGCGTCTGGGGCCTGCTGCTGGCACTGGTGGCCGTCGTCGGCCTGTACCAGGCCCGCGACATGCTGGCGACCGGCGCTGGTCTTGCCTTCCGCTTTGTCCAGGGCGAGTTCGCCGAGGCCGGGTTCGGGCTCGACAGCATCGAGGTCACCGGGCAGACGCTGACCAGCGATGCCGAGATCGCGACACTTCTCACCGCCGGCATGGGCAATTCGACGCTGACCTTCGACGTGCAGAAGGCGCAGGCGCGGCTCAGCTGGCTGGCGGCTGTCGAGAGCGCCAAGGTGCGCAAGATCTATCCCGACCGCATCGTGGTCGAACTGGTCGAGCACAAGCCCGCCGTGCGCTGGCGCGTGGGGGAAACCACCTGGTTGCTCGACGAGCGCGGCCGCCGCATCGGCACCGATATCGCCTCCTACACAGATCTGCCGCTGGTGATCGGGCAGGGGGCTGCCGACGATGCCGTGCCGATGGTGCGGATCATGGAGCGTCATCCGCAACTGATGGACGGCCTCGCTGCGTTGAGCCGCATCGGCGACCGGCGCTGGGACCTTATCTATCGCAGCGGGCTGCGCGTGCAGCTGCCCGAGCAGGGCGTCGCCCTGGCGCTCAACCGTCTCGAGGATTACCAGCGCGACTACCGGCTGCTCGAACGCGACGTGACACAGATCGACCTGCGCGTCCCGGGTTTCGTGGCGCTGAAGCCCGGCGAGCTCGCCGCCGAAGAAATCGCCGCCGCCAACAAGCAACGCGGCAAGCCCATGCCCAAGCCGGCCGTTGCATCGGCTCCGGCGTCCACCGTCCCGGCCACCACCGGCAGCATCGGCGCTGGCGCCGCATCCGGTGGCGTCCAGCCCGTCATTCCCTTGACCCGACCCGCCTTCGCCCGCAGCGAGACCCAAGCCCAATGATCACCGACGCCATGACCGCGCGGCTCAAGCCCCTGCAGCCCGGACGCGCATCGCTTGTCACCGTACTCGATATCGGTTCGACCAAGATCAGCTGCGTCATCGCCCGGCTGGTGCCGAGGCCCGAAGGCAAGGCGCTGAAGGGCCGCACCCATACCGCCGAAGTGGTCGGGTTCGGCTATGGCCCGTCTGCAGGCATCAAGAGCGGTGTGATCACCGATCTCGACAAGGCCGAGCAGGCCGTCCGCACAGTGGTCGGCATTGCCGAGCGCGCAGCGGGCGTCACCGTGCAGTCGGTGATCGTCAATGTCACCGCCGGCCGGCTGGGCTCGGAGACCTTCTCGGCCACGGTCAGCCTTGGCGGCCAGGAGGTCGAGAAATCCGATATCCAGCGCGTGCTCCGCGCCGTCAACGACCGCTCGGTGCGGCCGGAACGCTCGATCGTCCACGCGCTGCCCATCGGCTATGCGCTCGATGGCCAGAAGGGCGTCAAGGACCCACGCGGCATGGTTGGCGAACAGCTCTCAGTCGATGTTGCAGTCGTCTCGGCGGAGACGCTGGCCATGCGCAATGTGGAGCTGGTGCTCAACCGCTGCCACCTGCAGGTCGAGGCGCTGGTCGCCACCCCCTATGCCTCCGGCCTCTCGACGCTGGTCGATGACGAAAGCGCGCTGGGTGTCGCGGCCATCGATTTCGGCGGCGCCACCACCACCGTGGCGGTGTTTGCCGAAGGCCAGCTGGTCTATTCCGACGCGATTGCCGTCGGCGGCCACCATCTGACCCTCGACATCGCCCGCCAGCTCTCGGTCGGGATCGCCGATGCCGAGCGGCTGAAGACCATGTATGGCTCGGTGCTGCCAGGTCAGGCCGACGAGCGCGACCTGATTCCGATCACCCCGGTTGGCGCGACCCGCGACGAGGCGCCGGGGCAGGTGCCGCGCTCGCACATCACCCGCATCATCCGGCCGCGCGTCGAAGAGGTGCTGACTGCCGTGCGTGATCGCATGCAGGCCACCGGCATGATGGATGTCTGCGGCCGCCGCTTCGTTCTGACCGGCGGCGCCAGTGAGCTCACGGGCCTGCCGGAAGTCGCGCGCCGCATCCTCGCGCGCAATGTCCGCAATGGCCGTCCCATGGGGATTTCCGGCCTGCCCGAGATGGCCAAGGGCCCGGCCTTCGCAACGGTCGCGGGAATGCTGATCTACCCCCAGGTCTGCGGCAACGAATTCGCCGAGCCACGCGGCATCGCCAAGCTTACCGGCACAGACGGCTATTTCGCCCGCGTCGGCAGCTGGCTCAAGTCGAGCTTCTAGGCGGCTGCTCAGCCAACAACCGGTCGAAATAGGCGATTGTCTTCTGCAGCCCTTCGCGCAGTCTGATCCTGGGCTGCCAGCCCAGCGTGTCGGTCGCAAGCGAGATGTCGGGACGCCGTTGCTTGGGGTCGTCCTGCGGCAGCGGATGGCGCACCAGCCGCGAGGAGGAGCCGGTCAGGTCGAGCACCTCGCGCGCCAGCTCCTCGATGGTGAACTCCTCCGGATTTCCGAGATTCATCGGTCCGAACACGGCCTCCGACGACGCCATGAAGCGCAGCACCCCATCGATCAGGTCATCGACATAGCAGAAGCTCCGCGTCTGTTCGCCATTGCCGAAGATCGTCAGGTCCCGTCCGGTCAGCGCCTGAACGATGAAATTGGAGACGACGCGCCCGTCATCGGGGTGCATGCGTGGCCCATAGGTGTTGAAGAAGCGGGCGACTTTGATCTTCAACCGGTGCTGTCGTTGATAGTCGAAGAACAGCGTTTCGGCGCAGCGCTTGCCCTCGTCATAGCAGGAGCGCGGGCCGATTGGGTTGACGTTGCCCCAGTAACCTTCCGGCTGTGGATGCACCGACGGGTCGCCGTAGACTTCGGACGTCGAGGCTTGGAAGATCTTCGCATTGAGCCGCTTGGCCAGACCCAGCATGTTGATGGCCCCCACAACGCTGGTCTTGGTGGTTTGCACCGGATCGCGCTGATAGTGGATTGGGCTCGCCGGACAGGCGAAATTGTAGATCTCGTCCACCTCGACATAGAGCGGGAAACACACGTCGTGGCGGATAATCTCCAGTTCGCGGTGATCGCGCACGGTCGCCAGGTTGGCATGCGCTCCGGTGTAGAAATTGTCGACGCAGATAACGTGATGCCCCTGCGCCAGCAGCGCCTCGCAAAGGTGCGAGCCAAGAAAGCCGGCGCCGCCGGTGACAAGGATGCGTTTGTGGCCGATCATTCTTCTCTCATTGGCGGGCCTGTCGTGGGCCGGTTTGGGAAATCTGCCCACAAATCTGCGTGGTGCGCGTTCAGCGGGGACGGAATTTCTCAACGGCGTCCTGGACGAAGGCTTCGAGGCCCGAGAGTTCGTTGGCCGATGAATAGGTTTCCGCCAGAGCATCGATCGCAGCGGCGAACTCAGTGGATACGGGCATACCGGCCTCGGTCTGTCGCGCAACCTCCCTTTCCACGGCATTGACGTAGGCGAGAAAGTCGCCGTGTTCGATCGGTTCGAACAAGGGCGCCCTGAAATATTCCCGACCGCCTATGCCAGTGTATCCGATCACTTTGTTGCCCAGTAATGCGGCCTCGACGGGCGGCAGCCCAAAGCCCTCCAGTTCGGAAAACGAAAGAAAAACCCTAGACTCCTTGAGGAGCGCCACGACGCCGGCTTCGCCGAGTCCGTCGATGGGCTGGATATCCCAGTTGCAGAGCTGTCGCGCTCCAAGGTACCTAATGACCATGCGGCTGTGGTAGGGCAGCTTGCGTGGCATGTAGGTGATCAGGTTTCGCTTCTCGTTGTGCCCGGAATATATCTCGCGATCAAATGCATAATTGATGTTGTGTATGCGTGGCCTGAGACTGGGGAAGATTGCCTGTAGCGTAGCGGTGATATCCAGGCTGGTGGAAACGATGCTGATCGCGCCGTTGTACAGTTCCGCAAAGTGCGACATGTCCGACTTGCCCTGCGCGAGGTAGAAGCCATTTTGCGCGAGGATTGCGTACCGCACCCGATTCTTGATCAGTACCGGTGCCGTCTCTTCCACCATGATTTCGGGCAGCACGATCAGGTCGGTGAACCGATTGAAGCGATTGTCGCGCTTCAGCGTGTGCGGCGCTTCCCATGGCGGCTCGAAATCAGGGAAGTTCAGCACATGTATCGCAGAGGCGATTGGGTTATCCATTTGATTGATCAGGTGCGAGTGACGCAGTAGGTACTTGATGCCGCCGGTGGGCCGGACCTCCGGGATACAGAAGTAGAAGATGTTTTTAAGGGCGTGCTGACTCATAGCGTCTCGCAGGGATAGTGCTGCTGTCCAAATGCGGTTCGAGTAGCGTAACCCGCGGCGCAAGGCCATAGCTTGCCGGCCGTGTGAAGCCGGACAGGCGCCGGGGGCAGCCTTCGCAAGTGGTCACGCAGCGCCCAACGCTACCGTCCCTCGTGTATCAGCGTACGGCCGCCGCACCCTGATCCTCATGCTTAACGTAACGTTGCCAAGTGACCCCCGGCCTTTGCATTTTGCCATCACGTTAAGGGATTGGCGCGCATTGTTAGGGTCTGATTAACGAATTGGCGACTAATACTGGACCCCACACGCCACCTACGGGGCCATCATGACGATCAACCTCACCATCCCGGACATTCAGGAACTGAAGCCGCGCATCACCGTGTTCGGGTGCGGCGGGGCTGGCGGCAACGCCGTCAACAACATGATCGCGTCCGGGTTGACCGGTGTCGACTTCGTGGTCGCCAATACCGATGCGCAGGCGCTGGCGCTGTCCAGCGCACAGCGGATTATCCAGCTGGGTGTGTCGGTGACCGAGGGTCTCGGGGCGGGGTCCCATCCCGAGGTTGGCCGGGCGGCCGCCGAGGAAAGCTACGATGAGATCAACGATCACCTGAGTGGCGCGCATATGGTGTTCATCACCGCAGGCATGGGCGGCGGTACCGGTACTGGCGCCGCGCCCGTCGTGGCGCGCGCAGCGCGCGAGCAGGGGATCTTGACGGTTGGCGTCGTCACCAAGCCCTTCTCGTTCGAAGGCACGCGCCGTGCGCGTCTGGCCGAAGACGGCATCGACGAGCTGCACCGACATGTCGATACGCTGATCGTTATTCCCAACCAGAATCTCTTCCGCGTCGCCAACGAGAAAACCACCTTTGCCGACGCCTTCAAGATGGCCGACCAGGTGCTTTATTCGGGCGTTGCCTGCATCACCGACCTGATGGTCAAGGAAGGCCTGATCAACCTCGACTTCGCCGACGTGCGCGCCGTGATGCGCGGCATGGGCAAGGCGATGATGGGGACCGGCGAGGCGTCCGGCGACGATCGCGCCCGGCACGCGGCCGAGGCGGCGATTGCGAACCCGCTGCTCGACGATGTTTCGATGCATGGGGCCCGCGGCCTGCTGATCTCGATCACCGGCGGTCCCGACCTGACGCTTTATGAAGTCGACGAAGCTGCCAGCCGCATCCGCGAGGAAGTCGACGAGGACGCCAACATCATCCTCGGCGCCACCTTCGATCCGGACATGACCGGCACGATCCGCGTCTCGGTTGTCGCTACCGGCACCGATGCCACCATGGTGCAGGCGCTCGAGCCGATGAAGGCCAATCCGGCACGCGCGCCGCTGCAGGCCCAGACGGCACGCCGTCAGGTTGCCGAGCCGGCGCCGGCGCCCGCTCCGGTGGTCGAAGAGCCGCAGTTCGAGGAGCAGGTGCAGCAGGCCGTCGCCGAAGCCATCACCTACGCGCCGCAGAGCTATGACAGCTACGGCGATGACGATGGCGTCACCGTCGAGCCCTATATTCCGTCGGCAACGCATGAGGCGCTCGACGAGACGCCGCGCATGGCCGAATCGCCGGTTCCCACCGCCTATGTGCCGCTCAATGCCGAGCGTCCCGATGGTCAGCGCCGCATGTCGCGTACCGAGGAGTTGCCCGCTGTTGCGCGCAGGCCACTGGTCACCGAAGAAAAGCACGAGACCGAGCCTCGCAATGCACGGGCACTGTTCAAGCGCCTGGCGTCCAATGTCGGCCTGGGGCTGCGGCCGCAGGAGCAGGCTCGGACCGAGCCGACGCAGGAATTGGGTGCCGACGACAATGCCGCCCGCGCTGCGATCGAGGCTGGAAACGCCCGGTCTGCAAGGACTTCTGCTTCCGCGGAGGGTGCCCGTGGCAATCTCGACCCGCATGGTCGTCCGCAAGTAGCTCCGGCGCAGCCCACGACGCAGACCGAGCGCATCGAGATCCCGTCGTTCCTGCGCAAGCACGGTTAAGGCTCCGTACCGAGCCGTACGATAACGAGCCCGGCGCGCTTCCGCGCCGGGTTCTTTTTGTCTATGAGTTCAGAACGGGCGGGGCTGGAGTCTTTGTTGGGTATGAACAAACTTACGTCGCGGCAACGCACCCTTGCCGGCGCGCTGCAATTCGGCGGCATCGGTGTGCACTCCGGTGCGCCCGTTACGCTGACCATCGAACCCGCAGCGCCCGACAATGGCTACACGATCAGTCGTGTCGCTGCTGATGGCCGGCAGACTCCCGCCGTTCCCGTCCACTTCTCCCGCGTCACCCGAACGACGCTGTGCACCACGATCGATCTCGGCGACAGCGTCTCCATCGCGACGGTCGAGCATGTGGTTTCGGCGCTGTCCGGCCTCGGGGTCGACAACGCCCATATCGTGGTCGAAGGCGCCGAGTGCCCGATCGTCGATGGCAGCGCCTGGCCCTTCGCCCGCGCCATTATTGAGGCTGGGCTGATCGTTCAGCCCGCGCCCCGCCGGTTCCTCAGGATCGTGCGACAGGTGATGGTGCGCAATAACGAGGCCTGGGCGGCGCTGGAGCCGGCCAATGGCCGCATCTTCGATCTCGAGATCGATTTCGACAGCCGGGTGATCGGCCGCCAGCGCATGATCTTCAACTGGACGCCGCGCCGGTATTTCGAGGATGTCGCCCGCGCCCGCACCTTCGGTTTCGTGCGCGACGCCAAGATTCTGCGTCAGGCCGGCTACGCCCTCGGCTCGTCGATGGAAAACTCCATTACCGTGCATGACGACCGCATCCTCAACCCCGACGGTCTGCGGTTCGAGGATGAGTTTGTTCGTCACAAGCTGCTTGACGCCGTCGGCGACCTCGCGCTGTGCGGCATGCCGATCTACGGGCGCTTCCGCTCCTATCGCGGCGGGCACGCGCTCAACGCCATGGTGCTGCAGAGCCTGTTTGCCAGCGACGCCAATTACGAGATCGTTTCGGCGGATTCGCTGCCCGATATCTATGCCTCGCTGGAAGACCTTCCGGGCGGCATCGCGGTGACGCCATATCTGCGGTCGGTCGGGTAACACATCCGCGCCACAGTTTTGAACCTATTTGACACTACGTCGCCACCCGTCAATCGGATGGCGTAAAAAGGGATGGGGCAGGTCGTGACGATCATGCAGAACGCAGCAGTTACCGGGCGCCTCGCGCGCATTATCGCAGCGGGGTTGCTGGTGGTGCTGATCGCCGGCTGCAACATGTTCAGCGCGCCCAAGATCAAGGAAGAGCCGATCGTTCCGCCCGATACCCTGTACAATCAGGCCATCGGCGAGATGGACAAGCAGAACTACCTGACCGCCATCAAGACGCTGGAAAAGCTCGAGCGGCAGCATCCCAATGGCGAGTACAGCGAAAAGGCCAAGCTAATGCTGGTCTTTGCGCATTACCGCATCGGCAAGTTCGACGAGGCGGTGCTGGCGGCGGATCGCTATACGGCACTCTACGCCAGCTCATCCGAAGTGCCCTACGTGCTCTACCTCAAGGGCAATTCGTACTTCGCCCAGATTCGCGACATCACGCGCGACCAGCAGATCTCGCAGAATGCCATCGAGACCTATGCGCTGATCATTTCCAACTATCCCGACAGCAAGTACGCCAAGGACGCGCGCGAGAAGCTGGTGATTGCCATCGACCAGCTCGCCGGCAAGGAAATGTCGGTTGGCCGCTACTACATGGGCACCGGCAATTACCTCGCTGCCATCAACCGCTTCCGGACCGTGGCCGAGCAGTTCCAGACTTCGACGCATATCGAGGAAGCGCTGTACCGTCTCACCGAGGCGAATCTCGCCATCGGGCTGACCAGCGAAGCGCAGACGGCGGCCGCGGTGCTCGGGCACAATTATCCGCAATCCACCTGGTACAAGCAGGCCTTCGGCCTTCTCGAAAAGCAGGGCCTCGTGCCGCAGGTCAACGAGGGCAGCAGCCTCGCCAAGCTGCGGCAGGGCTGATGCTTCGACAAACAAGCGTGTTGCTTGTTTGTTCCTGCTCGGGCTAGTGTCGCGCCGACGCTGCGGTGGCGTCGGTCTCGCGCCGGGTGGCGAGGGTATGCAGTGACATGCTGAGCGCGCTTTCTGTCCGCAATATCGTTCTGATCGACCAGCTCGACCTCACGCTCGAGGCCGGGTTGACGGCATTGACCGGCGAGACCGGCGCAGGAAAGTCGATCCTCCTCGATGCGCTGAGTCTGGCGCTTGGCGGCCGCGGCGATGCCGCGCTGGTCAGGGCAGGGGCCGAGAGCGGGCAGGTGGTTGCCGTGCTCAACCTGCCGCGCGCCCATCCGGCCCGGGCGGCGCTGCGCGACAATGCCATTGCCGACGATGACGATGTGATTCTGCGCCGCGTGCAGTTTGCCGATGGCCGCACCCGCGCCTTCATCAACGACCAGCCGGTTTCCGCCGGCCTTTTGCGGACGATCGGCGGGCTGATCGTCGAGATCCATGGCCAGCACGACGACCGAGCGCTGGTCGATGCCACGACGCACCGTACGGCGCTCGACGCCTTTGGCGGTCACGATGGCCTCGTCGACGCGGTGGTCGAGACCTATCACGCGCTGGTCGAGGCGGACGCCGCCGTGGCCGGACAACGTGCCGTGATGGCCGAGGCGATGGCGCGCGAGGACTATGCCCGACACGTCGTTGCCGAACTCGGCGACCTCGACCCCGAAGTGGGCGAAGAGGAGGTGCTTGCCGAGCGCCGGCAACGTCTCATGCAGCTCGAAAAGGCCGCCGAGGAAGTCCGCGATGCCGACGAGATCCTCAACGGCCCGATGGCGCCGGGCCCGACGCTGGCGGCGCTGATGCGCCGGCTGAGCCGCAAGGCCGATTCGGGCGCCGCGGTGTTTCAGCCGATCGTCGAGGCACTCGATGCGGCGCTGGTGTCGCTCGATGCCACCACCGACGCGCTCGAGGGGCTCAAGCGCGACATGGCGTTCGACCCCAACGATCTCGAAAAGGTCGAGGAGCGGCTCTTCGCCCTGCGTGCTGCGGCGCGCAAGCACCAGACCACCTGCGACGGCCTTGCCGAGGTGCTGCAGCGCTATCAGAACGATCTCGACATGCTGCAGAGCGGCGAGACCAGCCTCAAGGCGCTGGAAGCAGCTGCCGTTACCGCCCGCACCGCCTATCGCGCCGCCGCCGGGGCGCTGAGCGCCGCGCGCGCCAAGGCCGGTGCCGCCCTCGCTGACGCTGTCGGTGCCGAATTGCCGGATCTGAAGCTCGGCGCCGCCCGGTTCATCGCAGCCATCGACAGCGACCAGGAGCGCGTCGCAGCGTCCGGCTTCGACCAGGTGAGCTTCAACGTCCAGACCAATCCCGGCACCCAGGCCGGCCCGATCCTCAAGGTCGCCTCGGGTGGCGAGCTCAGCCGGTTCCTCCTCGCGCTGAAAGTGGTGCTGGCCGATCGCGGTTCGGCGCCGGTGTTGATCTTCGACGAAATCGATACCGGGGTCGGCGGGGCGGTCGCTGATGCCATCGGCCGGCGCCTCGCGCGGCTGGCCCAGAAGGTCCAGGTGCTCACCGTCACCCACGCGCCGCAGGTGGCGGCCCGGGCGCAGAGCCACCTGCTCATCGAGAAGCAGGCGATCGAGGAGGGCGCGTTCATGCGCACCCATGTCCGCCGGCTCGACGGCGAGGCGCGGCAGGAGGAGGTCGCCCGCATGCTGGCTGGCGCCCGTGTTACCGACGAGGCCCGCGCCGCTGCCGGCAAGCTAATTTCGGAGGTGATGTGAGTATCGAGGCGCGCGAGATCGAGAGCTATTCCGAGGACGAAGCGCGGGCCGAACTCGACCGGCTGCATGCCGAGATTGCGCGCGCCGACATCGCCTATTATCAAAACGACGCGCCCGAGATCACCGACGCCGAATATGACGCGCTGAAGCTGCGCTACATGCAGCTCGAGACGGCGTTCCCGGAACTCCGCCGCCCCGACAGTCTCACCGGCAAGGTCGGCGCCCCCGCGGCCGAAGGCTTCGCCAAGGTGCGGCACGACGTGCCGATGCTCAGCCTCGCCAAGGCCTATACCGACGAGGATGTCGTCGACTTCCTCGACCGGGCCCGGCGCTTCTTCGAGCGCGACAAGGACCTGCAGCTTGTCTTCACCGTCGAGCCCAAGATCGATGGGCTCTCGGCCTCGCTCCGCTACGAGAACGGCGTGTTCGTCCGTGGCGCCACCCGCGGCGACGGCACGGTGGGCGAGGACATCACCGAGAACCTCAAGACCATCAAGGATATCCCGCACAAGCTCGCTGGGACCGGCTGGCCGGAAGTCATCGATATCCGCGGCGAGGTCTACATGACCTATGCCGAGTTCGAGGCCCTGAAGGCGCGCTCGGCCGCCGCCGGCGGGCAGGATTATGTCAATCCGCGTAACACCGCCGCCGGCTCGTTGCGCCAGAAGGATGCATCGGTCACCGCCAGCCGCAACCTCAAGTTCTTCGCCTATGCCTGGGGCCATGCCAGCACCGAGCCGGCGACCACCCAGTACGAGGCGGTGCAGCGCTTCGGCGACTGGGGCTTCAAGATCAACCCGCAGATGTCGCGCGGGTCGAGCGTCGAGGAGCTGATCGCCCGTTATCGCGAGATCGAGGCGCAGCGCTCCTCGCTCGGCTACGACATCGACGGCGTCGTCTACAAGGTCGACAGTCTCGAGTTGCAGAAGCGCTGGGGCTTCGTCACCGGCGAGCCGCGCTGGGCCATTGCCCACAAGTTCCCGGCCGAGCAGGCGACGACGGTGGTGCGCGCCATCGATATCCAGGTCGGCCGCACCGGCACGCTGGCGCCAGTAGCGCGGCTTGATCCGGTCAGCGTCGGCGGTGTCACTGTGGAGAATGTCACGCTCCACAACGAGGACTATATCGCCGGGCGCGACAGCAATGGCCTTCCCATTCGCGACGGCAAGGACATCCGCATCGGCGACACCGTCCGCATCCAGCGGGCAGGGGACGTGATCCCGCAGATCGTCGACGTCTTGATCGAGAAGCGCCCGGCCGATGCCGTGCCTTACGAGATGCCACAGACCTGTCCGGTCTGCGGTTCGCCCGCCGTGCGCGAGCTCAACGAGAAGACCGGCAAGCTCGATTCTCGCCGCCGCTGCACGGGAGAGCTGATCTGCGCGGCGCAGACGGTCGAGCGGCTCAAGCATTTCGTCTCGCGCGGCGCCATGGACATCGAGGGGCTCGGAGCCGAGAACATCGAGCTGTTCTTTGCGAAGGGCCTGCTTCACAGCCCGGCCGATATCTTCACCCTCAAGGACAATCGCGCTGCGGTGCAGCAGGCGCTGTTCGAGCGGCGCGAGGAGCAGGCGCGGCAGCGCGAGGCTGCGAAGGGTGCCACCCGCAAGAAGGTGCTTACCGCCGAAGAGCGCACCTATGAGGGGCTCGACAAGCTGTTCGCCGCCATCGACGCGCGGCGCGAGCCGGAGCTCGATCGCTTCATCTTCGCGCTCGGCATTCGCCATGTCGGCGAGACCACGGCTGCGGTCCTCGCCCGCACCTTCTCGACCATCGAGAAGCTGATCGAGGTCGGCAAGGCCACCGCCGCCGCAGAAGACCCGATGAGCGTGTTTCCATCGGTCGACGGCATCGGCGGCACGGTGGTCGAGGCGCTGGTCGATTTCTTCGGCAATGCCCGCAATGACGAGGCGCTCAAGCAACTGCTCGATCAGGTTCGCCCCAAGCCCTATGTCGTCACCATCTCCGCCGATAGCCAGGTGGCCGGCAAGACCGTGGTCTTTACCGGTTCGCTGGAAAAGATGACGCGCAGCGAAGCCAAAGCCATGGCCGAGCGGCTCGGCGCCAAGGTGGCCGGTTCGGTCTCGGCCAATACCGATCTCGTCGTCGCGGGTCCGGGCGCCGGCTCCAAGCTCAAGGACGCCGAAAAGCACGGGGTCAAGGTCGTCAACGAGGACGAGTGGCTGGCGATGGTGGGGTAGTAGCTACCGCCGCTCGCTCATCTGCCGTTCATCGACGCTGGGCCATAGAGCGCGAAATGTTCGGTGCCGTTCGGCACAGGGGGGATTTCTCATGCGTCTTTTGGCTTTGGCGGCGGCCTTCGCCGCAACCGTGGGTGCCGCGCAGGCGGGGCCTGCCGGCGATCTGCTGAAGCAGCACCTCTATGCGGGCACACTCGCCGAGGGCATCGAGGCACTGTCGGTGTCGACCCTCGTTGCCGACCCCGAGGCGCAGTTCGGGCTTGGGCTCCTGACCTTCGCTCAGGGCTTCGAGGGCCTAGGGCAGGGGTTCTACCGCCACGGCCTCGATATCGGTGCCGGCCGCGAGTTGGGGCTGTTCCTCCCGGTCCCGGCAAACCCCAAGCCGGTACCGCTCGACTACGAGACCTTTCGCGGCGTCATCGATGACTTCGTTGTCGACATGGACCGCGCCCAGCTGGCCTTCGAGGCCGCGCGTGGCGGGGACTATGTCATCCCCGTCGACCTGATACCGCTGCGGCTCGATCTCAATGGCGACGGCACAGCCGATGATAGCGAGATGGTCGGTGGGCTGCTGTTGTCGATGATCTCCGGTGACAATCCGGTTACCGGTAGTGAGGCGCTGCCTTCGGTTGAGATCGGCTTCGATGCCGCCGATGCCATCTGGTTCTCCGGCTATACGCAGGTGTTCGCGGCGCAGGGCGACTTCCTCCTCGCCCACGATTTCCATCGGCTGTTCGAAGTCGCATTCCACCGGCTGTTCCCGCGCGCGGGTCTGCCAATGCAGCAATTCTCGCGCGGTGGCCAGCTGGCGCTCGATCCTGAGACCGACGCCGCCATTGCCGATGCCATCGGCGCCATCCACACGCTCGACTGGCCGGTCATCGACCAGCCTCGGTTCCAGCGCGTCCGCGAGCGGCTGCTGTCGGTCATCGCCCTGTCCCGGCAGAACTGGGACGCCATCCTTCTCGAAACCGACGACAATCGTGAGCTGCTGCCTTCCCCGAAGCAGACATCGATCATCCCGGACGCGACCATCACCGACGAGACGGTCGCCGCCTGGCGCGCGACGCTCGACACCGCCGAGCAGATCCTCGATGGCGAGCTGCTGGTGCCGCACTGGCGCTTCCGGCAGGGTTTTGATCTGAAAGCCTGGTTCGACACCTCGACCAACAACGATCTCGTGCTGCTCTTCACCGGCCCCGATGCGCTACCTTATCTCAAGGAAGGCCCGGTCGCAGACGTCCAATCCTTTGCCGCTGCCAACGCCGTGTTTGGCAATGACTGGCTCGGCTACGCCTTCTGGTTCAACTGAGGTTTCATCCCCATGCGTCTCACGCTCGCCGCCGTCGCGCTCATTGCTTCGCTCGCTCCCGCCATCGCAGTGGATTTCACCAGCCCGAAGGCGGTGGTCGAAGCGCTCTACGAGCCATATTTCCAGCCGATAGACAGCTTCGACTATCAGCTGCTCGACGCCACGCCGCTGCAGTCCGAGGGACTCAACGCGCTGTTCGCAAGGGACCGGGAGGAGGCCGGCGATGGCATCGGCCGCATCGATTTCGACCCCTATGTCAACGGCCAGGATTTTCAGCTGACCGACCTGGTGGTCGGGGAACCGGTCTATGTCGGGGGCCGCGCGGTGGTCGGCGTGACGTTCAGGAACTTTGAGCAGCCGCAGGACATGGGCTACCTGCTGGTCAAGGACGCCGAGGGCTGGAAGATCGACGACATGTGGGCGGGCGAGAGCGAGTATCCCTACGATCTCAAGGACATTCTCAACGCACCGCTGTCGCAATAGCGCCTATCTAGCGCCGAAAAGCCGCCGCATCGCGATGCTAGCCGCATTCGGGCCGGCAACAGGCCGGTCCGGTTCTGGGGCCCCACATGCGTCGCTTGTTCATCACCCTGCTGTTGTGCTTTGGGCTCGTCCTGCCGGCTGCGGCGTTCGACGACCCCAAGGCGCTGCTCGAGGCGGTCTATGCCGGCTACCAGGCTGGCGGCAACCGCACGCCACCCGAGACCTACTATTCGGCCCGGCTCAAGGGGCTCTACGCCGCCAATCTTGAGCGGCAGGCGGTTGATGCCCAAAAGGGGATTGCCGTCGACCCCAACGCGCCGCCGGTGCTCGATTTCGACCCCTTCATCGAAGGCAATCACGCGCTGATCGCCGAGTTCCAGGTCGGACAGCCAGTGGTTACTGGTAATCACGCTGTCGCCACGGTCAGCTTTGCCAATTTCGACCACCGCGCCACCCTCGCCATCGCGCTGGTGCGCGAGGGCGATGGCTGGAAGGTCGACGACATTGCGTCACTGAGCGGCGAGAACTGGCTGCTCAGCTGGCTGCTGCAATACGATCCGTTTGGCGGGATGTGAGGGGGCAGGGGCCCGTGGGCTGCTGCAGGCGCTCCCCTTCTCCCCTTCTCCCCTTGCGGGAGAAGGTGGCGCGCAGCGCCGGATGAGGGGTCTTGCGGCGCCTGCTAGAAACCCCTCATCCGCCCTTCGGGCCATAGCCCGCAGGCGTAGCCTGACGGGCGTTCTTCGCAGCAAAGCTCCACCGGAGCTTTGCCAGAGCACTCAGAACTCTCCCGCAAGGGGAGAAGGCGGAATCTGCGGCACCGTGCCCATCTGCGGTAGCCCTCTCCCATGAGGGGAGAGGGGGTCTTCGGCTAAGCAGTCAAAGAGATCGCGTAACGACCGAGTTACCTCTTAGATCGCCGCCGTCGCCTGTTTCAGCCACTCCTTCACCGCCCCCTTGAGCTGCGGACCGATCTCCTTGAACACCCGCTTGTGGTAGGCGTTCAGCCAGTCGCGTTCGGGCTCGGTCATCAGCTTGATATCGATCAGCCGTGTGTCGATGGGCGCCAGCGTCAGCGTTTCGAACTCGAGATAGCCGGGATATTTATCGCTCTCGATCACGTGCACCAGGTTCTCGGTGCGCGTGCCGAAGGCGCCGGCCTTGTAGTAGCCGGGCTCGTTGGAAATGATCATGCCGGGCTCGAGCGGCGTCGTGTAGCGCGGCGAGATGCCGATCGGGCCCTCATGCACCGACAGGAACGCGCCGACCCCATGGCCGGTGCCGTGGTTGTAGGTGACGCCGTCGGCCCAGAGGAACTGCCGGGCGAGGATATCGAGCTGCGCGCCGGTGGTGCCTTTGGGGAAGCGCGCCATCGAGATCGCGATCATGCCCTTGATGACCCGCGTGATGCGGTCCTTCTCCTCGGCCGTCGCCTTGCCGGTGAACAGCGTGCGGGTGATGTCGGTGGTGCCCATCAGGTATTGGGCGCCGGAATCGACCAGCATGATCTCGCCGGGCTTCAGCTTGCGGTTGGTGTTCTCGTCCACCCGATAGTGGACGATGGCACCGTTCGGGCCGGCGCCCGAAATGGTCTCGAAGCTGATGTCGACGAGGTTCGGGTCCTCGCGACGGAAGGCTTCCAGCGCGGTGACGATGCCGATCTCGTCCAGCTCGCCCTTTGGCGCCTCGTTGTCGAACCAGTGCAGAAATTTCGCCAGCGCCGCGCCATCCAGCCGGTGCGCCTCGCGCATGCCGGCGAGTTCGGCGTCGTTCTTCTTGGCCTTCGGCAAAAGCACCGGGTCGCGCTTTTCGATGATCTTGGCTTCGCTGACACCCTTGATGGCGTTGACCACGGCCACGGGCACCGTTGCCGGGTCGACCAGCACGGCTTTGTCGCCGGCGCCGAGCTTGCGCAGGGTGGCGACCATGGTCGCGGCATCGGCGACCTTGGCGACGTCGGCCAGACCGGCCCTCAGCTCGGGCGTGATCTTCTCCTTGTTGAAGAACAGCGTCGGCTTGCCACTCTTGGGCACCAGTGCGAAGCACTGCACCACCGGCACATGCGGCACGTCGCGCCCGCGCAGGTTGAACAGCCAGTTGATCGATTCCGGCACGGTCAGAACGGCTGCGTCGGCGCCCTCCGTTCCCAGCTCGGCGCGCAGGTCCGCCAGCTTCTCGACGGCCAGCTTACCGGCCCGGTTATGGCCGAGGAACTCAATTGCGGCATTGGGTGGGGCAGGGCGGTCGGTCCAGACCTTGTCGACAAGGTTATCCACGGGCACCAGCGTCAGCTTATCCTTGAGCTTGGCGGTGAGGTCGGCGATCTCGGCCGGCGTGTGCAGCCAGGGGTCGAAGCCGAGCCTGCCGCCAGGCTTGACGAATTCGGCGATGCGTGGCGACAGCCCGCCCTGTCCGGTTTCGATCACCGTCACCAGCTTGGTGTCGGTCTGCGCCGGGGCCTGCAAGGTGTAGCGGCTGTCGACGAACAGTGCCGCCTTGCTCATGCCGACAACGGCAATGCCGGCCGAACCGGTAAAGCCAGTCACCCAGGCCAGCCGCGCCTCGCTGTCGGGCACCGACTCGCCGCGATGCGCATCGGCCAGCGGCACGAGGAAGCCGTCGAGGCCGGCCTCGGCAATGGCCGCGCGCAGCGCCTTGAGGCGCGGGCGGACATTGCCGGGTTCGCTCTTCACATCAAAGGTCTGGTAAACGGGCGGCGGAAAGGTCATCGCAAGATCGGGTCCCTGAAACTGGTGCGGACCCTAACAGAGCCGTTCGCCGAGCCCAATGCCGTTGGGGCGCCAAAACCCGTTCAGAATGCGTTCATCATCATGGCTGACCGGGCGGAGCGGTGGCGGATTTGTGGCGTCGCAGTGGCGCCGAGCGGGCGATTCACCTTCGCTTAAGCCGGTGTGCAAATCCGGCATGGCTGGGTTTCGATTTGCCCCCTAACTGCATGGCAGGGTTAGGACTATCTACAGGCCACGGTAGAACGCCGGGAGAATTTGAGATGCCCGAGAACAAGTACGATTTCCGCAAGGCCCTTGGTGGCGTTATCGAAGCGCGGGGCCGCGAGGCCACCCGCAGCGTCGGTCGCAACCGCGAGCACCTGCTGCTCGGCGCTTTCACCAAGCGCCCGAACTGATTTGCCGGCCGCAAGGCCCGCCTAGACCTCCTAGTCCGACCTCCAAAGTCGAAGAAACCCCCGGAGCCCAGCGCCGGGGGTTTTTCTTTGGCGTCTAGCGCCGCTCGAGGATCAGCGTCGTCCACTCCTTGCGGACGAGCTTGTGGGTTAGCACGATCCCCTGACGGCCATAGGCGGCAATCACCCGCGCCGCCTGGGTATTGAGAATACCCGAGAGGATGATCGTTGCGCCGGGTGCTGCGATGCGCCGCATCCCGGGCGACAGCGCCACCAGCGGCGCGGCGAGAATGTTGGCGACGATCAGATCATAGGGGCCCAGCGCCCGGATCTGCGGGTGGGCGAGGCCGGTGGCTTCCAGCGGCAGCACCAGCCGGCCGACGCCATTGTCCTCGGCATTCTCCGCCGTGGTCGTCACCGCCACCGGATCGATATCGGTGGCGAGCACCGGCTGATGCGTGCGCATGGCCAGTGCGATGGCGAGGACCCCCGTGCCGGTGCCGATATCGACCATCGCGTTGAAATGACGGCGTTTCAGCACGCGGTCGATCGCTTCAAGGCAGCCGGTGGTAGTCTCGTGATGGCCCGTGCCGAAGGCCTGCGCGGCATCGATGCGAATGGCCTGTGGCCGCGGCCCGACCGGCGGGGCGTCATGGCTGCCATGGATGAAGAAGCCGCCGGCGACCACCGGCTTCAGTCCTTCCAGGGACTTGGCCACCCAGTTGACCTCCGGGTCGATGGCTTCGGCGGTGAAGCTCACCTCGCCGCCCAGCACCTCGCGGGCCAGGGCCTCGAAAGCGGCAATGTCCGGCTCTTCGGTGCAGGTCGCCTCGAAGATCCATTCGCCGGTCGCCTCGTCCTCGTGGGCGGAGGCGGTGATGGCCAACTCGTCGCTCGCCATCACGGCGTCGACCAGGGCATAGGCCTGTTCCTTGCTGAGCGGGGCGGAAATCTGCGAAAGCGTCATCTGGGTCAAAACCTCAAGCGTTGCGGACCCTTGGGACAGGCCCGGCGCAGAGTCAATGCCGCGGGCAGGGCAGCGTTAAGCCGCTGCTTCCCCGGCGCTTGCGGCCTCGTGCGGCAGCCGCAGGGTCGCCCAGACCGGCAGGTGGTCGGAACCGCGCCGGGCGAGGGTGGTGTTGTGCACCCCGGTCGCCTCAAGCTTGATATCGCGGCTGGTGATGATGCGGTCGAGCTGCAGCATCGGCCGGCGCGAGTGAAAGCTCGGTCCAGGGGCGATGACCTGGTGGTCAACGGCGAACTGCGCGAGGCAGCCGCCATCGGGCGCCCATTGGTTGAGGTCGCCCATGATGACGGTCGGCGTGCTGGCCTCCAGCTTTTTCAGGTAGTTGACGATGCTCTGGGCCTGTTTCAGCCGGGTCGTGCCGATCAGGCCCAGATGCATGCCGACGACGCGCAGCACGCCATTGCCGATGCCGATATCGGCAAGGATAGCGCCGCGCGGCTCGAAGGCGGGGATCGTGATGCGCTGCTGGTCGAGCACCGTTGCCGATTTCCGCACCAGGATCGCATTGCCGTGCCAGCCAAGGCTCAGTTGCCGGATGCCGAAGCGCACCGGCATGTAATCTGTATTGTCGAGGATATGCTCGGTATCCAGCGTCGAGGCGCGCTCGCCGAAGCGCATGTCGACTTCCTGCAGCGCGACGATGTCGGCGTTGATCTCTTCGAGGATGTGCACGATCCGGTCCGGGCGGCGCCGGCGATCTGTCCCGAGGCTCTTGCGGATATTGTAGGAGGCGACTTTGATCATAGACCTAGAGGATTGGGCTGAGCAGTCGGGCAGCCTGATGGGCGAGACGGGCGAGGGGCGGGCGCTTCTGCACTTCCTCGCGGGTCACCTGCTTGCAGTGCTGGAAATCGGAATGCAGCATATCTGCCACCCGTTCCACCACCTCGGGGTCGGGTGTCCACACCGTCATCTCGAAATTGATGTTGAACGAGCGGTTGTCGAAATTGATGCTCCCCACCGAGACGATGGCGTCGTCCATCAGCAGCACCTTCTGGTGCAGGAAGCCGCGCTGATAGCGGAACACGTCGACACCATGGTCCACCATCGCGTCGGCATGGGCGTTGCTCGCCAGCCAGACCAGCATGTGATCGGGCTTGTGCGGCAGCATGATGCGTACGTCCACGCCGCGTAGCGCCGCCGCGTAGAGCGCGGTGCGCGCATCGGTGTCGGGCACGAAATAGGGGCTGACGATCCACAGGCGCTCGCGGGCTTGTGCGATGATGTCGCAATAGGCGATGGCGCAAGCCTCGAACTTGTCGGCGGGGCCGGTGGCCATGATCAGCGCCGGCGTGTTGCCGGGGGTCTCGATCTCATCGGGCGGCGCGAGGTCGAGTTCCTCGCTTGTCGCCCAGCTCCAGTCCTCGCGAAACACCAGCGTCAGACCGAGCACGGCCGGGCCTTCGACCCGAATTTGCGTGTCGCGCCACGCCCCGACTTTCGGATCCTGGCCGAGATACTCGACGCCCACATTGGAGCCACCGGTCCAGCCGACCTTGCCGTCGACCACGACGTTCTTCCTGTGGTTTCGGTAGTTGATCCGCATCGGCCCGAGGAGGCGCAGCCAGCCATGCCGCTGGTTGAAGGCGGCGATCTCGACACCACCGGCCCTGAGACGCTCGCGATAGCTCTTGGGCAGCGTGTTGCTGCCGACCTCGTCATAGAGCACGTAGACTTTGACACCGGCCGCCGCCCGCTCCAGCAGCGCCTCGGCCAGCCGCTGGCCCAGCGCGTCGTCGCGGATGATATAGAACTGCACCAGCACATAGTGTCTTGCCGCTGCGATGCCGGCAAAGATCGACTCGAACGTCGCCTTGCCGTCGATCAGCAGTTCGGTCTGATTGCCGGCAACGAAGGGCATGCTGGCGGCGCGCACCAGCACCGGCCAGGCTCTGCCGGTTTCGCGGTCGATGACCTTCAGGTCCTCCGAGCGCAGGACGCGATTGTGGCGGATGCGCATCCGGTTCTTGGTGTAGCTGTCGAAGTGCTTCCAGCCGAACACCAGATAGATCAACGCGGTGGGGAAGGGCAGGAATGCCAGCGATACCAGCCAGGCGATCGAGCCTTGCGAGGTGCGCGAGGCATAGATCTCGCGGATGGCGCAGATCAGAGCCAGCACATAGAAGGCAGCCAACAAGGCCGCGATCAGCGGGATGTTGACGATGATGGCTTCGATTGTCGCGGCCAAGGGGTGTCTCCGTCCCCGGCACCATCATCCGGCCCGGTCGCGCGTGCAAGCCGTATTGGCGGGGCCGATTGTCCCACGATCGTACACACTTGCCCTTGTCTTGTGCAGCCGATCGGCCGATTGTGGGATTCTCATCCCCGTCTCCCTCACGGATAGTCTCGTGTCTGCCTCAAGCGAAACGCTGCCGCCCTCCCTTCAGCCAGGGTCGCGTGGCGCCTTGACCGGCATCGCCTTCAAGGTCGCTTCGGTCTGCATTTTTCTCGCCATGGCGGCGTTCATCAAGGCATCCGACGAGGTGCCCGCCGGCCAGCTGGTGTTCTTCCGCTCGTTCTTCGCGCTGTTGCCGGTGCTGGTCTATCTCAGCATCACCGGCGCGCTGGCGAGTGGCTTCAAGACCAAGCATCCGCTGAGCCACGTGCTGCGCGGGTTGGTCGGCACCGGCGGCATGATGTTCGGCTTCACCGCGCTCACCAAGCTGCCGCTGCCCGAGGCGACCACCATCAACTATGCGACGCCGCTGATCATCGTGGTGTTTTCCGCAGTGTTCCTCCACGAAAAGGTCCGGCTCTATCGCTGGAGCGCCGTGCTGGTCGGGCTGGTCGGGGTGTTGATCATCGTCTCGCCGCAGCTCACCGTGTTCACCAGCGGCGCCGGCCTCACCGACACGGCGTTGGGGACGGCTTCGGCGCTGCTGGGCTGCGTGTTCGCGGCGACCGCCATGCTGCTGGTCCGAAGGCTGGTCGCCACCGAGAGCAGCGCGACCATCGTCCTCTACTTCTCGCTGGCCTCGACCTGCGCCGGGCTGCTGACGATTCCGTTCGGTTGGGTGATGCCGACCACCGAGCAGCTGGTGCTGCTGGTCAGCGCCGGGATTGCCGGCGGCATCGCGCAGATTCTGCTCACCGAATCCTACCGCCACGCCGACATGAGCGTTATCGCGCCCTTCGAATATGCCTCACTTATCCTCTCGGTCGGCGTTGGCTATATCTTCTTTGGCGACGTACCGACCATCCAGATGCTGATTGGAGGCTTGATCGTGGTGGGCTCGGGCATTTTCATCATCTATCGCGAACACCGCCTCGGTGTCGCAAATGCCAAGGCCCAGAGTTCGAACACGCCGCAGTAGTGGACGGCCGGCAAGGTCTACCCGTGAGATCAGCTGGCTGGTTCGACCAGCCAACCGACGATGCGGCGGACCAATGGCATCACCACCAGCAGTACCGGGAATGCAACGGCCCAGGACAGGGCCCAGGCAGAGGGCCAGAGCGTTAGGGCAGTGGCATCAAGTCCTCGGCTGCGCAGGAGGCTGATTGCCGAGACTACGCAGGTCATCAGCAGGGATAGCAGGAGTGGGGTGAGCAGGGCCGCATAGCGGCGCGGAAGTTTACGAAACGACATTGGTAGCTCCACAAGCCCAAGCGGAAGCGCATCGCGCAACCCGCTCAAAGGGCGGTTTGCGCGTTGATTGACGTAAACGCTTACGGAAGCTGCAGGAGCAACGACGCAATTATAGTGCGGCGCGGAGTCCGCCGCAACCGCGCTCACCCCTTCTGGATAAAGCTCTCCAGCACCTTCTTCCGCCCGGCCTTCTCGAAGTCGATGGTCAGCTTGTTGCCTTCGATGGCGGCGATGCTGCCGTAGCCGAACTTGAGGTGAAAGACGCGCTGACCGTGTTCGAAGGCCGAGCCCCGGCCATCGTCGACCGAGCGGGCGACGAGGTCGCCGTCGATGGTCAGGGGGCCAGCGGACTTGCGCTTGTCGCTCTGCGCGCGGGCGCGCTGCCAGCCAGGCGTCTCGTAAAGCGAGTCGAACGGGTCTGACGTGTCGAACCGACTGGTGGTGCGGCCACCATAGCCGTAACCGCCATAGCCAGCGGCGGTGTCGGTGACTTCCACTACGTGCGGGGGCAATTCGTCGACGAAGCGCGACGGGATGGCCGATTGCCAAAGCCCGTTGATGCGCCGGTTCTGGGCGAAATAGAGGTGCAGCCGCTTCCGCGCCCGGGTCAGCCCGACATAGGCGAGGCGGCGCTCTTCCTCGAGCCCGGCCCGGCCGCTCTCGTCGAGCGTGCGCTGGCTGGGGAAAAGGCCTTCCTCCCAGCCGGGGAGGAACACCGTGTCGAACTCCAGCCCCTTGGCCGAGTGCATGGTCATGATCGACACCGCGTCGTCGGCTTCGCCGGTGTCGCGTTCGGTCACCAGCGTCACATGCTCGAGGAAGCCACCGAGGTTCTCGAAGCCTTCCATCGAGCGCACGAGTTCCTTGAGGTTCTCAAGCCGGCCGGGGCTGTCGGGCGATTTGTCCTGCTGCCACATCTCGGTATAGCCGCTCTCGTCCAGCACCTGCTGGGCGAGTTCGAAATGGCTGATGCCGGCGATGCGATGCTGGACCTCGATGTCCTCGCCGGTGTTGGGGTCGAGTTCGGTACGGACTTCCACGCGTTCGCGCAGCCGTTCGGCCCAGTCGTCGAACTGGCCGACAAGGCCCATCAGTGTCGCGCGCTGCTTTGGCTTCAACTCCTCGGTCTCGACCAGTGCCCGGACGGCGCCGACCAGCGAGGTGCCCTGGAGCCGGGCGGTGTCGAAGAGGATCTTCAAGGTGGAATCGCCCAGCCCTCGCTTGGGCGTGTTGACGATGCGCTCGAAGGCCAGATCGTCGGCGGGGTTGTTGACCACCCGCAGATAGGCCAGCGCGTCGCGGACTTCCTTGCGCTCGTAGAAGCGTGGGCCGCCGATGACGCGATAGTTCAGCCCCAGCGTGATGAAGCGCTCTTCCAGCGACCGCATCTGGTGCGAGGCCCGGACGAGGATCGCCACGGAGTTGAGCGGCTCGCCACGGCGCTGGCACTGCTCAATCTCCTCACCGATCTGGCGCGCCTCTTCCTCCGAATCCCAAACCGAGGTGACGCGCACCTTTTCGCCCGCGTCGGCGACGTCCGTCTGCAGGGTTTTGCCCAGCCGGTCCTCGTTGTTGGCAATCAGGTGCGAGGCGGCGGCGAGGATGTTGGCGGTCGAGCGGTAGTTGCGCTCGAGCCGGATCACCTTGGCGCCCGGAAAGTCCTTTTCGAAGCGCAGGATGTTGTCCACCTCGGCGCCGCGCCAGCCATAGATCGACTGATCGTCGTCGCCGACCACGCAGATATTGGCCTCGGGCGCGGGCTTGCCCTGTGCCAGGAGCCGCAGCCACAGGTACTGCGCAACGTTCGAATCCTGGTACTCATCGACCAGCATGTATTTGAAGCGCCGGTGATACTCGGCCAGCACGTCCGGGTTTTCGCGGAACAGCTTGATCCCGAGCAGCAGCAGATCTCCGAAATCGGCGGCGTTGAGGCTCCTGAGCCGATCCTGGTACTGCTGGTAGAGGTCTCGCGCCCGGCCATGGGCGAAGTGGCTCGCATCTGCCGGCGACACGTCGGCCGGCAGTAGCCCGCGGTTCTTCCAGTCATCCAGCATGCCGGCGAACTGCCGGGCGGGCCAGCGCTTCTCGTCGATGTTGAGCGCTTCCAGCAGTTGCTTGATCAGTCGGATCTGGTCGTCGGTATCGAGAATGGTGAAGTCCGACTTCAGCCCGACCAGCTCGGCGTGGCGGCGGAGGATGCGCGCCCCGATGGAGTGGAAGGTGCCCAGCCACGGCATGCCCTCGACACCGGAACCCACAAGATGCCCGATGCGCTCCTTCATCTCGCGCGCGGCCTTGTTGGTGAAGGTGACCGCCAGGATTTCCGACGGCCAGGCGCGCTTGGTGGTCAGGATGTGGGCGATGCGGGTGGTCAGCACCCGGGTCTTGCCGGTCCCCGCACCCGCCAGTACCAGCAGCGGGCCGTCGATGGTCAGCACCGCGTCGCGCTGCTCTTCGTTGAGACCCTTGAGGTAGTCGGGCGCGCCACGGCCGCCAAGCTGGCTGGTAATCGGCCCGGCGGCGGGCCGCTCGAGTCGTTGCGGGTCGGCTGACATGTGGGATTGACGAATCCTGTTTCGTTCTCGTCGCCGAATATAAGCAGTGGTGTGGCGGAAGTATATGCGTGGGGGGCCTGTCACAGGACTGTCATCCCAGTGTCACGCAAGCGTTGTCCGCCCTGCCTAAGCAGCAGCCCTCTTCAAAGGGGGACGCTATGCTCAAGAAATCCGTTCTGCTCGGCCTCGTGGCCGGCCTGCTCGCCAGCTCGGCCTATGCCGCGCCCGTGTTCAACCGCATCGCCAGCTTCCCGGTGGCCGAGAACGCGCCGGAAGCCGAGACCACCTCCTCGGAGATCATCGCCGCTTCGGAAGACGGCATGCTGCTGGTCTATTCCGACAGCCCGGCCGGCGGCATCGGCATGGTCGATATCACCGACGCCAAGGCGCCCAAGGCCGCCGGTTTCCTCGCCATGAACGGCGAGCCGACCTCGGTCACCATCATCGGCGGCAAGGCCTATGTCGCCGTCAACACCTCCGAGAGCTATGTCTCCCCCTCGGGCAAGCTCGTGGTGGTCGATCTTGCCAGCAAGACGATCGACGGCGAGTTCGATCTGGGCGGCCAGCCCGACTCGATCGCCCACAACAAGGACAACACGATCCTCGCGATCGCCATCGAGAACGAGCGTGACGAAGACGCCAATGACGGTGCCATTCCCCAGGCCCCGTCGGGCTATCTCGTTCTCGTCGACCTCGTAGATGGCGCCGTGACGCAGGACTCGATCCGCAAGGTCGAGCTGGCCGGCCTCGCCGACATCGCCGGTGAAGACGCCGAAGCCGAGTTCGTGGCGTTCAACGATGCCGACGAAGTCGCTGTGACGCTGCAGGAGAACAACTGGATCGCCATCGTCGACGCCAAGACCGGCAAGGTCACTGGCGGTTTCTCGGCCGGCGAATCCGTGGTGTCCGGCGTCGACACCAAGAAGGACGGCAAGATCGACTTCACCGGCGAGACCAAGTCGGTCCCGCGTGAGCCCGATGCCGTCAAGTGGCTCGACAATGATCGCCTGATCGTCGCCAACGAAGGCGACTGGAACGGCGGCACCCGCGGCATCACCGTGTTCGGTCGCGACGGCACCGTGCAGTTCGACTCGGGCAATGCACTTGACGTCTATGCAGCGCAACTCGGCCACTATCCCGATTTCCGCAACAAGAAGGGCGTCGAGCCCGAGGGTCTCGAAGTCGCGACCTTTGGTGACACCAGCTACGTCTTCGTTGCCGAGGAACGCGCTTCGCTGATCTCGATCTACAAGGACGCTGGCGCCGGTACCGACCTCGAATTCGTGCAGGCCGTGCCGTCGGGCATCTCGCCGGAAGGCCTCGTTGCTATTCCCTCGCGGAACCTCCTCGCCACCGCCAACGAAGTCGACCTGCGCTCCGATGGCGGCGTCGGTTCGCATGTCATGCTCTACGAGCTGGCTGAAGGCACGACGAAGTTCCCGACGCTGATTTCGGATCTCGATGCCGAAGGGCACCCGATCGGCTGGGCCGCCATTTCCGGCGCTGTTGCCGATGCCGAGAAGCCGGGCGTGCTCTATGCCGTCTCCGACAGCGTGCTGAGCAGCGCACCGGCGATCTACGAGATCGACGCGACCACGACGCCTGCCAGGATCGTCAAGAAGACCGTCATCACCCGTGGTGGTGACGCGGCCCAGAAGATCGACCTCGAAGGCATCACGCTCGACGGCGATGGCGGCTTCTGGCTCGCCAATGAGGGCGACTCGGCCAAGCTCGTGCCGCACGCGCTGATCCATGTCGATGCCGAGGGCAAGATCATCGGCGAAGTCGGCTTCCCGGTCGAGTTGCTGGCTGGTCAGGTCCGCTTCGGCGCCGAGGGCGTCGCCAAGGTCGGCGACACGCTCTGGGTGGCGATGCAGCGCGAGTGGGGCGATGACGAGAAGGGCTCGGTCAAGCTCCTCGCCTACAACACCGACAGCAAGGAATGGGGCGCGGTTCGCTACCCGCTCGAGGCCAAGGCCGAGGGTGCCTGGGTCGGGCTGAGCGAGATCACCGTCCATGGCGACTACGCCTATATCGTCGAGCGCGACAACCAGATCGGCGGCAAGGCTGCGCTGAAGTCGATCTACCGCGTGCCGCTGGCCGAGATGGTTCCGGCCGCGCTTGGCGGCGAGCTGCCGGTTGTCAGCAAGGAACTGGTCCGCGACCTGATCCCCGACCTCAAGGACACCAACGGCTATGTCGTCGACAAGGTGGAGAGCTTCGCGATCGACGCGGCCGGCACCGGCTTCGTCATCACCGACAATGACGGCACCGACGACAGCTCGGGGGAAACCGTGTTCTGGTCGATCGGCACCATCGAGTAAACGCCTCCTCCCTGTGGCGTTCCCGAGCGGGGTCGGCCCATAAGGCCGGCCCCGTTTTCTTGTGCTGGCGCTTTTGTTTTGAAGAGCGGCAACGTGACGGACTGGTTCGCATTGCCTAAGCTCGTGCCCCAGACGGAGATTCCGCGCCCTTGCTCAACCGCATCTTCATTCTTGTCGGCGTCGTCGCCATCCTGCTGCTGGCTGCGGCTTTCGTCGTGCCGAGCCTCGTGCCGTGGAACAACTTCCGTGACCGGCTGGCGGTCATGGCCGGCGAGGTGCTGGGCACGCCGGTGCGGATCGAAGGGGACATCTCGTTCGCGCTGCTGCCGCAGCCGCGCCTCACGCTCGCCGGTATTTCGGCCGGGCCGGTTGAGGCACCCAAACTGGAAGTCGAGGCGGTCGAGGCCGAGTTCTCGCTGATCGACTTCATTCGGGATCGCTACACGGTCACGCGATTGGTGCTCCGGCGCCCGCAGCTCACCCTCGTGGTCGATGCCGAAGGGGCGGTGGAGACCGGCCTTATCGGTGCCGCGGGCGCGGCGCCGGTCGCCATTGCCCGTGCCGAAATCGTCGATGGCGGCGCCACGCTGCGCGACATGCGCTCGGGTCTCGAGGAAATCGTCGACAGCATCGCGGGCGAGGTGCGCTTCGAGGCGGGCAGCGGGGCATTGGGTTTTCAGGGTGGCGGCAACTGGTCCGGTTCGCCCTTCTTCGCGCGGCTGAGTACAGGCGTGGCCGGGGCGGATGGGACCTTGCCGGTGTCGTTCAGCCTCGGGGAAGGGCAGGCGGGACCTTCCTTTACGGCCGAGGGCCGGCTGACCCCCGGCGCCATCCCGAGATTTGCCGGCAATCTGCTCTATCGCCAGCCGCCGCCACCCGCTGCGCCTGGCGAGGCCGTCGATGCCGGCCGCGGCAATCTGGCGCTTACCGGGACACTGGAAGCGACGCCGTCACGGGTGCTGCTTAGTGACTATGTGCTCATTCCCGACGAAAACAGGGCTGCAACCCGGCTGACCGGCGCGGCGGAGCTGAGCCTGGGCGCCGGCAGCCGGTTCAACGCCGTGGTCTCCGGCGGTGTGCTGGCCCTGCCGCCGCGCGACGCGACGGCCGATGCCGGCGGCGCGCCCTATGAACTGGTTCGGCTGCTGTCCGAACTGCCCCTACCGCCGGTGCCGCCGATTCCGGGCACCGTTGGTCTCGACATCGCCGATATCGACCTTCGCGCCTTCAGTCTGCGGGATGTCCGCCTCGATGCGGAGGCGGGGCCGGACGGCTGGGTGCTGAAATCTCTCGTCGGCACCCTGCCGGGCAACACCCGCCTCCGTCTCGCCGGCACGTTGACCTCAGTCGATGATCGTCCGGAGTTTGCAGGGGATGTGGTACTTGAAAGCCAGCGGCTGGATCTGTTGGCCGCGCAATGGCGCCGGCCCGAGCCGGGCAATCCGCTGTTCAACATGCCGGGTTCGCTGCAGGCCGCTGTGGACCTTGTCGGCGAAACGCTGTCGCTCAGCGACGGCAAGCTGGTGATCGACGGCGAGGCGCGCGGTTTCTCCGCCCAGTTGGGGCTCGGGGCCGTGCGCGATCTCCACCTGACTGCCGATCTGGGCACCCTCGATCCCGCCCGCAGCGCGGCGCTGGCGGCTTTGCTGCCGGAACTCGACCATGCCGAGTTCGGTGCCAGTTTTCCCAAGGGTGAGTTCGACATTGTCGCGGACGCGATCACCCTCGACGGTCTCGATGGCAGGGCGCTTGTCGCACGCGGCAGCTGGGATGGCGGCGTGCTGGTGTTCAACGACCTAGCAGCGGGTGACTTCGGCGGCGCGGCGCTCGATCTGCAAGTGACCGCTTTCGGCAGCTTCGAGACGCCGGAACTGTCCGGCGCCGGGACCATCCGGGTGGCGGATGGCAAGGCCCCGTTCGTACAGCGCCTCCTTTCCCGCTTGCGCGCGCCGCAACATGTCGAGGATCTCGTGGGCCGGCTGGCACCAGTCGACCTCGCCTTCCGCCTCACGGCGCCGAGCGGGGCGGGCGGGCAGACCCTGATGCTCTCGGGCAGCCTGCGCCAGGCGCAGCTCGCGGCCGATATCGCCATGCAGGCCGGCCTGCCGCGCGTGCTGGACGGCCGCATCGAAGTCAAGCTCGACGTACAAGGCGCCGACGCGTCGCTGTTCGGCATGCCATTGGGACTGGGGACGCCCACGGCCACGGGTGAGGCACCAATGCGGGTGGTCGGCCAGATTGCCGGCAAGGTCGACAGCAGCCTCGAGACCACGCTTCTGGTCAGCAGTGGCGCGGATTCCCTCGGGTTCTCGGGTCATCTCTCTGTTACCGATCCCGCGCGCTGGAACGGGCGGGGCACGCTGAAGGCCACGCTCTCCGATCCTGCACCGCTGGCCGGGGCGGCGGGTTTGGGCGAGCTGTCACTGCCGTCATTGTCGGCGGAAGGCACGCTCGACTTCGAGGGCACCAACAGCATCCGGATCGCTGGCCTCTCCGGCACGTCCGGAGCCAGCAGCTTCTCCGGCGATCTTGCCTATCGCCAGGCCACAGCGGGCAATACCCTTTCAGGTGCGATCGCGATCGATCGCCTGGACATCGCTGATGCAACCCGCCTGCTGGCGGGTTCGGCGGCGCTGATTTCCGATGGTGAAAGCCTCTGGCCCACCGGACCGCTCAATTTCGGTGCGGCACAGCGCCAATTGGGCGGGGCCATCGAGCTGGCCGTGTCGCAGCTCTTCGCCGGCGAGCGACATCTGGCAAACAGCGTCAGGGCAACGCTCGGCTGGACAGCCACGGAAACCACGCTTCGCCGCATCGACGCTGTGCTGGGCGAGGGAACGCTGAGCGGCGACGTGACGCTGTGTTGTGCCGGTGTCGTTGGCTCCGGGCAGCTGAACGCCCGTCTGACTCTGGACCGCGTGCCCGTGGATCATCTGCTGCCCACCGGAACTGCCGCGGGCATGGCAGGCATGGTTAGCGGTGCGCTGCAGGTCCAAGGCGTCGGCGGAAGTGTTGCGGAGCTGCTGCGGGCCCTTGGGGGCGAGGGCAGTTTCTCGGTCACGCAACTGAGCATTGCCGGGCTCAGCCCCGGCGCGGTCGGCGCCCTGGATGGAGTCACGAACCTCGTCGATGCCGACGCGGTCACCCTGGAGCAGCGGGTGGAAGACGCATTGGCCACGGCTCCATTCGTTTCAGAGAGCGTCAGTGGCGCGCTGAGCATCGCGGCGGGCACCATGCGGTCGCCGAACCTTTCGCTGCGGGCACCCGACGGCGCGCTGTTCGGCACAGTGGCGCTGTCGCTGGCCGACCTCGGACTGTCCGGGTCGTTCGAGCTGACCCGCACCGCGGTAGCCGAGGCAAGCACAGGACCTGTCCCGCCCACAGGTGGGGTTACGATCGGCCTTCAAGGGACCTTGATGGCGCCTGAGCGGACGGTCGATGCCTCGCAGCTGGTCGATGCGGCGATGATGCAGGCCTTCGAGGCGGAGGTGGCGCGCCTCGAGAAGCTGCGTGAGGAAGAAGAGGCGCGGCGGAAGGCCGCCGAGGAAGAAGAGGCGGCCCGTCTTGAAGCGGAGCGGCAGCGCCAGGCGGAGGAAGCCGCTCGGCGTGCTGCTGAAGAGGAGGCCGCGCGGCAGGCCGAGGAAGCAGAACTGGCGCGGCGCGCAGCCGAGGAAGCGGCCCGGATTGCAGCGCCACCGCCCGAGCCGGTTGCTCCGCTCGATCTGGGCCTCGGCAACTAGAGCGGCTTGCCGCCGCCATTGCGGTAGAAATCGAGCACCGCGACGCGGATCGCCGAGGTCAGGTTGCCGCTGGTGTGGGTGTCGTCGATCTCGCGGACCAGGTTGGCCAATGACACGCCACGCGCCACAGACATCTCGTCCAGCGCCTGCCAGAACTCGGGTTCCAGCGCGAGGCTGGTCCGATGGCCGGCAATAGTGAGCGAGCGCTTGAGCACCGCGAACCGGTCTCGGCTACTTCTTGCGGAAGCTGTCGAGGCTGACGACCTTTTCGCCCGGGGCTTCGGTGCCGGCTGGCTTGTCGGCATCGGCGGGCGCAGGCGGGGTTGGGGCAGAGGGAAGCTCTGCCACCGGCTCGGCTGCCGGCACCCGCTCGACGTCGAACTGCAGGCCAAACTGCACCGACGGATCGAAGAACCCCTTCAGCGCAGCGAACGGGATCGAGAGAACTTCGGGGCGGCCATCGAAGGACAGTTCCACCTCGAAGCCGGTTTCGGTGACCTTCAGGCCGTGAAACTGGTTCTGCAGAACGATGGTCATTTCCTTGTCGTACTGTTCCAGCAGCCTCTGGCTGATGCGAACGCCCGGTGCCCGGGTGACGAAGGAAATGAAGAAGTGGTGCTCACCGGGCAGGCCGGTCCGCGCGACTTCGGCCAGCACCTTGCGAACCACGCCGCGGAGCGCCTCCTGGGCCAGGATGTCGTAGCGGATCAGGTCTTCGGCCATGTTCTTCTCTTGCTGCGGACAGGGAATCCCCCTGCGGCGCATATCACCGCGCGCGTCGATGCAATTCAAGGCCAAAGCGGACAGAGAATGCCGACATTGGGTCGCAGACACGGCCAGAGATGGAAATGCAGGCTTCTGTTGCCAGGTGCCTGCGGACCCCGCCTGTCGCCCTGCTAGGAGCGGAGGACTTCAATTCCCAGTGCTAGCGCTGCATTACGCAGCGATGGCGACCGGAGCATAGTTGTCATTGGCAACTATTAGGATGGCCCGATATCGGTGGTACCATGCCGAGCAAAAGTCTAACCTTTACGCCCTTGTCGATCCTGTTTCGTCCCCATGTGCCCGCCATGACGGGGATTTGGTGGAGACGCCGGGCACTGCCCCCGGGTCCAATGGGTTTATTACGCTAGCCGTTTATTGCCATAGCCGTTGCCGGCAGCGCCAATATAGGTGGGTCCCCTTGCGATGCAAAGGGCCGCGGTGCGTTTTTTGCCAGGCCGACGGCACACTCAACTTGGCTCGAGCGGTCGGAAATATCGCATCGGCTCCGCAGAGGTGAGGAGCGGATATTCGTCGTCGCGGGCCGTTTCCCTCAGCGCCTGCACCTGCCGCGGCGACAGTCCGTAAGCCTCCTTGAAGGCTCGAGTGAAGGCGGAAGGATGGCTGAAGCCCAATCGGGCCGCCAGTCTGGAAACGGGCTCGGGTGTTTGGCGGGGGTCGGACAGCTGACGGAAGGCGTAGTGCAGCCTGCGCCGGGCAATATAACCGGTGACCCCGCCCAGTGGCTCGAACAGCCGGTAGAGCGTCGAGCGGGTGATGCCGAAGGCATCGAGCAAGGCCTGCTGGCCGAGCGCGGGGTCGAGCAGCCGCTCCTCGATATGGGCCTTGAGGCCGACGAGCGAGGCCGTGTTGCTGCCGGTTTCCACCAGTTGCTGCGAGAGTGGCTGGAGACAGGTAGTGACCAACTGCAATAGAGCCTCGGCGACGCCCCGGGCATCGACCAGCGTCAGCATGCGCGCATTGGCGATGATGGCTTCCATGGTCGAGCGCAACAGCCGCGACATCGCGTCGTCCGCACGCACGAAGCCATGGGCACGGTGGATGGCGGGCACCCGTGTTCCAAGCTGCGACCGCGCAATGGCAAGCCCGATATTGTCGACGCGTGGCGCCTCGATCACCACCTCTTGCGACAGGTCGATGAAGACCATCTCGCCAGCCTCGACACGCCGGGTTCGCCCGGCGACAGTCATGTCGAAATGACCGCTGGTATAACAGAAGACGAGGATCTGGTCGGTGCCGCGCGCCGCGATGGTCTCGGCGGTCCGGCTGAGGCGGCTGGCGGTGCTCCATGCCCTTGAGACGACGATATCGGGCAAAAAGCAGACCTCGGCCCGGGCGGAAAAGGTATCGCCCTCTGCATAGGCCGGGATCGCAAAATCGAAGGAGGGGCGGACGACTTGCGCATAGGCCTCTATGCCTTGGGCACCGGGGCCTTCGAAACTGGCCGAGTAGCAATCGACGAAGCCCGGTCGCACCGGCTCCGGCAGAACGCGACTCATGGGTGCACCAGCATCTTGCCAGCGCCGATGGCGCGCGACTGGCACCGTGGTATCCCCACAAATGTACCCATCGTCTCAATTCCTTAACGCTGCGTCCCAAGCTTCGTATTGCGCTTGAACGCCCTCAAATCCCGATGAAATAACCGATTTCAGCTCACCGCAAGTCCTTGCGGTGGGTCTCGGCGCGGCACGGACTGACCGGAAGCGTCGACTGCGCCGGGGGGCAAAGGCGATGATGAACCGATACAGGACAACCGCGACCGGTGCATGCCATCTCGGGATTGGCATTTTGCGGCGCGGGTTGGTCACGCTTGGGCTCGGCGTGGCGGTGCTGGTGCCAGGCCTCGCTGCGGCGCAGAGCTTCACGGTACTGGATGGTGAGACTGTCGGCCCGCAGGCGATGACCGGGGCGGGCGACTTGGGCGTGATCGAACTGGGAGGCGAAGTCGTCGCCGCCGGCGTGCCGGGCGTCGAGCTTCAGGCCGGCGACCAGCGCGTGGAGAACGCCGGCAGTATCGTCGTGACTGGCCCCGCGGCGGGCATTTTCGGCCTCGCCGAGGCGCTGGATGCGGTGGTCATCAACACGGGATCGATCGTTTCCGAGGATTCCGGCATCGTGACGCTCGGCGCCCGGGCGCAGTTGCGAAATACGGGGTTGATCGTCACGCAGGGCGAATATGCTGCGGGCATGTCGGCGCACGGCGCCGACTCCCTGATGATCAACGAGGGCGAGATACGGGCCCTTGGGCAGGAAGGGCTGGGCTTTGCCGTGTCGGGGGCAAGGAGTGTCGCGCGGAACTACGGGACCATCACGGTCGAGGGCCTCGGCGCCCGGGGGGTGTGGGTTGTCGGCGACGACGTGCTGATGGAGAACTTCGGCAGTATCGTCGCCGAAAACCCTTACGCAACCGGGATCTGGTCGACGGGCGCCGGCGCTACGATCGTCAACCACGGTGAGGTCGTCGCCGGCGAGCTATTTGGTTATGGTATCGATATCCGCGGCGATCACTCGTCATTGCTCAACACCGGGCAGATAGTGGTTGCTGGCGTTTATGGTGTCAGCATCTCCATGTCAGGGTCGCATGGTATGTTTCAGAACGAAGGCACCGTTCGCGCCGACTCCGCAGACGGCCTTGCCTTCTACGGTCCTAGCGGGATCGTCATCGACAACAAGGGCTTGATCGAGAACCTCGACGGACAGGCTGTACATTTTTATTCAGGGACTCTCACGAATTCCGGAATAATCCGCGGCGACACAATAGCGATTGGAGCGTATTCTGGAAACAATACCCTCAACTTGCTGGCCGGCTCGGTGATTGAGGGCAGCGTACAGATGCACGGGAGCGGCAACGCTGTCTATTTCGGGCCGGGACTGAACGCGCGGGTGGGGTTCCTCGGAACACTGCCGCAGACCATCACCACCAGTGGCAACCCTTATCTGGTCAGTGGGAATACCGTGACGGTGTTCGACCGTGCCGGCCTGGCGCTGACGGACGACATGCTGTTCAGCCTCGCAGGTGAGGCGGGCCAGAGTGCGGGGCAGGGGCTGAGGGCCTGCCTCGACGCCGACGGCGCAGTGGAGTGCGGCGTCAGCGCCTGGCTCGCAGGCTTCGGTGGCCTGTCCGACAACAATGGCAGCGACGAGCTTGCGGCCTATCGGCATTGGAATGGCGGCCTCGAGGCGGGGATCGACATTGCGGTGGGCGGCATCACAGCCGGGGCGTTCCTCTCGGGCGTCGAGGCGGTGGGCGAGATCGACGCCGCGCAGGAAACCGAGATGTCCGGCGGCATCCTTGGCGGCCATGTCGGCTTCGCCGCGGACGGAGTGTTTTCGGACCTTTCGGCGAGCTTTGGCGTGCTTGACATGTCTAGCCGGCGGCAGGTGGCCGACAACATGGTCGACGGTGGCGTGAACACGGCGGACGCGACCTCGCTCGGCCGGTTTCTCTCCCCGTCGCTGACGGCCGGTACCCATATCGCGCTGGGTGAGCAGGTGCTGACGCCCTCGGCGACGCTGCGCTACACCCATCTCGATCTCGATGGCTATGCCGAGACAGGTGCCACCGACGATTTTGCGATGGATGCGCGCACGGCCAGCGAACTGGCGCTGAGGGCGCAACTGGCGCTGACGCTTGCGCCGATGCTGACCGAGGGTGGCGAGATCGTCTGGAGCTTCCGCGCCGGCGCAGATGCCAGCCGCCGCGAGGGCATGGTGACGGCCACGCTGGTCGGCGAAGAGATCGGCTTCGAGGCCGGCTCGGCAGGCGATGCCTTCGGCGCGCTGGTGGGCGCCAATCTCGATGTTCGGTTCGACGGTGGCCTGAAACTTGCGGGCGACGTCGAATACACGCTCGACACGGCGGGAAGCGGCGCCGTCGCCGCCCGCGCCTCGCTGTCGGCAGCGTTCTGAACGCGGGCGGCAAACAGTCGCCGTCGGGGACAATCGCGCGCCCTGTGGGTCGGCATGTGCCGCGCGCGATAGCAGTGTCCGAATCGGCTAAGACAGGCGCATGCGCCAGTATCTCGACCTGCTCAGCGACGTTCTCGAAAACGGCACCGACCGGCCGGACCGGACCGGCACCGGCACGCGTTCGGTGTTTGGCCGCCAGATTCGTGTCGACCTCAGCGACGGCTTCCCGCTGCTCACCACCAAGAAGCTGCATCGCAAGTCGATCGTCTACGAACTTCTTTGGTTCCTGCGCGGCGAGACCAATGTCCGCTGGCTACAGGAGCGCGGCGTCAAGATCTGGGATGAATGGGCCGACGCGAACGGCGATCTCGGGCCGGTCTATGGTAGCCAGTGGCGCAGCTGGCCGGACGGGCAGGGTGGCACCATCGACCAGATCGCCAAGGTGATCGCGTCGATCCGCACGAAGCCGGACTCACGCCGGCACATCGTTACCGCCTGGAACCCGGCGGAAGTCGACGAAATGGCGCTGCCGCCGTGCCACTGCCTGTTCCAGTTCTACGTCGCCGAGGGCAAGCTCAGCTGCCAACTCTATCAGCGCTCGGCGGACATCTTCCTCGGCGTGCCGTTCAACATCGCCTCGTACGCGCTTCTGACCGCGATGGTCGCGCAGGTGACCGGCCTGAAGCTCGGAGAGTTCGTCCATTCCTTCGGCGACCTGCACCTCTATCACAACCATTTCGAGCAGACGCGCGAGCAGCTCAGCCGCGAGCCGCGGGCGCTGCCGCAACTGGTGATCAATCCGGCTGTCACCGACATCTTCGCCTTTCAGTTCGACGACTTCGATTTTCAGGGCTACGATCCCCATCCCACCATCAAGGCACCGATCGCCGTATGAGAACCCTGATCCTCGCTACGCTGGGAATGGTCGGTGTGACGCTGTCGCCGATCGCTCCAGCCACGGCCAACGACACCATGTCGCAATTGGGTACCGGCGGGCTGATCTTCCTGACTTCGGGGAAGGTCGCCATGCAGTCCGAGGACCTGTTCCTCTCGATGGATGAGGTCCGGGTCCGCTACGAGTTCCGCAATGATGGGGATGCCGACGAGATGGCGCTGGTGGCGTTTCCGCTGCCCGACATCACCGGCAGCGGCGACTTCATGGTCTCGATCCCAACCGACAGCACCGACAACATCTTCGGCTTCACCACCACCTTCAATGGCGAACCCGTGGAGGTGACGCAGCACCAGTATGTGTTCGCCTTCGGCGTCGACCAGACCGCGCTGCTGCAGTCGCTCGATTTGCCGCTCGCGCCGTTCTCAACCGAGACGCAGGAGGCGCTCGACGCCCTGTCCGACGAGGACAAGGCCATGCTTCTGCACAATGGCCTGGTGATCCCGATGGAATATGACATGGGGCAGGGCATGCAGACCAGCTACGTCCCGGTCTGGACGCTGAAGACCACCTACACCTGGGAGGCCGAGTTCAAGGCGGGAGAAGTGGCCGAAGTGGTCCACACCTATCGGCCCAGCGTCGGCGGCACCACGGGCGTCACCTTCCTCGCCCCGCCTTATGAGGGCTACGATCCGGCTCGCGAATACGCCGGCAAATACTGCACCGACGACAGTTTCCTCTCGGCGGTCCGCAAGACGCTGCCCAATCCCGACGAACCTTATGGCGCGCCGTTCTTCGAGAACTGGCTCACCTACATCTGGTCGACCGGCAACAACTGGAACGGGCCGATCGAGAATTTCCACCTCACCATCGACAAGGGGCGTCCGGAGAACCTCGTCTCGTTCTGCTGGGATGGCGATGTGACCAAGACGTCGCCGACCACCTTCGAGATGGACGCCAAGGACTTCTACCCGCCCTATGGCCGCGAACTCGAGGTGCTGATCCTCAATCGACAGCTCGAGCAGAACGTCGGCTGATGACGACGCTGACGGAGCTTACGGACCGCGTCGAGCAGGTCTCCGACATCTATGCGCAGCGCTGCAATATTCGCCGGGACCCGGACTGGTACGCGCTCAAGCTGCAGGAGGAGGCCGGGGAACTTGTGGCCGAGTACCTCAGGGGGACTGGGCGCGGCCGGGTCGGGGACAGGGACGAGCTGACGATCCGAGAGGCGCTCGAAGACGAGGCCGCCGACCTCATGGCGCAACTGCTCTTATTCTGCCGCGCGAACGCGATCGACCTTGAGGCCGCTTTGCAGCGAAAGTGGTTTCGCTATCTCGCGCCTCCGCCTAGAAGCTAGCGACATGACCACCACCATCCGCAGTGCCACGCCGGACGACACCGGACTGATCCTCGAACTTATCCTCGCGCTCGCAGACTATGAGAAATTGCTGCACGAGGCCGTCGCGACCCAAGACGATCTCAGGCGCGATCTGTTCGGGCCGCAGCCGCGGGTGTTCTGCGATATCGCCGAGCATGATGGCAAGCCGATGGGCTTTGCGCTGTGGTTCTACACCTTCTCCACCTTCCAGGGGCGGCATGGCCTTTGGCTGGAGGATCTGTTCGTCCGCCCGGAAGCGCGGGGACTCGGCATCGGCAAGGCGCTGCTGGTCCATCTGGCGCAGCGCTGCCAGCGCGAAGGGCTCGGCCGCTTCGAGTGGTCGGTGCTCAACTGGAACGAGCCATCCATTGCCTTCTACAAGGCGCAGGGCGGCGTGATGATGGACGAGTGGACGCGCGTCCGCGTTGCCGGTGAGGCGCTGACCAAGCTGGCCGGTTCGTGAGCGCCGCCATAGCGCTCATCGCCGCTGTCGCGGAGAACGGGGTCATCGGCTCGGACGGCGCGATTCCGTGGCGGCTGCCGAGCGACTTCGCCTTCTTCAAGCGGACGACGCTGGGCAAACCGGTGATCATGGGCCGCAAGACCTTCGAGAGCATCGGCAAGCCTTTGCCGGGCCGGACCAATATGGTGGTCACCGTCCGACCGGGGTACCAGCCCGAAGGTGTCGAGGTCTTCACCGCTCTGGATGCAGCCCTCGAACGTGCCCGTGAAATCGCGGCGCGCGACGGCGTCGATGAGATCATGGTGATGGGGGGAGGCGAAATCTATCGCGCCACCATCGCCAAAGCAGACCGGCTCTACATCACCCATGTCGCGGTTTCGCCGGAAGGCGATGTTGGTTTCCCGCCGATCGATCCTCAACTGTGGGAAGTTGATCGGACGCTCGACATTGCGCGTACCGAAAAGGACAGCGCCGCGTTCGTCGTTAAGGTCTATCGCCGACGCGGCCTTTCGGCACGTTGATCGGCTAGGAAGCCTTCCCTATATAGAGCCGACTTATCGGGAATTTTCGAGGAAAGGTGGCGCATGCCCTGGGACAACAACACCGGCGGAGGGGGCCGCAACAATGGCGGGCCATGGGGACAATCCCCGGGCGGCGGCAATGGCGGCGGTGGCGGTCGAAGGGGCAACACCCCAAATCTTGAAGACATCCTGAAGCGTGGCCGGGACGGCCTGCAGGGTGGTCTGCCCGGCGGACGCTGGGCCATCGGTGGTGCCGTGCTCGTGGTGCTGGCCTTCTGGCTGGTCAATTCGGTGTACACGGTCGAGCCAAACGAAGTCGGTGTGGAGCTGCAGTTCGGTAAGCCGAAGCAGGAACTCTCCATGCCCGGTCTCCACTTCCATCTGTGGCCGATCGAGACGGTTGAGAAGGTCAGCGTGACGGTCAACCAGACCACCATCGGCGGGTCCACGACCGGCCGGTCGGCCTCCGAAGAGGGGCTGATGCTCTCCGGCGACCAGAATATTGCCGACGTACGCTTTTCGGTGTTCTGGTCGGTGGCGCAACCATCCGATTACCTGTTCAACGTCCGCAATCCCGAGGACATGGTGCGCTTGACCGCGGAAAGCGCCATGCGCGAAGTGGTTGGCCGTCGTCCCGCCGACGACATCTTCCGCGACGATCAGGGCGGCATTTCCACCCAGGTTCAGGACATCACCCAGTCGATCCTCAATTCCTATGGGGCCGGCGTTACCGTCAGCCGCATCAACATCGAGTATGCCGCACCGCCGCAGGCCGTGGTCGAGGCCTTCAACGAAGTGCAGCGTGCCGAGCAGGACGAAGACCGCGTCCAGGAAGAAGCGCGTCAGTACGCCAACACGCTGCTGGGTAATGCCCGCGGTCGCGCGGCGGCGCTGCGTGAAGACGCAGCTGCCTATGCCAATCGCGTGGTGCAGGAAGCCACCGGTGAGGCGGAACGCTTCAACCAGATCTATGCCGAATACGTCAACGCGCCGGATGTGACGCGCCAGCGACTGTTCCTCGAGACGATGGAACAGGTGCTTGGCACCTCGCAGAAGGTGCTTGTCGAGAACGGGGCGGGCGGCTCGGGGGTCATCCCCTATCTGCCACTGCCTGAACTCCGGGGTGGGGCCAGTGCCCCTGCCGCATCCAGCACTAGCGGCACGGGGAACTAAGTCATGAACAAGCTTATCGTTGCCGGCATTGCCGTCCTCGTCGCGATCTATATCTTCTTTTCGTCGCTCTATGTGGTGAACGAGCGGGAGCAGGCCATTGTGCTGCGCTTCGGCCAGATCACCGACATCCGCACCGAGCCGGGCGTCTATTTCAAGATCCCGACCGATGTGATCGACACTGTTCAGATCATCGAAGACCGGCTGCTCAGGACGGATATTTCCGATCTTCGCGTGCAGGTTCAGGGCGGTGCCTTCTATATCGTCGATGCGTTCCTGACCTACCGGATCGAGGACGCTCGCGAGTTCCGCGAACGCGCGCTGGGTCAGCTGTCGGTCGTCGACGATCGTATCCAGACCAGCTTTGCTGCAGTGCTGCGCCAGGTTTACGGCCTGCGCCAGTTCAATGCGGCGCTCTCTGAGCAGCGCTCCGAGATGATGGTGCAGGCGCGCGACCTGATCCGGCCCAATGTCGAAGACCTCGGCATCGAAGTGGTGGACGTCCGCATCGTGCGGACAGAACTGGACACGGAAGTGTTCGAGCAGACCTACAACCGCATGCGCGCCGAGCGTCAGGCGGAAGCGGCTCTGCTCCGGGCACGTGGTCAGGAGCGGGCACAGAGCCTCCGCGCCATCGCCGATCGTCAGGCCGTCGAGATCGAGGCCGCCGCAACGCGCGATGCCGAAATCATCCGCGGTCAGGGCGACGCCGAGCGGAACCGGATCTTTGCGTCTGCCTATACGCAGGACACCGAGTTCTTCGAGTTCTACCGCTCGATGCAGGCCTATCGCTCGTCGATGACGGGCAGCAACACCACCATGGTGCTGTCCCCGGAGAGCGAGTTCTTCCGCTATTTCGGTTCGGGCGGTGAGCTACCGGCGCGCAATCCGAATCCGGCGCCGGCACGGCCTGCGGCGGTGGTGCCGGAATCGGCATTGCCCACCGTCGATGGGCCTGCCCTGGATGGGCTGGGCATCGAAGAGACCATGTCGCCGACCATCACGCTCGACGATGGTTCGACGCTTGAGCCGACCGTTGGTACGGACATCCCGACACCGGCCGACCCCGCAGCAGCCCCGTCGGATGCCACGGCGCCGGCAACCGACCCGGCGGCTGAGCCGGCACCCGCCGCCAGCCAGTGACGGCGTTCCTCGCCGCGCTGGGCCTCGCAATCGTTCTGGAAGGGCTGCTCTATGCAGCCTTTCCGGAACAGATGAAGCGAGCCCTAGCGGCGATCCTCGAACAACCCGCGTCAACCATTCGTGCTGTCGGTCTGGCTTGCGCCGCAGCCGGACTTGTTCTCTTGTGGGCTCTGCATGCATGATGCCGGAAACGGCGTGTCGTGTCGGAGGAGCCTGGTGATGCGACTGTCCCCCTTTGTGTTTGGCCTGGCATTGGTCATTGCTTCCAGCGTGGTCGCTGTCGCGCCACCGGCACTGGCCAAGGGACCGGATTCGGTCGCCGAACTTGCGGCGGAACTTTCGCCAGCCGTGGTTAATATCGGCACGTCACGCAAGGTGTCGGTCGGCATGCCATTCCCGGAACTGCCGGAAGGCTCACCGCTCGAAGAAATGTTCGACGACCTCAATCCCAATCAGGGGCAGGGCGAAGAGCGGATGCAGGAGGCGACCAGCCTCGGGTCGGGCTTCATCATCTCGGCCGACGGTGTGGTCGTCACCAATAATCACGTCATCGAAGGGGCCGACGAGATTCTCGTCTACCTCACCGACGGCACGCGCCTGCCGGCAAAACTGCTTGGCGCCGATCAGAAGACCGATCTGGCGGTCCTCAAGATCGAGGCGGGGCGTGAGCTGCCCTTTGTCCCGTTTGGCGACAGCGATACGGCCGTCGTCGGCGACTGGGTGATGGCAATCGGCAACCCGTTCGGGCTTGGCGGTTCGGTGACGCTCGGCATCGTTTCGGCCCGCAATCGCGACATTCAGTCGGGTCCGTACGACCAGTTCATTCAGACCGACGCGGCGATCAATCAGGGCAATTCCGGCGGTCCGCTGTTCAACATGGAAGGCGAGGTCGTCGGCATCAATACTGCCATCATCGCCCGCGGTGGCCAGTCGCTTGGCATCGGCTTTGCCGTGCCGGTCAATCTGGCGCGCAACGTCATCGAACAGCTGCGCGAGTTCGGCGAGACGCGGCGCGGCTGGCTGGGGGTCGGGATACAGGAGGTGAGCGAGGACATCGCTCTCAGCCTGGGCATCGCCAAGCCCTCCGGGGCGCTGGTGATCGACGTGACGGCGGGCGGGCCGTCTGCCGGTGTGGTTCAGGAAGGGGACATCATCCTCTCCTTCGACGGCAAGCCGATCGAGAGAATGCGCGATCTGCCACGGGTTGTGGCCGACACGGAGGTGGGCAAGGCCGTCACCGTCAAACTGCTGCGCTCGGGTGAAGAAAAGGAACTGGCGATCACGCTTGGCCGCCTAGAGGATGGCGAGAAGCTGATCGCCGGTCTCACGGATACGGCGCCGGTCGAGCCGATGCCCGATGCGACGGACGAAGTAATTCCGTCTGACTCTTCGGCGACGGTCGGTTTCGAGGTCGCCCCGGTCGACGAGGCACGGCGCGCCGAATACGGATTGCCGCCCGAAGCCGGTGGCATCATCGTCACCGATGTCGATATCGGCAGCGATGCCGACAGCAAGGGGCTGATGCCGGGCCTGTTGATCAACGAGGTCAACCAGCGGTTGGTGGTCACGGTGGATGAGTTCAACGCGCTGGTGGCTGAAGCCCGTGAGGCTGGCCGGCCGGCGGTGCTGTTCAAGGTCACCGATCCGACCGGCGCAACGCGCTTCATCGCCGTGCGGTTGGGCTGAGGATCGGCCGGCAGAACTAGCGGACGATCTCGTCTTCCTCGTAGCCCTGGAGGTAGAGCAGGGCGGTCAGATCGCCATGGTCGATCCGCACCTGTGCCGCGGCGGCGACGTGTGGCTTGGCGTGCAGCGCCACGCCGAGCCCGGCGGCGCGAATCATGTCGAGATCGTTGGCGCCATCGCCCACAGCCAGTGTTGCCGTCATCGGCAGGCCGCGTTCGGTCGCGAGCGTCTGCAAGCGGTTGAGCTTGGTCGATTTATCGACGATCGGGTCCGCGACCGTACCGGTCAGCCGGTCGCCGTCGAGTTCCAGCACATTGGCCACCGCCTCGTCGAAGCCGATGCGCTTGGCGAAATAATCGGCAAAGAAGGTGAAGCCGCCCGAGACCAGCGAGGTATAGGCGCCGAACGATTTCATCGTGTGCACCAGTGCGCGGCCACCCGGTGCCAGCGTGATCCGTTCGCGGCGGACTTCTTCCATCACCCGGCGCTCGAGGCCCTTGATCAGGCCGACGCGGGTGCGCAGCGCCGCCTCGAAATCCAGCTCGCCATTCATGGCGCGCTCGGTGATCTCGGCGACCGCGGCTTTGATGCCGACGGCATCGGCCAGCTCGTCGATGCATTCCTCGTTGATCATGGTCGAGTCCATGTCCGCGACGAGAATGCGCTTGCGCCGATCCTGCTTGGAGACCATGGCTGCATCGACCCGGCGCGTGCCGATGACGCTGCGCGCGGCGCTCAGCGGATCGGTCGCGGTTGCATCGTGGATCTCCACCGCGATGCGTTGGTGCAACCAGTTGATCTCTCCACCCGTCTCGTGCTGGATCGCCGCGGCCAGGTGAGCGTCGAGCTCGGAATCGGCGGGATCGGCGATGATGCAGAGGATGGTCATGGACGTCCCGGACAGGGCTGCGCCAGGCAGCGGAGGGCAGGCGCCAGGGGCGGCGCGGCGTGCGGTGTTGATAGCGGGTCCGACTGCCAGCGGCAAGTCGGCGCTGGCCCTGCGCATGGCGACCGAGACGGGCGCGATCATCGTCAATGCCGATGCCCTGCAGGTCTATGACGGGCTATCGATCCTGACGGCACGACCCGGCGCCGACGACCTCGAGCAGGCTCCGCACCGGCTCTATGGCACCGTCGATCCCGCGACACGGTTCTCGACCGGGGCCTGGCTGCGTGCGGCGCGCGAAGTGATCGACGGGGTAGGGGATAGGCCGCTGATCTTCGTCGGTGGCACGGGTCTCTACTTCTCGGCGCTGACCGAGGGCTTTGCCGAGGTGCCGGAGGTGCCGGCGGAGTCCGTGGCTCTCGCGGAGGCTGAGGTGGCAGGCCTCGACCGCGAGGCCCGGGGGCGGCTGATTGCGGCGCGTGACCCCCGGATTGCGGCCAGGCTTCGGTCCCCCGATCCTCAGCGCGTGGCGCGGGCGCTCGCGGTGTTGCATGCCACCGGCCGGTCACTTGCCGAGTTTCAGGACGACGTGCAGCCGGCGCCGCTGGCAGGGTTCATGCTCGAGCGGATCGTGCTCAACCCGCCACGCGATGTGCTGCGTGCCCGGATCGCCGAGCGCTTTCGCCAGATGTGGCAGGTCGGCGCCGTCGAGGAGGCGAGGGGACTGCTGGCACGCCAGCTCGACCCGACGCTGCCGGTCCTGAAGGCGATCGGGGTGCCCGAAATCGCTGCGATGCTGTCCGGCGAGATCGATGCGGGCGAGGCCATGTCGCGGGCGATTATCGCGACCCACCAATATGCCAAGCGGCAGCGCACCTGGTTCCGCGGGCGCATGGCCGACTGGGACTGGCGCGACGGCACCTGAGCCGTCAGCCGTGCCGTGTGGCGCGCGCCATCAGCCCCAGCCGTTCGCGCAGGGCGAAGCGGGTGACCAGGGAAACTGCGACGAAGGCCAGCCCGGCCGCCAACCCCCACCAGATGCCGACGCCGCCGAGGCCCGCCTGGAAACCCAGCAACCATGCTGTCGGAAAGCCGATCCCCCAGTAGCCGATGATGGCAATGATCATCGGGACGCTAGTGTCGTTGAGGCCCCTCAGGGCCGCGGCCATCGTGGCCTGCGTGCCATCGAACACCTGGAACACTGCCGTGATGAACAGGTAGCTCACCGCCAGTGCGAGCGGGGCAGTGTTGGCCGCCTTGCCAGGGTCGAGAAACAGTCCGGCGAGTGTCTCCGGCATCATGAGCAGCAGCACCATGCTGCTGGTCATGAAGGCCAGCGTCAGGCCCAGTGCCACCCAACCTGCCTTGCGGACCCCATCACTGCTTCCGGCGCCGACGGACAGGCCAACGCGAACGGTTGTGGCCTGCGCCAGCCCAAGCGGCACCATGAAGGCGAAGGAGGACAATTGCAGCGCAATGGCGTGTGCTGCGACCTGATCCCGGCCGATCCAGCCCTGCATCAGGGACGCGAAGGTGAAGAGCCCCACCTCGGCGAGCAGCATGAGGGCAAGCGGAAGCCCGAGCCTCCAGATGCGACCGAAAGTGTACCAGTCGGGCACATGGAAGCGGCCGAAGATGTGATAGCGGCGATAGCGGCGGTGCGTGACGACATAGCCGGCCATCAGGCCAAGCATCACGACGTTCACGAGGCTCGTGGCGATGCCGGCACCGGCCAGCTCGAGGCGGGGGAAGCCCCAGTTGCCGAAGATCAGCGCATAATCGAGTGCGGCGTTCACCACCACGCCGGCCAGCGTGATGACGAGGACGACTCGGGTCGCCCCCATTGCCGACAGGAACGAGCGCAGCACGATGATCATGAAGGCCGGCAGGAACGTCCAGCAGGCGGCATGCATATAGATTTCCGCCATGGCGCTTAGTTCCGGATCCTGTCCGATCGCCACATAGATCGGGCGTACGAACCAGACGATCGGGATCAGCAACGCGGCGAGGCAGATTGCCACCCACATGCCCTGGCGCACCGTGCGGCGCACCGCCCTGAGCTTGCCGGCCCCCAGAGCCTGCGCGACCAGCGGCGCCACGGCGCCGGTAACGCCCACACCGAACAGCATGACGGAAAAGAACAATGCGTGCGCCAGCGTGGCCGAGGCCAGGGCATCTGGGCCTAACCAACCCAGCATGACGATGTCGGTGATCGACAGGGCGTTCTGTGCCAGCTGCGCAACGACCAGCGGCCAGCCGAGCACCAGCAGAGCCCGAAGCTCATCCATCCAGCCGTGGCCCATGGCACGGCCTCTCGCGCCGTCAGCCGGCGTCGCCTGCAACTCGGTCATCGTTCAATCCCACTCGCGGCGGCAGCCTTATAGTCATTCGCTCGCAAAGAGAAGGCGAGGGGAACCCAAGTCCCGACGAGGCGTTTCCGTCTGGGCTCATGAATCAAAAAGCAGGGAGTAACCCAATGAAGAAACTCGTCGCCATCGGCGCCATCCTGGTGGCCGCCGTCACGCTGTCCGCCTGTTCCACCACTCAGAAGGGCGCTTCGGTTGGCGCGGCTGCGGGTGCCGTGATTGGCGGGGCGACCACCGGTTCGCTGACCGGTGCCGCTGCCGGTGCCGTCATCGGCGGGGTTACCGGCGCCGTCGCTGGCGAACTGGTCGGCCGCTACGACAAGGATCCGACCCGCTGCGTCTGGCGCGCTCCGGATGGCACCCGCTATCTGGCGCCTTGCTCGCCGAACGGCTGATCCGGATACAACGGGGCGGAGGAGAAATCCTCCGCCCCAGTCGTATGGGCCGATGAGTCGCTCAGCCGAACACGCCAGCGAGGCGTGAAACGCCCGATCATCGCGTCAGAAAGCTATTGAGAATGTTCTGAAAAGATTGGCGCGCCCAAGGGGAATCGAACCCCTGTTCCCGCCGTGAGAGGGCGGTGTCCTGACCGCTAGACGATGGGCGCGGCGGCATCTGTTTACCGGTGCGTCCGGTTCCGCGTCAACCACTTGAAGGAAGTGGCGCGCCCTAGGGGAGTCGAACCCCTCTCTGCACCGTGAAAGGGTGCCGTCCTAACCGATAGACGAAGGGCGCTGCGGTGGCGACCGTATAGGGAGGTTCAGCGAGGGAGGCAAGCGCGAATTTTAAGGTTCGCGAATTGCATCAACAGCCGCCGAACGTCACCGGCTTGTTCCACCCGCGCGGCCGATCGCGCACGTCGATATGGATGAACTGCTTGCCCGGGTAGCAGCCAAGGCCGCCAACGCCATTGTTGCGGGCGACGTAGGCGATCAGCCTGCGCTTGTCGACGCCGGGGATGAAGAAGTCGGCGGCCATGCATTTCATGTGATAGCTGGCATCGGCGCCACCGACCTTGCCGTTGTGGAAAGGGTCGCGATAGCCCGAGTTCATCACGATCTTTTTGCCGAAGTAGCCCTCGATCTCCCAGATCACCAGCCGCAGCTTGGGCGACAGGCAGAAGGCATTGACGTCCTTGTGCGTGACGAAGGTGCCGAAACTCTGGGAATAGCCGCGATAGGCGTCGCCGCTCGATGCGAAGAACGCGAAAGGCAGGCAGCCGCTGACAAGGGCAGCCATGATCAAAGCAGAAATCAGGCGATACATAAGGCGTTCCCGACGCCGGCCCTGGCCCGGCCGGCGCCCGAAACGCTAGAGATGTTTGGCTAAGCTCGCGCTAACCCGAGTGGTTAATCCAATCCTACCAGGCGCCGACATTGGGCATAGACGTCCAGGGCTCGGCCGGCTCGAGCGACGGCCCGTCCTGAAGAATCTCGATCGAGATATTGTCCGGCGAGCGCACGAAGGCCATGCGGCCGTCGCGCGGCGGGCGGTTGATGGTGATTCCCATCCCCATCAGGTGCTGGCAGGTCTCGTAGATATTGGGGACCGCGTAGGCGAGGTGGCCGAAATTCCGGCCGCCGGTATAGGTCTCCGGGTCCCAGTTGTAGGTCAGCTCGACCTCTGCGTCAGGCTGGCCCTCGGGTGCGAGGAAGATCAGGGTGTAGCGGCCTTTCTCGTTCTCGGTGCGGCGTGTTTCCTTGAGGCCGAGCCCCTCGCAGTAAAACTTCAGGCTCGCGTCCACATCGGAAACACGGACCATGGTGTGGAGGTACTTCATCGGCTCTCTTCCCTGAATAAGTCTTGGTTGGTCAGGCTGTTGTGGCAAGTCTAGGCGCCCGGCACGTCAGGCGCAACGCTGCGTGGCCGTGTCGGCTGTGCACAGCCAATGATAAATTTGTAACGACTGCTTAACTTCCGGACGTGAATCGGCCACTCTCAACCAGATTGTAGAGTACCCCGTCTGCGGCGGGGCGAGTACGAAGAGGCAAGGGGCATGGGGGCGAACGACAATCCCGGCGGGGGCGGGCCTGGCACTGGTATGCCGAGGGCTCAATCCGGTGCGGCGGCGGGAGAAGACCTGAATAGGGATGGCGGCCTCGATGTCATCGAGATCGCCGGAGCCATCAAGTGGTTCGATGTTGCCAAGGGTTTTGGCTTCATTGTCCCGGATGACGGTCGGCCGGATGTGTTGCTTCACGTCACCTGCCTGAGGCGCGACGGGTATCAGACGGCCTATGAGGGCGCCCGGATCGTGGTCGAGGCGCTGGCCCGGCCCGGTGGGCTGCAGGCCTTCCGGATCGTCAGCATGGACGAATCCACCGCCAAGCATCCGACCGAGATGCCGCCGCCACGCACCCACGTGTCCGTGGAGCCGACCAGCAAGCTCGTCCGGCTCGAGGTCAAATGGTTCAACCGCCTGCGCGGTTTCGGTTTTCTGTCCGCCGGTGACGGGGCACCGGACGTCTTCGTTCACATGGAAACGCTGCGCCGGTTCGGAATCACCGAGCTCAGGCCCGGCCAGCATGTGCTGGTGCGCTACGGCACGGGCCCCAAGGGGCTGATGGTTGCGGAAATCCGTCCCGATGGCTGGGGCGAGGCGCCATCCTCTCACTGACGGCTGCCTGAGTTTTGACGCGATCCGGTGGCCGGATTGCGTGTCCTTGTCCGGTGGGTCTCCCGATGCGTTTTCTGAAGGCGTTGCTAACGGCATTCGTGCTCGTGCTGACCTTGCCGCTTGCGGCGTGCAGCGACGAGGGCCGGCTGACCATCGAGTCGCGCAACGGCGACCACAGCTTTGCGGTCGAGATCGTCGACACCCCGGAGAGTCGGGCGAAGGGGCTGATGTATCGCGAAGAGCTGGCACCCGATGCCGGGATGCTGTTCGACTTCAAGGAAAGCCGCCCCGTCAGTTTCTGGATGAGCAATACGCTGATCCCGCTCGACATGATTTTCATCACCGAGGAGGGGCTGATCGCCAATGTGCATGCGCAGGCGCGCCCGCTCGACACGACCTCGATTCCATCGGATGGGCCGGTGATGTTCGTCCTCGAAATTCCCGGCGGCCGCGCGGCCGAACTGGGCATTGCTGCGGGCGACCGGGTGGTTCATCCGCGCATCAAGGGCGGCGCCTCGTAAAGCCTGCTGGCGGACGGCCGTGCGCTAGAGCCGGCTCAGCACGACGCTATCGAGGAGCGCGAGCAGGTGCAGGCTGGCGCCGGTGACGACGAAGCCATGCCAGACGGCGTTCTGGAAGCGCAGCTTTTCCCAGAGATGGAAGACAACGCCGGCGCTGTAGACCGCGCCGCCGGCGATCAGCAGCCAGAAGCCCAGCGGCGGCAGGTGGATCGACAGCGCCTTGGCGATCAGGATGCCGCTCCAGCCGATGGCGAGGTAGAGCACCAGCGCGCCACGTCCGAAGCGATGCGGCACCACCAGTTTCAACATCATGCCGGCGATGGCGCCGCCCCACACCAGCAGGGCGACGGCAATGCTCTGCGGTGTGGCGCCCAGCAGTGCCAGGAACGGCGTGTAGGTCGCGGCGATGAACAGAAAGATCGCCGCCTGGTCGAGGCGGGCCAGCAGGCGCTTCGCGGGTGCGTGGATGGGGCAGAGATTGAAGGCCAGCGACACCGAGAGCAAAAGCACCAGGGTCGACACATAGAGCGCGATGGCCGGGAGCTCGGCCGGCGCCGCGCTCGACATGGCCAGGATCAATATGGTTGCGCCCAGACCTGTTGCCATCAACAGGCCAATGCCGTGCACAATGCCGTCGGCAACGAGCTCGGCAAGCGTGAACGGGCGGCCGCGTGTCCACCAGGTGCGCTCGGTGCTCGTCTCGATCAGGCTCAAGTCGCAGGTCCTTTCGTCAAACTGCGACCATCCTGTCATCTGACTGTCACAGTCAAGCTTTGGCACCGACGCACTTGACAGGTAACGCAGGAGTTACGAGGTTCGAGCGCCTCTTGGGAGAAGCACCACGTGAGTCCCGTCGACCAGTTTGCGGCTCTTGCCGACCCCACGCGCTGCCGTGTTGTGGAGCTGCTCAGCGGCAAGGCACGACCCGTGCACGAACTGGCTGCAGCCTTCGACATCAGCCGCCCGGCCATCTCGCGGCACCTGCGGGTGTTGAAGGAAGCGGGGCTGGTCAAGGAAGAAAAGCGCGGGCGTGAGAACGTCTATGCGCTGCAGCGCGCCCGCCTCAAACCGATGCAGGACTGGCTGGACAAGCATCGCGCGGCCCCGGTGAAGGTCGCGAGAGCGCCGAAGCCTGCAAAGCCCGTTGCGGTCGTGCAGGCCATCAAGGCGCCAAAGGCCCCGAAGCCGGCAAAGGTGCAGGCGCCGGTGCGCGCGCCACTGCCGCAGCTGTCTCTCGATTTCTAGTCTACCGGCCCCGGGAACCACTCGTCGATCCGGCCGGTGAGATAGTAGCCGGTCAGGCCTGCCCATTCGCGCAACGCGGCATTGAGGATGTCGAGGTTCTCCGTGCCCGACCCCAAGGCGAGGCCCGGCCAGACATCGTCGGCGGTGAAGTAATCCGTCGGCCAGGCAATCACCTCGAACCCTGCCTTGCGGAACAGTCCCATGGAGCGCGGCATATGCGCGGCTGAGGTCACCAGCAGCCAGGTTTCGCCTGCTTCAGGTGCCGCCAGCGTCTTGGCCAGTTGCGCGTTTTCTTCGGTATTGCGCGCCTGGTCCTCGGCGAGCAGACGCGCGGGCGCGATGCCCATATCGGTGAAGAATCGCACCGCGGCCGCGGCTTCGGTTTCCGTGGCGTCCGAGAGCACGGTGATACCGCCGGTCACGAGAATGCGTGCCTCTGGGTGTCTCAGCGCCAGGCGGAGCGCTTCGGCAAAGCGGTCGCCGGCACGGTTCAGCTCCCAGCCACCATTCCGGCCGTTGAGGCTGGCATTCATGCCGCCCCCAAGCACGATGATGCCGTCGATGAACGCCGGTTCCGCGGGGCGCTGGAAACGCGCCTCGAGCGGCCGGACGAGCAGCAGGCCGAGATTGGTGGTGGCCGCAACCACCAATAGCAGTGTCGCCGCTCCAGTCAGCCACGCGCCAAGTCGTCGCCTTCGCATCAGTCCGGCCAGGAGGCCGAGCAGCAGCAGGCAGATGATCAGGGAGAGTGGGCTGAACACGAACCAGAACAGCTTGGCGAGGTAGGGGAACATTGCGGGCGCTGGGCTAGGGCTGGCGCCGGTGTTCCTGCAGCGCGGCCTTGACCAGCGGCGGCAGCGCCAGGGTCAGCAGCAAGGCGGCGAGCGGAACCGAAAAGACAAAGCCGAGCGTGCCGAAGCCGAAGGCGCCCACGACGCCGCCCAGCGCAAACATCCCCAGCACCTCGGCCAACATGCGCAGCTTCTGGCGGTCGGCGACGACGACATGCCGTCCGTCCTTGCTGTGGTCACGATGCCAGTAGACGAGCTTGCCCAGTTCGATGCCGATATCGGTAACGATGCCGGTGACATGGGTGGTGCGCATGCGCGCGCCGGAAATCTTGGTGATGGTGGCGTTCTGCAGCCCCATGATGAAGCAGAGCAGGGGGGCAGCGATACTGACAAAGCCCGGCTGGCCCTGTCCGATGCTCCCCAGGATGCCGAAACCGAGCAGCAGCACTGCCTCGATGGCAATGGGGAAGGCATATTGCCGGGCGCGGGCGTTGCGGCGGCCCCAGTTGATCAGGATGGCCGATACAGCGGCGCCAAGCGTGAAGGCCAGGACGGCGATGGCGGCGCTGCCGATCAGCTGGAAATTGCCGAGTACCAGATTGTCCGACACGCCGGAGATGATGCCGGTCATGTGCGAGGTGTACTGACCGATGGCGAGGAAACCGCCGGCGTTCATCCCGCCTGCGACAAAGGCCAGCACCGCGCCCAACAGAACATCGCTGGCGCCGTTGCGCCGATGCGCAGCGGCCACCCGAAAGAATCGCAGCCTGTCGCGACGACGCGCGGACCGTTCCAGTGTCATGGCGTCAGTCATACGCCACCCAACGCGGACCACAAGGCCCGCGGACGGCCGAGCCCCGGGATCCGAGCGGAACCGTGGCGACCTCGGGAGGATTCGAACCTCCGACCAACAGCTTAGAAGGCTGCTGCTCTATCCCCTGAGCTACGAGGCCGTTGTCGCGGTTTAGCCCAATCCATCGGCTTTGTCAGGTCGGCAATCGGATGCTACAGCTGTGCCGGTGCCCGCGTCGTGCCAGCGGCTCCTGACCGCTTCGCCGGACCGATCTACATTCGTCAGCGCACCGAGCTTCATGCCAGAGTTCTTCATCCATTGCGGGCTGCACAAGACCGGCACCACCGCGCTGCAGCATTTCATGGCGTTGAACGCCCAGCTGTTGCTCGATTCCGGTCTGCATTACCCGGCGGCCGGCACGGGATCTTCAAGGGGGCACCACAACCTCGCCTGGCAGCTTGCACGCGATCGCCGGTTCTTCGGACGGTTCGGCAATGTCGAGTTGATGCTGCGCCAGGCGGCGGCAATCGCCAAGGACACGGTGATCTCCAGCGAGGATTTCGAGAGTTCGCTGCGCTCGCCCGAACGCTGGACGCCGCTGGTCGAAGCGCTGAGAGGACAGGGCTTTTCCGTCACCTTCATCATCTATCTCCGCGATCCGGCAAGCTATCTGCAGTCCCTGTTTCTCGAGAACGTCAAGCATGGCTGCGGCGACGAGTTCGGCACCGTCGCCCGCGCGGCTATCGAACGTGGCGTTTACGGCTTCAACGACTGGATGTTCCAGTTCGACTACGACCTGATCGCGCGACAGATGGCGCAGGTTTCCGGCGCGAAAGTGGTGTTCCGCAGCTTCGAGCATCTTGTCGGCGGGGCGATCGTTCCGGATTTCTTCTCCGTCATCGGGCACCAGATTCCGGCGGCCGTGGCCGTCGCCGATCAGAAGGTCAACGCCCAGGCCAGCACGGCCAAGCTGCTGGGAAAGTTCTTCCGGAATCGGCACATGGAGTACATGCCGCCGGTGGAGCAGTTGGCCGAGGTCCTCGGGCTGATGATCGGGAACCGGCCTGTGTTTGTGCGTATGCCCGCTCGACTGGCCGAAGTGGTGGAACGGCAGCGCGCGTCCAAGGTGAAACAGTCGATCACTCCCCAAACCCCCGTCACGGTGGCCTCGCGCGGGCCGCGTCCAGGGGATTGGGAGATCAACATCTCTCGTCTGTATTCCTGGGAGACCCAAGTCGAGGCGCTGGCGCTCTACGAGCAGGCAGCGGGCGCAGGCACGGAGAAGATCAACGCCCTCAGGTCAGGCGATCAGGGCGTGTTCGAGACGTGGCGCAACTGGGTCGCTGCCGGGCTCTAGCGGCGCTTTGGTGGCGGCGCGGTGCTTTCACGCACCACCAGTTCCGATCGCAGCACGATGTGCACCGGCTTTCCCGGAGGCCGCGTCCCCTCGATCTGGTCGATCAGTTCGGTGATCGCGGCGCGACCTATCTCCTCGCGCGGCTGGCGCATTGTGGTGAGGGGTGGGTCGTAATAGGCGGCCATGGCCGTGTCGTCGAAACCGACCACCGAAATGTCGGTGGGGCAACTTATCCCCGCGCGCCGCAGCCGATACATCAAGCCAAGCGCCATTTCGTCGTTGGCCGCGAATATTGCGGTAGGGCGATCCGCCAGTGTCAGGAAGTGCTCCGCCGCCGCGCTCCCCGACGCCACTTCATAATTGCCCTGAAACAGCCATTCCTCGCGAACCGGCAGGCGGGCCTCGGCCATGGCGGCGCGATAGCCGACCAGCCGCTCGTTTTCCTGATCCCGGTGTTGCGAGGGGCCGACGACGTGCGCGATCTCGGTGTGTCCGATCGCGATCAGGTGGCGCACCGCCCGCATCGCGGCCTCGCGATTGTCGGTCAGGACCGAGGCGATGGCCGGGTCCGGCCATTCGTCATAGGCGGCCACCAGCGGCAGTTCGATGCCGCCGGCACCCAGATTGTGGAGGCGGGAGGTATCGAGCGAGCCGTCGAGCAGCAGCAGCCCATCAGCCCGCGTCGACAGCAGGTAGTCCTGCAACCAGCGGTTCGGATCGGTGCCGATGCGGCTGGTGACCATCACCGAGTATCCGCGTTCGGCCGCCGCGAAAATCGCCGCGTCGAGAATGATGGAATAGAACGGGTTGGCGATATTCGGGGCCGCGAGCAGGATGGTGCGCGCGCTGCGCAGTCGCAACGACCGGGCGGCCTGGTTCACCGTATAGCCGGTCGCCCGCACGGCTGCCAGAACCCGCTCGCGCGTCGCCTCCGCCACCCGTTCCGGCGCGGTCAGCACGCGGCTGACTGTTGCGGACGAGACTTCGGCCTCGCGCGCAACGTCCTGAATCGTTGGCGTTCGTCTTGCCATTGGCGTCGTTTCTTTGCCGCGGAACTTGTCTGCTACTTTTCGTAGAGGTCGTATGGACAGGGCGCAAGCCAAGTTCACGCCCTGACTGCAATCGATTACAGATTCTTGTCTGCGCGCGCCCGGAAATCCGAGTTCCGACAGGAAAGACCCGCACTTTCGGGTTCAACAGCGCGTCAGTCCGACATATAACCGCACGCACCGGCCGGGCCGGACACGAAGGACGACAGCGGGCGACGGCGACACAATGCGTATCGGCGGCCCGCGTTAGGGAGGATCATGGACTTCTCGTTTCAGCTCTACAGCGCGCGGAATTTTCCGCCGCTTGCGGATGTGCTCGCTCGGCTTGCCGCGCTTGGCTATCGTCAGGTCGAGGGTTTCGGCGGGCTCTATGGTGAACTGGATGTTCTGCGGGACGCGCTGAAGAAGAACTCGCTGTTCATGCCGACCGCCCATTTGGGCCTCGCGCAGCTAAAGGACATCGACGCGACTTGCCGGATCACCGACGCACTCGGCATTCGATATGTCTATTGTCCGGCAATCTCCAAGGAAGAGCGCGAGAACCAGCCGGCATCGAAATGGGTGGAGCTCGGCGAGACGCTTGCGGCGCTGGGCGAAGCCTATCGCCGCCGCGGCGTCGGCTTCGGCTGGCACAACCACGATTTCGAGTTCGTGTCACTGAGCGATGGCCGCCTGCCGATGGATATCCTGCTCGAGACGGCGGCCCATAACGAGTGGGAAATGGATGTCGCCTGGGTGGTGCGTGGCGGACAGGATCCGCTCGACTGGATCCGCCGCTATGGCAGCCGCATCCATGCCGTCCACGTCAAGGACATCGCGCCGAAGGGTGAAGCGCTCAACGAGGATGGCTGGGCCGATGTGGGCCACGGCACCATCGACTGGCCGGCGCTGGCACAGGCCATCAAGACCCAGACAAATGCCCAGTACTGGGTGATGGAACATGACAACCCAAGCGACTTCGATCGCTTCGCCAGCCGGTCGCTGGCGTCGGTGAAGAGCTGGGACTGACGGAGAGATCAATGAATATCGGATTTCAGCTCTACAGCGCGCGGAATTTCCCGCTCGCCGACGTCCTCGCCTTGGTCAGCCGGCTCGGCTACCGGCAGGTCGAAGGCTATGGCTCGCTCTATACCGACCCCGAGGCGCTCAAGGCGCAGATGGACGCCAACGATCTGACCATGCCGACCGCCCATATCGGGCTCGGTGATCTCGAGCAGACCGACAAGACCCTGAAGCTCGCCGACACGCTCGGCATCAAGGTTGTCGTCTGCCCTTGGCTCGCACCCGAGCAGCGCCCGACCAGCGCCGACGGCTGGCGCGCTTTCGGCGAGAAGCTGCAGAAGATCGGCAAGCCCTACCAGGACGCCGGGTTGGGCTTTGGCTACCACAACCACGATTTCGAGTTCGTGCGCTATGACGGACGCTTCGGCATGGACTACCTGCTCGAGGCCGCTCCCGCAGTGAATGTCGAAGCCGATGTTGCCTGGATCGTGCGCGGCGGCGCGGATGCCGCGCCGTGGCTCGAGGCCAATGGCGAGCGGATCGTTGCCGTCCACGTCAAGGACATCGCGCCGGCCGGCGAGAACCGCGAGGAGGATGGTTGGGCCGATGTGGGGCAGGGGGTCGTGCCCTGGGGTCAGCTTTGGCCGATCGTCACCGGCAAGACCCGTGCTGGCTACTTCATTGCCGAACACGACAATCCCAAGAATGTCGAGCGCTTCGCGACCCGCTCGCTCGCCGCCATCAAAGCCCTCGGAGCCTGAACATGAGCAAGGTTTATGGCGTCGGCATCATGGGTGCCGGCAACATTTCTGCCGCCTATCTTCGTCTCGCGCCGCTGTTCCGCAATCTCGAGGTGCGGGCCGTAGCCGACATCCTGCCTGCGGCCGCACAGAAGCGGGCCGAAGAGTTTGGCGTCGCGGCACAGACGCCCGATGAACTGCTGAAGAACTCGGAGGTCGATGTCATCGTCAACCTCACGATCCCGGCGACGCATTTCTCGGTCAGTAAGGACATTCTCTCGGCCGGCAAGCACGCCTATTCCGAAAAGCCGTTCGTGCTGTCCGTCGAAGAGGGCATCCAGCTCAAGGCGCTGGCCGACGAGCACGGGTTGCGCGTCGGTTCGGCGCCCGACACTTTCCTCGGTGGTGCGCACCAGCAGGCGCGGTCGATCATCGACAGCGGCAAGGTTGGCCGCATCGCCTCGGGCACCATGCATGTGATGAGCCGCGGCATGGAGCACTGGCACCCTAATCCGGATTTCTTCTTCCAGCCCGGTGGCGGCCCGATTCTCGATATGGGGCCGTACTACATCACCGACCTGATCAGCCTGATCGGTCCGATCAAACGCGTGACCGCCTTCACCGGCATGGCGCGCACCGAGCGCGAGGTGACGGCGGAAGGCCCGTTCAAGGGCACCTTCGTCAAGGTCGGCACGCCGACCACCATCCATGCCGTTCTCGAGTTCCACAACGGCGCGCTGATCACGCTGGGTGCCAGCTGGGACGTTTCCAGCCACGGCCACCACAATATCGAGCTCTACGGGACCGAAGGTTCGGTCTACGTACCGGACCCGAACTTCTTCAATGGCGATGTGGTCATCACCGACCGCGCCGGTGCCAAGGAGAAGGTGACCCCGTGGGACCACCCGTTCGGCGTTGCCAACCAGGATCTCGACAAGCCGGCGCCGCGCGCCAACTACCGCAATGCGGGGCTGTCGGACATGCTGGATGGTATCGACAGCGGGCGTCCGGCACGTTGCGGGCTCGATGTGGCGCTCCACGCTGTGGACGTGATGACGTCGATCCTCAAGTCCGGCGAGACCGGCCAGGTCATCACCCTGTCGACCACCTGCGAGCGGCCTGCCGCCCTCGGACCCGACGAGGCCCGCGCGCTGCTGCGCCAGCCGTAAGGCAGTAGACCAGGCGCCTACGAGACGCCCTTCCTCCTGCTGGAGGAGGGCGTTTCGTCTGCCGAATCCGGCCCGTTTGCATTCGTGTGGGCCTGTCACTATGTTGCGCGCGCATTCGAGCCGAGAGTTGTAGCCCACAATGTCCAACGAGAGCTTCATCAGCGAAGTCAACGAAGAGCTGCGCAGCGACCGCGCGCGGAAGCTCTGGCGCACCTATGGGCCGTGGGTGATCGGGGCGTGTATCGCCATCGTGCTCGCTGTCGCGGGCAATGAAGGCTGGAGTTGGTGGCAGAGTTCGAACTCCTCGCGCTCGGCGCAGCAGTTCTACGATGCGCAGGCGCTGGCCGAGAGCGGGGACGTTGCCGGCGCGCAGGCAGCACTCGACAAACTGGAGAGCGAAGGCAGCTCGGGCTATCCGATCCTCGCGCGCTTCCGCGAGGCGGGCCTGCTGGTGCGCGATGGCAAGACGGCCGAGGCCGTGGCCGCATATGATGCGCTGGCCACCGGGCAGGACGACCGCAATCTTCGCGAACTGGCCCTGGTGCTGGCCGGCTATGCGCTGGTCGATGGCGGCGACGTCGCGGCTGTCGAGCAGCGGGTGGGCAGCATTGCCGCTGCCGCCGATAGCCCGCTGCGCAATGCCGCGCGCGAAGCGCTCGGTCTCGCCAAATACAAGGCCGGCGATCTCGCGGGTGCGGTTGCCGAGTTCGACGCGGCGATTGCCGATGCGGCGATCTCGCAGGATCTGCGGACGCGTGTTGAAATCTATCGCAATCAGCTGATCGCACAGGGCGCGCCGGAGCCGGTGGCCGATACGGCGACTGTTGAGCCGGAACCGACCGCCAGCGAAGCTGCCGCGGATGCCGCGAGCGAAGCGCCGGCAGCCGGGAACTAGGTCCGGCGCATGACTTTGGAGGGCCGCCGTGCCAAGGCGCGGTGGCTTTCGGCTTTTCAGGGCGCCGGTTTGGGCGCTAACTCGGTCCACCCCCGCGGAGCAGGCTTGCCATGAGCGTCACCGTTGCCATTGTCGGTCGGCCCAATGTCGGCAAGTCCACGCTTTTCAATCGGCTGGTGGGGCGCCGCATCGCGCTGGTCGATGACACGCCGGGCGTCACCCGCGACCGCCGCGAGGCGGACGGCCATATCGGCGACCTGCATTTCACCGTGCTCGACACGGCAGGTTACGAAGATCGCACCGACGGGTCCATCGAGGACCGGATGCGCCAGCAGACCGAGATCGCCATCCGGGATGCCGATGTTATCCTGTTCATGATCGATGCCCGCGCCGGCGTGACGCCGCTCGATGAGCGCTTCGCGCAGGTGCTGCGCAAGTCCGGCCGGGAGGTGCATCTTATCGCCAACAAGGCGGAGGGCCGGCAGGCCGAGCCTGGCTTGATGGAGGCCTATAATCTCGGGTTCGGCGAGCCGGTGGCGATTTCGGCCGAGCATGGCCTTGGTCTTGCCGACCTGCACGCGATCGTCGGGGCGGCGGTCGATGCCGCTGCGGCCGAGCAGAAGGGTGCGGCGGACCTGCATGACGACGAAATGCCCGAGGTCGATATCGACCTGCCGGAGGACGACGGCAGCACGGAAGACGGGGTGGTCAAGCGCTGGAATCCGTCGCGATACCTCAATGTCGCAATCATCGGACGCCCAAATGCCGGCAAGTCGACGCTGATCAATCGGATGGTCGGCGAGGAGCGGTTGCTCACCGGTCCGGAAGCCGGCATCACGCGCGACTCGATCATGGTGCCCTGGGAGTATGGCGGGCGCGTCATCAAGCTGGTCGACACCGCCGGCATGCGGCGCAAGTCGCGCATCGACAAGAAGCTTGAGCGACTGGCCGTGGGCGATTCGCTGCGCTCGATCCAGTATGCCGAAGTGGTGGTGCTGCTGCTCGACGCGGCGATTCCATTCGAGAAGCAGGATCTGGCCTTGGCCGACCTTGTCGAACGCGAAGGCCGCGCCATGGTGATCGCGGTCAACAAGTGGGACACCGTCGAGGACAAGAACGCCAAGCTCGCCGAGCTGCGCGAGCAGTGCGAGCGCTTCCTGCCGCAGCTCAAGGGCATTCCGCTGGTGACGATTTCGGGCCTCCAGGGGCGCAATATCGACAAGCTGATGCAGGCCATCTTCGCGGTCGAAGCGCGCTGGAACAGCCATGTTTCGACGGCCAAGCTCAACCGCTGGCTTGCCGGGATGACCGAGAGCCATCCGCCTCCGGCCGTTTCCGGCCGCCGTCTGAAGCTTCGCTACATGACGCAGGCCAAGATCCGGCCGCCGAGCTTCATCATGTTCGCGTCCCGCCCCGAAGTGGTACCTGCGACATACCAGCGCTACCTGATCAACGGGCTGCGCGAGGCTTTCGACATGCCTGGCACGCCGATCCGGCTATGGCTTCGTGGCGGCCCGAATCCTTATGACAAGTCCGACAAGTAGCGGCAGTCTCCCCGATGCCGGCGCAAGGCCCTTCGCAATCGGGTGAGGGACCGCTATAGTCAATGTCCCATAAGCGACCCGATGCTGAGTGCGGGGCCGCAACCAGATTACGCCATTGTTCCTCGAACTTCTGATCGTCGTGGTCCTGACCTTGGTCAACGGCCTGCTTGCCATGTCCGAACTCGCGGTGGTTTCTTCGCGCGCCGCCAGGCTGCGTGTGTTGGCCGCCGAAGGGCGCAAGGGGGCCGTCGTGGCGCTCAAGCTGCAGGAGGACCCGGGTAAGTTCCTCTCCTCGGTTCAGATCGGTATCACCCTGGTCGGCGTCCTCTCCGGTGCGTTTTCGGGTGCCACGCTCGGTGAGCGCCTGGGCAACTGGTTGGCCGGTGTCGGGGTCAGCGAAGCCGTGGCGGCGCCACTCGGTGTCGGCATCGTGGTGGTCATCATCACCTATCTGTCGCTGATCGTGGGCGAACTGGTGCCCAAGCAGGTGGCGCTGCGCAACGCCGAGGGTGTGGCCTCGCGCGTCGCTCCGGCCATGGCGCTGATCGCTACTGTCGCCGCTCCCGTGGTCTGGCTGCTCGATATTTCCGGCAAGCTGGTGCTCCGCCTCATCGGACAGCACGGCGCCTCCGAGGAACGCGTCACCGACGAAGAGGTGAAGTCGCTGATCGCCGAAGCCGAAAGCGCCGGCGTGATCGAGAGCGACGAGCGCTCGATGATTTCCGGCGTGATGCGTCTTGCCGACCGCTCGGCCCGCGGTCTGATGACGCCGCGTCTCGATGTCGAACTGATCGACCTCGCCGACAGCGAAGAGGAACTGGTCGCCAAGCTTCGCAGCACCCGGCATTCGGTGCTGCCTGTGCAGGATGGCGGCGTCGACTCGATCGTCGGCGTCATTGTGCGAAAGGACCTGCTTGCAACGGTCTTTGATGGTGGTCCGCTGGATGTGCGCAGCCACATCAAGCAGGCGCCGGTGGTGATGGATCGCAGCGAGGCGCTCGATGTGCTCAAGGCCATCCGCGCTTCGCGCGTGCACATGGCACTGATCTTCGACGAGTACGGGCATTTCGAGGGCGTCGTCACCCCTGGCGACGTGCTTGAGGCGATTACAGGTGTCTTCCAGGAGGAGGAGGGCGACGAGAGCGCCTTCGTGACCCGCGAGGACGGCTCGTATCTCGTTTCTGGGTGGATGCAGGTCGACGAGTTTCAGGACAAGCTCGGCGTGCCCATCCCCAAGGATGCCAAGTACGAGACCGTCGCCGGTTACGTGCTCGCCGAGCTCAACCATCTGCCGGTGGTCGGCGAAGTGTTCGAGCGCGCCCCCTGGCGTGTCGAGGTGATCGATCTCGACGGCCGCCGCATCGACAAGGTGCTGCTGACGCGGTTGCCGAACTGATCGCGAAGGCGCCTAAAGCGCCGTCGTCGTCCCCTTGTCGAAGTCCACCAACATGCGATTGGCGTCGTAGCCCGCTTCGATCATGTCGACGATCGGGGCAGCTACGACCGATGGCGGCGGCAGCGTTGCGGGGTCCTCTCCCGGCACGGCGCGCGCGCGCATGGCGGTACGGACGGCGCCTGGATAGAAGACATTGACGCGGACGGGCGTCGTCCCGCCCATCTCGGCAGCATAGGACTTTGCGAGCGCCTCGAGCGCGGCCTTGCTGGCGGCGTAGGGCCCCCAGAAGGCGCGGGCCGACTGAGCCGAGGACGACGACACCATGACCACGCGGCCGGCCTCGGAGCGACGCAGCAGCAGGTCGAGCGAGCGCAGCAGGCGGTAGCTCGCCGTAACGTTGAGCGCCATGACCTTGTCGAATTCCTTGGGCGCCACATGGGCGATGGGGCTGATCACGCCCAGCGTCGCTGCATTGATCACCAGCCCGTCGAGGCGGCCCCAGCGCTCGAACAGGGCCTGTCCGAGCCGGTCGATGCCGTCGCCGTCGTTCAGGTCCAGCGGGACGAGCGTGGTGGCGCCACCGGCTGCCTGGATCTCGTCATCGAGTTCCTCGAGGCCACCCACGGTACGGGCTACGGCCACCACATGGGCGCCGCGCCGTCCGGCCTCGAGCGCGACCTGATAGCCAATGCCGCGTGAGGCGCCGGTGACGAGCACCAGCTTGCCGGTGAGGGATTTGTCAGAGGTCATGAGTCCGTTCCAGCCGAGGATGGAAGCCTTCTACCGGGGCGGGTGCGGCGGGGAAAGCCCAAACCGGGACTAATCGCGCGTCAGGTTCCCGACCAGCCGGGCGAGCAGACCAAGCAGCATCTGCCGCTCGTCCTCGGAGAAGTCGGCGGTGGCGCGTCCATTCACCCGTATGGCGCAGTCGCGCACCGCCGCCATCTTGCTGCGCCCGAGCGCTGACAGCGAAACCAGCTCGCTCCGGCCATCGGCCGGGTTGGGCGTCCTTATGATCAACCCGTCGCGCTCCATACGGGCGAGGGTCGAGGCCATGGTCGGCTGCCCGACCTGCGCCTGCCGTGCCAGGTCACGCTGGGTGAGGGCCGCGTCACCACCGCCCAGGGCAAGGAACACGGGCATATGGGCAGAGGAGAGCCCGTGCTCAGACAGCGCTTCGTCGATCTCGCGCACCAGCAGGCGCCCGGCGAGATTGACCATGTATCCGGCAGAGCCGGAGCGGGTGAGCTCAAATTCCATAGCTTGCTATCCAACTAAATAGTATGCTATCTAGATCACCATCTGCTGTGAGGGCAAGGAGAAACGCCATGGGCGTCAAGAGTTCGACGGATCGCTACGGCGCGGTGGCCATCGCTATTCACTGGGTGAGTGCTGCGGCCGTGGTCGGGCTGTTGGTGTCGGGCACGGTTGCGCACGGCTCCGCCGCAGCAGAAAAGGCGTCGATCCTGTTGGTGCACGCCGTGGTCGGCACGCTCGTGCTGCTGCTGACGCTGGCCCGCGTGGCCTGGTGGCTATGGGCCGACAAGCATCCGGCCGCAGCTCCGGGCCCGGCAGTGCAGCAGTTCCTGGCGCGCGCCGTCCATGTCCTGCTGTACGGAGCGATCTTTGTGCTGGCCGGAAGCGGCATTGCCACGCTCGCCCTGTCGGGGGCCTTACCGGCGCTGCTCGGGGAGGGGACCTTGCCGAGCTTTTCCGGTCTGCTGCCGCGTTCCGTGCATGGCCCTGTCAGCAAGCTGATGATCGGGCTCGTCGGCCTGCACACGCTGGCCGCGCTCTATCACCAGTTCATCCTGCGCGACCGGTTGCTGGGCCGCATGGGGCTGGGGCGGGTCTAGCTCGCCTCTCGCATCATTGCGACCGACTTAGGATTGCCACTGCGCCGACCATTCAGGTCGGTCAGCGGCGTCGGATAATCGCCGGTAAAATAGTGGTCGGTGAACTGCGGTGCCGCATTGTTGCGCGGCTCGCCACCCACGGCGCGATAGAGACCATCGATCGACAGGAAGGCCAGCGAGTCCACCCCGATGAACTCGGCCATCGCCTTGGTGTCGGAATAGCGGTTGGCGAGCAGCCCGTCGCGGTCAGGCGTGTCGATGCCATAGAAGTCCGGATAGAAGATCATCGGGCTGGCGACGCGGATATGCACCTCGGTCGCCCCGGCCTCGCGGATCATCTGCACGATCTTGATCGAGGTCGTCCCACGCACAATGGAGTCGTCGATCAGCACCACGCGCTTGCCGGCGATCATCGCCCGGTTGGCCGAGTGCTTGAGCTTGACGCCGAAGGCGCGGATCGACTGGGTCGGCTCGATGAAGGTCCGCCCGACATAGTGATTGCGGATGATGCCGAGCTCGAACGGAATGCCGCTCGACTGGGCAAAACCGATCGCAGCCGGCGTGCCCCCATCGGGAACTGGCACGACCACATCGGCATCGACGGGCGCCTCGGCGGCAAGGTTGATGCCCATATTCTTGCGCGTTTCATAGACGCTGCGACCGCCGACCATCGAGTCCGGGCGGGCGAAATACACATACTCGAACAGGCACAGCCGCTCGGGCTCTTTGCGCTTGGGCTTCCGCGCATCGATCGTGATCGAGCCATCCGGCTGGATCTCGCAGATGATCACTTCGCCATTCTCGACATCGCGCACGAACTTGGCACCGATGATGTCGAGCGCGCAGGTCTCCGAGCAGAAGATCGGCTTGCCGTCGAGATCGCCCATCACCAGCGGCCGGATGCCTGTGGGATCGCGCGCGGCGATCAGCTTGGTGCGGGTCATGGCCAGCATCGAATAGCCGCCTTCCATCTGGCGGATGGCGTCGATGAAGCGGTCGGCGGTCGAGGTGTGGCGCGAGCGCGCGACGAGGTGCAGCACGACTTCGGTGTCCGATGTCGACTGGCAGATGCCGCCGGTGGCGATGATCTGTCGGCGCAGCGTCAGCCCATTGGTGAAATTGCCGTTGTGCGCAATGGCGATGCCGCCTTCCTCGAGTTCGGCGAACAGCGGCTGCACGTTGCGCAGCGCCACCTCGCCGGTGGTCGAGTATCGGGTGTGCCCGATCGAGATCGAGCCGGGCAGCCGCGCCAGCGTCGCCGGGTCGGTATAGTGGTCGCCGACGAGGCCCATGCGCTTTTCGGTGTGGAACTGACGCCCGTCGAAACTGACGATGCCTGCCGCTTCCTGGCCCCGATGCTGCAGCGCATGCAGGCCGAGCGCAGTCAGCGTCGCCGCCTCCGGATGGCCCAGAATGCCGAACACGCCGCACTCTTCATGCAGCGTGTCGTGGTCCCATTCGGCGATCGGCTTGCTGTGGTCGGTCATTGTGCTCGTCCCGGTTAACGGCGGGGTCAATGCGAAGGGACCGCAGCGCGGCCCCTCGGTCTCATCATTGTCTGCTCAGCGCTCTCTGGCGCCTGGCCGGGTCAAACGCCCGTGCCGCCTGCCGGCGTTTCAAGCGGCGAGTCGTTTTCGAGCTGATCGGTGCCCTCTTCGGCCGGACCCGTCCCTGGCTCGACTTCGTCGTCGCCGCCACGCTGGATGAAATCGGTCAACAGCTTCTCAAGATCGGGCGGCAGTGCCGCTACCAGATCGTCCCCAAGCTTCTCCAGAATTGGCAGGGACCTGGACTCGCTGACCCAACTTGGCGGCGAGGGCATCAGCCAGCCAAGGAAGATCACCGCTACAACGGTGATGAGGCCACCGCGCAGCACGCCGAAGACAAAGCCCAGCGTCCGGTCGAGTGGCCCGATCCGGCTGTCGACGACGAAGTCGGCGATGCGCATCGTAATCAGGTGCAGGATGATCAGCGACAGAAGGAAGCCGCCGGCGACGAGCACGATGGTGCTGATCAGCTGATCGGCGAAGAACTGGTCGAGCAGCGTCCGCTGATAGAAATACAGGTACGCCGCTATCGCCGCCGCACCCAGCCAGGTGGCGAGTGAGAGGATTTCGCGGGTGAAACCGCGGGCCGTGGCGAGAATGGCTGAGATCAGCAGCAGGACACCGACGCCGACGTCGAAAGCAGTCAACATGAAAGAGAATCCGCTCCGGTCCGGATGTGCCCTGCGATCCGTTTAGCCGCAAACGGCTGTGCTGCCAAGCGCATCCGCATCCGACCCGGCAGAACTCCACCAAAAGCGGTACCGAATGGGCTCATTCCGCGGCCGCCCGCCGGCCCCCGGCGGCGATGCGGCCCACCATTTCGGCGAGTTCGGAATATTCGGTCACCGACATGCCCGCCGGCTGATCGCCCGAAGCGATCCGGCCGGTCACCGCTGTGCCGAACCCAAGCTTGTGGGCCTCGCGCAGCCGCAACCCGGCATGCACCACCGGCCTGATGCCGCCGGCCAGCGAAATCTCGCCGAAATAGACGGCGTCGGCCGAGAGCGGCGAATTGGTCAGCGACGAGATCAGCGCTGCAGCCACCGCGAGGTCGGCCGCCGGCTCGTTGATCTTCAGCCCGCCCGCGACATTGAGATAGATGTCATTGGCACCGATGCGCACGCCACAGCGCGTTTCGAGCACCGCCAGCACCATCGACAGCCGCGAGGAATCCCAGCCGACCACGGCGCGCCGGGGCGTACCAAGCGGCGACGGGGCGACCAGCGCCTGGATCTCGCACAGCACCGGGCGCGTGCCTTCCATGCCGGCAAACACCGCCGAGCCGGCCGCATCCTTGTCGCGCTGGTCGAGGAACAGCGCCGAGGGGTTGGCGACCTCGCGCAGCCCCAGCGTCGACATCTCGAACACGCCGATTTCGTCGGTGGCGCCATAGCGGTTCTTCACCCCGCGCAGGATGCGGAAGGTGTGGCTGGAGTCGCCTTCGAAATAGAGCACGGCGTCGACCATGTGCTCGACCACACGTGGGCCCGCGATCTGGCCATCCTTGGTGACGTGACCGACCAGCACCACGGCGGCGCCGGATTTCTTGGCGAAGCGGGTCAGCGCCTGCGCCGAAGTACGCACCTGGGTCACCGTGCCCGGCGCGCTGTCGACGCGGTCTGTCCAAAGCGTCTGGATGGAGTCGATGATCACCAGCGCCGGGGCAGGGCCCTTCTGCAACGTCGCGAGGATGATCTCCACATTGGTCTCGCTGGCGAGCGCCACATCGGCGCCGGCAAGCTCCAGCCGCCGGGCCCGCAGCCGCACCTGCGCCACGGCTTCCTCGCCCGAGATATAGACGACGCGATGTCCGCCATTGGCCAACGCTGCCGCTGCCTGCAGCAGCAAGGTCGACTTGCCGATGCCAGGGTCGCCGCCGACCAGCACGGCCGAGCCGCGTACGAAACCACCGCCGGTGACCCGGTCCAGCTCGGCAATACCGCTGACGATGCGGGCGGCGCTTTCGGTTTCGCCCGACAGCGGCACCAGTTCCGCCGGCCGGCCCGAGGCCGTCGCGGCCTTCGGTCCGGCGCCAACGCCGGAATCGACAATCTCTTCGACGATGGAGTTCCACTCGCCGCAGGCTTCGCAGCGGCCGGCCCAGCGCGGGCTGGCTGCCCCGCAGGACTGGCAGACATAACTGGTCTTGGCACGCGCCATCGTTACCCCCGGACTCATCATCATCCATAGGCGACAAGGCGGTGACGCGCAAGAACGAAGAGAGAACAATCGATGCCGATCAACTGACGCGGTGCGGCGGCCAACGGGGCCGTGCGCCACGTCGTGTCCGATTCCGGCTTGCGGGAAGATGGCAAGCTGTGCATTAATGGCAGACGTTTCGCGGAAATCTCGTGCTACCTGATCGGGCCTTCTCGGCCTTGCTTGGCGACCTCCTGATATTGTGAACGTGTAGGCCCCGGAGGCATGTCGCAGCCGGGTAACGTGCGCAGCTGACGAAAATTCGTCGCCGCGCAGCAATTGAAAGGGGGCCATCATGATCGAAGGCACCGTGAAATTCTTCAATTCCACCAAGGGCTATGGCTTCATCGCGCCGAATGACGGCTCGAAGGACGCTTTTGTCCACATCACCGCGCTCGAGCGCGCCGGCATTTCCGGCCTCGCCGAAGGCCAGAAGGTCTCCTACGACCTCGAGAAGGGCCGCGACGGCAAGGTTTCGGCGACGAACCTCTCGCTGCTCTAAGCTGGTGACGGCCGGATTATCCGGCCCCGCGAATACGAAAGGGCCCTCCGGGGCCCTTTTTTGTTGCGCCCGGACTCGTCACTTCAGCGCCAACTGCCTTGCCACAGCGCCCGAGATGCCTATCTGATAGGCTCTGCCGGCCGCGCAACTGCCGCGTCCCGGGATCAGCCCGAAATCACCCGAGATCGAGGAGCCGACCATGACCATCGACCCGACCCTGAGTTCCGTCGTCGCCTTGCGCGCGCATATCCCGGACGACGCCTTTACCGCCAACACCCTCGGCACCGTGCGCGAGGGGAGTGGTGTGGTCATCTCCGACGATGGGCTGGTGCTGACCATCGGCTATCTGATCACCGAGGCGGAAGAGGTCTGGCTGACCACGCAGGAGGGGGTTGTCGTCGCGGCCCATGCGCTGGCCTATGACCAGCAGACCGGTTTCGGCCTCGTCCAGGCTCTGGCGCCGCTCGGGCTGCCGGCGCTGGAACTGGGCAGTTCGGCCACTGCGCGGATCGGCGACCAGGGCGTCTTCGCCGACGGGCAGGGCAATTCGGTACGCGCCGCCATCGTCGCCAAGCAGGAGTTCGCTGGCTATTGGGAATATCTGCTCGATGAGGCCCTGTTCATCGCCCCTGCGCATCCCTCCTGGGGCGGCGCCGCGCTGGTCGATGCCGAGGGCAAGCTGATCGGCGTCGGTTCGCTGCGCCTGCAGATGTCGCAGGCCGGCGAGGTGGCCGAAATCAACATGGCGGTTCCGATCGACCTGTTGCCGCCCATTCTCGAGGACCTCAAGACACGCGGGGCCGTAGCCGCGCCGCCGCGCCCCTGGCTCGGGGTGTTCTCGGCCGAGAGCGATGGCGAGGTGGTGGTGATGAGCGTCGCCGATGGCGGCCCGGCAGAGCTCGCCGGCCTCCGCCGCGGCGACATCATTTCCGATGTGCGCGACGGCGCGGTCTCCGGCCTCGCCGATTTCTATCGCAAGCTCTGGGAGATCGGCCCGGCCGGCGCCGAAGTGCCGATGCGCATCGTCCGCGATGGTCGCGAGAACTGGGTCCGCATCAAGTCCGCCGACCGCAACAGCTTTCTGAAGAAGCCGGTGCTGCAGTAAGGCCCGCACGGCTTGACCTGCCGCCCGGTTTCGCCCCACGCTTCCCCCGTTGCCCGCGGACCATAACAATCCTGCCTCGCCGCGGTTCGGAGGAGCCTTCATCATGAGTTCGACCCAACGGACTGATCCGCAGTCCGCTTCCGCGCGCCTTGTCGACAAACTGCGCAGTCAGTTCACCTTCCAGATCTCGGTGGATGTCGACAACGTCCCGCTCGGGCTCACGGTGGCCGAGGCGGCACTGGCGGCCGGGGTGGATGTGGTCGAACTCGGGACGCCGCTCTGCAAGACCGCCGGCACGTCCAACGCCATTCCCGCCTTCCGCGCCCGCTTTCCCGAGGCTGTGCTGCTGGCCGACATGAAGAGCATGGATGGTGCAGGCTACGAGGCGCGCGCCGTTTATGGCTTTGGCGGCAACATCATCGATTTCCTGGCGCTCAGCGGCGTCGACAGTGCTCGCGCCGTCTGCGCCGCACGCGACGAGGTTCGCGCCCGCGATGCGGGCGAGAGTGCCAACCCGATGGCGCGGCTGGCCTTTGCCGATATCCTTGTGCCGCATCAGGGGCCCGCGGACGTCGCCATCGATGTCGCCGAGCGCATGGTCGAGGCGGGGGTGGATGGCGTCGGTCTCCATCTCCAGCTCGATGCGCGGCGCGCCGATCCCTCGCTCTACCATTCGAGCTATCTCAGCGACGTGGCGCGCGCCGTCCACGCCAGGGTTGGCGACCGGGTGTCGGTGCAGGTGGTCGGCGGGCTCAACCTCGCCCAGGCCAAGGCGCTCGCCGCCGATGGGCTCCGCGCCTTCGTCATCAGCGGCAATATGGGCATCGACGATGCCCAGGCCCGCTATGGCGCCCCGGCCGAAGAGATCACGCGGCTCTGTCGCGCCTTCATCAACGAGGTGTCGGCGGCGGCTTGACAGCGGAGTCGTCCTCTCGAAAACTGCCGCGCGTCGGGCAGGAGGACGCACTGCGATGGCTGAGTTCACCAAGGCGCTGGTGACGATTTTCGCACGCGACATCGAGCAATCGGTGGCGTTCTACGGCACGCTGCTGGGGCTGGATGAGACCTATCGGTTCCCGGCGGAGGGCGCGCCGATGCATGTCGAGTTCGCCGTGGGCAGCACGACCCTTGCCGTCAGTTCCGATGCCGGGCTCAAGTCGCATGGCATGCCCGCCTCGAGCCCCGGCCATCCGTTCGAGATCGGGCTGAAATCGGTCGATGCCGACGCAACAATCGCCCGACTGCGGGAAGCGGGGGTGACCATCCTCCGCGAGCCCTTCGACAGCGAAGCCGGCAACCGCGTCGCCTATGTGGCCGATCCGGATGGCACCTGGATCTCGATCTACCACAACCGGCGCTGACGCGGTCCGGCGTCCGTGCGGTCACGCCAGGCGCTTGGCCCAGTCGGCCACCGCGTCGCCGCTGCTCATGTCGCCCTGGAAGATGCCGTCGATCAAAAAGCTCGGCGAGACGTGGATGCCGTTCTGCCGGGCATAGCGCGTTTCGCGCTTGATGGTCTTGTCGAGCTCGGGATGGTCGAAGGCGGCCATCAGTTCGAGCCCCGTATAACCCTCGATCGCCCGGATGATGTCGTTCGGCGTCTTGTCGCGGTTCGGGCCTGTCGCATGGGCGTCGAACTCGAATTCCTCGCGATGCGCGCCGACGGCGGCCAGCACCTTCTTCGCGGCTTCCTTGCCTTCCGGCAGCGTCGAGGCCGCAACGATCGTGCGGACGATGACGCCCGAATACATGTGCCAGGGCTGCGAGTGCAGCCGCAGCTTCAGCGTCACCTTGTCCTCGCCGGCGGTGGCGAGCAGCTCGTCGAGATTGTTGAAGGTCTTCACCGAATAGGGGCAGGTCGGCTCGAGGAACACCTCGAAAATGCGCGGGCCGTGGCCCCAGACCAGCGGGTCGATGTGCAGCGCGTCAGCCATGTCTCAAATCCTCTTTCCGTCTTGTGCAATGGGTAGGCGCGGGGCCGGCGGCGTGGTGAATCGGCGGGGCAGGGCCCTGCAATGTTCCGCACCAAGGCGGCTGCCTCCAGCGCCGAAATGGCAACACCCCGGCAGCGTCGCGGCGTCCGGGGTGTTGCGGGTCGTCTCGTTCAGCCTCAGTCGAAGAAGTTCTCGTCGCCTTCGCTGAGGTACTTCTTGGCTTCTTTGGCGATGAGGTTCACGCCGAGGCCCGGGCGATCCGGCACGTCGATCAGCCCGCCCTTCACCGGCATGCCGTCGAAACCTTCGGTGATGTCGTACCAGAAGGGCTCGAAGCGGGCCGGGTACTCAAACGCGATCAGGTTGTCCGGCATCACGGCGCAGACCTGGATCAGCGCGGCGAGCCCGAGGATGCCGTTGGCGGTGCCGTGCGGGGCAATGGCAATGCCGTGCAGGTCCGCGTGCTCGGCGATCCACTTGATCTCGGCGAGGCCGCCGACATCGCAGGGATCGGGCCCGATCACATGCACCGCGTGGCTCTCGATCAGGTGCTTGTAGTTCTGGCGCAGGTAGATCTGCTCGCCGGTGTGGATCGGCGTCGTCGTGGCGCGGGTCACCTCGCGATAGACGTCGTGGTTGACGTAGGGCGAGTAGTCGCCGGTGATGGTGTCTTCCACCCACATCAGGTTGAGGTGTTCCACCGCCTTGGCGAACTTCAGGGCATCGAGCGGCATGTAGCCGGGCCCGGCGTCGACGGCGGTGTTATAGCCCTTGCCGAGGGTTTCCTTGGCCGAGGTGACACAGGCGACGAGGTGGTCCAGCCCCTTCTCGGTCAGCGTGCCCTTGTGCGGATAGGGGTAGGGGGCATCCTGCTGCACTTCGCCATAGAAGAAGTCGGGGAAGTCGCGGACCATCGAGGAGTGATACGAGGTCGGCAGCTTGAACAGGGTGAACTCGCCCTTCAGCGACTTGCCATATTCGGCCCAGGTCTTGTAGCCCTCGGGTGTGTGCGGCGCGCCGCCCGGCACTTCGTGGTGATAGAGCGTGCGATAAGTGCGGACCTGGTCGCGCACCTTGCCGCCCAGCAGGCGATAGACCGGCACGCCGGCCGCCTTGCCGGCAATGTCCCACAGCGCATGCTCGATGGCCGAAACTGCCGAGCCGAACGGCTTGAAGCCGCCGCGCACGCGGATGCGGCGCATCACGCGCTCGACATCGCGCGGGTCCTGCCCGACGATCCAGTCGCGCAGCGACAGCACCTGCGGCTTCACATAGGGTTTTGGCGTCTCGATCTGGCTCCAGCCGGTGATGCCCTCATCGGTGGTGATGCGGATCACCGGGCTGTTGGCAATGATCGCGCACTTCAGGTCCGTGATCTTCATGTTGGGAAATCCTCCTCGGTCGTATTTTTGGTGTCCGGCAATGCAGAAAATGCGCGGATCGCGCGGCCACGCGTTGCGCGCGTCCGCTGGGCCACATCATCAAGGGTGATGGCGACGTCTGGAGGATGACTCTAGCGGGATTTTGTACAAAGCCAAGCCCAATCGCACATAATCGGTACGGGGCGGGTGGCGGACCAGCCAGAGCGCTTGAGAAGTTAATCGGTGAGCCCGCCGATTTCTCTGATTCAATCAAGCGCGTTCCGGCCCGGTTGAGGTGGAGTAGATCGAGGAACTACCGTTGGGCAAAATGCACGTCCTCGACAAGCTCAGCTGCGTATTGCGACGATAGTGTTGCTTGAGCGCACTATGCACCGCGCAGCCCGTGAGGCATTGGAGCCGAAAGTTTATCCGAGGAGGCGATCATGACAGTCCATGACCGAACCTGCCGGACTGGCGTTGCTCACTAAAGACGCCTGATCCGGCTCCAAACATTCCCTGAATGTCGCGGGAACTTCCCGCAGCTGGATTACCATTGCCATGGGCACTTCATTGCACTCGGGCGGCCGTGCGGCCGTCTCGAACTACTATCGCGCCTCCTCCTGGGTCGAGGAGGTGGCGATCAATCAGGTACGTGACATCGCAGGCCGTGAGGGGGTGATCGCCGTCGCTGCCTTTCCCGACCTTCATCCGGGACGGTTCGGACCGGTCGGCATCGCCGTCGACGTTCACGACGCCGTCTATCCGGGTCTGATCGGCAACGACATCGGTTGCGGCGTCGCGCTGGCGGCGACCGACCTCCCGGTTCACAAGCTGAGCCTCGACCGGGCAGCCAAGCGCCTCGGCGTGCTGGATGCACCCGAGCCGGACGATATGCTTTACGGCGTGCCGCTCGGCACGCTGGGGGGAGGCAATCACTTCTGCGAACTGACTGCGGTCAAGACAATCTTCGACGATCAGGCCGCCGAGACCGCCGGGATTCGCAAGGGTTTCGTCCACATGCTTGCGCACACCGGGTCCCGAGCGGTCGGCACTGCGGTGTTCGACGAGGTTCGCCGCGACCACGGCAGCGATGCCATTCGCGGCGAGGCGGCTGCGCAGTATCTGCAGGCGCACGATCGGGCTGTGGCCTTCGCTCGGGCCAACCGTTGGCGCGTCGTGGAGCGTGCCGCTGATGCCATCCACGGGCATCCGACCCTGCTGTCGGATGTCGCGCACAACTTCGTTGCCATCGAGGATGGGTGGTACCGGCATCGTAAGGGTGCCTCTTCGACGCGACAGGGCCTGTGCGTGGTGCTCGGATCACGCGGTGCGTTGTCCTATGTGGTGGTACCGGTCGCGGGTGACGGTCAGTCCCTTGCGTCGCTGGCACATGGTGCGGGGAGAAAGATGGATCGCAGCTCGGCACGCGCGCGTTTCGGCGGGAAGGGGGTGGTCGAACGGGAGACGAAGAACCCGTTTGGTGGCCGCATCGTCTGCAACGATAAGGAGCTTGCCGCCGAGGAGGCAGCCGGTGCCTACAAGCCGATCGAGCAGGTGATCGCCGACCTCGAGAGCTTTGGGCTGATCAAAGTCGTGGCCGCCCTGCAGCCGGTTGTGACCTTCAAAACGGCAGGAGGGCAGAGCTGATGCGCGTTGTTGTCGTTACGGCCGGACGTGGCCCGGTCGAATGCCGCCGGGCGGTAAGGGCGGTTTCTGCGACGCTGGTCGAAGAGGCCGAAGAGCGGGGTATCGATGCAGACCTTGTCGAGGGAGATGACCTGGATGGCGAAGGTCCCGCCTCGGCTAGAATCATCCTCGACTCGGAGGCTGAGCTCAGCGGCTTCCTTGCTACTTGGCTCGGCAGCGTACAGTGGGTTGCCCGCTCCGAAAGGCGTTCCAAGGCTGACCGCAAGAACTGGTTCGTCGGGGTATTCGAGGAGCAGACGGGTGAACGCGCGTCATTCCGGGTGGATGAGGCTGATGTCACATTCTCGGCGATTACCGCGGGAGGGCCCGGTGGGCAGCACCAGAACAAGACTGCCAGCGCCGTTCGGGCCGTCCACGGTCCGACGGGAGTGACGGTAGTGGTGCGCTCGGACCGGAGCCAACACCGCAACCGCGCGGTGGCTCTGAGGCGCATCGCACAGGTGCTGGAGACGCGGGACCGGCTGAAGCGGGCAAGTGAGGAGCGGACCCTGTGGGAGCATCGCATCGACGTGCAACGCGGCTCTCCGGTGCGTGTGCTGCGACAGGTCTAGGCCGTCATCAGGTGTCGGGCCGGTTCGATGAGCCGGCTCGACACGCCACCCCTTGACTCCTCACCCCGCCTCACCCCATAAACCCCGTACTAATCCGTGGAGCACATCCGTGCACAAGCTTATCGTAGTACCGGGGCGCATCGGGCACGTGGGGTAACAGTCCCCGCGAGGGTTCGGTGCGCTCATGCGAAGGTCCCTAACGGGGCCTTTTTTGTTGCCGATTTTCCGCCGCGAGGCGGCACAACAACGACTGAAGACCGGCAGAGCCGGGGGAGTGAAGACAAATGGCAGAGCAGATGACGGGCGCCGAAATGGTGATCCAGGCGCTGACCGATAACGGGGTCGAGCATATCTTCGGCTATCCCGGCGGGGCGGCGCTGCCGATCTACGACGCGCTGTTCCAGCAGGAAAAGGTGCAGCACATCCTCGTCCGGCACGAGCAGGGCGCCGGCCACATGGCCGAAGGCTATGCCCGTTCCACCGGCAAGGTCGGGGTCGTCCTCGTCACCTCCGGGCCGGGCGCCACCAATGTCGTCACCCCATTGACCGATGCCCTGATGGACTCGATCCCCATCGTCGTCATCACCGCGCAGGTGCCGACGGCGCTGATCGGCTCGGATGCCTTCCAGGAATGCGACACGGTCGGCATCACCCGCTCGTGCACCAAGCACAATTATCTGGTGAAGTCCGTCGCCGATCTGCCGCGCGTCCTCCACGAGGCGTTCCACATCGCCAGCTCCGGCCGGCCGGGTCCGGTCCTTGTCGACATCCCCAAGGATGTCCAGTTCGCCATGGGCACCTATCTCACCGCCGAGGAGATCGGCGTGTCGCGGCACAAGAGCTACCATCCGCGTACCGAGGGCGATGTCGGCGCCATCGAGGCGGCGGTCGATCTGATGCTGAAGGCGCGCCGGCCGATCTTCTACACCGGCGGCGGCGTGGTGAACTCCGGCCCCGAAGCTTCCGAGAAGCTGCGCGAGCTCGCCGAGCTCACCGGCTTCCCGGTCACCTCGACGCTGATGGGGCTGGGCTCGTTCCCGGGCTCCAACCCGCAGTGGATGGGGATGCTGGGCATGCACGGCACCTACGAGGCCAATATGGCGATGCATGACTGCGACCTGATGATCAATATCGGCGCGCGCTTCGACGATCGCATCACCGGCCGGCTCGATGCGTTCTCGCCCAACTCGGTGAAGATCCACGTCGATATCGACCCGTCTTCGATCAACAAGAACGTCCGCGTCGATCTGCCGATCGTCGGCGATTGCGGGCTGGTGCTCGAGGAAATGGTCCGTATCTGGCGCTCGAAGACCAACCAGCCGCGCACCGAGGCCATCGCGCCCTGGTGGGAGGAGATCGCGGGTTGGCGCAAGCGCAATTCGCTGGGCTTCAAGAACTCTGACAAGACCATCAAGCCGCAGCACGCCATCCAGCGCCTCTACGAGGCGACGAAGGGCCGCGAGGTGTTCATCACCACCGAAGTCGGCCAGCACCAGATGTGGGCGGCGCAGCACTTCCACTTCGAGCAGCCGAACCGCTGGATGACCTCGGGCGGCCTCGGCACCATGGGCTATGGCCTGCCGGCCGCGGTCGGCGTCCAGGTCGCGCACCCCGATGCGCTGGTCATCGACATCGCCGGCGAGGCGAGCGTGCAGATGACCATGCAGGAGCTCTCGACCGCCGTTCAGTACCGCCTGCCGATCAAGATCTTCATCCTCAACAACGAGCGGATGGGCATGGTGCGCCAGTGGCAGGACCTGCTGCATGGCAGCCGCTACGCGCATTCCTACTCGGAGAGCCTGCCCGATTTCGTCAAGCTGGCCGAAGCCTATGGCGCCAAGGGCATCAAGTGCGACGACCCGGCTGAGCTCGATGCGGCCATCCAGGAAATGCTCGACCATGACGGTCCGGTGCTCTTCGACGTCCTCGTCGAAAAGGACGAAAACTGCCTGCCGATGATCCCGTCGGGCAAGCCGCACAACGAAATGATCCTGCCCGATTTCGCCGAAGACATCGGCGCGGTCATCGACGCCAAGGGGAGACAGTTGGTCTGACACATGACGACCCGCCCCCTCATCCGCCCTTCGGGCACCTTCTCCCACGAGGGGAGAAGGCGATCACTGAGGGTGCAGTCGGCGCCTTCTCCCTTGATGGGAGAAGGTGGCGAAGCCGGATGAGGGTGGGGCACACGGTACCAGACCAACCAAGAGGAACGACAAATGAACGCACATCTTCAGCCGAGCGGCTCGGCTTACTTCCTCGCCGCGGAAACCCAGAAGCCGGAGCGGCACACGCTCAGCGTGCTGGTCGACAACGAGCCCGGCATTCTCGCGCGTGTGGTCGGGTTGTTCTCCGCACGGGGCTACAATATCGACTCGCTCACAGTCAGTGAGACGGAACATGAGAAGGGCCTGAGCCGCATCACCGTGGTCACGGTCGCCACCCCGAAGGTGCTGATGCAGATCAAGCTGCAGCTCGAGCGGCTGGTGCCGGTGCATCGCGTCCACGACCTCACCGAAGAGGGCAAGTCGCTGGAGCGCGAGCTGGCGCTGATCAAGGTCGGCGGCTCGGGCGAGCCCCGCGCCGAGGCGCTGCGCCTTGCCGATGCGTTCCGCGCCCAGATCGTCGATGCCACCACCGAGAGCTTCGTCTTCGAAGTCACCGGCAAGCCATCCAAGATCGACAGCTTCATCTCCCTGATGATGCCGCTGGGCCTCATCGAAGTGGTGCGCACCGGCCTCGCCGCCATTTCCCGCGGCCCCGAGGGCATGTAAGAGCAGTGGGCCGGGAGCAATCCCGGCCTTTTGTCGAGGGGATCATCGGTGAGTCTGTCGCAGCACCCGTTCCGCGGGCCGTTCTCCATGGTCGTCGCGACCGGCTCCTATGTCATCAACGACAGCTTCATGAAGCTCGCGACCGTCGGGTTGCCGCCCTATGAGGTGCTGATGCTGCGCGGCGCCTTTGCGGCGCTCTGGGGCTTTCCGCTGCTGCTCGTCCTCGGCTTCGGCCGGCAGCTGCCGCAGATGTTCGAGCGCTTCACGATCTTCCGCAACCTCTGCGAACTCGGCGCCATCCTCTGCTACATCATCGCGCTCGCCCACATGCCCATCGCCGATGCCTCGGCGCTTGGACAGATCACGCCGCTCATCGTGCTCCTCGGCGCCTCGCTGCTGTTCCGCGAGAAGATCGGCGGCTTCAAGATGGCGCTGATCGGCACCGGCTTCATCGGCGCGCTGATGGTGGCGCAGCCGACCATGCAGGGCATCTCGATCTATGCCGTGCTGGCGCTCGCCAACGCGGTGCTCTGCGCCGTGCGCGACATTGTCGGCCGCCGGGTGCCGGCCGAAGTGCCGGCGATGGTGGTTGCCATGTCGGCGGTCGTCGTGGTGCTGGTGGGGGCAGGGGCGGTGCACCTCGTCACCGAGCAATGGGTGATGCCGTCACTCAATCACCTGCTGCTGCTCCTCGCCTCCGGCTTCTTCCTCGTGTTCGGCCACGTCTTCATCTTCCTCTCCTACCGGGTGGGGCCGACCAGCGCCGTCGCGCCGTTCTATTACTTCTTCACGTTCTGGGCAGTGATCGCGGGGCTGGTGGTGTTCAACCAGTTCCCGAACTTGCTGGCGGTGGCCGGCATCCTGCTGGTGGTTGCCAGCGGCGTCACCGTCGTGCTGCTCGACGAGCGCCGGCGGAAGCCTGTGCCGGCGGCCTGATCGGCGATGCATCTTGCCCGGTCGAGCCTCACCGGCATTGTCTACATGGTGCTGGCGAACGGCAGCATCACCATCAACAATGCCCTGATCAAGCTGGCGGTGGTCGAGCTGCCGCCGATGCAGGCGATGTTCCTCCGCGCCATCGCCGCCGTGCTGCTCGGGTTGCCGGTGCTGGCGGCGACACATTCTCTCGCGAGCCTTCGCCATATCGTCGCGCCGCGTGTGCTCGTCCGCAGCCTCGTCGAATGCGGGGCGGCGATTGCCTTCGTTCTCGCGGTCGCCACCGCCCCGCTCGCCGATCTCACCGCCATCCTGCAACTGACGCCGGTGCTGGTGCTCTTGGGCGCGGTGCTGTTCTTCGGCGACAAGGTCACCCGCCTTGGCGTGGCGCTGGTCGGGCTCGCCATGCTCGGCGCGGTCCTCGTCGCGCAGCCGGGCGGTCACGGGCTCGAGCCCTATGTGCTGTTCGGTCTGCTCAGCGCCGTCCTCAGCGCCGGCCGCGACCTGCTGGGCCGCCGGGTGGCGTTGCAGGTTCCGGGCCTCGCGGTCGCCATCGGGGTCTCGGCCGTGTCGATTTTCGTCATCGGCGCGGCAAGTTTCAGCTTTGAGCAATGGGTGACGCCCAGCCTGACCCAACTGGCCCTGATCGCTGCCGCGGGCGCTTTTCTCACCCTGGCGCAGCTGCTGCTGTTCCTCACCTTTCGCGTCGCGCCCACCAGCAAGGTGCTGCCGTTCTTCTACACGGGCACGCTCTGGGCCCTGCTGATCGGCGCGCTGGTGTTCGGCACGCTGCCGAACGGGCTGGCGCTGGCAGGCATGGCGCTGATCGTTCTTAGCGGTGTCGGGGTGGTGGTTCTGGAGCGCCGCAGGCCGCGGTGATGGCCGTCATCAAAAGGTTCGATTGGCAGGTACGGGCGCAATCGGCTAGGGGACGGGCGCCATGACCCATCTCTCCGTCAATCTCAACGCCATCGCCCAGCTTCGCAATCGCCGCGATGTGCCGTGGCCGAGCGTGACCGGCATGGCGCGCATCGCACTCGATGCCGGGGCAGAGGGCATCACCGTGCATCCGCGCCCGGACGAACGGCATATCCGACGCACCGACGTGTTCGAGCTGTCGGCGCTGCTTCGTGCCGACTATCCGGATCGCGAGTTCAATATCGAAGGCTATCCGAGCGAGGCCTTCCTCGCGCTGTGCGAGGAGGTGAGGCCGCAGCAGGTGACCCTCGTGCCCGACGACCCGGCGCAAGCGACCTCGGATCATGGCTGGGACATCGGCGCCAACCAGGCGCTGCTCGAGACCGTTATCGCGCGCCTCCACGCCGGTGGCATGCGGGTGTCGCTGTTCATCGATGCCGATGTCGCCGCCCCAGCCGCAGCTGCCCTGGTCGATGCCGATCGGGTCGAACTCTATACGGGTCCCTATGGCGGGGCGCTCGAGCCGGCTCCGGCGGAGATTCAGCTGAAGGCGCTCAAGGATACGGCCGATGCGGCACGCCTCGCTGGTGCCAATCGGCGCGGTCCGGCGCGGCCGCTGCTGGTCAATGCCGGCCATGACCTGACCCTCGTCAACCTGCCGCCACTCAAGGCCGCCATCCCCGATCTTGCGGAAGTCTCCATTGGCCATGCCGTGACGGCCGATGCTCTCATCTACGGCATGGCCGATACCGTCCGGCGCTATCGCGCCGCATGCGGCAGCGCCTCCAGCTAATTTTATCGGATGCCGGCAACCGCCAGTTAGCCAAACCGGGGGAGGACCGACTGCGGGGCCTTCCGCACGCCGTATTTTCCGGCCTATGAAACTGGCCATGGCCAATAACGCTGTCCAGACCGCCGTGATCGCCGAGTTTCCACGAGCCGCCGTTTCGGCTGACCAGATCAGCGAAGCGATCGTGATCTATACCGGCTTCGGCAAATCGTCGTTTCCGCGCGCCCGTGGCAACGACCTGGTCGTCCGCTTCGGGGCGGAGGCGGGCGCCGAGCTCAAGCAGCAGATCCTTGCCCTGCTCGAAGAACTGGCGCAGCCGGTGGACCTGCCGGAAAAGCGCAGCCGCCGCAGCGTGACAGAGCAGGCGATGGCGTCCTTCAGGCCGCGACACCCGCAGCTCAGCGAAGAAGCGTTCAAGGCACTGGCCTGGACCTTCTCGTTCGGCATGCGCTGACCGTTCGCGAAACGGAAACAGTGCATCCGGGTTCGACGCACCATGCATTCCGAAACGGTCCGCTCGGCGGCCAAGGCGCGGCGAGAAGGCTGGATATCCTGATACTTACATCGCTGTAACCTAGGTGTCAGTGCTGACACCGGGTTGTGCATCTGTGCCCTTAAGCCATTGTGGTGCCTGCTTGCACTTGGCACCCCCGGGAACATATCTCGCCTCAGTTACGTTTTGTTACTGGAGTGCAGCAAATGACCAAAGCCAAAATCGCCGTCATCATCAGCTCGACCCGCCCGACCCGTTTCGGCGACAAGCCGGCCAAGTGGATCGCCGATCACGCCGCCGCCCGCGGCGACTTCGATGTCGAGATCGTCGACCTCGCCGACTACAACCTGCCGCTGTTCGATGCTCCGGCGTCGGATCTGTGGATGCCGACCCCGAACGAAGTTGCTGCCAAGTGGCAGGCCAAGCTCAACGAGTTCGACGGCTACATCATCGTCACCGCCGAGTATAACCGCTCGATCACCGGCGCTCTGAAGAACGCCATCGACTGGGCCTACAAGCCCTTCGTCCGCAAGGCCGTTGCCTTTGTCGGCTACGGTTCGGTGGGTGGTGCGCGTGCCATCGAGCACCTGCGCAACATCATGGTCGAACTCCAGGCCGTTCCCGTCCGTCAGGCTATCCACATCGGCGGCTCCGACTTCCTGCCGATCATGTTCGGCCAGAAGAGCTGGGACGACACCAAGGGCAATTTCGACCAGTTCGTGCCGGACGTGCTGGACAACCTTGCCTGGTGGACGAATGCCACCAAGGCCGCCCGCGACGCGGATGCTGCCAAGGCCACGCAGGCCGCCTAAGGTTTTCACCGGGGCTCTTTCTCCTCCCTCTCTCCCCGGTCCGGGGCGGCGTGCCCCTCCACGCCGCCCCATATTGCTTGTGCCGCCGGATTTCCGCTGCGACCGCTGCGGTCGGATTATCAACCCTCGGGCAGATCGGCGGTTGAGTAAGGCTGCCTATCAGTGTAGAGACCGCCCACCCCGCAACAGGGTGAGCGATAAGGTACATGACTCAGACGACGTCGACTGGGACCCCAACCAGTGACGCGGCGACCGAGCAGGCCAGCCACGCCAAAGCCAACCTGTACATCCTGATCCTGGGTGCCCTGGGTGTCGTCTTCGGCGACATCGGCACCAGTCCGCTTTACGCATTCCGCGAGGCGCTGCACGCGGCCGGGCACGGTGCCGGCGAGCGCGAGGTGCTGGGGTTGCTGTCGCTGATCGTTTGGGCCCTGACCATCGTGGTCACGGTCAAGTATGTCATCTTCGTGCTGCGCGCCGACAACAAGGGCGAGGGCGGGACGCTGTCGCTGATGACGCTCGCTTCCAATGCCTTCGAGAAACGTCCGGTCTGGATTCTTGGTCTGGGCCTTGTCGGCGGAGCGCTGTTTCTCGGCGATGCCATCATTACGCCGGCCATCTCTGTGCTCTCGGCAGTGGAGGGCCTCGAAGTGGTGGCGCCATCACTCGAGCCCTGGGTGGTGCCGCTGACCGTGGTGATCATGTTGGGCCTTTTCCTCGTTCAGCGCTACGGGACGGCACGGGTCAGCTTCGTTTTCGGACCGATCACCGCCATCTGGTTCATTGTGCTCGGTGTGTCCGGCCTCGTTCACATCTTCGAGGCGCCAGGCATTCTTGCCGCGCTGAACCCGCTCTACGGTGTGAGCTTCCTGTTCACCCATTCCGGCATTGCCATCCCGGTGCTTGGTGCGGTGTTCCTTGCCGTTACCGGTGCCGAGGCGCTTTACGTCGACCTCGGCCATTTCGGTCGCCGCCCGATCATCATCGCCTGGCTTTCGCTGGTCTTTCCAGCGCTGTTGTTGAACTATTTCGGGCAGGGCGCATTCACGCTGTCGCATCCGGGTGAGGTGAGCAACCCGTTCTTCGAGATGCAGCCGGAATGGGCGCTACTTCCCATGGTCGGCCTTGCGACAGCGGCCACCGTCATTGCCAGCCAGGCCGTGATCACGGGTGCCTATTCGCTGGTCCGGCAGGCCATGCACCTCAATTTCCTGCCTCGCCTCGAGGTTCGGCACACTTCGGAGGAAGTGCAGGGTCAGATCTTTATGCCGCAGGTCAATTTCCTGCTGCTGATTTCCGTTCTCGTCCTCGTGGTCGGCTTCCGCTCCTCCAGCGCCCTCTCCGCCGCCTATGGCATTGCGGTCACCGGCGAGATGCTGGTCACCGCGGTCCTGCTGTTCGTGGTGATGTGGCGGCTGTGGAAGTGGGCGCTGTGGACATCGCTCCTCATCATCGTGCCGCTATTCCTGATCGACCTCAGCTTCTTCGTCGTCAACGCAGCGAAGTTCCCGCAGGGTGGCTGGGTGCCGGCCGTGGTCGCGGTCATCCTTGCCAGCATGATGATCATCTGGATCACCGGGCGCCAGCGGCTCGCCGCCAAGACCCGTCGCGACGAGGTTCCGCTGGAATTCCTCGTCGAGAACCTCGCCAAGAAGAAGCCGCAGATCGTGCCGGGCACCGCGGTATTCCTCACCTCCGACATCGAAGGCGCGCCGACGGCTCTGCTGCACAGCCTCAAGCACTACAAGGTGCTGCACGAGCACAATGTCATCCTGACCGTCCACACTACGGAAACACCGGTCGTTGCCGACGACGACAAGGTGCGGATCGACGCCTATAACGACCTCTTCTACCGCGTGCAGGTCTATTTCGGGTATATGGAAACCCCGAACATCCCGAAGGCGCTGGCGCTGGCGCGCAAGTTGGGCTGGAAGTTCGACATCATGTCGACCTCGTTCTTCCTCAGCCGCAGGTCGTTGCGATCTTCGTCCAAGAATGCGCTGCGCTCGTTCATCGACAAGATCTTCATGGGCCTGGCGAAGAATGCCACCGACGCCACCGAGTACTTTCACATTCCGACCGGTCGCGTGGTTGAAATTGGCACTCAGGTGATGATCTAGTCTCGTCCCGGGGTGTAAGCCCGGGGGACGCGCTGCTCAGAACTAACACACGCGATGCCGGAAAACGGCTGCATGTTCTTGTCGTTGGCGCGACGGGGGTGTTTGGCTCGCGACTGTGCCGGCTGCTGGCCCGGCGTGGCGGTTTCAGGGTTTCACTGGGCGGCCGTAATGAAAGCCGGGCCATCACCCTCGCCGCAGAGCTCCGCAAAGCCGACAATCAGGGCGAGTACGCCTTTTTCCAGATCGACCGCGAAGCGATCACGGGCGACCGTCTGGCCGAGGCGCATTGTGATGTGGTCGTCGATTGCTCCGGCCCTTTCCAGACCGCCGGGTCGGCACTGGTCGAGGCGGCAATCGCCGCCCGCTGCGATTATGTCGATCTTGCCGACTCCCGAGTCTGGGTGGCCGGGATCAGCCGTTATGACGGCGCGGCGCGCGCGGCTGGCATCAGCGTCAGCAGCGGCGCCAGCACTACACCGGCGCTGACCCATGCCGTCGTCGAGGCGATGACGGCGGCCTGGCTGAGTATCGACAGCATCGATGTCGCCGTGCTTCCCGGTAACCGCACGCCGCGGGGCAAGGCGGTGGTGGCGGCCATTCTCGATTGGGTCGGCAAGCCGGTACAGGTTTTCGACGCGGGCGCCTGGCGGGAACGGCGCGGCTGGAGCGGTACACATGCCGTCACGGCCGACGGCCTCGGTCGCCGGCTCGCGGCATTGGCGGACGTTCCCGATCTCGACTCGCTTCCTGCCCGATTCCAGCCACGCATCCGTGCCAGCTTCGGTGCCGGCCTCGAGCTCAAGTTTCTGCACCGCATGGTCAGTTTCGCCGGTTGGCTGGTGCGCAGGCACCTGCTGCCCAATGCGCGCTGGGTGGCGGGTCCAGGCTATGCCATTGCGGAATTGTGCCGGCGGTTCGGCAGTGACAAGGGCGGCATGGTCGTCGATATCGCCGGACAGGACGCGCGTGGCGAGGTGCGCCTGTTGCGGTGGACGCTGACGGCGGGGAAGGGCGATGGTCCCTATGTGCCGGTTCTGGCGGCGGCAGCGCTGATCGAGGCCATCGCGAATGGAAAAGGTCCACGTGCCGGCGCAGCGTCAGCGGCTGGCGCCGTCAAGCTGGCCGAGATCCGCAGCTGGTTCGATGGGCTGGATATCACGGCTCAGCATGCGTCCTATCGTGGCGAAAAGCCGGTGTTCAAACGGGCGATGGGCGCGGATTTCGAGCATTTGCCGGCGGTGATACGTCAGGTGCATCGCGGCCGGCCGGCGCTGGTTGCCGAGGGTGTCGTTCGGGTAAGCGGCGCCACCAACCTCGTGGGCAAGCTCTGCGCAGCCCTGATCGGCCTGCCCGGCGATCTCGGCGATGTCCCACTGCATGTCGCGGTCGAAACGCGCAACGGCCGGGAGCTTTGGGCCCGCTTCTTCGGCGACCGGGCGTTGCGCTCCGAAATCCGTCCGCTAGGCGAGGGCATGATCGAGGAGCGCATCGGTTGGCTGCGGCTGCGTCTGGCGCCGGTGGCGGCAAGCGATGGCCTCGATTTCCGCGCCGTCTCCGCGCATGTCGGCTGGCTGCCGCTCTCGAGCGCCCGGATCGTCATGGGCGAACGCGTGGAGCCGGACGGTCGTTACGTCTTTCTCACCGAGATCGGATTTCCCATCGTTGGCCGGCTGGCGAGCTGGCGCGGCGTGCTCCGCGTCTAGCTGGGGCAGTCTTCGCGCAAAGAATCAGGCAAGACGCGTAAGCGATTGGCTACGCGGCAATCTCAGTCCTTGGGAATGTCGGGGCAGAGATAGGGCACAGTGGCCGTCACATAGTGCTCTTCCACCGCACCGCCGCGCAGGTTGAGCCTCAGCACCAATTCGGCGTCTGTGAGCGAGACGATGTCGGCGTCGATATCCGTACCGTCCTCGTTCCAGCGCAAGCTGGTGTCCGAGACCATGGACCAGTTGCTCAGCCGATGCGTCTCCCAGCACGAATCCTGCACCAATGTGCCATCGGAGAGGAAAATCCGCATGACCCCCGGCAGATCACCGTCGTCCTTCTGCGTCCACACCCGGTCGGTGAGGCCGTCGCCGGACTTGCTGGCCTCGCTCGAGGTTTCCGTCGGACTGTCCTCTGCCAGCGCGGGAACCGCCGTGCAGGTGCCGACACCCCAGGCGGCGAGCAGGGCAAACAAGGCGGTGCGGGTCGTCATCAGGCATTCCTCCGAAATCCGGCGTAGCTGCCGCGTCGCCGATACCCAAGGTTCGGTGGCGATTGCGACCGAATTGGGTACCGGAGCAGGGCATTTCAACGGCGGGAGGCCAGACTATTGTCGCCGGCCGAGCACGCGATCCATGTCGCGGATGCGGGCACGCGCCTGGATCGGCCAGAGATCGTAGCTCTTGCCGCCTTCGAGCGTGTGATAGGCGTGCAGCGCCCAGTTGGGGTCTTCGAGCGCGCCGCGGGCCAGGGCGATCATGTCGGCCGAGCCTTCTTGCAGCACGCGTTCGGCCTGTTCCGGATTGTCGAGGAGGCCAACCGCCATGGTCGGAACCTCGGCGCCGTTACGGACTTCGGCCGACATCGGCACCTGATAGAGCGGTCCAGCCTTCAGCCCGTAGCCGACAAAGCCGCCTGAGGACACATGGATCATGTCGACGCCGCGGGCCTTGAGTTCCTTTGCGAGCACAACACTGTCTGCGGTCTGCCAGCCGTCCTCACGGCCGTCGGTTGCGGAAATCCGCACCAGCAGCGGCTTGCCCTTCGGCCAGACGGCGCGAACCGCCTCGGCAATTTCGAGCAATAGCCGCATGCGGTTCTCGCGGCTGCCGCCGTAATTGTCCGTGCGGTGGTTGGCGAGCGGGGAGAGGAACTGATTGATCAGGTAGCCGTGCGCCGCATGGATCTCGACGAGGTCGAACCCCGCCTTGTCGGCCCGCACTGCAGCCTCGGCAAAGCCGTCGATCACCCGGCGGATGCCGGCCTCATCGAGCTCTGTCGGCAGCTGGAAATCCGGGTTGTCGGAATGCGCCTCGGCGCTCGGGGCCACAGGCACCCAGTGCTCGAATGCCACTTTCGGCTTTTCCGCCTCGGTCTCGTTGAACCCATGCCGCCAGGCGACCGGGGTCGATGCCTTGCGGCCGGCATGGGCCAGCTGAATGCCGGCAGCGCTGCCATTGGTATGGAGGAAGTCGACGATGCGGGCGAGGGGGGCGATCTGCCCGTCCTCCCACAGGCCAAGGTCGGCATAGGAGATCCGGCCCTCAGGCACTACCCCTGTTGCTTCGAGGATTACCAGCCCGAAGCCACCGAGCGCGAAGCGCCCGAGGTGCACGAGGTGCCAGTCGTTGGCATAGCCGTGCTGCGCCGAATACTGGCACATCGGGGCCACCACGGTGCGGTTGCGGAACGTGACATCGCCCAGCGTGTAGGGCGTGAACAGAAGGGACATGGGCTGGTCTGCTGCTTTGGAGAAAGGTCGGAAGGAAGCGGCGCTGCGTTCTATCGGCAATTGACGATATAAGGTGCTCTGGTGGTCTTGTCACCCCTTGGCGCGTTTGGCACGTTGGGGGTCTGCAGTTGGCGACGAGGGGGAGACCGCCAGTCCGACCGCATGTTGTGCTGCAAGAACCGATGGCAATCGGGTTGTGCAAAGCGGATTGAGGTCAGATAGCGTCGCACGATGCGGCGGCAGGAGTGTCTCGAGTGAACCGAAAAGTTGGGATCAAGGATATTGCCGCCCGAGCTGAGGTGGCGGCATCCACGGTCTCTCATGTGCTGAACGGCACCGCGACGATCTCGCTCGAGGTGCGCGAGCGCGTCATGAACGCGGCAACGGAACTCGGCTATCTGGCGCGCCGGCGGGAAAAGGGCACGATCGCCGTCTTGCGCTCCGTCGTGCTTGCAGTGCCCGGCGATACGTTGCCCAACAACCAGCACAATCTGTTCTCCTGGACCCTGTTGAGCCGCCTGATGCGCGAATGCGAGCGGCGCTCGATCCGCGTGCTGCCGATGGAGGTGGACTCGCCCGGTTTCAGCGCTGCCAAGCTCATCGAGTACGCCCGGCAGGAGCAGGTGGAAGGGATCCTGCTGCTCAGCGATGATCGTCCCGACCTGCTGAAGGCTATCGCCAGTTCCGGCATCCCGGCTGTGCTGATGAACGGCGAAGACCACGAAATGCAGATCGACAGCGTCACGCCGGGCAACCGTTTCGCGGCGCGCCTTGCGACCAACTGGCTGATCGCGCAGGGCCATCGTTCGATCATGCACCTGACCTGGGAAGGGCGGAGCACGATACGGCGCCGACGGGACGGATTTCTCGATGCCTTCCGGGCCAATGATGTGCCCCTGGAGACGGCCTATGTGCATCACGCGCAAGGCTACTTTCCCGACATGGGCGCGGCGGCGATCGCGCGTTGGATCGACAAGCACGAGGGGCTGGGCGGCGTCACCGCGATTTTCTGCGCGGCCGACAACCTCGCCCTTGGCGCAATCTCCGCGCTGAAGGAGGCCGGATACAAGCTCCCCGACGACGTCTCCGTGGTTGGCTTTGATGGCGTCGCCATGGGCGAGTTTACGGCACCCACGCTGACGACGGTCACGGTCCCGCTCGACTATATCGGTCTTTCAGCACTCGGCCTGCTGGAGCAGCGCATTGTTGCGGCAAACACTGAACTGCCCGCGCACCGGCTGGAGCTCGGCTGTCGCCTGACGATCCGCGGCAGCGTGCGCGCGCTCGCCTGAAGCTCCTCGCGAATCCAGACGCCCTGCATCGCAGACGGCTCAGGAAACCTTCCCGGCTCGCGGCGGGTTCTGTCCCCTTTTCCGGGTCTGCCTCGCAGCCGGATTCCATTGAAACCCGCCTCGCTGGGGACCTGAATAGTTCTGGGGACAGAATTTTCTCGAAAGCTGTCGCACGCGGCAACTCGACCGAGGCTTGAATCCTATCGTCCTGAGTTTTCTGACTTTCTTCGATGAAACGATTTTCATCGCCGCTCCGGTCACAAGCGGCGCAAGCCACTATGAAATTCATTTCATATTGCGCTGGACGGTTTCAGGCGTAAGTGTGCGCTCGCTACTGCAAGAGCACCACAATAGCAGCGAAAAGCGCAGGTGTTTCGACGGTGGCAGGAGAGGGAGAGGGGACGCTTCTTATGCAAATTATTGCATGAAGCCTCGATCGCTTCCGGTGCAGATCAAGCGTGCGCTCTGCGACCCATGGAGCAGCGCGCCGCGCAAGGTGAGGAAGACATCTATGAATGCCAAGAAATGGATCGCGACGATCGCGATTGCGGCACTGTCGACGACAGCAATGACTGCCGCTGCCTGGGCTTTCCAGGAAGCGCCGATGCTCGAAGAAATGGTTGCGGCCGGCCAGCTACCTCCCGTCGACGAGCGTCTGCCGGTCAATCCCACGGTCGTCGAAGCCCTCGAGGTCGGCAAGTATGGTGGCGTCTGGCACCGGGCCTATAGCGGTCCAGGCGATCGCTGGGGGCCGACCAAGCTGATGGAAGAACGCGTGCTCAAGTGGAGCGCGGACGCCTCCGGCGAGGCGGTGCTGAAGCCGGGCTATATCGAGAGCTATTCGGTCAACGACAATTCGACCGAGTTCACCTTCACCCTGCTCGAGGGGCTCAAGTGGTCGGATGGGGAGCCCGTGACCACCGAGGATGTCGAGTTCTGGTACAAGGACGTCTTCCTCAATCCGGAAATCGTCGCCAATATCGATCCGACCTTTGCGCCCGGCGGCAAGCCGCTGGAACTGGAGATCAAGGACGAGCGCACTTTCACCGTCAAGTTCGCCCAGCCCTATGTCTATTTCCTGCAGATCCTGGCCAAGGACTCGACCGGCGAGCCCAGCCTCGACCGTCCGAGCTTCCTGTTCCCCAAGCACTATCTCAGCCAGTACAACAACAACTACGCCAGCGCCGAAGAGCTGGCCGCAGCGGCGGCCAAGTTCGGCGTCGAGGACTGGAAGGGCCTGTGGGGCTCCAAGGGCGTGGCGACCGCATGGTGGGCCAATCCAGAGCTGCCGGTGCTCACCGCTTGGAAGATCGAGACGCCGGCTCCCGCTGACGTCGTCACCATGGTGCGCAATCCCTACTACTATGCCGTCGATCAGGAGGGGAACCAGCTTCCCTATATCGACCGCATCGAGCACCGCCTCTACCAGGATCCGGAAACGCTCAACCTGATGGTTGCCCAGGGCCAGATCGACATGCAGGGCCGCGGCATGAACCTCGACAACTACACCTTCTACAAGGAGAACGAGGAGCGCGGGAACTACAAGGTCATCCCGGGCCGCGACTCCAATGTGTGGTCGATCATTCCGAACCTGACGGTCAAGGATCAGGTCCTCCAGGACCTCTACCAGAGCGCCGAGTTCCGCGAGGCCATCTCGATCGCCATCGATCGCGAAGCCATCGTCGAGTTGACCCAGTCGGGACTGGCCGAGGCCGTCGCCGTGGCGCCGGTGAACGGATCTCCCTACCACAAGGACGAGCTGTCTTCCCACTGGGTCAACTACGACCCCGACCAGGCCGACAGCCTCCTCGACGGGTTGGGGCTCACCGAGCGCGATGGAGCCGGCTTCCGCCTGCGCTCCGACGGGCAGCGGCTGAGCATGACCATCGAGACCAGCGACCAGGCCAATGCCAAGACGCTCGAACTGCTCTCCGGCATGTTCGCCGATGTCGGGATCGAATTGCTGCCGCGCGTCATCGACCGCACCCAGTGGGACAATAACCGCGACAACAACGACTTCCAGTTGCAGTGGATGCCGTTCGATCGGCTGACCTACGTGCCGGCCGATCCGCGCCTGATGCTGGGCAGCCAGTCCTATGGCACCGAGTATTTCAAGTGGTACCAGACCGACGGCGAAAGCGGCATCGCGCCGCCAGAGGGCAGCGCCATCCTCGAGATGTTTGCGGATTGGGACAGGGCCTCGCAGGCACAGACGCTCGAAGAGGCCGACGCGGCCGTCAACGAGATGATCGAGACCTTCGTCGATCAGGGCTACGCCATCGGCGTCTATGGCGAGGGTGTGCTGGTGAACATCGTGTCGAACGACATGAACAACTTCGCCGCCGATCTGGTCCAGGACGACATCTTCCGCGGTGTCGGTATCGCCCGTACCCAGCAGTTCTGGCTGGACCGCGAATAGACACTCGATGCGGTCCGGGGCTGGCTGACAGCTCCGGACCGTCCATTATCGCTTGGGCCGCCGGTCGCCGCTTGGCCCGGGCCCGAGGAGGAACCGCAGCATGATCGCCTTCATTGTCCGGCGCGCACTTCTGGCGATCCCGACGCTCGCCTTCATTTCCTTCGTCGCCTTCGTCATCATCCAGTTGCCGCCGGGTGACTATATCACCGCCTATGTGGCCGAGCTCCGCCATCAGGGCGAGTATGTCACCGAAGCCCAGGAAGCGGCCCTGCGGACCCAGTATGGGCTCAACGACCCCATGCTGGTGCAGTACTGGCGCTGGATCAGCAACATCATCTTTCACGGTGACTTCGGCTACTCGTTGCAGTGGAACGCGCCCGTCTCGAGCCTCATTTGGGACCGGCTGGCTATCACGCTAGCCATCTCTTCGCTTAGCCTGATTTTCACCTGGCTCATCGCCATCCCGGTTGGCGTCTACTCCGCCACCCGGCAGTATTCCGTGCTCGACTACGTGTTCACCGTGTTCGGATTTCTCGGTAAGGGCATTCCCGACTTCCTCCTCGCGCTCATCCTGCTCTGGATCAGCTTCGTCTATCTCAATCTCGATGTCGGCGGCCTGTTCTCGGCGCGCTACCAGAGCGCGCCCTGGAGCTTGGGCAAGGTTATCGATCTCCTCCAGCACCTGTGGATCCCGCTCGTCGTCCTGGCGACCGGTGGTGCCGCGGGGCTGATCCGCGTGATGCGGGCCAACATGCTTGATGAGCTGGGCAAACCCTATGTCGAGACCGCCTATGCGCAAGGCCTGAGCGAGGCGCGCGTCGTCTGGGGCTACCCGGTTCGCGTTGCGTTGAACCCGTTCATCTCCACGGTCGGATGGGCGCTGCCGGCGCTGTTTTCGGGCGATATCATCACCGCGGTGGTGCTCAACCTGCCCACCACGGGCCCGCTGCTGCTGCAGGCGCTCAAGATGCAGGACATGTATCTGGCGGGCAGCTTCATTCTCGTTCTCAGCGTGTTCACCGTGATCGGCACGCTGATCTCCGACATCCTGCTTGCGTGGTTCGATCCGCGCATCCGCTACGCGTGAGACAGCCGATGACCGAACAGACGCTCACCACGCCCGAAACGCTGCGCGACCGCAAGGAAGAGCTGTTCACTGCCAAGCCATGGCAGCTGATCTGGCGCCGGTTCTCCCGGCACACGCTGGCGATGATCTCGATGTGGTTTCTGTCGCTGCTGATCCTTGCGGCCGCATTTGCGGACCAGGTGGGGCCCTACGATCCGTTCGAGGTGCAGCGCCTGCGCACGCTGGCGCCACCCACGTCGATTCATCTCTTCCATGAGGGGCAGTTCGTCGGTCCGTTCGTCTATGGCCTGGCCCGCGAGCGCGATCCGGAGACGGCGCGGGTGCATTTCGCCGAAGACACCGAAAAGGTGCTGCCGATCCGGTTCTTCACGCCGGGCGACGAGTATACCTTCCTCGGGCTCTTCAAGGGCAACATCCATCTCTTCGGCGTCGACGACCGGCGCAACCAGATCAATCTGCTCGGCACAGACGATCTGGGCCGCGATGTGTTCTCGCGCCTCATCCACGGCGCACGGGTCAGCCTCTCGGCCGGTCTCGTCGGCGTGGCCTTCGCCTTCATTCTCGGCCTGACGCTCGGGTCGATCTCGGGCTATTTCGGCGGCTGGATCGACAGTTCCATCCAGCGTCTGATGGAGTTCATCCGCTCCATTCCCACCATTCCTCTCTGGATGGGGCTAGCGGCGGCGCTGCCGATCGCCTGGGACCCGTTGTTCGTCTATGTGCTCATCACCTTGATCCTCGCTCTGATCGGCTGGACCCATCTGGCGCGCGTCGTGCGCGGGCAGTTCTTCGCCATCCGCAACGAAGACTACGTGATGGCGGCACGGCTGGCGGGGGCATCGGAATTTCGCATTATCACCAAGCACATGCTGCCCTCGATGACCTCCTACATCATCGCGGCGCTGACGCTGGCGGTGCCAGATATGATCCTTGGAGAAACCGCGCTGAGCTTTCTCGGTCTGGGCCTTCGCCCGCCCGTGGTGAGCTGGGGTGTGCTGCTGCAGGATGCGCAGAACCTGCGTTCGATCTCGCTGGCGCCCTGGCTCTTGTCGCCGGGTATCGCGGTGGTACTGACCGTGCTCGCCTTCAACTTCCTGGGCGATGGTCTTCGCGACGCCGCCGACCCCTATGGGCAGTAGCCTTATGACCAATTCAGCCATGCCATCCGAGCGCCTGCTCGAACTGGACAATGTGCAGGTGCACTTCCCCATGCGCGAGGGCCTGGTGAAGGCCGTCAATGGCGTGTCCTATCATGTGAACAAGGGCGAGGTGCTCGGCATTGTCGGCGAGAGCGGCTCCGGCAAGTCGATCGCCGCGCGGGCGATCATGCGCCTGCTGCCCAAGCGCGCCGTCGCCGCCGGCGGGCAGATTCGCTTCCGCCCGCGCACCGGCGAGGATTTCGAACTGTCGAGCCTCGGGCGCAACAGCCGTGCTATCCGCCAGGTGCGCGGCAATCACATCGGCATGATCTTTCAGGAGCCGATGACGGCGCTGTCGCCGGTGCACACCATCGGCACCCAGATCATGCGCACGGTGCAGTTGCACAAGGGATTGAACCGGGCTGCGGCGCGCGAGCGTGCCATCGAGCTGCTGGCCAAGGTGCAATTGCCGCGTCCTGGTGAACTGGTCGACGCCTATCCGCACCAGCTTTCGGGCGGCATGCGGCAACGCGCCATGATCGCCCTCGCCATCTCCTGCGATCCCAGCCTGCTGATTGCCGACGAACCAACCACAGCTCTGGACGTCACCACCGAGGCGCAGATCCTCGAACTGCTCAAGCAGTTGCAGTCCGAACTGGGGATGGCGATCATCTTTATCACCCACAATTTCGGGGTGGTTGCCGATATCGCCGACCGCGTCTCGGTGATGTACCTGGGCCGTATCGTCGAGACGGCCAGCGTCGACGACATCTTCTACGCGCCCAAGCACCCGTATACGCAGGCCCTGCTGCGGTCGATCCCGCGTCTCGGCGTCGACCAGGGCCGTCGTCTGCCGACCATTCCCGGCATGGTGCCGGACCCGTTCAGCGTGCCGAGCGGCTGTGCCTTCAACACCCGCTGCAGCCATGCCATTGCGGGGCTCTGCGATGTTCGCGAACCGCCGGAGAAGCGTTTCAACGGGCAGATGTCGCGCTGCCACATCGCCGACCAGTTCACCAAGGAGCCGGCTCATGTCTGAAGGCGACAAGCTTGCCGCCCCCATGCCGGATGACGCGCTGATCTCGGTGCGCAATCTCAAGAAGTACTTTCCCATCCAGAGCGGCTGGCTCCGCCGCAAGGTGGGGGACATCAAGGCGATCGACGACGTGTCGCTCGATATCCGCAAGGGCGAGACTTTCGGGCTGGTGGGCGAGAGCGGGTCCGGCAAATCCACCGTCGCCCGGCTGATGCTGCGCGCCTATTCGCTGACGGATGGGCAGATCCTGTTCCGGCAGGCCGACGGCTCCGTCATCGATCTATCGAAGCTCTCCGACCGGCAGATGCGGCCGGTGCGCCGTGAGATGCAGATGATCTTCCAGGATCCCTATTCGTCGCTCAACCCGCGCATGACACTGCTGGATCTGGTCGGCGAGCCGATGATCATCCATGGCGTCGGCACACAGGCCGAAATCCGGGATCGCGTCGCCGAACTGCTGCAGGTGGTGGGGCTGCGGCCGGAGTTCCTTGCCCGCTACCCGCACGCCTTTTCGGGCGGTCAACGCCAGCGCATCGGCATTGCCCGCGCGCTGGCGCTCAACCCCAGTTTCATCGCAGCGGACGAGGCCGTGTCGGCGCTCGACGTGTCGGTCGCCGCTCAGAACATCAACCTCTTGCAGGATCTGCAGGAAAAGTTCGGGTTGACCTATCTGTTCATCACCCATGACCTCGGCATGGTGGAGCACATATCCGATCGTGTCGGCGTGATGTACCTGGGCCGGCTGATGGAGGTGGCGCCGACCGAGCAGCTGTTTGCCAAGCCGTTGCACCCCTATACCGAGGCGCTGATGGCGGCGGTTCCGCAGCCCGATCCGCGCGGCAACCGCACCCGCAAGCGCGTGCCGCTCAAAGGCGAGATTGCCAATGCCGCCAAGCCGCCATCGGGGTGTAGCTTTCATCCGCGCTGTCCTTATGCGCAGCCCGTCTGCGCCACCGACGAGCCGGCGCTGCGCACAGTGGCGGGTGGCCGCCAGACGCGCTGCCATTTCGCCGAGGAGCTCTCCCTCACTGGCGTGATAGCCTGACTCTTGCCCAACAAGGCCGATCCATGCCTAGCCCCTTGCTGACCATCACCCGCGGCGACAGCCTAAACGCGTGGGAGCTTTCCCCCGCGGAGGCGACCTACTTTCCCGGTTCGCCGGCACCGGCCAGCGATCCGCAGAACTACAAATACGTCAACGGCTTCGTCGATGTTGGCGATCTGCCGTGCCGCGTTGCCACCTGGAAGGACGTCGCCAGCCGCACTGTCGCGCTGCGGACCGATTGGGCAGTGGAGGGGCTCTACCTGCCGGGCAATAATCGTCGCGTCGAATTCTCGCAGTTCCGCCACCGGCCGACGCGCCTTGCCCGCTGGTGCCGGACGCGGGTCGCCAGTCCCGTCGATCGCTACTGTTCGTTCGAGCTGCTGACATGCGGCGGGGTGCATGTCTGGGTCGATGGCAAGCTGGCCGGGCGGTTTGAGCCATTCACCCGCAACACCGTCCAGCGCAGCGTCGTGCACCTGCCGATCAAGGCCGAAGGCAGCGAGATCGTGGTGCTGACCGAAGACATGGCCGAGCGCGATACCAACTGGTTCTTCGAGCTGGTCTTGCGCGATGATGTCGCCCTCGATGTTTACCTGCCTGGCGCCAGCATGGGCGACAGTGTCGAGGCGCTGCGCGCCTTGTCGGCGCAGGTGCGGACGCGTGGCGATGTGGTGCTGGCCGACGACGCTGTGACGCTGCTGTTCGACACGCCGGCGACGCTGCCGGTCCGCGTTCGCGCCTCAGTCACCTCGACCTCGCATACCCGGGCCGTGCTGCTGGACGTCGAACGCGAACTCCCCGCCGGCGCAACGACGCTGGACCTCTGCCGCGGCGCCGACCTGCCGCAGGGCTATCATGACCTGAACCTGACCTTCTTTGCCGGAGGCAGTGTGGTCGAGCGCGGCATCGGCTGCGCCATCCTGCATGATTTTGCCCCTGTCGATCTTGGCCCCGATCTGGCGAGCCGCAAGCGGCGCGCCCTCGCACATATCGTCGAGTCCGGCGAGCACCGCATGGGGCTGGCGGTGGCGCTGCTGGAGGCCGGCCGGGCCGACGATGCTCGTATCGAAAGCATCATCGACGACACGCTGCTAGCCATGGCGGAGCGCCGGGACTGTGCCGATTTCATCGCCGTGCCGCTGCTGTGGGCCTGGATCCGGCATCGGAAGGCGCTACCCGAGGCTCTGGCCGAGCGCATCCGTCAGGGGCTGCTGGATTTTCGCTACTGGGTGGACGAGCCGGGCAATGACGCCATGTGGTTCTGGAGCGAGAACCACGCGCTCTGCTTCCATGTTGCGCAACTGCTGGCGGGGCAGAGCCTGCCGGACGCGGTGTTTTCCGCCTCGGGCCGCACAGGGCAGGCACAGGCCGCGCTGGCCGCGGAGCGCCTCGACCGCTGGTTCGATGCCGTGGAGGCGGACGGCCTGGCCGAGTGGAATTCTGCAGCCTATTATCCGGTCGATTTCATCGGACTGCTGGCCCTTGTCGATCTCGGACCCGCCGATCTCGCGGCCCGGGCGCGCGCCATATGCGACCGCCTGTTCACGATGATCGCTCTGCACACCCTGGAGGGCGTTCCTGCCGGGTCGATGGGCCGTGCCTATGACAAGGAGTTGCGTGCCGGTCCCCTGACGGAACTCGCGCCCTTTGCTGCCGTCGCCTTTGGACGTGGCTGGCTGAACTCCGGCGTCGCCTCGCTGCCCATGTTTGTCGCCGGTAGCTACGAGCCGCCATCGGGGCTCGAAACCTATGCCTGGCCGGCACCGGGGCAGATCATTGCCGCTCGTTATCTTCAGGGCTACGGCCCTGCGGCCAATCTCGGGATCTACAAGACCCGCGATGTGCAGCTCTCCACCAATAGTGGCGCAAGGGCAGGGGGCTATGGTCACCAGCAGCATGTGCTCGATCTGCGCTTTGCCAGCCATCCCATGGCGCGCTCGTGGCTCAACCATCCCGGCGAGGACGATCCCTGGGGCCACCAGCGCCCGTCCTACTGGGCGGGAAACGGGACGCTGCCCCGCGTCGGCCAGCATGGGAGCGTCGCCCTCGTCAGCTATCGACTCGGTCCGGATGCCCGGCTGAAATTCACCCATGTCTATGCCGCTCGAGCTGGCCTCGAACATCATTTGTCCGGTGACACGTTGATCCTCGAAGCCGGGGCAGGGCTGGTGGCCTATAAGGCCACCGGGCCTCTAGAACGGGTGGAGACGGGACCGGCGAGCGGCGTCGAGTATCGCTGCGTTGGGCCGCAGCAGCATTGGGCCGTGATCGTCGCCGAGAACGAGTCGCTTGCCGCGTTTGCCGAACGCCTGGCCCTTTGCCGGCTATCGGTTGGCGGCGACGGCGCTCTTGTGCTGGAAGGACCGGGGCTGCCGCATCTCAGTCTCGATTGGCAGCACGGCCTCTCGGTCGATTCCATACCCCAGCCGCCGCCCGCTGGCGTCAGGCCGGACCTTACCATCAGCACCCTTTAGGGGCAGGACTCCCTATGCGCCTTGAAAAGCTCGACCACCTTCTGGATCGCCTGCGGCAGCGGATCTTCACGCCCATCGACATGGCCCTGCCGCTCCGCTTCCGGCGCGGGTTGCCGGAGCAACGGCAGGCCATCGTCGAACAGGATCCCGCGGGCTGGGAGGCCGTCGAACCCGGCCTCGTCTGGGGCGAGCCGGAAAGCTATTTCTGGTTTGCCACCGGCTTTGCCCTGCCCGAAAGCGTGTCGGGCCAGCGCGTCTTCCTCAAGGTCAACGCGCAGTTCGGCAACACCCGCGGCCGCTCCGACCCGCAATGCCTGGCTCGGGTCAATGGCAGCATCGCGCAGGGCGTCGACGGCAATCATCAGGAGCTGCTGCTCACCACCGATGCCCGGCCGGGCGAGCGCTTCGACATCCTCCTCGAAGCCGGCACCATCGAGGATCGTCGTCAGTATGGCATGTCGATGCAGCTGCTGGTGCACGATCCGCTGGTCGAGAAGATCTTCTACGATCTCTCGGTGCCGCTGAACGTGGCGCGCCTGCTGGCCGACGACGATGCCCGCCGCCACTTCATCCTCAATCGGGTCGATCAGGCGCTGGCAGTCATCGACTTCCGGCCCGGCGATCCGCAACGCTTCGCCAGCTCGCTCAGCGCGGCCGAGATGGTGGCGGCAGAGATCTACGCCGCACGCGATTTCGAGGAAAAGCCGGTGATCACCGTCACCGGGCACACCCATATCGACGTGGCCTGGCTGTGGCGCGTGCGCGAAACGCGGCAGAAAATGGCGCGCTCGATGTCCACGGCCCTCGCGCTGATGGAGCAGTATCCGGACTACCGCTTCATGTACAATCAGGGGCTTCTGCTGGACTACCTGTCCCAGGACTACCCCGAGATCTTCGCGCGGCTGAAGGGGCAGGTCGATGCCGGCCGGTTCGAGATCGAGGGCGCGCTCTGGCTGGAGCCTGATGCCAACATCACCAATGGCGAGTCCTTTGCCCGGCACATCCTGCATGGCGTCGCCTATCACGAACAAACATTCGGAGTGACGCCCAAGGTGTTCTGGCTCCCCGACACCTTCGGCTACTCGGCCGCGCTGCCGCAGATGATGAAGCTCGCCGATGTCGAGGTCTTCGTCACCCACAAGCTGAGCTGGAACGACACCAACCGCATGCCCAACGAGACCTTCCACTGGCAGGGGATCGATGGCAGCACGGTCGCGGCCTATTTCCTCACCACGCAGAATTACGACTCCAAGAGCATCGGCACCACCTACTGCCCCAACCTCAAGCCCACCCATGTCATGGGCACCTGGCGCCGTCACGGCCAGAAGGCGCTGAACAAGGAGTTGTTCCTCGTCTACGGCCACGGCGATGGCGGCGGCGGGCCGACGCGCGAAATGCTGGAGAACATCCGCCGCATGGAGCGCGGTATTCCCGGCTGTCCCGCCGTGCGCCACGAGCATATGTGGCCGTTCTTCGAGCGCCTGCTGAAGCGCATGGGCGACAATCCGCAGGATTTCCCGACCTGGGTGGGCGAACTCTATCTCGAATACCATCGCGGCACGCTAACTTCGGTGGCCAAGAACAAGCGCAACAACCGCCTCGCCGAGCAGACGCTGCGCGAACTCGAAGTGCTGGCGGCGCTCGCGCTGCAGCATCTGGGGCACGCCTATCCATCCGCCGAACTGCATGAGCTGTGGCGCATCGTGCTGCAGAACCAGTTCCACGACATCCTGCCGGGCACCTCGATCGGCGGGGTCTTCGAGGACTCGGATCGCGAATATGCCCATCTGTTCGACGTGGCCGAACGCTTGCGGGCCGAACTCACCGGATCGCTGGTGGCGCGCGGCGCGTTCGGCGTGTTCAACGCGCTCGGCCGGCCCCGCGGCGGGCTGCTGGCGTTCGACGCCGATGCACCACAAACCGTGACGATCGGGGGACAGGTCCTCACCAGCCAGACCCTTCATCTCGCGGATGGCCGCCAGCGGCAGGGGGTGATCGTCAGCGATCTGCCGCCGACCACCGTCACCGAGGTGACGCTGGCCCACGCCGCGGCGAGCACCACGACCAGTTCGCTTAGCGTCACCCATAACCTCATCGAGAACGGCCTGATCCGCGCCCGGTTCGACGAGAAGGGCCGGCTGGTGTCGCTGTTCGACAAGCGCCGCGGCCGCGAAACCATCGTTGCCGGCGCCCCGGCCAACCGGCTGCAGGCCTATCGGGACATGCCGACCGAATATGATGCCTGGGACATCGACGACAGCTTCGAGGACCAGATCTGGGAGATCGACAATCTGGTGTCCGCCGAAGTGCTGGAGACCGGCCCCCAACGGGCGGCGCTGCGCTTCGAATGGTCCTACGAAGCCTCGCGCGTCGTGCAGGTCATCTCGCTCGAGGCGGATAGCGACCAGCTCGAATTCGACAGCTTTGTCGACTGGCATGAGCACGACACGCTGGTGAAGGCGGCGTTCCCGCTCGCCGTCCTGGCGCAGGAAAGCACCGCCGAGATCCAGTTCGGCCACGTGCGCCGCCCCAGCCATGCCAACACCTCGTGGGACAAGGCGCGGTTCGAAACCGTCATGCATCGCTGGGTCGATGTCTCGGAACCCGATTTCGGCGTCGCGTTCCTCAACGACTGCAAATATGGCTACGACGTCCGCGGCAGCACTGTGCGGCTGACACTGCTGAAGTCGCCCGTTTATCCCTGGCCCGAGGCCGACCAGGGCGAGCACCGTTTCCGCTATGGGCTGGTGGTGCATCACGGCCTCATCGACAGCGACATCCCTGCGCGCGCCGAGGCCTACAACCTGCCGCTGAGGCTGATTGCGGGGCGAGCCGAAACCACGCGTCCGGCCGGCGCGCTGCTGCGTCTCGAAGGGCAGGGCGCCACGCTCGAGACGGTGAAGCTGAGCGAAAGCGGGGACGCACTCGTCGCTCGCATTTGGGAGACCCATGGCCGCAGCTCCAGCGTCATCCTGCGTCTGCCGGCCGGAACCCGGACAGTCGACAGCGTCAATCTGCTGGAGCGAGCCCCGACACCGCTGCCGATCGTGGATGGAACGGTCACGCTGGCGCTCGCCCCCTTCCAAATCCTGACCCTGAAGCTTCGGACGGAGGCGGCATCATGATCCCAGGCATCCCTCAGTCGCTGCCGCCCCTCGCGTCGCGGGACGGCCTATGGCTCAAGGGCGACTGGCATCTCCATTCGCGCCACAGCACTGACTCCACCAACAACCCGATTGCCAAGATCATCGGCTTTGCCGAGCGTCACGGCTTCGACTACCTCACGGTGACCGATCACGACGTGCACGTGCAGGGTGCTGTGGCCGCCCATACCTGGGCCGATCCCGATTACAGCTCGGACAGTCTCCTGCTGCTCCACGGTGCCGAGCTGACGGCCAACCGCGGTCACATCAACATCTATGCGACCGGTCCCTATGACCATCAACGCATCTTCGATCACCGCGACGACCGGGACTGGAACCTTTTGGCGCTGAAGCGCGAGCTGGGGGTGCATTTCTCCGCCAACCATCCCAGCACCAAGAACCACTACGGCTATTCTTTCGACCTCGCGGATTCCGTTGAGATATGGAACGGCAGCGTCTGGCCCAAGAACATCCCCGGCGTGCGCATCTGGGACGACATGCTCAAGTCCGGGCGCATGCTGGGTGGCCGCGGCGGCAGCGATGCGCACCACGGCGTGCCGGATTCGCCGGAGCTGACCATGCCGCTCTCGATCGAGGCGACCGCCAACTATGTCGGCACCCCGACAACCTGGATCTATGCCCGCGAACGCTCGAAAGCGGCCGTTCTTGAAGCCATGGCGGCAGGACGGGCCTCGGTCAGCTCCAATCCGTTCAACCCGCGGGTGGAGCTTGTTGCCGATCACGACGGCGACGGGGTCATGGACATGATGATGGGCGACAACGTGAAGCCCACCGGCGCCCCGGTGACCTTCGAGGTGCGCCTTGCGGGCGGCGGCATCGAGGGAGCAAGCTATCGGGTGCGCGTTGTGCGCAATCGCGATGAGTTCGTCACGCTGCTCACCGACCCGGTGACCCGTAGCGTGAGGTTTACCGATGTGCCGGGGGTCGGCGAGCGGAACTACTATCGCGTTGAGATCGAGGGGCCGCAGGTTCCCTATCCGGCGGTGCCGAACTCCATGGCTCTCAGCCAGAGCATGGTCGCGCTCTCGAACCCGCTCTATTTCAACTACGACCCGGCGTTCTGAATTCCTCCTCCTCGAACCCGGAGCGGTATGGACCACCCAAAGGATACCCCAGATTCCGCTTGATCAGAACCGTACCGTACGGTACAGGCGGCCTTGCAGGCGAAAGCCAGCGAGCAAGGGAGGATATCGTGGCAGCCAAGGGCGCCCAACCGGACGAGTTGTTCACGCCACGCCAGCAGCAGGTGCTGACGGCGGCGCTGGAGCTGCTGGTGCTGCAAGGGGACCGGCTGACCATGACGTCGGTGGCGCGTCGCGCCTCGTGCTCCAAGGAGACCCTGTACAAGTGGTTCGGTGACCGCGACGGGCTGTTGACTGCCACCGTGCAGTTCCAGGCCGCCAAGGTGCGGATGCCGCAGGTGGACCGCTGGCGGCTCGATGCCGTCTCGCTGCGCCAGAGCATCGAGCAGTTCGCCCGCGATCTGCTCGGCACCATCGTCGGGCAGGTTTCGGTGACGCTCAACCGGCTGGCCATCAACCATGCTGGCGCCGAAAAGCACGGCCTCGGCTCGATCGTCCTCGAAAACGGGCCGCTCGAGATACGCAAGCGCCTGAAGCCCGTGCTCGAGGCCGGCCGCGAAGCCCGCTTGCTGCGCTTCGAGAATTCCGAGGAGGCCTATCGCAGCTTCTTCGGACTTGTGGTCCGCGACGTACAGATCCGGCTACTCCTGGGAGACTCCACGAGCTATTCGGAAGCCGACATCGCGCGTGAGGCGGCCCGGGCAACCGAGCACTTCCTCGCGATCTACGGGATCAATAAAGACTAGGTGGATTTCCGCCCGGCGCGGCCGCGGCGGCACCATTCATAGCCAGGAATTGGCCGACATGGCCACAACGCACAAAGGGAGATGACCATGCGCGTCTATTACGATCGGGATGCCGATCTCAACATCATCAAATCCAAGAAGGTCGCGATCGTCGGCTATGGCTCGCAGGGCCATGCCCACACTCTGAACCTCCGCGATTCCGGCATCACCAATGTCGTCTCCGCGCTGCGTCCCGATGGCTCCTCCGCCAAGAAGGCCGAGAGCGAGGGCCTGAAGGTCATGTCGATCGCCGAGGCTGCCGCCTGGGCCGACGTGATCATGATGCTGATCCCCGACGAGCTGCAGGCCGACGTCTACAAGAACGAGATCGAGCCCAATATCCGCGACGGCGCCGCCATTGCCTTCGCCCACGGCCTCAATGTCCACTTCAACCTGATCGAGCCCAAGAAGTCGGTCGACGTCATCATGATCGCGCCCAAGGGCCCGGGCCACACCGTGCGCGGCGAATACCAGAAGGGTGGCGGCGTGCCGTGCCTGATCGCCGTCCATCAGGACGCCTCGGGCAATGCCCAGGACATCGCGCTGGCCTATGCTTCCGCCATCGGTGGCGGCCGCTCGGGCATCATCGAGACCAATTTCCGCGAGGAATGCGAGACCGATCTGTTCGGTGAGCAGGTCGTCCTCTGCGGCGGCCTCGTCGAGCTGATCCGCGCCGGCTTCGAGACGCTGGTGGAAGCCGGCTACGCCCCCGAGATGGCCTATTTCGAGTGCCTGCACGAAGTGAAGCTGATCGTCGACCTGATCTACCAGGGCGGCATCGCCAACATGAACTACTCGATCTCGAACACTGCCGAGTGGGGCGAGTATGTCTCGGGCCCGCGCATCATCACCTCGGAAACCAAGGCCGAGATGAAGCGCGTCCTCAAGGACATCCAGTCCGGCAAGTTCACCTCCGAGTGGATGCAGGAATACCGCGCCGGCGCCTCGCGCTTCAAGGCGACCCGCCGCCTCGCCGACGAGCACCCGATCGAGCAGGTCGGTGAAAAGCTGCGCGGCATGATGCCCTGGATCAAGGCCGGCGCGCTGGTCGACAAGGCGAAGAACTGAGCGGCAGAGCTCGCCATTGGAATGGAAGCGGGGGCCCTTGCGGCCCCCGTTTTGTATTCGCGCGGTGCGTCGGCTATTGCGGCCGCAGCATCCGGGTCAGCGTGCCATCCTTGCGGATGTACTGGTTGTAGAGTGCCGCGAGCACGTGCAGCGCAATAAGTACAATCAGCAGCGGTTTGGTCAGGTGGTGTATCTCGCCCACATCGGCAATGCCGTAGTAGGCAACCAGTCCACTGATTGGCGAGGCCAGCAGCACGATGTAGAATGCCCAGTGCAGTGCGGTGGCAGCCATTTCCTGCGCGTGTGACTGCTCTCCGGCATGTGCCGGCGTTCCGACAACGATGCGCGTGCCCAAGCGGAACAGCATCACGGCCAAGATGGCGACACCCAACCAGTAGTGTACGTTGGCTCCCAAAGAGACGCCGCTGGAGATCTGCTCACCCTCTTCGGCAGCCTCCACCATTTCGGTCATCGAGTCGCCGACGACCAGTTGCACTACGACCATGATCAGCACCAGCCAGTGCAACCCGATCTGCAGTGCCGAATATCCCTCACGTCTTGCGGTCAATTGCGTCTCTCCTGCGCCCACAACGATCCAGTCGTTGCCACGCAGTCTTGTCCCAGCAAGCTTACGCGGGGCTGACAGCGGCCTTTGAGCAGAGAGGATTGCGGTGACCTGACTGGGCCTTATCAGCACCGCGGTTCAGGTCGGGGCAGGGCCGCCGGACTGCTGGTCCCGCTCCAGCCGCTCCCGGGTCAGCATTTCGACGAGCCCGATCAGCCGGCCGATGTCCTTTTCCCGCATCACATCGAGCTTCTGGTGTAACGCGGCGATATCCAGCTCGGCACGAAGGTTCACGTCATAATCGAGCTGTGCCTTGTGGCGATCAATATCCGACTGGCGGTTCTGCACCATCATGATGATGGGTGCGGTGAAGGCGGCCTGGAACGACAGAGTCAGGTTGAGCAGGATGAACGGGTAGGGGTCCCAGTGCTGCATCCAGGCGATGGAGTTGAGGGCAAGCCAAACGGCCAGCAGCGCCGACTGAATGACGATGAACCGCCAGGAGCCGACGATGCCGGCGATCCAGTCCGCGGCACGGTCTCCGAGGCTTCTGGCTTCGAGGTGGGGCGTCTTGTCGACGAGCGTGAACTTGCTTGGGGCGGTGTGGGCCAAGTCGGCCTCCGGGAAAAGGTTGCTGCGCCCGGAGGTCACTCCAAATGGACGGAGGGGTCAACAAGACCCCTCCAGCTTCATCTTACCAAGCATAGTCTTCCGGGGCCGGCTTATGCCCGGGGAAGATTTCGTCGAGCTTGTTCAGTGTCGCCTCGTCGAGCCTAAGCTCCACGGCGCGTTCCGCGGCATCCAGCTGGCCGGCCGTGCGCGGTCCGATGATCGGGGCCGTCACTGCCGGCTGGTGCAGCAGCCAGGCCAGTGCCACGTCGCCGGGCTCGTGGCCAAGCTCGGCGCAGAGCGCCTCGTACTGCTCGATCTGCGGACGCAGGCGCGCGAGGGTTTCGGCCGAGCGCCCCTCGAGCCGGCGTTTGCCGTCCTGTTCCTTCTTCAACACACCGCCGAGCAGGCCGCCATTCAACGGCGACCAGGGGATGATGCCGACCCCGAAATCCTGCGCGGCCGGGATCACCTCGAGTTCGACCTCGCGCTTGATCAGGTTGTAGATCGACTGCTCGGAGACGAGCCCGGTATAGTTGCGCTTCTCCGCCGCGGCCTGCGCCTTGGCGATGTGCCAGCCGGCGAAGTTCGAGCTGCCGGCATAGAGGATCTTGCCCTGCTGCACGGCGACCTCCATGGCCTGCCAGATCTCGTCCCACGGCGTGCCGCGGTCGATGTGGTGGAACTGGTAGAGGTCGATATAGTCGGTCTGCAGGCGCTTGAGGCTCGCATCCAGCGCCCGGCGGATGTTGAGCGCGCTCAGCTTGCCCTCATTGGGCCAGTCGCCCATGTCGCCATAAAGCTTGGTGGCCAGCACGGTCTTTTCGCGCCGTCCGCCGCCTTGGGCGAACCACTCGCCGATCCAGGTTTCGGTGACGCCAGGACCCGGTCGGCCATAGCGGTTGGCCGTGTCGAAGAAGTTGATGCCCTTCGCATGGGCATTGTCCATCACCGCAAACGACTCGGGTTTGTCGGTGGTCCAGCTGAAGTTCATCGTGCCGAGACAAAGCCGGCTGACGGAAAGGCCGCTACGGCCCAGATGGGTGTACTGCATGGTGGTCCCCTCGATTTTCGCGCTGAGTGCGGCCGGCGCGATGGGCGCCGCAGCCGCGGGAAGAGCGTGAAAGTCTAGGGGTGACCGGCGGAGCGATCAACCCGCTATATCGGTGAAATACGATGCAGCCTTGCGGCCGGCGCCCTCAGCGCCAGCCGAGACCCGGCGCCACGTGCTTGAGGATCGCCTCGATCACGTGAGCGTTGTAGGCGACGCCGAGCTGGTTGGGCACGGTCAGGAGCAGCGTATCGGCCTCGCGGATCGCCTCATCCTCGGCCAGTTCCTTGATCAGCACATCGGGCTCGGCGGCGTAGGAGCGGCCGAACACGGCCTGCTTCCCCGGTTCGATATAGCCGAACTGGTCGGCCGCATTGCGGTCGCCACCGAAATAGGTGCGGTCCATGTCGTTGACCAGGGCGAAGATCGAGCGGGACACCGAGACGCGCGGCGTGCGGGTGTGCCCTGCGGCCTTGAAGGCCTCGCGATAGGCGCGGATCTGCTCGGCCTGCTGGATGTGGAAGGGCTTGGTAGACTCCGCCATGACCAGCGTTGAGCTCTGCAGGTTCATCCCCAGCGTGCCGGTCCACTGCGCGGTGGCAGTCGTTGCCGCGCCCCACCAGATCCTGTCGCGCAGGCCCTCGGAATGCGGCTCGATGCGGAGGAGGCCCGGCGGATTGGCGAACATCGGGCGGGGGTTGGGCTGGGCGAAGCCTTCGCCGCGCAACACATCGAGAAACACCTCGGCATGACCGCGCGCCATATCGGCATCGGTCTGGCCCTCAGCCGGCACATAGCCGAAATGCCTGTAACCCTCGATGACCTGCTCCGGCGAGCCACGCGAGATTCCGAGCTGCAGCCGGCCGCCGGAAATCAGGTCGGCGGCGCCGGCGTCCTCGGCCATGTAGAGCGGGTTCTCGTAGCGCATGTCGATCACGGCGGTGCCGATCTCGATCCGCTTGGTCCTCGCGCCCACTGCCGCCAGCAGCGGGAAGGGGGAGCCGAGCTGGCGCGCGAAATGGTGCACGCGGAAATAGGCGCCATCGGCGCCCAGCTCTTCGGCCGCGATTGCGAGGTCGAGCGATTGCAGCAGCGCATCGCCGGCCGTGCGGGTCTGCGAATGCGGGGAGGGCGTCCAGTGCCCGAACGAGAGAAAGCCGATTTTCTTCATGATGGTGTCCGCGATACGGGATGCCGGGCGAGCCCGGCAGTTCCCTGTGTGTGTTGTTGGCGCCTGTTCAAGGCGGTCGCGGCACGCAAGTCAATCAGGCAGCGGAATGCGCGTTTGTCACCTTTATGTGCCCGTCGGCGGCGAGCGCTTCTTCAGTCGCGCGGGCGTCCCAGCGAAATGAAGGTCGTCGAACGGCCGGCCAGCATCAGCATCAGATCGTCGCGCGTGATGCCGATATCGTCGAGCAGATGGTCGTCGCGCTGCAACAGGCCTTCGGCCATCCGCCGGCGAGCGCGGCGCTGCAGCATGGACTTGAACGGGTTGTACATGGCGGATGATCCCGATCAGGTGCGACGGCGACGCGTCTTCAGCACATCGGAGGGCTCAAGGCCGATATCCTTCAGTAGCCGGGCGTCGAGATCGGCGAGGCGGGAGCGGCGGGACTTGAGGTCGATACCGACCAGCAGGGTGTCGAGAAGATGCAGCATGGGTGACTCGGAGGGTGGGGCGGCACCTTGCCGCCGGAATTGGGTTGCCCTATGCCGCGCGGACGGTGAACTTGTGATGAATGGAGAGTTCACGAAGGAGGGAACCAGTGCACATCGATCTTCCGGCGTTTCCGGTCGAAGGCGGCTGCGTTTGCGGTGCGGTCCGGTATCGCGTGCTGAGCGCGCCGCTCGCGGTCTACAACTGCCATTGCCGCGACTGCCAGCGGCTGAGCGGCGCCACACACACCATGTCGATGCCGATCCGCCGCGACCAGATCGAGCTGATCGCGGGGGAGCTTTCGAGCTACGACAAGCCGGCCGATAGCGGGCGGGTGGTGCGCATGCGCGGTTGCCCAAACTGCGGGGTCAGGGTGTGGAACGAGCCACCGGCCGGCGACATCGTCATCCTGAAAACCGGCTCCCTCGACGATCCCGGCTGGGCGGTGCCCGTCGGCAACATCTGGACCGATAGCGCCATGCCATACGCTTCCATCGACCCCCAGCTTGTGAACTTTCCTCGTCAGCCCGCGGACCGGCAGCCGCTCTACGACGCCTGGTCGCGCGCCATCGCGGGCTGAACTGGCGCGGCGCGCGTCGATGGGCTAGACGGGCGCGGCAACGGAGGGAACGTGCATGGACAAGGCTGCCGATATCGAAAAGATCAAGGAACAGGAACTCGGGCTGGTGTTCGACCAGTTCAACGAGGCGACTGCCTTCTCCATCGGGACCCGCATCCGCGACCGCGCCATCAAAGAGGGTCTCGCGCTCGTCGTCGATATCCGGCTGTGGGATCGGCCGCTGTTCTATTGCGCCATGCCGGGCACCAGCGGCGACAACCCCAACTGGGTGCGTCGCAAGTTCAATGTGGTGCAACGCCTGCTGCGCTCCTCCTACCGCGTGGTGCTCGAACAGAGCCGCGAAGACCGGACCTTTCCGTCCTCTCGCGCGCTCGATCCGGCCGATTTCGTGCTCGCTGGCGGCGGTTTCCCGATCCGCCTCAGGGGGCTCGGGCCGATCGGCTGCGCCACGGTATCGGGACTCAAAGAGCGCGACGACCATCAAGTGGTCGTTGACGCAATCTGCGACGAACTCGGGCTGGACAAGGCGACATTCTCACTCACCAATTAGTGAACACAGGTCGCCCGTGTCCGTATTGAGTCGGACAGCAGGCCAAGAGTCATGCGCGGAGCCGGGGATGAAACTCAACTATCTGCTTCTTGATGTGTTCACCCGCAAACGGCTCAGCGGCAACCCGCTTGCCGTGGTGCTCAAGGCCGATGGTCTGATGGACAATCAGATGCAGGCCATCGCCAAGGAGTTCAACCTCAGCGAGACGGTGTTCGTGTGCAAGCCGAAGTCCGAGCGGCATGCGGCGGCGCTGCGCATCTTCACGCCATGGGTCGAGCTGCCTTTTGCCGGTCATCCGACCGTCGGCACGGCGGTAGCGCTGGCCTTGTCGGGGCGCACCACTGCGCTCCGGCTTGAGGAGAAGGTCGGCGTCATCACCTGCGTCGTCGAGCGGCTGGAAAAGCATCTGGGCAAGGCGCGTTTCGCCCTGCCGGTGCTGCCCGAGGAAGTCGGGAAACCACCCGCAAAGCCGGCGATCGCCAGTAGTCTCGGGTTGGAACCCGACGAAATCGGCTGCGGGCTCTACCAGCCGGCCCTGTTCTCAGCCGGCGTCCCCTTCTACCTCGTGCCGGTTCGGGATCCGGATTGTCTCAAGCGGATCAAGCTCGAACGCCGTGGCTGGGACGAGGTCTATCCGGTCGGTCGGCACTCGGTCTACGTGTTCACCGAAACCCCGGGCGAGGACGGCAACGATTTTGCCGCACGCATGTTTGCGCCCAGCGGGGTGGGCGAGGATCCCGCCACCGGTTCTGCGGCGGCGGCGCTGCTCGGATTGATTGCGCGCCACGCGGCGCCGGGACAGCACGAATATGCGTTGCGCCAGGGCCACGAGATGGGTCGGCCGAGCTTGATCGAGCTGCAGTTGCGCAAGGATGGCGATCAGTTGGCCCATGGCGGCATCGGCGGCCATGCGGTAATGCTGGGCGAGGGTGTGCTCGACCTCGATGAGTGAGCTCGGGCGGGCAGCGCGTTCATCCTGCGGTGGATGACCGGCTGCGGCATTGGCTGGAGGGTCCCATGGAACTGATCGCACTCGTTCTCTTCGTCATTCACATCGTCGCCTTCATCGCGGGCGGCGCCAACTCGGTGGTGATGCCGATCATCGGTTCGCGCATGGCGACCGCCACCCCGGATGCGCGCGCCGCGCTGATGAGCGTTGCCGAAACGCTGGCCAAGGTCGGCAAGTACGCGATGATTACGCTGATCGTCACCGGTTTGCTGGTGCTCTGGCTCAAGTGGAACTGGGTCGTCCCCAACCTCTGGTTCTGGGTGAAGATGGCCGGCATCGTCGCCATGCTGGTGTTCATCAGCCTCAACGAGATGAACGCCAAGAAGGCCCATGCCGGTGACATGGCGGCGGCTGCCAATTCCAAGCGCTTCGGTCAGTTGACGGCGCTGGCCTTTGCTGTGGTCATCGCCTCGGCGGTCTTTGCCTTCAACTGAGATCGGAACCCCCGTGGACGTCACTTTCAACGCGCTGCTGTTCGCGCATTTCGTCGGCCTGATGCTGGTCGCCGCGGCCTTTATCGGCCTCCTCGGCATGCTGCCGCGGCCAGGCCGCGATCCAGAGCAGTCGCGCAGCCCCTACCTCACCCGTCTCGGGCACTGGGGCATCATCATCGCCATCGTCAGCGGCGGGTTGATGCTTTGGGTCCGCTACGACGGCTTTGACGGCATCAGCCATTGGTTCTGGTCGAAGATGGGGTTCCTGCTCATCCTCGTCGCTGGCGTGGTGACGGCAGCGGTGTCGGCCAAAAAGATGCGGGCAGGGGACGTGGCTGCGGCCGGCCGCGTCCGGCTCGGCCGGCTGGTTGCCGCGGGCGCGCTCATCCTCACCGTGCTGTTCGCGGTTATGGCGTTCGGCTGATGGCGCATCTCGATCACATTCATCTGCATGTCGTCGATGGCCCACGTATGGTCCGTTTTCTCGAGACGGTGCTGGAGGCCAAGGAGGGTTTCCGGCCGCCCTTCGAGTTTCCCGGGCACTGGGTCTATGTCGAGGACAAGCCCGCGATCCACATCAGCATCGTCGCTCCGCACGAGAACCCACCGCGCGGTATCATCGGCCATGTCGCGTTCGGCGTGTACGACTACGAGGCCACCAAGGCCCGCATCGAATCGACCGGTTACACCTGGCGGCTCGCCGGCATTCCGGACACCGATATCGGCCAGTTCTTCGTCGATGGCCCCGAGGGACTGCTGCTTGAGGTGCAATACCGGCGGTGAGCTACGGCCGACGCTGACAAGCGCCTTGCAAAGCTGGCGGATTTCCATCACTATTCGCCCGTCATACGGATTTCGCCCATGTCGCGCAGCCGCGCCATTGCCATTGCCGCCGAGCAGAAGGCCCGCCAGGGCCGGATGGTGCTTGCGGCTGGGCTCTTGCTGCTTCCGGCTGCCCTGCTTCTCCTCCTTATCAGCCCCTGAGTACCGGCGGCTCGCACTGGCGAGCGGGTGGTCAGGGGAGAACGCGCTAACAACCGAACAGTTTGTCCGGTCGCGACGGTGCATGGCACCCCGGCCGTTGAATAGGAAAAGCAGAAATGACCGCAGCGGCTGAATCCAACAAGGACCGCGTCTTCATCTTCGACACCACCTTGCGCGACGGCGAGCAGAGCCCCGGCGCGACGATGACGCTCGAAGAAAAGCTGCAGGTGGCCGAAGCCCTCGACGAGATGGGCGTCGACATCATCGAGGCCGGCTTCCCGATTGCCTCGAACGGCGATTTCGATGCCGTCGTCGCTGTGGCCAAGCAGGTGAAGAACGCCGTTGTCGCCGGTTTGGCCCGCGCCATTCCCGCCGACATCGCCCGCGCCGGCGAGGCCGTGCGCCACGCCAAGCAGGGCCGCATCCACACCTTCGTTTCCACCTCGCCGATCCATCTGGCCCACCAGATGAAAAAGACCGAGGAGCAGGTGCTGGAGATCATCAGCGCCACCGTCGCGCAGGCCCGCAACCTCATCGACAATGTCGAGTGGAGCGCGATGGACGCGACCCGCACGCCGATCGATTTCCTCGCCCGCTGCGTCGAGTTGGCGATCAAGGCCGGCGCCACCACCATCAACCTGCCGGACACCGTCGGCTACGCAGTCCCCGATGAGCACGAGGCGATGTTCCGCTCGATCATCAGCCGGGTGCCGGGTGCCGACAAGGTGATCTTCTCGGCCCATTGCCACGACGATCTGGGTCTCGCCGTTGCCAACTCGCTGGCCGCCGTCCGCGGCACCGTTTTGCAGATCGAGTGCACCATCAACGGCTTGGGCGAACGTGCCGGCAATGCCGCGCTGGAAGAAGTCGTAATGGCGTTGCGCACCCGCGGCGATGCCATGCCCTTCGAGACGCGCATCGACTCGACGCATCTGAGCCGCGCCAGCCGCATCGTCTCGGCCGCTTCGAACTTCCCGGTGCAGTTCAACAAGGCGATCGTGGGCAAGAATGCCTTCGCCCATGAGAGCGGCATCCATCAGGATGGCATGCTGAAGAATGCCCAGACCTACGAAATCATGACGCCCGCAAGCGTCGGCATCAAGGAAACCACCTTGGTGATGGGCAAGCATTCCGGCCGTGCCGCCTTCAAGGACAAGCTGAAGGAATTGGGTTACGAGCTGGGTGAGAATGCGTTCCAGGAAGCGTTCGTGCGCTTCAAGGATCTGGCAGATCGCAAAAAGCACATCTTCGACGCCGACATCATGGCGCTGGTCGATGACGAAGCCGGTTCGGTCGGCGACCGCATCAAGCTGGTCGACATGGAGGTCGTCTCCAAGACCGGCGGTATCCACCGCTGCCAGCTGACGCTGTCGATCGATGGCGAGCAGGTCGAGGCGAGCTATGACGGCACTGGTTCGGTCGATGCGATCTTCAACGCCATCAAGCAGGCCGTGGGGCAGGACCCGCATCTGGTGCTCTATGCCATCGACGGCGTCACCGGCGGCACCGATGCCCAGGCCAGCGCGCATGTGCGTCTCGAAATGAATGGCCGTCTGGTCTCGGGCAACGCCGCCGAGCCCGATACGCTGGTCGCTTCGGCCCGCGCCTATCTCAACGCCTATAACCGGCTCCTGATAGAGCGCGGTGCCTCGGCGCAGGGCGCCCTGGCCGGCTGATGACCTCGGACCGACTTCGTCCCCTCGCACCGAACGCTTTCAAGCGGGCCCTCGCGGCCCGCGAGCGGCAGCTTGGCATGTGGCTGTCGCTCAACAGCCTCGCCGCGACCGAAATCGCGGCGGGGATCGGTTTCGACTGGGTGCTGCTCGACATGGAGCACAGCCCCTACGACCTCGAAAGCGTCGAGCGGCACCTGCTCGCCGCCCGGCATGGCGGTTCGGCGGAATTCGTCGTGCGCATCCCGACCAACGATCCGGTGCTGGTTAAGCGCCTGCTCGATGCCGGCATTCGTTCTTTCATGTTCCCGTTCGTCCAGACCCTCGAGGAAGCTCGGCTGGCCGTGGCCGCGACCCGGTTCCCGCCGGACGGCATTCGTGGCTTTTCGGGCAGTTCGCGCTCCAGTCGCTTCGGCTTGCAGCGCGACTATCACGCCTCCGCGCACGAAGACATCTGCATCATCCTCCAGGTCGAGACGCCGCAGGCGGTCGCCGCGATTCCCGAGTACTGCACGCTCGACGGCGTCGACGGCATTCTCGTTGGTCCCAACGATCTTGCGGCGAATATGGGCTATCTCGGCGGCACACAGCGGCCCGAGGTGCTCGCCAAGATCGACGAGGCTCGGCAGCTGACCACAGCTGGCGGCAAGGCGGCCGGCATGCTGGATTTCAATCCGGCGACGGCCAGCAAACTGCTCGCTGACGGCTTCCATTTTCTCGCGGTTACTGGTGACATTGCCGCGATGATGGCCGGGGCCCGTCAGGTTCTCGCCGCTTTCGACACCTGACAGCCGCGACTGCCTCTCGACTGCTTCCTCCGCCTGAACGCTGAAGACCTGGTGCGCACGATAATGGGCAGATTGCAGAAGTGGTGGCTGGAGTTGCGGGGCGGGGCGACGGTAGCGGCGCTGGTCGTGACCGGCGTCCTGTTGCTGGTCAGCCGCGATATCGGGCTGCCGGGGCAGGCGCTGCTGCAATCCATCCGCTTCCACGTCGTTGCGCTGATGCTGCCGCTGGTGCTGATCCTGCTCGTCGGCAGGGCCTGGATCCGTTCGCTGCTGTTCGCCGCGGTGGCCGGATTGTCGATCTATGAGGGCGGCAGCGTCGTCGCCGCGCAGCAGGCGCTGCGCAGCTCCGTGGCCGATGCGGGCACGCGCCCGCTCTTCACCTTCATCGGTTTCAACCTGCTCACTTTCAACGATAATGGCGCACAACTCGCCGACTTTCTCACCAGCTCGGATGCCGACATTCTGCTGACCATGGAGTCCGATCCGATCTACGATCACATGGATCAGATGCAGGCGACGTTCCCCTATGTCTCGCCGTGTATCGAACGCACCTGCGATGTCCGGCTGTTCTCGCGGGTCCCCCTCGACAACGTCAGGGTCCGCAGCGTCGGCGGCATGTGGAAGAACCGCTTCGTTCTCGCGGAAGCGGAAATCGACGGCGTCCGTTTCACCATCGCCGCCGCGCATCTGACCAAGCCCTATTTCGACCACGAGGCGGCAGAAGAGATCGCGCAGGTCACCCAGGCGCTCGGCCAGGTCGAGGGGCCGATCCTGCTCGCTGGTGATTTCAACGCCGCCGCCTGGTCCGATGCCGTGGCCCGCATGGCCCAGCGGCGAAACCTGGCCCCCGGTCCCGGCTATCCGGCCACCTGGCCGGTCCGCGCCGGTCCGCTCGGCGTACCGATCGACAATGTGTTTGCCAGCGGCCCGCTGGTCATCACCGATATCGAGGCGCTGCCCGATGCGATGGGATCCAATCACCGTGGCCTCAGGGCGGAGGTATCGGTCGCTGCGCCTTAGTCACCGAGCCGTGTCTTGCTGGTGTTCGGCAGCGGCACGATAGTGCCAGCAATTCGCAAGAGGGGATAACATGCGCAGCAAGCTGGCCCGCGCGGCCGTTCTGACCATCGGGATATTGTCCGCAACCGGCGCGCAGGCGGCCGATACCGCCGTGGCCATCTTTGCCGGCGGGTGCTTCTGGTCGATCGAAAGCGATTTCGATCACGCGCCGGGCGTCGTCTCGACCACGTCTGGCTATATTGGCGGCCATATCGACAACCCGACCTACGAGCAGGTCGTCACCGAGACCACCGGCCATCGCGAGGCGGTTCGGGTGGAGTACGATCCGAACGTCACCAGCTATGAGACGCTGGTCCACACCTTCTTCCGCCTGATCGACCCGATCGAATCGCGCGGCCAGTTCTGCGACTATGGCGAAAGCTACACCACTGCCATCTATACCGGCGGCGCCGACGAGACCGCGATTGCCGAGGCCGAAAAAGCCTTGGCGGCCGAGCAGCTCGGCAAGCCGATTGCCACGCTGGTTGAGGTCGCGCCGACCTTCTGGCCGGCTGAGGACTATCACCAGAATTTCTGGCAGGGTTCCGAAATGCTGCAGAACGGGCTGACCCGCGCCGAGCATTACGCGCGCTACCGTGCCGGCTGCGGCAAGAACCGCCAGGTCGAAGCCATCTGGGGCGCCGACGCTTTCAAGGGCCTCGACGGGCACGCCTGAGGGCGGATTTGGCCATCGGCAGCCTTGCTGCCGGTGGCATCATGGCTAAGGTCTCCCGATCGCCGGAGGGGACCCGCAAATGCCACTATCGCCTGAACAGCGCCTCAAGCTCCTGACGCCGCCGACCGGCCGCGTGCGCGCCGTGCTCGACACCGACACCTATAACGAGATCGACGATCAGTTCGCCTTGGTGCAGGCGCTGCTCTCGCCCGAGCGCATCGACCTCCAGGCGATCTACGCTGCGCCGTTCTTCAACGACCGTTCCACCGGCCCCGGTCATGGCATGGAGCTCAGCTACGGCGAAATCGTCGAGCTGCTTGACCGGCTGGGCCGTAGTAGCGCCGGTTTCGTCCATCGCGGCGTCACCGACTATGTCGGCCCGTCCAAACAGGCGTTGTCCGCGCCGGCCGTCGATGACCTCATCGATCGGGCCCGCGCCGGATCCGTCGACGATCCGCTCTATGTCATCGCCATTGGCGCCATCAGCAATATCGCCTCGGCACTGCTCGCTGCCCCCGACATCATCGATCGCACGGTCGTCGTCTGGCTCGGTGGCCACGCGCTCGAGTGGCGCAATCAGGCGGAGTTCAACCTCCGCCAGGATGTGGGCGGGGTGCAGGTGCTGTTCGATAGTGGCGTGCCGCTGGTGCTCGTGCCCTGCATGGGCGTCACTTCGCACCTCACCAGCACGGTCGCCGAGATCGAGCGCTATGTCGAACCCTGCGGTGAGATCGGCCGGTTTCTCGCCATGCGCTTCAAGGAATATTCCGACGATCACCTCGGCTGGGCCAAGGAGATCTGGGACATGGCCGCCGTCGGCTGGCTGCTGGACCCTGAATGGGCGCCAAGCGTGCTGGTGCCGACCCCGATCGTCACCGAGCTCAAGACCTACAGCTTCGATGCGTCCCGCCACCCGATGCGTTACGTCACCCAGATCAGGCGCAACCCGATCCTGCGCGACTTCTTCATCAAGCTCCGGGCGGCGACTGCCGGTGCGGCGGGCTAGGCCTTTGGACCGGTCACCGCAGGCTCCACACCGAGCGGCGCGCTGCTCTGTGCGCCGCCTTTGACGTACACATCCATCTTGCCATAGGGGATCTCGACGCCGGCATCGTCGAGGGCAAGTTTGGCGCGCTCCTGGAAGTCGACATTGGTCCGCCACCAGTCGGATGACTTCACCCAGCTGCGCATCACCAGGTCGACCGAGCTGGCCCCCAGATTGGCGACGAAAACGAAAGGCTCCGGCTCGGACAGCACCCGGTCGTCCGCCGCCGCAATCGCCAGGAGAGCTGTGCGGGCCTTGGCGAGGTCCGCGTCGTAGGCGATGCCCACGCGCGTTTCGATCATGCGGTTGGTCTCGCGGGTGTAGTTGACGATCTTGGCGTTCCACAGCCGCGAGTTCGGCACAAACACGAAGATGCCGTCATAGGTCCTCAGCCGGGTCCCGAACAGTCCGATCTCGACCACCGATCCGGCAATGCCCTCGCCATCGATATACTCGCCGACGCTGAATGGGCGGAGCCAGATGATCATCACGCCTGCCGCGATGTTGGACAGCGTGCCCTGCAAAGCCAGCGCGATGGCGAGGCCAACCGCGCCCAGCACCGCGAGAATCGAGGCGGTCTGTACGCCGAACTGGCCCAGCACGATAACCGCGGTGATCACGATGATGGCGTAACGCACGATCTGCGACAGAATCGGCGCGATGGTGTTGTCGACGCGCCTGGTACGCGGCAGCAGCAGTCGAACCTGGCGCGACACGAAACCGGCAAGGAACCAGCCAACCGCCAACACGATCAGGGCCGTCAGAACGTTCAGTGCGTTGTCCACGAGCCACACGGTCGAAACGCTCATGAGCTGCGCATATTCCATCGCGGGGGTCCTTTCGGTCTTTGGCTTTGGAGTGTCAGGAAGCGGACAGGTCCGGTGTCCGCTCGCCAGGGGCCTGCGTGTGAGGGTCGGCAGCCAGTGCCACTTCCGCGTGCTCGCCCTTGGCAGCGAGAATCTTGTTGATGGCAGTCTTGCCTTTCTCGGTCACGTCACGCAACGCCGGAAGGTAGTCCGGGGTTGCGACCCATGCCCGCAGCTGCAGTACGATCTTGTCGCCGATGAAGGCCTCGACATGCACCGTCGGTGCTGGGTCGCTGACCACGCGCTTGTCGGCGACGGCAATTTCCAGCATGGCCGCGCGCGATTTTCCGACATCCGCGCTGTCGGGGATGGTGATGTTCACATCGACCCGGCGGCGGGCTTCGCGGCTGTGATTGGTGATGGCGCCGGACCAAAGCGTCTGATTGGGCACGAAGATGTAGAGCCCGCTGGTCGAGCGCAGCCGGGTCCCGAACAGGCCGATCTCGACCACGATGCCGGCCACGCCATTTCCCACCACATATTCGCCGATGGCGATTGGCCGCTGCCAGATCAGCATGATCCCGGCTGCGATGTTGGAGAGCGTGTTCTGCAGCGCCAGCGCGATGGCGAGGCCGGCCGCGGCCAGTACGGCGTAGATCGAGGTCGAGGACACGCCGACAAAGCTCAGTGCCGTGATCAGCGTGAACACGATGATGCCGTAGCGCGTCACCTGCACCAGCAGCGGCGTGAAGTTCCGGTCGATGCCGGGCGCACGGGGCAGGTTGCGTTCCACGAGGCGCGAGGCCAGTTTTGCGACCTGCCATCCCACCACCAGCACGGCTATCGCCGAGAGGATTCCGGGGGCGTAGGTGGCCAGCCAGGCAAGCACTTCTTGGAAGTTGGTCGTGGTCATCGGCAGGTCCTGTAGAGACGAAGCGCTCTTAACTGCTTTGAGAATATCAGGCCCGTGAAACCGAGAAAGTGCCAGAAAGATCGGCATCGGTGCTGGACATACCCCCATGACCCTGCTAGTCACCGCGCCGGCCCAGGGTGCGTAGCTCAGATGGTAGAGCAGCTGACTCTTAATCAGCGGGTCCACGGTTCGAGTCCGTGCGCACCCACCAGGCCTTCCCCTTCCGGCAGGTTTGTTTTGGTGGCCGCTTGGCCAGTGAAGCCTGTCTTGCTTGTCGCCTTTGGCGCGAGGGCGGTGTGAGCGTCCCTGACAAAACAAGGGTCACCTGCGCGACAGGGGTTCACAGTCTGCTGCCAAGCGCCTATTAGCTGGCGCTTACTCTCTGGAGCCTGTTTCCCATGTTTTTCGGGATAGATGCCGCTGCCTTTGCCGCGTTCGGGCAAGTGATTTTGATCGATCTGGTCCTGGCGGGCGACAATGCGGTGGTCATCGGACTCGCTGCCGCCGGCCTCCCGGCCGAGCTTCGCAAACGGGCCATCCTGATCGGCATCATCGCGGCGACGGTGCTGCGCATCGGTTTCGCGCTGATCACCACACAATTGCTCTCGCTTGGTGGCGGCCTGCTGATTGCCGGCGGCGCGCTGCTGCTCTGGGTGTGCTGGAAGATGTACCGCGAAATGGCGGTGCCGCATGCCGAGGAACAGGCGGCGCATGAGGCGCTCGGCGACGAGGATATCAACAAGGACGGCAAGATCGCCGGCGGTGCTCCGCGCAAGACGCTGCGCCAGGCGGTCATGCAGATCATCATCGCCGACGTATCGATGTCGCTCGACAACGTCCTCGCGGTGGCCGGCGCCGCCCAGCATCACTTCGAGGCGCTGATCTTCGGGCTTGCGCTGTCGGTGGTGCTGATGGGGCTTGCGGCCTCCTTCATCGCCCGTCTCCTCGGCCGGTTCCGCTGGATCGCCTGGATCGGTCTTGCGATCATCCTCTATGTCGCGGTGAAGATGCTCTACGAGGGCGCGGACCAGCTGCTCGGCCATACCCTGCCGATGATCCCCTTCATCAAGGGCGCGCCGCCCGTCCCGCACTGAGTCCTGCGGCAACAACACGGTTTTGGAGGGCGGGTCCGGTTCACCGGGCCCGCCTTTGCCTTTTCGTACAAGGCCATCGGTCGCGTCATCCAGTCGTTAACCGCACGCGCGGTTTGTCTGGGGTGACCACTCGCCGGTAGTAAATTGCGCAGGTTTGTGCGGCTAGCTTCCCCTTCGACCCAGGGCAATGGAGTTGGGGATGAACAACGTCGCAACCGTTTGGGACGCGCATGACGCGTCGGCATCGGGCGCTATTGCTGCGCCGACGGCCGGGACGGGGCTCGCCTTGCGCGTGGTGCCCATCGCGCAATGGGATGCGGCAATCGCCGCGTTCGACGGCGTCTGCCAGGAGCAACTGGCGGCCTTCGCCATGGCGCGCTGGCCTGGCGTCAAGCTCGAGCCGCTGCTGTTCCAGATCGACGACCGGATTGTCGGCGGTGCGCTGATCATGATCCAGCCGCTGCCGCTACGCCTTGGTTCGATCGCCGTGGTCAAATGGGCGCCGATGCTGGCCGATGCCGCTCGTCCCGATGCCCTGGCGCTTTATGGCCGGATGGTCGAGTCGCTGACGGAAGAATATGCCGTGCGGCGCCGCCTGATGCTCTCCATCCTGCCGCATGCCGAGCCGGTGGGCGGCAATCAGCAATATGACCTCCTTATGCAGCGCGGCTTCCGCCCTGGCGCGCGGCTGCTGTTCCCCAACCGCTACATCGTCAATCTCAGGCTCGACGACGCCGAACAGCGCAAGAGTTTCGCGCAGAAGTGGCGTTACCACCTCAACAAGGCCGATAAGGCCGGGCTCAGCTTCGAGCATGTCGACGCGTCCCACCGGGTCCGCTTCGATGTGCTTTACGAGCAGATGGTCGACCGCAAGAAATTCCCCGATCACTCGGCTTATGACACGGTGCCGGCGCTGATGGCGCTGCCCGAGGCGCTCAGGCCCGAGCTGTTCTTCGTCACCCACGAGGGCCAGGACGTCGCCGGTGCCATCATCTTCAAGGCCGGCGCCCGTGCCGTCTATCTCTACGGCGCGACGACCGCTTCGGCGCTGGACCTCAGGGCAGGGTACTTTCTCCACTGGCACATCATCCGCTGGTTGCGCGACAATACGCGCGCCAGCTGGTACGACCTCGGCGGCACCGACGGTTTCCAGGGCCTGCACCAGTTCAAGAAGGGGATGGTTGGGGATCGCGGCGTGATTGTCCCGGTGCCATCCGTCGCCAATTACGCCGCCCATTTCTGGCCGCGCGTGCTCGGCGAAGGCGCCTTCGCCGCCCGCGAGCTGGTTCATGCCGCCAGCCGTTTCGTCGACCGCCTGCGGCCGGATCGCGCCAAGCCCGATCAGAAGCGTGACGGGGCCGAGCAGTGAGCATCGCCCGGCGTCTTGCGTCGCAGTCGGGCCTGATCTTCTTGACCCGGCTGTTCGGTGCCGGGGTGGTCTTCCTCGCCCAGGCCGGCATCGCCCGGTTCTGGGGGGCCGGCGTCCTCGCCGATTATCTGGTGGTGATTGCGGCGGTGAACATCGTCGCCGTGGTCATGCCGCTCGGTTTCGAGACCATCGGCACCTATTTTGCCGCCGAGTATCGCGCCCACGCGGCGCGGGGCCTCCTGGCCGGCTTCATGCGGCGGGCCTATGGCCACATTGCCATCACCGCCGTGCTGCTGTGGTTCCTCGGCCCATTTGCCCTGCCGCTGCTCGGGCATTCCGGCAGCGTCTTGGCCGCCCATTGGTGGCCGGTGGTGATCATGGCGGTCGCCACAGCCGTGGTCTACTGCAACAGCGCGTTGCTGGTCGGGCTGAAGCGCCCCTATGCGGGGTTCTTCGCCGACACGCTGTTCCGGCCGTTGCTCATTGTCATCAGCCTGGTTCTGGCCGGCCTGGCTCTCGGCGAGGCAGCGCGGCTCGAATGGTTGCTCTGGTTGATCGCGCTCGGCTTCGCCCTGATTGCGGCGGCCCAGTTCGCCTGGGTGGTCCGGGCGGTCCGCAGCGTCGAAGACACGGCGCCGCCGCGTCCCGGCGAGGTCGGCCGCTGGTGGCGCTTTGCGCTGCCTTGGGTGCTGATTGCGCTGTGCACCGACTTCTTCTTCGATATCGACCTGCTGCTGCTCTCCGGCCTGCTGCCGCGCGAGGAGCTGGCCATTTTCGGCGTGGCGACGCGGGTGTTCTCGCTGGTCGCCTTCGGCGTCTCGGCGGTCTATGCAGTGACGTTGCCTGAAATGTTCGAAGCTTCGGCGCGGTCCGACCATGATGGTTTCCACCGCCAGGTCGGCGACGCCAATCTCGTTGCCACTGGCACGGCGCTGATCCTGCTGGCCATTGTCGTTGCCGGCGCGCCGCTGCTGCTCGCCCTGTTCGGCCCCGAATTCGCCCAGGGCACAGTGCCACTGGCTATCCTCTGCCTCGCGCTGCTTGTGCGGGCTTTGTTCGGGCCGGCAGCGCTGGTGCTGTCCATCCACGATCACCCCTATGCGACGCTTCCCGCCATCGGGCTTGGCATGGCGGTGCTGGTTGGAGCCAATCTGCTGCTGGTGCCGGCGCACGGGCTGATGGGCGCTGCAGTCGCAGCGCTTATTGCGCAGAGCGTCTGGTCGGCGGCCATGTGGTTGACCGCACGGCATCTGGCTGGCGTCGACGTCTCGATCGTGCCGCGACTCAAGGCCATGGCGGCGCGCTATCTCGGTTCGGCCAGTGCCCGCTAGGCGTTCTGCCTAGCGTCCGATGATCTTGCTGATGGCGGCGCTGAGCTTCGCCAGCCGGCCCATGGCCATGCCGGTGTCGTAGCCGTCGGTCACCTTGGTATAGGGCTTTTCGACCACGCAGTAATCCTGCCCGAAAATGTGCTGCTTGAGCACGCAGGTTTCGCTGTAGCCGTAGCGGCGGAGCAGGGCGAGGGCGACCTCGTTCTCCGGCCGCACGAAGGTGAATGCCTTGTGGAACTTGCCGTTGTCCCACACCTCGTCGAACACCCGCATGCCATGCAGCCCCAGCCGGGTCTTGCGGTGCGAGGGGAAGATCCAGCTCCAGTAGCGGAAGATCGCGCCATATTCGGGGCCTGAGATCAGCCCGCCGCCGGGCACACCATCGACGGTCAAGATGATGACATGGTTGGGGTCGACCCGCTGCAGTGCGCGCAGGAAGCCCGGCGTCAGCCGCGCCTTCTCATGAGCCTTGAACAGATCGTTATAGTGCGGCGACTCGTCGATTACCGCCATCAGTTCGCGATGGATCAGCGGCAGGTCTTCGGGCGTCGCGGCGCGGTGGCCGAGTTCGGGCATGTCTGGCCTCCAGAATTTCCGGAGCCACAATGACCGGGAAGTCGTCGGTAAAGCGTTACTTCAATCGGCGCTGGCTGTGTTGATTGGCCCGGTCAGTCGAGCGGGCCGTTCAGTTCTTCGAACTTTGCCAATGCATAGGCCGCGTTGGCTTCGATCCGCTCGCGCTGATCTTCGGGGAATCTTGCCTCCGACAACAGGCGCTCCGCGGCTTCCACGGCGTCATCGATATGACCCGACCAGTGCGCGCAGATCTGGAACTCATCGAGCATGCGCCAGGAATAGACCGAGCTGTCGACAAACAGCGTGTCCGGCTCGGTCAGCTCGATCCCGGCCTTCGCCAGCAGATAGCCGTGGTGGTAGCTCTTCATGGTCCGGCAAATCCGCGCTGCCGCGTGAAGGGTCTCGGCCCGGTGCGGTCCCGCCTCATAGGCCTTGAGGTAGACCGAGAGCGCCAGTTCCGGCAGCTGCCCCAGCCGCTCCATGGCATAGCCGGCATAGAGCCAGCTCAGGCACACTTCCTCCTGCCAGAACCCCATGCCGGCGCGCTTGAAGAAATTGTCCCGCGCTTTGTCATGTATGCCCGCATCGCGATAGCTCTGCGCCAGGTAGAACGTGTAGCGCGCGATGTCGCGGGGATCGGTCGCCGTGGCGAGTTCACGCTCCAGAACCTCGGCATTCTTGTGGAACTTCCGCGGGTCCTTGGCGCGCGCGCCGTCATAGGTGTAGTAGTCGTAGAACCCTTTCGCCATCGCAACGCGTGCGCCCTCGGGCGGCACGAGGTAACTGTGAAGGACGTCCTTGTAGTAGAAGGGCATACGGTTCGAGAAGATCTGCATGCGCCGATAGCGGTAGTCGCCGTGCAGGGTCATCACATGATACGCGTCGGCGGCAGGCAGTGCGTCCTTGAACGCAGTAGCGTCGAAGCCGGGCTCATAAACAAGATACTCATCGGCATCGATGGTCAGGGCGTAGTCGACTTCGGCCACCTGCCGCAGCGCCTCAAGGGACTCGTTGCGATTGTCCCTGAAGTTGCGCCAGGGCCTGTCAAGCACCTGGCCGGGGAGGCCATTCTCCTCAAGCCAGCGCAAAATGACACTCTGGGTGCCGTCTGATGAGCCAGTGTCGACGATCAGCACATAGTCTATGAGCGCTCGAACACTATCGAGGCAACGCCCGATGACCGTCGCCTCGTCCTTGACGATCGCCACGAAGCCTATGGTGCTCACGCCCGGCAGTTCCCAGAGTGGTGAAGGGGTAGCGGTAGACGCACCACTACCCGCTATCTCTTGCTAGAACGGCCCCGTGCCGCCTGTCCCGCCCGAGCCGCCGGTCCCTCCGGTGCTGCCCGTCGGTCCAGTTGGCCCAGTCGGTCCCGTTGGCCCGGTCGGTCCCGTCGGTCCCGTTGGCCCAACCATATCGGTCGTCCGCTTGTTGCCACTGCTCCCGGAACTGATCTCTGCCAGCTCCGGCGGGACCTGGCTCGGCGTGCAATACAGCGCGTGAACATCCGGCGCGCTGAACATTACGCCGACGCAGTCGACGAAATGCTGCCACGGGTCCTCGCTTTGAGGGGTGACTTGTGCAGCATTGGCCTGGCCACCTGCCATCAGGAGCGCCGCTCCGGCGCCAAACGCCAGTTTCCGAGCGCGCAGCGACTTGGCTGCAATACGTGCTTTGTTGTGAGTGTCCATTTTGTCGAAGTCCTATTGCCGCAAAACTTCTAACCGCGCTGCAGTGCATCACATTGTTGCTGGAAACACCAGAGCCAAGATCGGGACACCAGAGCTGTACAGACCCTGCGAAGGTCGGCTTGCTCCACCCCCCTCGCTTGACTAGAACCGTTCAAAGATTGCTCCGCCGCGAGGTGGAGAGGAGGAGTTCCAGATGAGCGAAGTTTTGCGGTTCGAACCGAGCCAGGCCGCCGTGGCACGCACCCACACCACCGCCGCACAATATGACGATGCCTATGCGCGGTCGGTCGCCGATCCCGATGGCTTCTGGCGGGAGGAGGCCAAGCGCCTCGACTGGATCAAGCCGCCGACCATCATCAAGAACACCACGTTCGAATACCCCGACGTCTCGATCAAATGGTTCGAGGATGGGGTGCTCAACCTCTCCTACAACGCCATCGACCGCCACCTCGCCGAGCATGGCGACGACGTCGCGATCATCTGGGAAGGCGACACGCCCGGCACAGAGGAGAAGATCACCTATCGCACGCTGCACGAGAAGGTGTGCCGCTGCGCCAACGTCTTGAAAAAGCTCGGCGTCCGAAAAGGCGACCGCGTCACCATCTACCTGCCGATGATCCCGCAGGCGGCCTATTCGATGCTGGCCTGCGCCCGCATCGGCGCAGTGCATTCCGTGGTCTTCGGCGGCTTTTCGCCGGATTCGCTGGCCGGCCGCATCAACGACTGCGACAGCCGCGTCGTCATCACCGCCGACGAGGGCCGTCGCGGTGGCAAGACCGTGCCGCTCAAGGCCAATGTCGACAAGGCATTGCAGAATGCCCCCGGTGTCGAAAAGGTGCTGGTGGTCCACAATACCGGCGCGGACGTCTTGATGAAGGGCGCGCGCGACGTGTGGTGGCATGAGATTGCCGCCGGGGTCGAGCCGTTCTGCGATCCTGAGCCGATGAAGGCCGAGGACCCGCTGTTCATCCTCTACACCTCGGGTTCCACCGGTAAGCCCAAGGGCGTCTTGCACACCACTGGCGGCTACGGGGTCTGGGCCTCCTATACCCACGAGAAGGTCTTCGACTACCGCCCCGGCGAGATCTACTGGTGCACGGCCGATGTCGGCTGGGTCACCGGGCACAGCTACATCCTCTATGGCCCGCTGATGAACCGGGCGACGACGCTGATGTTCGAGGGCATCCCGAGCTATCCGGATGCCTCGCGCTTCTGGCAGGTCATCGAGAAGCATCAGGTCAACATCTTCTACACCGCGCCCACCGCCATCCGCGCGCTGATGGGTGCCGGCCCCGACTTCGTCGACAAGTACGAGATGAGCTCGCTGCGGCTGCTCGGCTCGGTCGGTGAGCCGATCAATCCGGAAGCCTGGCTCTGGTACCACAAGCATGTGGGCAAGGAGCGCTGCGAGATCGTCGACACCTGGTGGCAGACCGAGACCGGCGGCATTCTGATCTCCCCGCTGCCCGGCGCCACTGCTGCCAAGCCCGGCTCGGCGACCAAGCCGCTGCCCGGCGTGCAGCCGATCGTCCTCTCGCCCGAAGGCAAGCTGCAGGAGCAGACCAAGGCCGAGGGCGTCCTCTGCATCAAGGACAGCTGGCCGGGCCAGATGCGCACCGTCTATGGCGATCACGGCCGGTTCGTTTCGACCTATTTCGAGACCTACAAGGGCCTCTACTTTACCGGCGACGGCTGCCGCCGCGACGAGGATGGCTATTACTGGATCACCGGCCGCGTCGACGACGTCCTCAACATTTCCGGCCACCGCCTCGGCACCGCCGAGATCGAGAGCGCGCTGGTCGCGCACCCGAAAGTCTCCGAGGCTGCCGTTGTCGGCTATCCGCACGACCTCAAGGGGCAGGGCATCTACTGCTATGTAACCCTGATGGCCGGCGAGACGGCGTCGGACGAGCTGAAGACCGAGCTGCGCAACTGGGTCCGAAAGGAAATCGGCCCGATCGCGTCACCCGACCTGATCCAGTTCGCCCCGGGTCTCCCCAAGACCCGCTCCGGCAAGATCATGCGCCGCATCCTCCGCAAGATCGCCGAAAACGACTACGCCGCGCTGGGCGACACCTCCACGCTGGCGGATCCAGGTGTGGTGACGGACTTGGTTGAGAATAGGCAGAACCGCTGACCGTCCCGCAGGGCAAATCAGTCCGGTGGACTGATTTGAGGGAGGCGGGCCCGGAGAGCTATGCTCGAAGGGCGAGAGTAGCCGAAAGGCTACCGGTTTCCATCCGAGCAGCCCGTCTGTTTACCCTTCTCCCCTTGCGGGAGAAGGTGCCCGAAGGGCGGATGAGGGGTATCGAACCCCTCAGGCCGCTCTTAGCATTGTGCAGGCATTGCGACCCCTCATCCGGCGCTCCGCGCCACCTTCTCCCGCAAGGGGAGAAGGGAGGTGCCCCAACTCGACTACGGGCGGTTGCCCGCTAACCGAACTTCCGCCGCGCATCGAGCGCGAGGCCGAGCCCGACGCTGCCGAAGGCGTCGGACTCGACGACCTTGGCCTCGGGGAACAGCCGGTGCAGTTCGGCCATGATGGCCGGGATTTGCGTCGAGCCGCCGGTGAGGATCAGCGTCTCGATGCGGTCGGCGCTGAGGCCGGCCAGCCGCAGCGTTTCGTCGATGGTCTCGGCAATCCGGGCAATGGGGCGGGCGAGGGCGCGCGACAGCCGCTCCCGCGTCACCGGTACCGCCAGCCGCACTTCGGCGCCCGCGAACTCGACCAGCGTGCGCACTTCATGGGTCAGCGCGATCTTGGCGTCCTCGACTGCACCGGCCAGCCGATGGCCTTCGCGGTGGGCAACGATCGAGATCAGATCGGCAACCCGGCCGGGTTCCGCCGCCTCGCGTGCCGTGCTCTCGAGTTCGCGCAGGATTTCGGGGGTATAGAGCCGGTTGATCCGGTGCCAGGTGGCGAGGTCGGCATAGGGTCCCGAAGGCAGCACCCGTTTGCCGTCCAGCGTTGCGGTCTGGTAGCCGAGCCGCCGCATGGCGCTGGCCAGCGACAGCAGCCGGTCGAAATCGGTGCCGCCGACATGGACGCCCGCTGTCGCCAGAATATCGGCCTCTCGGTCCGCCGCCCTTGCCCGCTCCGGTGACACCCGCACCACCGAAAAGTCCGAGGTACCGCCGCCGAGATCGACGATCAGCCCGATCTCCTCACCAGCCACCCGCTGCTCGTAGTCGAGCGCGGCGGCAATCGGTTCGAACTGGAACGCCACTTCCTTGAAGCCCTGCGCCGTTACGGCCGCCCGCAATTGCTGCTCCGCCTCCCGATCCAGAGTGTCGTTGCCGTCGACGAAATGCACCGGCCGCCCGCACACCACGTGGTCGAAGCTCTGTCCGGCCGCCGCTTCGGCGCGCCGCTTCAGCTCGCCAACGAAGCCGCCGACAATGTCGAGAAACGGGATGACCTTGCGCTTGATCCGCACGGCCTCATCCGCCAGCTGGCTGCCGAGGATGGATTTCAGCGAGCGCATCATCCGCCCGTCATTCCCCTCGACATAGGCGGCAATCGCCGTGCGCCCGAACAGCGTCTCGTCGGCCTCGAAGTCGAAGAAGATCGAGCTCGGGATGGTGGTCTTGCCATCCTCCAGCGGCAGCAGCTCCGCCGGTGCGTTGCCGCGCGCAATACCGAAGGTGGAATTGGACGTGCCGAAATCGAGGCCGCAATGGAGACTTGATCGCTGCATGGCGCGCCTCGGACAAACATGACGAAACGGGAGGGAGCGGCTCTATAGGGGGTCACGCGCGGGCGCGCAACCCGGCGCGAACCTTGCGGGCGACTTCGCTTGGCTTTCGCCGCAATCATCGGCCAGTGTAGCGCCTGGATTCGCCCGCAAAGGACCGCCCATGCCCCTCCGTCTCGCCGCTGCGGCCGCACTATTCGCGGCTGCCGCCCAGCCCGTCTATGCCCAGTCGCTCGAGCACATGGCGGGCCAGATGATCGTCATCGGCTTTACGGGCGACAGCGTCGACGACAAATCGGTTGCGGCGGTCCGCGCCGAAATCGCCAATGGCGATATCGGCGGGGTGATGTTCCTCAAGACCAATGTCGCGAGCCGCAACGCGGTGATCGCGATGAACGAGGCGTTCCGCGCCGCATCGCCCGACCTGAAGCCCTTCATCACCCTCGATCAGGAGGGCGGCGCCGTCGAACGCCTGACCGAGGCTGTCGGTTTCACCGAAATCCCTTCGGCTGCCACCATCGCCAAGACCGTTCCGGTCACCAAGGTGCGGCCGCTGTTCAATGCCCAGGCCAAGGCCATCGCCGAGTGGGGGTTCAGCGTCAATTTCGCGCCGGTGGTCGATCTCGACCTCAATCCGGACAATCAGGTGATCGGCAAGTTCGGCCGCTCCTTCGGTTCGGGCGCCAATACCGTCACCGTCTATGCCGAGCAGGTGATCGCCGCCCATCACGAGGCCGGGCTGATCACGGCGCTCAAGCACTATCCCGGGCATGGCTCCTCCACAGCCGACAGCCACGAGGGCTATGTCGACATCACCCGCACCTGGTCGGAAAAGGAACTTGAGCCCTATCGTCAGCTGATTGGCAGCGGCTATGCCGATTTCGTCATGATCGGCCACCTGATCGACACCGAGATCGATCCGTCCGGCGTGCCATCCAGCCTGTCGCATGTCTGGATCACCGACAAGCTGCGAAACGAGCTCGACTTTCAGGGCGTGGTCATCACCGACGATCTGCAGATGGGCGCCATTCGCGACCATTACGGCCTCGAAGAGACCGTGGTGCGGGCGGTGAATGCCGGTGTCGACGTCCTCCTGTTCTCCAACACCGTCAAGCCGCGCACCTCGCTGGGCGACGAAGTTCGGGCGATCCTCGTCAAACAGGCGGAAGCCGACCCGGCTTTCCGGGCGCGGATCGAGGAAAGCTACAAGCGCATCGTCGCGCTGAAGACGCGGATCGGGGGCTGAGCATCGTGTCCTTGAGCAAGTCCGAAGTCATTGCCGCCCTGGGTCTCGGCGGCCATTTCGAGGGCGGCTATTTCCGCGAGACCTTCCGGCCCACCCACCGCGACAAGCTGCCAACGGCGCGGGGTCCGCGCGGCACGATGACCTCGATCTACTACATGCTGACCGACGACTCGCCGGTCGATCATTTCCACACCAAGCATTCCGACGGCATCCAGTTTCACCATTTCGGTGCGCCGCTGACCTATCATCTGATCCATCCCGATGGCCGCTACGAGGCCGTTGTGCTGGGGACCGACCTTGCCGCGGGGCAAGTGCCGAGCCTTGCGGTGGCTGGCGGCATCTGGAAGGCGGCGGAACTGCCGGCGGGCGAATATGGCCTCGTCAGCGAGGTGGTGGCGCCAGGTTGGGAGATGGAGGACATGATCCTCGTCACCCGCGCCGAGCTGCTGACGCTGTTCCCGCAGCATGAAGAGGTGATCACGCGGCTGACCCCGGCCCCGTGACGGCGGCTCCAGCGGGCGCGACTTATCCCCACGGCGGCCTGCGGAGCCAAAAAAGCTGCCTTCACCGCCCAAATCGGCTAGTCTGCCGCTCCCAAAGGGGAGCAACAGGGCGTCACAATGACGGATGAAGGCCGGGAAGTGCGGCGCGTGCGCACGCTTTTCCTCTCCGATGTGCATCTGGGCATGCGGCCCACGCGAATCACGCAGCTCATCGATTTCCTGCGCTGGCACGATGCCGAGACCATCTATCTGGTCGGCGACATCGTCGATGGCTGGCGCCTCGCCAAGTCCTGGTACTGGCCCAACGAGTATCACCAGTTCGTCGAGCTGTTGATCGACAAGGCGCTGGCGGGCACCCGCATCGTCGTTCTACCGGGCAATCACGACGAGTTCCTCCGCGAGTATCTCGGCACCTATTTCGGCGAGGTCGAGTTCGTCGATCGCTCGGTCCACACCACGGCGCAGGGCAAGACCTACCTCGTCATCCATGGCGATCAGTTCGACGTCGTCGTCGCCCATGCCAAGTGGCTCGCCCATGTTGGCGACTGGGCCTATCGCTTCGCGCTCCGCGTCAACATCGTGGTCAACTGGGTGCGCCGCCGGCTGGGGCTCACCTATTGGTCGCTCTCGGCCTGGGCCAAGCACAAGGTGAAGAACGCCGTCAGCGTCATCGGCCGCTTCGAGGAAGCGCTGGTGCTCGAGGCGCGCGACAGCGGCGTCGATGGCGTCATCTGCGGCCACATCCATTTCGCCGACATGCACGAGCGGCTGGGCATCCACTACGTCAATACCGGCGACTGGGTGGAAAGCTGCACCGCCGTGGCGGAGACCGCCGACGGCGTTCTCGAACTGCTGCACTGGACCGAAACCCCGCTGCCGCGCAAACCCCGCCGCCTGCGGCTCCGCCGCGCGCCCGTCAGCTCGGGCGGGTAGGGGCCTCCTCGGCCGCGTCGTTCGGCTCGCGCAGTTCCAGCAGTTCGATGAAGGCGCCTAGCTGCGCTTGCGCATCGTAATAGGCGTAGTGCCCCGGCACTTCGGCCGTGTCGCCTTCCTGCACCACCGCTAGCCCCTTGCCCCGCAAGTGGGCGTCGCCCGCGCTGCGGTCGCGCGTCACGAAGCTGAGGTGATGAAAGCCCGGCCCATGCCGGTCGAGAAACTCCCGCCAGATGCTCGGCTCCGGCCCCGGCTCGAGGAACTCGATATCGATATTGGCGAGCTGGAACGTCCGCATCCGGAAGCTCGCCGCCGTCGGCGCTCCGCGATAGGTCGCGCGAACGAGGCCAGGGTCTCCCGACTCCATCGCCTCCGGCAGCGGCATCCCGAACAGCCCGGCAAACCAGCGCGTCGTCTTGTCGAGATCGTCGGTGACAAAGCTGATATGGGCGACGCGCTCGCCATCGGGAAAGGTCGGCATGGGTAGGGCTTTCACTGGCTGGTCATCAACGGGCGCATGGCCCGCACAGTCCAGCACGACGACACCGCCAAACCTTCGCCGTCAAGATCACGACCTCATCTCGGCACCGCCTGAGGTGCGACGCGTGCGTTACCGAGTCGACATCCGCCAGGTCCGGCGCGGCAAGCTGGTGGTCGGGGTGGCCGACGGCAGCGTCCTTGCCGACGACCATTGCGTCTATGTGGCGGAGGCGATGAAGGTCAGCCTGATCCCGCCTTTGGCCTGAGCGGGGCCCGGCGGGTCACAGCAGGACCGTGACTGCCAGGCCCATGCCGACCACCAGGTGGTAGAGCACGCGCGGGTCGGCAATGTTGCCGATCGCCCGGCCGAAGGCACCGACCGTGACGACCCAGCCCAGGCAGCCGGCGGCGACGATCCAGCTCAGTTCCGGGTCGCTCCGGCCCGCGAGCAGCCAGCCGAGCGCGGCCAGCAGGGCGGCAAATCCGGCGGCGCCGAGCGACCAGGCCCGCTCTTGTGTTTTCGGCTTGAAGCTGATCAGCGAGCCCCAGGCATGCAGCCCGGCGCCGACGAGCAGCAGCACCGACAAGGTGCGGATTGAGACCTCGAGCATGGCGATCACCTCAAAGTGCCTGATCCCAGGCGGCGCGCACCCAGGTCATCAGCGTATCGTCGATGTCTTCGGGCCCGGTGAGGCTGACCTCAAAAGGGCAGAGCTTTCCCGCAGGCAAGGCGCGAAGCCTGCCGCCGGGCGTCAGCCCTTTGGCATTGAGGCCGAGCGCCACCCGGGTGTTGGTCGCCGGTCCGATCATGCAGAACTGTTTTCGGAGACGCAGGCTGACATAGCCCTTCTTCGGCACCAGTTCATAGGGTCCCCATTCGGCCGGCCGCGCCACGAAGGCGTCGTGGACCGGGCGCAGGGCCGCCTTGGCACCGCGATAGATCTCGTCCAGCGGGTCACCGGCGGGGGCGCCCGCCGTCTCGGCCTCCACCCAGAGCACCAGCGTGTCGGCATGCACGAAGCTCAGGCCGAAATCGGCCCGGAGCCGGTCTCGCCGCTCCCCATGTTTGAGCGGGCCATAGCCCATCACCAGTTCCTTCAGTTCCGCAAGCGGCCGCCCGCAGGCGGCTTCGATGTTTGCCAGTTGGGTCTGGGCGCCCTTGTCGCGAAAGTCCACGGCAGCTCTCCTTTCCGTCCGGCCCAAAACTAGCGGAGGGTGGGGCGACCGAATTGTAAGTTTGGGAACGACCTGCAACACTGGCGCTATTCCGACGCGGGGCAGCATTTTGCGTCTCACCACCATCCCGCCACGACCAGCGATTGCGCCGTGGATTCACCACTTCTGGCTGTTCGAATCCGGCGCTGGACTGCCGACCGGAGACGCTCGCATCGTCGTGCCGAACGGGCGGGCCAAGTTGATCGTGCCCTGGCGGAACGGGCTTACGGCGAAGGGCGCGGGCGCGACCCGTCCCAGCCGGGAAGGCGAGATCGTGCTGGTGGGGCTGTGGGACCAGCCTTCCGTGCTGTCGTCACCGGCCGGCCACACGGTCACCATCGGTGTCGAGTTTCGGCCCAACGGCCTCAGCCGTTTCTTTTCGGCCAGTCTCGACACCCTCTATCAGCAGATCGTGCCGATCGAGCAGGTTCTGGGAGCCGAGGGGACGCGCTTCGTGCGTCGCGTCGGCGCTGCGGAGACTGCTGAGGAGGCGGTCGGACTGGTGCAGTCGTTTCTGTGTGAGCGGCTGATGGCGGCCGGACGCACGCAGAGAACCGAGGTCGACGAAGCGCTCCGGCTCATGGCGCGCTCTGGTTTCAGTGCCGAGATCTCTGGGATCGCCGACAGGTTGGGCTGCTCCCGGCGGCATCTGCAGGCCCTGTTCCGACGCGATATCGGTTTGTCGCCCAAGCGGCTGCAGTCCGTCCTTGCCTTCGAGGCGATTTATCGCAAGTTTTCCCAGGACAAGGATAGCCGTCTGCTGCGTGACGAAGCGCTGGATATCTGGTTCGACCAGCCGCACTTCATTCGCACATTCCGGCAGTTCACCGGCCACTCGCCGGGGCGCTTCGCCGATCTCGACAACGAGTTCGGTCGAATCTTCTATCGCGGGCAACGGGATCGGCCCCTGTCATAATCGGGACGCGGCGTCATCTTGCCGTCACAACCCATTCAACACCGCGTCACGCGACTCCCGTAGACCCACGCGCATGGCTCTGATGCCGGAGGCGTGCGATGGCCAAGGTCCTTATCGTCACCGATGCGTGGCTGCCGCAGACCAATGGCGTGGTCCGCAGCCTTGAGGCGGTTGGTCGCGAAATGGTCGCGATGGGCTACGAGGTCAGCTATCTGACCCCCGAAGGTTTTTGGACCTTCCCGCTCCCGACCTATCCGGAAATCCGCCTGTCGGTGGTGTCGCCGCCGACCATTGCCGGCTGCGTCAGCCGCGAGCGCCCCGATCACATCCACATCGCGACCGAGGGGCCGCTTGGCCTTCTCGCCCGCCACATCTCAATCGAGCAGGGGCTGGCCTTCACCACGTCCTATCACACCCGTTTCCCCGAATATGTCGCGGCGCGCCTGCCGATCCCGGTCGAGTGGACCTACGGCTTCCTGCGCTGGTTCCACGCGCCCGCAGCAGCCACGCTGGTGCCGACCCGTTCGATGGTCGACGAGCTCGCGAGCCGCGATTTCGACGGCCTCGTCGAATGGACGCGGGGCGTGGACCACGCCCTGTTCCACCCGGGCCCGAAATCCGAGTTCGCCGATCTGCCGGGTCCGCATCTCCTCTATGTCGGCCGGGTCGCGGTCGAAAAGAACATCGAGGCCTTCCTGTCGCTCGACGTCCCGGGCAGCAAGATCGTGGTCGGGGAGGGGCCGGCACTGGCCGAACTGAAGCGCCTCCATCCCGAAGTGCATTTCCTCGGCTTCCGCCGCGGAGAGGCGCTCGCCGCCTGCTATCGTTCGGCCGATGTGCTGGTGTTCCCCAGTCGCACCGACACCTTTGGCAATGTCGTCCTCGAGGCGCTGGCGTCGGGCACGCCCGTCGCCGCCTTCCCGGTCACCGGTCCGCGCGACGTGCTGACCGACCCTGCTGCCGGCGCCCTCGACGACGATCTCGCCGCCGCCGTCACCCGCGCGCTGACCCTCAGCCGCGACGACGCGCGGGCCCACGCCCTGCGCTTCACCTGGCGGCGCTGCGCCGAGATCTTCGCCGATGTGCTGGTTCCGGCGCAGCCGGCGCGGGCGCCGCAGACCCGGCCAGCCCCCGCGCTTTCGCATGCCGCCTAGACGACGGCTGGCCCCAGCAATAGTTCTATCGACGCGCCGGCTTTTCGATTAGGGGAAGGGCGACTCCAGGAGCATTCCCCAATGACCACGTCCAGCCTGCTTGCGCGCGTCTCACCCGAGGCCCGCGCGGCAATCTACCATTTCACCGTGTTCGGCTCGGCGGGCGTGGCCTCGGTCTATTTCGGCATCTGGCTGGCCAATCGCGGCATCCATCCCGAGGAGGTCGGCATCATCAATGCCGCGCCGGTGCTCTTGATGCTGCTGGTCAACGTCTTCATCGGAAGGCTGGCCGACCGGGCGCGCGACTGGCGCAGCGCCATCATCGTCCTCTCGCTGTTCTCGGGCTTCGTGGCCTTCGGGCTGCTGTTCGTTTCGGGCTTCTGGGGCATTCTGCTGGTCTGGACGCTGACCATGATGCCGGCCTCCGCCGTGGTGCCGATCGTCGATGCGGCGACATTGCGCATGACGCAGCGGCGCGGCACCGATTTCGGCATCGTGCGCGCCTGGGGCACGGTCGGGTTCATGGCGACCACCTTCGCCGCCGGACCGCTGATTGCCGCATTCGGCGACGGGGCCTTCGCGCCGATCTTTGTCGGCGTCGCGGTGACGCGGGCGCTGCTGTCGCTGCAATTGCCGGCCTTCCGTGGAGATCGCGCCGCCGAGCCGGTAGCCGCTCCCACCGGCCCGGCGGTTGGCAAATTGCGCGAGATCCTGAAGCCGTGGTTCATCGCCACGCTCTTGGGGCTCGGCATTGTCTATTCCACCCACGCCGCCATCGGGGCTTTCGCGGCACTGCTCTGGGTGAAGCAGGGCATTTCCGAGGCGCTGATCGGCCCGCTGATCGCCTTCATGGCGGCGGCCGAGGCGGTGATGATGTTCCTGTGGACCAAGCTGAAGTTCAGGGCGTCGGCGCGGCACCTCATCCTGATTGCGGCGCTGGCCGCGGTGCTGCGCTATGCCGCCATGGCTTTCTCGCCGCCGGTCTGGGTGCTGTTCGGGCTGCAGATGCTGCACGCCATCACCTTCGCCGTGGGCTATTTCGGCGGCATCTATTTCATTGCCAACTGGACGCGGGAGGAGATCGCGGCCGAGGCACAGGGCTTCTCCTATGTCCTGCAGCAGGCGATGTCGGTGGTCGTCCTCGTCGGCATGGGCTGGTGCGTGCAGGCCTTCGGCCCCGGTGCCTGGCTGGTGCTGTCGGGCTATGCGCTGCTTGGCGCCGTTTGCGTGCTGATCTCGCTCCGCATGTGGCGTCCGCTGGCCGCCACCACGCCGCCGCCGGTCACCTCGGCGCCCGCCGACGTGTAGGGGGCTTCACCAAGTGGCAGACTCGCCCAATCCAGCGGTCTGAGCTCCATCCCCTTGATGGGGAAGGCCGGGGTGGGGTGAAGCCTACACACCACCATGAGCGTGTGGCACCCCCCACCCTTAATCCCTCCCCACGAGGAGGAGGGAGACCCGGTAGGTGTCCGAAGGCGCGCTTGCCCAGCATCGCTCCAAAGCAAAAGGCCCCGCGCGCTCAGCGGGGCCTTTTCGTTTGGGTCGGATGCAGCCGGATCAGCCGAGGCGGCCGCCGGCATGGGCCAGCATGGTGTAGACGCGGCCACGATCCGAGAGCAGGTACTCGCGGGTCTCGCTGGCCGGGTTCGGGCCGGCGGCGGCCCGCTTCAGCAGCTGCTCGAACTCTGCCATGTAGTTGGCCGAGGTCCGGGCGAACTCCGCGTCGCGCTGCAGACGGCGGCGGACGTCGTCGAACGTCGCCTGACCGGTCAGCGTGTAGATGCGGCGCGAGAACACACCCTGTTCGCCAGCCTGGTAGCGCTGCCAGGTTTCGGCCAGCGCCGTCGGTTCGATGGCGCGGGCGATTTCCTCGGTCAGCGTGTTGAGGTTCTGGGTGGGTGCTGCGGCCGGCTCGGCAGCCGGACGCGGGGCTTCGGCGGTGGTTGCCGGGCCGGAGGCGTTGCGCAGCACGTCGCGCAGCCAGCCGCCGCCTTCTTCCGACTTGGCCGGAGCGGACGCAGCCTGGGGGGCCGGAGCGGCCGGCGCCGGGCTTGCCGGACGCGGGCTGGTCACGGTCTGCGGGCGCGGTGCCGTGGGGGCGGCCGCCACCGGGGCAGGCTGCACCGGGGGCGGTGCCGGTGCCGGGCGCGGGGCC